>Ga0056909_1000021_pt1 | contig 341873 bp, 350 predicted proteins | sample EBPBio102011_DNA_FD_62115 | JGI IMG/M metagenome (GOLD analysis project Ga0056909, IMG submission 62115) | Wastewater treatment Type I Accumulibacter community from EBPR Bioreactor in Madison, WI, USA - Reactor 1_1/10/2011_ DNA | ecosystem: Engineered > Bioreactor > EBPR > Anaerobic-Aerobic >... | reverse complement strand
TTTTGTCGTGGCGATGAACCTGGAGACGACCGAAGAAGAGCTGATGCACACCATCTTCCCGCATCCGACGATCTCGGAAACGATGAAGGAAAGCGTCCTCGACGCCTATGGGCGTGCGCTGAATGCGTAACCGAACTCAGGAGTTTTCAGTTTATGAGAACTGAAGTGTCGCTTGGTCCGCCACTGGTGGCCGGACTGGGCGTAACATTCTTCGCTTTGCTCGACGCGGCGATGAAAGTCATCCTGCAAAGTTACCCACTGATGCAGGCCACCACCATGCGGTATGGTACGGGTGCTGCATTCGCGACGATTATCTACCTCGTTTATTCGGCCCAGGTGCCCAGTCTGGCTGCCCTTGGACGCAATGCTGTCAGAGCCTTGATCGTCGTTGGTACGGCGCTGTGCTTTTTCGTTGCCATAAGGCGGCTGCCCCTGGCGGAAGCGGTGGCACTTACCTTTCTTTCACCGTTGTTCATGGCGCTGCTCGGACGCCTGATCCTGAGGGAAACGGCATCCAGGCTCGTCCTGTGCGCCGCCCTTGTCGGCTTCTGCGGTGTTGTCATCATCGCGCTCGGCCAGCAGCGTGGCGATGCCGGAGGGTTGGATTTGATCGGGCTCGCCGCCGCCTTGGGCAACGCCATCCTCTATGCGTTCTCGATGATATTGATGCGGCGGCAGACCGCGCACGACTCGATCTTTACGATCGTCTTTCTTTCGAATTGCATCGCATTCTTCGTTGTTGCGCCAACCGGAATCTGGACCTGGCAGCCTGTTGCCGCAACGCACTGGCTCTTGGCCGCGATAGTCGGTCTTGTCGGTACTTGTGGTCACTTCTGCCTCGCATGGGCATATGCCCGCGGGCAAGCTGCACAACTTGGCGTGATGGAGTACTCCGCCTTCGTCTGGGCCATCATCCTCGGCTACTATTTCTTCGGCGAGACCCCCTCGGGATGGACGCTGGCCGGTGCAACCTTGATCATCGGCTCGTGCTTGATTGCCACTCTCAACAAAGCCGGTGGCCGAAAAATCTGAATGCCGCTATTGGGTCGCTCGCCGAGCCGCGGTTCGGCGCTTCCTTGAGACAGCTGTTCCTGTCACCGGTGACGTTGTCCGCGAAGGCTTAGCTACCCTCGGCATGGCATGTCGTCTCTGAAACCGCCTGGCGTTCTGCCAGAACCGCCGCCTCCTGTCGATTATGCTAAGCTTCGCGCATACCGTCCCGGGGATTGCCCGACATGCCGGCTGAAGGCGGTGCTGAAAGTGCTGGCGGAGCCGTAGCCGATGCGTTCGGCGACGGTGGCGATGTCGGTTCGCCTGTCGCGCAGCATTTCCTTGGCGAGGGCCATGCGCCAGGCCAGCAGATATTCCATCGGCGGCATGCCGACATGGCGGGTGAAGCGGTCGAAGAAGGTCGAGCGCGACAGCGCAGCGGCCTTGGCCAGCTGCGCCATGGTCCAGGGCTGTGCCGGTTCGGCGTGCATCTGGCGGATCGCCGCGGCCAGCCGCCCGTCGCCCAGGCCGCGCAGCAGGCCGGCCGGCGCGTCCTGCGTCTGGGTCAGGCGCAACGCCTCCACCAGCAAGATCTCGACCAGGCGGCCGAGCACCAGATCGCGGCCGGCGCGCTGTTCCTGTGCCTCGTCGACCAGCATCCGCACCAGCACCGACAGCCGCTCGACGCCGCGCACATGCACTTGCGTCGGCAGCAGAGACACCAGCAGGCCGGAATCATCATTCTCGAAGGTGAAGTAGCCGCCCAGCAGGCGCACGCTCGGCGGCCCGTCCTGGGTGCCATGCCGCACTTCGCCTTCTGCGGATGCCGCGACCCGCGGGTCGATGAGTTGTGGAACCACGGGCTCGAAGCCCGACATGGTGAAGCCGGGCGTCGTCGGCAAAAGGACGAAGTCGCCGGCCTCCAGCTGGAGCGCTGGCTGGCCGTCGACAGCCAGCCGGCACGATCCCTCGATCACGGCGCAAAAGCCCGGATGGCCAAAGCTGGAATAGCGCACGCCCCAGCGGCCGGCGCCGCTGATGCTCTTGGTGAACACGGCGCGGGGCCTGAGCAGTCTTATGACTTCGGAGAGTGGATCGGCCATGATCTGGACGATAGCAAACAAAATGCGGACCATCAATCGTAGATAGTCCGGATTCGCCGAACTAGCATGAGGACATCAACCAACAAGGAGACAGCAATGAACACCGTCCTCATCACCGGCTGCTCGTCGGGTTACGGCCTCGAAACGGCGCGCCATTTCCTCGCCAAGGGCTGGAACGTCGTCGCCACTATGCGCACGCCGCGTGCCAACATCCTGCCTGCTTCCGATCGCCTGCGCCTCGTCGCGCTCGACGTGACCAGCGCCGAAAGCATTGCAACGGCGCTCGAGGCTGCCGGTCCGATCGACGTGCTGGTCAACAATGCCGGCATCGGCGTCGTCGGCGCTTTCGAGGCGACGCCGATGTCCCACATCCGCAAGGTTTTCGACACCAACACCTTTGGCGTCATGGCCATGACCCAGGCCGTCATCCCGCAGTTTCGCACCCGCCGATCGGGCGTGATCGTCAACGTGACGTCGAGCGTGACGTTGGCTCCGATGCCGCTTGCGGCCGCGTATACTGCCAGCAAGCAGGCGATCCTGGGCTTCACCGGCTCGCTGGCCCACGAACTCGGCCATTTTGGCATTCGCGCCAAGCTGGTCGAACCGGGATATGCGCCGACGACCGCCTTCGCCGCCAACACCGAGGTCAGCGTCGAGGACCTGATCCCAGCTGCCTATGCCGAATTCGCTGCGCCGATCTTCGCCGAGTTTGCCAAGCCGGCGCTGGTGACGAGGGAGAGCGACGTCGCCGATGCCGTCTGGCGCGCCGCCACCGACCTGACCGGGCAGCTGCGCTTCCCGGCAGGGGCAGATGCGGTAGCCTTGGCAAACGCGGCCTGAGTGCTGTGCCGCTGGCCGTCAGCCAACGGTCGGCTATCCGGTTGACGGCGCCTCCTCGGGCGCGCCGTCGGCAAAGTCTCGCCGAAAGCTGTACATGCCGTCCTCCCCTTCAGGTTCGGCAACGCATTGCCAGCCTTGGGCGGTGAAGAAGCGATGGGCGGCAGGGTTGTCGCTCATCACATAGGCGAGCCAGCGCGGGCGCGAGCGGAACTCGTCGCAGCCGGTCACAGCCGCGATCGCCCGCCTTCCGATGCCGTGCCGGCGCAGCGCCGGATTGACGGCGAGGTCGGTGACCACCCACACATCCTTGTCTGGATCGGGTGCGACGCCGACGACGGCCGACAGGCGGCCGTCCTCGAGATAGCTGAACTGGCGGCCGTCCTGGTCGGTCAGGACGAAGTCCAGCCACTCGTGGTCCATCGGCCCGAGCTGGTCGTTGAGCTCGGGGTCCGCATACCACGACAGGTATTCGGCAAAATCCGTCGCTGCAAAGAGCCTGAGTTCGCTGTGCTTTTGCGTCATGCCGGTGAGTTGGGAAACCCGCTGCGACCATTCAAGGAGGCTCAGGCGGGCTCGACCTCGTCGGCCCTCATCTTCTCCCCCGTCGATGCCTTTTCCGCGGCACCCCGCTCGGCATAGCGCCTGGCCATCCAGGCGCAGACCATCAGCTGCAGCTGGTGGTAGAGCATCAGCGGCAGGACGATGGCGCCGATTTCCTGGCCGGCGAAGATGACGTTGGCCATCGGCACGCCGGAGGCCAGGCTCTTGTGCGAGCCGCAGAAGGCGACGGTGATCTCGTCCGCTTTGGAGAAGCCGAGCAGGCGGGAGGCGAATATGGTGATCGCCAGAACCGTCGACAGAAGGAACGCCGCGATCAGCGCCAGCACCAGCAGCGACTGGGCCGGCAGCTGGTGCCAGAGGCCGGCGACCATCGCCTTGGAGAAGGCGAGATAGATCACCATCAGGATCGAGCCGCGGTCGACCGCCGTCGTCAGCCATTTGTGCCTGCCGAGCCAGCCGGCGAGCCAGGGCTGGACGAGCTGGCCGAGTACGAACGGCGCCAAAAGCTGCAGCATGATGCCTTCGATCGCCGACAGCGACACGCCACCTCCCGACGTCTTGGCAAACAGCAGCCCGACCAAGAGCGGCGTCAGGAACATGCCGATGATGTTTGAGGCAGAGGCAGAGCAAACGGCAGCTGGCACGTTGCCGCCGGCAAGCGCTGTAAAGGCGATGGACGACTGCACCGTCGACGGCAGCACGCACAGGAACAGCACGCCGGCATAAAGTGCCGCCGGCAGCACGCTCGGTACCAGTAGCCCAAGCAAGAGCCCGAGGATCGGGAACAGCACGAAGGTCGAGGAGAAGACCACGAGGTGCAGCCGCCAGTGGGTCATGCCGGCAATCACGGTCGCGCGAGAGAGGCGTGCGCCGTGCAGGAAGAACAGCAGCGCAATGGCGAGATTGGTCGTGGTGCCGAAATGGACGGCGAAGCTGCCCTGCGCCGGCAGCACCGAAGCCAGCGCCACACAGGCGATCATGAGCACGATGAAGGTGTCTGGACGAAAGCGTGCGAACAAGCGCGTGATCCCTTGGCAGCGAATGAAATTTGTATACAGTATGCCAAATGAGGGTGCTATTGGGAATGGCGCATACAGGAATGATGCTCATTTCGTTTCGTGAACACAGAGAGGGATCATGTTCGATCCGGTGCTCCTCCAGACATTTGTAGCCGTTGCCGGTTCGCGCAGCTTCACCGGTGCTGCGGTGCACCTGCGCCTCGGCCAGTCGACGGTCAGCCAGCACATCAGGCGCCTCGAGGTCAGCACCGGGCGCCGGCTGCTGGTGCGCGATACCCATTCGGTGATGCTGACGCCCGATGGTGAGGCGATGCTCGGTTTTGCCCGCTCGATCCTCGACGCCAACGAGCGCGCCCGCAGCTATCTGCAGGGCGCCAGGCTCAGCGGCCGCATCCGCTTCGGCGCGTCGGAGGACTTTGTCACCACCCGGCTCGCCGACGTGCTGCACAAGTTCACCGAGCGGCACCCTTCCGTCGAGCTGGAGCTGACGGTGGCGCTATCGAGCACGCTGTTCGACCTGCTTGACGAGGGCTCGCTCGACCTCGTCATCGCCAAGCGCCGGGTCGGGCTCAGCCAGCAGCGCGAGGCGCGCAGCGGCGTTGCCGTCCGCACCGAGCGGCTGGTCTGGGCGGCGCGCGATCCCTCCGTGGTCGAGCCCGGAAAACCCTTGCCGCTCATCCTGTTCTCGCGCCCCGGCATCACCCGCATCGCCGCCATGGAGGCGCTCGACCGCAAGGGCATTCCCTGGCGCATCGTCTGCACCAGCGGCAGCCTGAGCGGCCTGCAGGCGGCGGCCCGCGCCGGCCTCGGCGTCATGGTCCAGCCACGCAGCATGGTCTCGGCGGGGCTGATGGTGCTGCCGACGACACCACAGCTGCCGCAGCTCGAAGAGGTCGAGTTCATCCTCACCAGTGCGGCCAGCGAGCCCGCGGGCGTGGTGGCAGCGCTCGCCAAGGAGATCCTCGACCGCAACGCCCGCCAGGAATTCGAACTGCCGTTCCGCGAGGCGGTCTAGGCAAGCCGGGCAGAGAGAATCGCCAACTAAATACTCAGTATACTGCTTAAAATGAATGGAGAGCCGCATGGACGTCATCATCATCGGAGCAGGCATTGGCGGGCTGACGCTGGCCTTGATGCTGCAGCGGGCCGGCATTTCTTTCCGCGTCTATGAAAGCGCCCAGGAGATCAGGCCGATCGGCGTCGGCATCTCCATCCTGCCGCATGCCAGCCGCGAACTGACCGAGCTCGGCCTGCAGGACGCACTGGCCGAAGTTGCGGTTACCGCGCGCGAATCCTGCTTCTTCAACCGCTTCGGCCAGCTCGTCTACAAGGAGCCGGTGGGCACTTTTGCCGGCTACGATTATCCGCAGTTCCAGATTCACAGGGGCGACCTGCAGCAGATACTCTACAAGGCCCTCGTCGCGCGCGCTGGACCTGGTTGCGTCGTCACCGGCTGGAAATGTGTTGCCGTCGAGCAAAACGACACCGAGGCCACCGCCCGCTTTGTCGACAGCCGCACCGGCGAGGATCGCCCGGCACAGCATGGCGCGGCCATCGTCGGCTGCGACGGCATCCACTCGCTGGTTCGTCGCAAGCTGGTGCCGGATGACGGCGCGCCGATCTATTCGGGCGTCAACATGTGGCGCGGCACGACATGGCGGAAACCGTATCTTACGGGCGCGTCCTATGTTCGCGCCGGCTGGCTGACCCACGGCAAGATGGTCATCTACCCGATCCGCAACAAGCTCGACGCCGAGGGCCGCCAGCTAATCAACTGGGTCGCCGAGATCGAGACCCCTGACTACCACCAGCAGGACTGGAACCGGCGCGGCCGGCTCGACGATTTCATCCATGCCTTTGCCGACTGGAATTTCGATTTCCTCGACGTGCCGGGCCTCATCCGCGGCGCCGATGCCATTCTCGAATACCCGATGGTTGACAAGGACCCGCTTACGCGCTGGAGCTTTGGCCGCATCACTTTGCTCGGCGACGCGGCGCATCCCATGTACCCGCGCGGCTCCAACGGTGCCGGGCAGGCGATCCTCGACGCCCGCGCTTTGGCCGACAGCTTTGCGGCGGGTGGCGACATATCGGGCGTGCTCAAGGCCTATGAGGACAAGCGGCTGGAGGCAACCGCAGCGGTCGTGCGCACCAATCGCACCACCCCGCCCGACGTCATCCTCAAGGAGGTCTATGAGCGCACCGGCGACCGGCCCTTTGCGCGGCTTGAAGATGTCATCAGCCAGGAGGAGCTGGCAGCGCTGTCCAACAGCTACAAGAAGGTCGCCGGCTACGACAAGGCGACGGTGGCCGAGCGGCGGCGGGCGTGAGGATGGGCTCGCTCAGACCAGATAGCCGACTATTCTGGTCCTGCCGTCGTGCAGCTCGATCGGAAACTTGCCGATCGGGTCGAGCACATCGGTCAGGTCGGCGTCGAATTCCATCCATTCGATGGACCGAAGTTCGACCGGCCCGTATTCGAAGGTGTCGATGTAAGGCCAAGGGCAGCGCAGGTCAGGCGGAAAGCGCATCTGCCGCGCGCCAGCCAGCGGCATCAATGAATTGAACCGTCATGCCATGCACATCTTCGCGTGCAGCGCGCACGATAGTGATCAGTTTCCGCCACTTGGTGTCGGACATCAAAGCACGCGAAAAACCGGCTCTGGCGAGAGCACCAACAGCGGTTGGGTCGAGGATTTCTGGTCGTTTCATGGCTGCAGCATGACTTCGGGAATGAATAGCTGCAACGGGTCGAAGCGGCAAAGGACGAACTCGCTCGAACAGGTCAAGCTCATCGAAGCGGATGCGCAGTTGATCGATCTGCCGACTGCCGCCATCTTCTCCCGGTTCGGCGGGAACTTGAGGCCGCCGTCTGGATCGTGACGGCAAAGCGTCCGATCGAATGGCGGAGGCCTGAGGGACGTTCATCTCAGGCAGTCGAAGCAAGTCGGCCGGTGTAGTCTGACTGTCGTTGCGGATATGCAGATAAGAAAAAAGCGGGCAATGCCCGCTTCCCTCTGGCTCCTGAGACTTGCGCGCCGCCGGTACATTCGTGGTCGACGTGCCATCAATCAGGGCAAATACGACGGTTCGCGGCAAAATCCAGCATCGTATCTCGATGAGCATTTTCGCTCCGGCGAACCAGCCGATGTGCGTTATATGGCGCTTGCGAGGCGAAATGGCAAGTCCTCTTTTACGCCATGTTTCAGCGGCCTTGATATTTCCTCATTCGTGGATTATCTATCTTGGATCGATCTTGCTGTAGAACTTTGTTCCGCGCGCTGAAGCGCCTCTACGATCTTCCCCCTCAAAATCGAGTTTGAACGGTCGCCTCGCATATTGCTTGGTGATTACTTTGTTGTATCGATTGAAAGGTTATCGTCATGGCAACTGGAACCGTGAAGTTCTTTAATTCCACCAAGGGGTTCGGCTTCATTCAGCCCGACACCGGCGAACAGGATGTGTTCGTTCACATCTCGGCCGTTGAGCGTGCGGGCCTGCGCACGATCGTTGAAGGCCAGAAGCTCAGCTTCGACGTCGTTCGCGACAACAGGACCGGCAAGAACGCAGCAGAGAACATTCAGGCTGCATAAGGATCTGTCTCCGGCTACTGACCACGGATGTACTGGCAGTAGCCGTCGAGGCAATCTTGAGAAGGTCGGGAGCTCCCGCCCTTTTTCATTTTTCGGGCCGATGCGGAAGGAGAATGCAATGGCGGATCCCGTCAGTAAAGACAACCTTTTTGCGCCTGCCCCGAACAAGGCAGAAGCCAAGAGCGATGCAACCACACGGTTTGCAAAGCAGATCATCGACACCGAGGCCAAGGCGCGACAGGCCAAGACCGAGCGTCTACGCGCCGCGCGCATGGCCATGGCCCCGGGCCCGGAGGCGGAAACTGCGGTCAAGACCCGCAAGAAGGCCAAGCCTCGGATATAATCGCGCTGTTTCCGCCAACGGCCACAAGTCGCATTGAGGCAGCAGAGCAGGATCAAGGCAGCGGAATAATCGATCGCCTCTTCTGCGAGAAGTTGCTTATCGCAATGTTGCCGTAAGACTTAAGGTCTATCGGAAAGCGCTGTTGCACATCGGTTTTGACTGGATCGCGTGCCTCGGCGGCATCGAAATTCTTGCTGCCTGGCTTCGCGACCCTGGTGAGGGAGCATGCTGGATGAGCATTTCGAGCGACGCCCGCTTCTGGGACCGGACCTCGAGGAAATATGCCAAATCTGCGGTTGCCGATCAGGACGGCTACCAACGCACCCTGGATCGAACCCGCGCCCTGCTGGGCACCACCGACCGGGTGCTGGAACTGGGATGCGGTACCGGAACAACGGCGATGCTTCTCGCTGCTGATGTGAAGCGTTACCTCGCCACCGACTTTTCGCCTGGCATGATCGAGATTGCCGAGGAAAAGCATCGTAAGAACCCTGTATCAGGCCTCAAGTTCCTTACCGCCGCCGCCGACTCGTCCGATCTGGAGGCGGGCCAGTTCGACGCGGTCCTCGGCTTCAACTATCTCCATCTGGTTCGCGATCTCTCCGGAACGTTGCTGCGCATCCATGCGCTGCTATCGACCGATGGCCTGTTCATTTCCAAGACGCCCTGCCTTGGCGACATGAACCCGCTGATCCGGCTGGCGCTGTTGCCCGCCATGCGCGCCACGGGGCTTGCGCCGCACGCCGGCGCCTTCAGCACCGCTGCACTTGTTCAGCACGTCTCGCAGGCCGGCTTCGACATTCTCGCCACCGAAATCCACTCGACGAAGGGCAACGACTCCAGGCCCTTCATCGTCGCGCTCAAGCGATAGCGGCGCCTAGAGGGTTTCCGCTTTTCTTCGAATCGCGGAAACCCTCTGTCTCTTTGTTTTTGCGCAATTCCGGACGGAAAACCGCTGCGTACTTTTCCTGGAATTGCTCTAGAACGCGTCTCCCTGCAGGCTCGGGTGGGCCGCCGCGAAGGCCGGCAGGGCCGCGGCAGAGCGTGAGATCTCCACCGACAGCGGGAATGCGGAAAGATCGCAGTCGAAACGCCGGGCATTGGCCACCTGCGGCACCAGGCAGATGTCTGCGATGGTGATGGTGTCGCCCAGGCAGTATCGGCCATGGCGGCCGGCCGCCCTGAGCGTCGCCTCGAACGAGCGGAAGCCTTCCTCGATCCAGTGCCGGTACCACTCGTTGGTGTCGTCGTCGGACAGTTGCCAGCGTGATTTCAGGTATTTCAGCACCCTGACATTGTTGAGCGGGTGGATGTCGCAGCCAACGATCTGCGAAAGACCGCGCACATAGGCGCGGCCAGTCGGGTCATTTGGCAGCAGCGGTGGGTTGGGGTAGGTCTCGTCGAGATATTCGAGCACGGCGAGGCTCTGCGCGAACACCCTGCCGTCCTCGACCAGCGCCGGCACCAGCCCTTGCGGGTTGAGCGCCATGTAGTCGGGAGTGCGGTGGTCCATCCTCGGCAGGCTGACATAACGGGGCTCGTAGTCGAGCCCCTTGAGCGCCAGCGCGATGCGCAGCCGGTATGAGGTCGACGACCTGAAGAAGGTATGGAGCGAGCGCATCGCCGCGGCAGTCAGTTTGACGCGGCGTTGAGGATCTCGTCGGGCGTCGAGGAGACGACCTCGACATATTTGGGCACGAACTTGCGACCTTCGATCAGGCCGACGAAAGCCGGCTTGATTTCCTCGGCCAGCACCTTGCGGATCTTGGCGTGCTCGACGATGTCGGACCACTCGGCGATCAGGAAGAAGCGCTGCGGATCCTCGGTGTCGCGGCACAAGACGCCGTCCTTCACCTGGGCCAAGGATTTGTGCATCGGGTTGCCGTCCGAATAGTCGAACTCCTCGAACAGCTGGACGAATTCGTCCTCGCGTCCGGCCTCTACGCGGAAGTCGTAGATGTGGAGGAAGTTGCCCTTCGTCGCCAGTGGTTCCTGCGCCATGGTGCTCTCCTTTTCCAGTGTTCCCAATAATCATCAGTGTACCGCCTTTTATTGCATGCGCAAGGCGCAATGCCTTGCTGGACAAGGGATTCGCAGCCGTCGGCTTGCCTTCGATCGGCCTGTCACTCCGCTGAAAATATGAGGCGGTACCGCTCTTTCCCGCCGATCGGGCAAGAGCTAGACATTGGGTAGTCGCAAGCGAGGGAAAGAGCGTGGCAGCCAAGTCGGCAAAGACGACAGGGACACGGAAAAAGGCGGCGGCCGAGCCGCACCAGCCAAATCCCGAGTTGCAGCAGCTCATCGAAAGGCTGCCATTGTGGAAGCGGCCGGGCTATCTCATCCGCCGGCTGCACCAGGTGCACTACGCCCTGTTTTTCGAGGAATGCGAGGGCTTCGGCATCACCCCGGTGCAATACGGGCTGCTGACCATCCTCTCCGGCAATCCCGATTCCGACCAGATCTCCCTTGCCCAGGCACTCGGCATCGACCGCACCAATGTCGCCGACGTGCTGTCACGGCTGGCCCAGCGCGGGCTTATCGAGCGCACCCGCAGCACCGAAGACAAGCGCATGGTGCTGGCGCGGCTGACCGCCGAGGGGGAAAAGCTTGTGGCGGCCATGCACCCTGCGATGAGCCGTGCCCAGGACAGGCTGCTCGACACGCTTGCTGACAAGGAACGCGAGGCGTTCCTGTCGACGCTGGTCAAGTTGCTCGAGGCCAACAACAAATATGGCCGGGCGGCACTTGCCACCGCCAAGTTCGGCGACTGACCGACAGTCGTTGCTTGCTGTCCGCGCGGCCTACCGGTTCCAGCAGGCGACGAGATGGCCGGGCGAGCGCTCGGACAGCTTGGGCGCTTCCTTGCGGCACTGGTCCGACGCCAATGGGCAGCGCGTCGAGAAGCGGCAGCCGGGCGGCGGGTTGACCAGGTCGGGAACCTCGCCGCCATAGACGATGCGCTTGCGCTGGCGCTGGGTGCGCGGATCGGGCACCGGCACTGCCGACAAAAGCGCCTCGGTATAGGGGTGGATAGGATGATCGTAGAGATCGTCCCGGTCGGCGATCTCGACCATGCGCCCGGCATAGAGGATCGCCACCCGGTGCGAGATGTGGCGAACGACGGAGAGATCGTGGGCGATGAACAGGTAGCTAAGACCCAGCTCCCGCTGCAGATCCTGCATCAGGTTTACCACCTGCGCCCGCACCGACACGTCGAGCGCCGACACCGGCTCGTCGGCGACGATGAACTCGGGCTGCAACGCCAGCGCCCGGGCGATGCCGATGCGCTGACGCTGCCCCCCGGAAAAAGCGTGCGGAAAGCGGTCATGCGCATCTGCCGGCAGGCCGACGACGCGCAAAAGTTCGGTGATGCGGTCGCGCGCCTCGTCGACATGGCGCACCAGCCCGTGCACCAGCAGCGGTTCGGCGACGAGGTCGATCACCCGCATGCGCGGATTCAGGCTGGAATACGGATCCTGAAACACCAGCTGCATGTTGCGGCGGAGCTTTCGCAGCGCCTCACCCTTGGTGTTGGTGATGTCCTTGCCCTGGAAGACGATCTTGCCCGACGACGCCCTGATGCGGCGCAGCACGGCGCGGCCGGTGGTGGTCTTGCCGGAGCCGGATTCGCCGACCAGCCCGAGCGTCTCGCCGGGCCTGAGGTCGAAGGAGATGTCTTCCAGCGCCTTGAACGCCTTGGGCCGACCCCAGAAGCCTTGCGCGCCGGTTTCGTAGGTCACGTCGAGCCCCTGCACGCTGAGCAGCGGCGGTGCTGGCGGCTGGGCTGGCACGGGGTTGAACATCGATAATTCCTGTCAGGGGAAGGACGGCGACATCAGCGGCGTCGCCCAGGCCGGCACCGAAGGCTGCCAGCAGGCGGCTTCCGCGTTCGGGCGGATATGTTCGAGCTGCGGCGCCTTGCGGCAGGCCTCGCCCGACAGCGGACAGCGCTGCTGGAACGAGCAGCCCTCGGGCGGTGTCACCAGATTGGGCGGCGTTCCCTCTATCGAAACCAGCCGCTCCGACACCTCGTCGAGCCGCGGCGTCGAGCGCAGGAGCCCTTGCGTGTAGGGATGCGCCGGGCGCTCGAACACGTCCTCGGCAAGGCCGGTCTCGATGATCTGGCCGGCATACATCACCGCAACCCGGTGACAGAGCCCGGCGACCACGCCGAGATCGTGAGTGATCAGCACCACCGACAGGCCGAGCGACTGCTGCAGTTCGGCGAGCAGTTCGAGGATCTGCGCCTGGATGGTCACGTCGAGTGCCGTCGTCGGCTCGTCAGCGATCAAGAGCTCGGGCTCGCAGGCAATCGCCATGGCGATCATCACGCGCTGGCGCATGCCACCCGAGAATTCGTGCGGATACTGGTCAAGCCGTCGCCGCGGCGCGCTGATGCCGACGGCCGCAAGCAGCTCCTCGGCGCGGTTGCGCGCCTGGGTGCGCGTCATGGCGAGATGCCGTTCCAGCACCTCGCCGATCTGCGTGCCGATCTTCAGCACCGGGTTCAGCGAGGTCATCGGGTCCTGGAAGACCATTGCCACTTCCTTGCCCCTGATATCGCGGGCGAAGCGCTCGCCATCGGTGCCGAGCAGCGAGCGTCCCTTCCACCTGATGTCGCCTGAGGCGATGCGGCCGGGCATGTCGATCAGCCCCATCACCGCCTGTGCCGTCACGCTCTTGCCCGAGCCGGATTCGCCCACCACGCCCAGCGTCTCGCCGCGGCCGATGGACAAGGTCACGCCGCGCAGGCCGTGCACCAGGCCGCGCCGGGTGTCGAACTCGACCTTGAGCTTCTCGACCTCGAGCAGCGGCATGCCCGTGCTGTTGGCGCTGACGTTCATGAGCGGCCTCCCTGGCTCTTGGCTTCGGGGCTTTGCATCTTCGGGGCGCGGCGGGCCTGCCGTGCGGCCAGCTTGGCGCGCTGGTAGGCGAAGCGTTTCTCGCGTTCCTGAGGGTCGGTGGTGACGCGCACCCAGCTGGCAAAGAGGTTGACGGCGAGCACGGTGACGGCGATCGACAGGCCGGGGAAGGTGATCAGCCACCAGGCGACGAAGATGTAGTCGCGGCCGTTGGCGACATCGAGGCCCCAGCTCGTCGCCGGCGGCTGTACGCCGAGCCCGAGGAAGGACAGCGCTGCTTCCGCCAGCACGATGTTGGTGAATTCGAGGATGCCGAGCGTCAAAAGCGGCGAGATCAGATTGGGAAGGATGTGGCGGAACACCACTCTGGATGTCTTGCAGCCGATCATTTCGGCAGCCTCGACATAAGGCGTCTGGCGCACCGAAAGCACGATGCCGCGCACAACGCGGGCATAGACCATCCAGTTGGTGATCGCGAGCACGATGATCATCGTCGTCATGCTCGGGCCGATGACCGAGATCACCAGCAGGATCAAAAGCAGCCCCGGGAAGGCCACCTGCACGTCGACGATGCGCATGATGATGGAGTCGGCGCGGCCGCCCTTGAAGCCGGCCCACAGGCCGAGGACCACGCCGAAGGTTCCCGCCGACAGCACCACGACAACGCCGACCAAAAGCGAGGCGCGAGCGCCGTAGATGACGCGCGAAAGCACGTCGCGGCCGAGATGGTCAGTGCCCAGGATGTGGTCCCAGCTGCCCTTGGGCAGCCAGGCCGGCGGCTTGAGCCTTGAGACGACCGACTGCGCTGCCGGATCGTAGGGCGCAATCAGCGGAGCGAAGATCGCCATCAGCAGAAGTGCCACGATGACGGCGAAACCGAGCGTGCCGAGCTTGTCAGGCCAGAGCTCGCGGCCGAACTCGTCGAGCTTTGCCCAGAGGGACGGGCCGCGCCTTGAATTCTTGGCGGTCACGACCGGCGTCGTCACAGGCATGGGGATAGCCATCTCAAGCCAACCTTATCCGGGGATCGATGAGTTTGTAGATGACGTCGAGGCCGACATTGATGACCACGATCAGCACCGCCACCGTGAAGACGATCGCCTGCAGCAGGAACAGGTCGCTCTTCTGGATCGCCTGCATGGCCGTCAGCCCGAGGCCGGGCCAGGCGAACACGGTCTCGACCACGACGGTGTAGCCGGCCAGCGCACTGATCAGCTCCCAACCTGCCAGCGTCACGAACGGTACCAGCGTGTTGCGCATCGCATGCACCATGACGACGCGCGGAAAGCGCAGTCCCTTGGCGCGTGCCGTGCGCACATATTGCTGGTTCAGCTCGTCGATCATCGATGAGCGCACCAGCATCACCAGCCGCGCCAGCGACGGCATGGCGAGCGTGATCGCCGGCAAAATGAAATAGGGCAGGCCGCCCATGCCCGATGTCGGCAGCCATCTCAGCGTCACCGCAAAGAACACGATGAGGATGAGCCCGAACCAGAATTGCGGCAGCGACAACCCGAACAGGCCGACGAAAACAGTGGTGCGGTCCACCCATCCGCCGGGCCTTAGTGCCGCGATCGCGCCCAAAGGCAGCGCCAGCACGATCGCCAGGCCGAGGCCGGCGCCGATCAGCATGAGCGTGTTGGGCAGGCGTTCGAGCACGACATCGAGTGCCGGCCGGCGCTGCCACAGGCTTTCGCCGAAGTCGAGCCGCGCGAGATCGCCGACGAAATCGACGAACTGCTCGCCCATCGGCCGGTCGAGGCCGAATTGCTGTGCGAAGGCCGCGCGCTGCGCGTCGGTTGCCGAAAGCGGCAACATGACCTTTACCGGGTCGCCGACCATGCGGGTGGCGATGAAAACGATCAGAGTCACACCGATGACGACAAGCAGGCCTTGTCCGATGCGGCGGAGCAGAAAACCACCCATAGTCCTCTCCATTGCCTGAAGCCGGCTCCCCCGAGCCGGCCTCAGAGTTTCCGGGGTCCGCTTATGTTTTTATGTCGGACCCGCGTTCTCCAATATTATTCCGTGACCTTCATCTCCTTGACCAGGAGTTTGGAGTCGACACGCGGCTGCCATTCGAGGCGCTTGGAGAAGCCGTAGATGTCCTGCTGGTTGAGCAGCGGGACGAGATACGACAGATCGTACGACTTTTTGGTGATGGCGTCGTACATGGCCTGGCGCTTCTCGACGTCGGTCTCGATCCTGGCGGCGTTGATCTGGTCCGACATTTCCTGGTCGCTGTTGGACGCGGAACTTGCCTTGCTCTGTAGCACCGATGTCATTTCACGGTCGACGTCGAGCAGTTCGTTGGAGTTCGACAGGAAGACCGCATCCGGCCGCTTGTTCTTGTCGAACAGCTGGTTGAGGTACTCGCCGAAATCCTCGATCTTGATGTCGACGTTGAGGCCTGCATCCTTCCAATAGGCGCCGACGGCCTCGATCAGCTCGCGGTCCTTGAGCCAGCGGCCGGCTTCGCCGACGAGCTTGATGGTCTTGCCCTCGGCGCCCGCTTCCTTGATCAGGGCCTTCGCCTTGTCGACGTCGAACACGTAGTCAGGCAGCGCCTTGTTGTAACCGAAGGCCTTGGGGTTGACGACCTGTCCCTTGGCCGGCGTGGCGTAGCCGCCAAACAGGCTCTCGGCCAGGGCCTTGCGGTCGACCGAAATGTTCATGGCCTCGCGGACGCGCGGATCCTTGGTCACCTCGTTGTCGGTCGACACGATCATGAGCGTCGTTTCGAGGCCGCTGACGGCCGCGAATTTCGGCGCCTGCTCGGCGAATTCCGGCAATAGGTTGGTGATGACGTCGAGCTCGCCGGCCATCAGGCCCGACAGGCGCGTGCCGGACTCGCCGACGAACCGGTAGGTCACCTTGTCGATCGCAGGTGCACCGCCCCAATAGTCGGCGTTCTTCTCCAGTACGATGTCCTGGCCGCGGTTCCAGCTGGTGAACTTGTAGGGACCGGTGCCCGAAGGCGCCTCGGCAAACTTGGCATCGCCCGAATAGGCGGCCGGAATCATCTTCATCCAGTACATGCGCGACGGCAGGATCGGGTCGGGACCTGAAGTCAGGATGCGCACGGTCAGGTCGTCGACCTTCTCGGCGCCGGTGATGGTGCCGAAATAGGCCATCTGCTCGGACTTCAGCGCCGGGTCGATGACGCGCTTGACGCTGTTGACCACGGCGTCCGCATTAAACGCCTCGCCATTGTGGAACTTGACGTCGGGCCGGAGCTTGAACTCCCAGGTCTTGGCGTCGACCTGCGTCGGGGCCGCCGCCGCGAGGCCCGCGACCAGCTCGCCCTCGGGCGTGCGCGCCATCAGCGTTTCATAGACGTTGTCGTTGATCGCGCGCTCACCGCCGTCGTCGCGCACCTGCGGATCGAGCGTCGACGGCTCGGAGCCAATTGCGATGGTGATGTCTGCTGCCTCCGCCGCCAGCGGCGAAAGCGCCATGATGGCCGCCAAGGCGGCACTGCTTGCCAGTCTCGTCAATAAGTTCATCGGTCCACCCATTAGCTATGACAATAAAAGCGAGCGAAGTGCGCAGTCTTGGGCTGCACTGATATCGCGGGTCGCCACATCCCTCGGCAAGAAGAGTGGATTGTATGCAATCGACTGTCAAGCGAATGTTGATCAACTTTTGGCCTGGCATGATGCGGTCAACTGAAGGTGCCCTGAAACATCAATCAAATAGTTGAAATTGCTCAAAATTTAGAACGCGATTGCTGAAATTTCGTTCATGAATAGCAGCTGCGCAGATCGCGATAGCCAGCTTTCCGGCCATTTCTTGCATATAGTATACCAAAAATAACCACGAAATGGCCACGCGTGACGCTGTCATGGCTGGTTTCGAGGGGAAGACCGAGTGCCAGTAGAGCGCGGGACCGGCCCTGGCATCAAGAGTTTTCGATGAAGCCAGACACAGTTTCGTATTATCGTGTCTGTCGGGACGACTTTATTCTCGGATATGTGTTGCTGACGTCTTTGGTGATCACGCGCTTCATTCTGGCAATAAATCTTCCGGAGTTTCGTCAGCTGCTATCGCAATTCGCGAACGAGGGTTGCCAGGCATTTGGATCATGCCTGGCATCGGGCTTCGCCGGCCGAGTTGGGATATTGACGGACCAAGATTCCGCTTGGCGTCCAGCTTGTCGGATACCTGCTCGGCGACTACGCGCTGCTTGTCGCCGCCGGTCAGCTCGAAATGCGCTGTTCGCCGCCTCTTTTGGCGCGGGTGTCACGCCTGGCCGAAATAGCGCGGCGGCAGGTGCACGGCATCCGGGTTCAACCGCTCGAACACCGCAGCCATGTCGAACAGCCGGTTCTCGGACCCGCTTGCGCCCAGAATCTGCACGCCTGCCGGCATACCGCTGGCCGCCTTGCCGAAAGGAAAGGCAAGTGCCGGGTGTCCGGTCAGGTTGGCCAGGATGTTGGGGATCGGCTCCTCAAGAAAGTAGAACTTGTCGACTGTCCTGAGCGGTCCGGCCGAGGCCAGCGCCCCCGGCATCAGCAGGGCATCGACCTGCGCCAGCTGCGCATCGAGCCTGCGCCTGAGGATGCCGCGCAGCCGTTCGGCCGCCACGAGGTCGGTTGCGGCAAGGCATTCACCGGCCAGCGAGCGGCCGCGGAACATTTCGCCGAAGGCAGAAAAATTGCTGCGCACCTCGGTGCCGTATTGGGCGGCGATCTCGGCCATCATCACGATGGCGCCGGGCGCGTGGAAGGTCTCCAGCGGCGGCAGGTCGAGTTCGACGATCTCTCCGCCATGGCTGGCGAAAAGCTCAAGTGCCTTGGCCATCGCCGCCGCCATCTCGGGCCTCAGCTTGTCGCTCAGCCCCCAGCCGTCTGGCGATATGCCGAGCCGCATGCCGGCGAAGCCCGGCTCGTCGGCATAGGGCGGCCACGCCCATTTTGTGCCCGACATTGCGGCATGCAGGATGCGGCAGTCCTCGACCCGTGCCGCGATCGGTCCGCAATGGTCCATCGAGCGGGCAAGCGTGTCGACGCCGTCGACCGGCACGACGCCGAAGCCCGGCTTCAGGCCGACCATGCCGCACATGGTCGAGGGCAGGCGGATCGAGCCGGCCGTGTCGGTTGCGACCGAGCCCTTGCACAACCCGCCGGCGACGGTCACGCCCGAGCCGCTCGACGATCCCCCCGGAAACATCTCGGTATTCCAGGGGTTGCGCGCCGGCGGAAACGGCAGGTCGAAAGACGGTCCTCCGAAGGCGAGCTCATGGCAATTGGCCTTGCCGATGACGATGGCGCCTGCCGCTCGGAGGCGGCTCACCACTGGCGCGTCGGCCTCTGGCTTCCTGCCGAGCCGCGAATGCGAAGCGCCGGTGTTGGGCATGCCGGCGACATCGACAATATCCTTGACCGAGACCGGCACGCCGGCCAGCGGGCCGACCTTCTCGCCGGCCGCGATCCGCGCGTCGAGCGCGCTTGCCTCCGCCAGCGCCGTATCGGTCGCGACATGGACGTAGCCTGACAACGCGCCGTCGAAACGCGCGATGCGGTCGAGGAAATGGGCTGTTACCTCCACCGCGGAAATCTTCCGCTGCACCACCCCTGAAGCGATCTGTGCGATCGGCATGCGCTCGAACGGCGTCATCGTCCGACACCCTTGTCGTGTTCGGCGAGCAGCTCGGCCACGCGCCTGGCCAGCCGGTCGAGGATGGCTGTACCGCGGGCGAAGTCGGCGACCTCGGCAGCAGATGCTTCCTGCGGCAACGAGATCGCCGGGCCCGCCGGCGTCGGCGTGGGAGGCGTGGTCACTTCACGCATGGTTCCTCCACACCGAGGCAAGTTTGGAATTGATCAGTATACATCTGATGTGCATTCTGCATTTAGAGGATGTAGGGAGAGAGATTGGATTTGTCGGAAAAGCGCTTTGACGTCGTGGTGGTTGGCGGTGGCATTGTCGGCCTTTCGGTAGCTCTGGAAGTCCAGTCGCACGGTCTCTCGGCAGCCATAGTCGATCCAGGCGTGGTCACCGGCCGGGCGTCCTACGGCAATGCTGGGGTGCTCAGCCGTGGCTCGATCTTCCCGATGGCTGCGCCCGGCATCCGCTCCCGCTTGCCGCGTTATGCGCTTGGACGCGACATTGCCGTCCGCGCCCGCTTGCGCTCGCTGCCACATCTGTTGCCCTGGCTGGCGCGTTTCCTGGTTGCTGCGGAGGAAGGCGCCTGGCGCCGCGCGGCCGCCGCTCTCGACCCGATGGTGGCGCAGGCCTTCGACCGTCATGTCGCGATGGCCGAACTGGTCGGCGGCCGCCATCTCATCAGGCGCAATGGCTGGTTGAGGCTCTACCGCAACGCCGAGGGGCTCGCCGGCAGCAGGCTCGAACGTGAGGTGCTTGCCCAGCAGCGCGTCAGCTTCCACTGCCTCGACGAGCACGAGATCCGCCAGCTCGAACCGCATCTTGCCCACCGCTTCACCCACGGCATCTTCTTTCCCGACACCGGCTCGGTCGAGAGCCCGGGCGAACTGGTCGAACTGTATCGCGCTGCCGCCGAGGCACGGGGCGCCGCCTTCGTCGCCGGAGCGGCCGATGCAATCATCGAGGCCGAGGGGGGAATGGCCATTCGGGCAGGCAACCGCCGCATAGAGGGACGTCATGTTGTGCTGGCAGCCGGAGCACGTTCGGCAACGCTTGCCGCAACCCTCGGCTATCGTTTCCCGCTGGCGGCCGAACGCGGCTACCACCGCCATTTTGAGTTGCCCGACGGTGTCGAGCTGCGCCGTCCGGTCTATGACGCTGCCGGCGGTTATGTACTGTCGCCGATGAACGGCAAGGTCAGGCTGCTCAGCGGCGTCGAGCTGGCGCGGCCCGACGATCCGCCTGACCACGTCCAGATAGAGGCTGTCGAGCCCGATGCGCGCAGGACGCTGGCCTTCACGCAGCCGGTCGAGGACGCGCCATGGCTGGGCAGCCGCCCGTCGACGCCTGACGGGCTGCCGGTTATCGGTCGCGCCGCGCGCCATCCGCGCCTGGTCTTCGCCTTCGGCCACGGCCATATCGGCTTTGCCAACGGTCCGGCCACAGGGGCTATCGTTGCCAGCCTGGTCGCGAGCCAGAAGCCGCCGCTGCCGGTCGAGGCTTTTTCGCCGGCCCGCTTTGGCGGCTAGGCAACCCATGGCAAACCGGCTCACGGCAACGTCAGCCCGCCGTCGACATGCAGTGCCTGGCCGGTGATCTGGCTCGCCTCCCGCGACAACAGGAACTGGATCGCCGCGGCCACGTCGGCCGGTTCGGTCAGCCGGCCCGTCGGTGTCACCGCGATGGCCTTTTCCAGCGCCGAACTGGTGGCCGCGAAATGCCCCTTTGGGTCCTTGCGGGTGAAGCCGGGTACCACGCAGTTCACCGTCACGCCCTTGGGCGCGAGCTGGACCGCCATCGATTTCGCCAGGGCCTCCAGCGCACCCTTGCCGGCCGAGGTCGCCGGGAAGTGGATGTCGGCGGTGCCGAAGATGTGGGCGACGAAGGAACTCACCACCACGACGCGGCCCCATTCGGAGGCCTCGAGATCGGCCATGGCCGCATTGACCAGCCTGAGCAGCGCCGTTGGCATCGTGGCGAAGGCCTGCTCCAGGTCCTGAGGCTGCACTTCGCCCAGCGTCGAACGCGCCGCCTGGGCGGCGTTGCTGACGATCTGGTCGACGCGGCCGAAGCGCTCGCGTGCCGCAGCCACCATCCTGGCCGGCACGTCGGGATCGGCCAGATCGCCGACGACCATGTCCACCACGGCACCTTTGCGCCCGCAGATCTCGGCCACTTCGCCCAGACCTTCGGCGTTCTTGCGCGTGTGCAGCACCAGGCCGACGCCCGGCGCCGAAAGCCGCCGCGCCGTCTCGGCGCCGATACCGCTGGCTGCCCCGGTGATGAGCACGATGCGATCGAATGTCCTGGCCAAATCCCTGTCCCCGCTCTGTTGAGAAATATGTCTAGAGGCTGACGGCTCAGGCGCCCAGAGCCAGCCCGTCTTTGCGTTTGTCCGACCCGCCGAGCAAGCTGCCGTCCGCGTCGCGCAGCACGAACTGCGCGCCGCCGAAATCGCTGCGTCCACCAAGCTCGCCGGCACCTTCCGGGTCGGTGTAGCCGGCGTCGCGTAGGGCGCGTGCGATCCTGTCGGGCGTGCCCGGCTCGATCGCCAGTTGCTTCGCGCCTTCCAGCCGCCAGCGCGGCGCATCGATTGCCGCCTGGAGCTTCTCGTTCCAGGCCGCCAGCCGCACCATCATCTGCACATGGCCCTGCGGCTGCATTGCCCCTCCCACCACGCCGAAGCCGCAGTGGAAACGGCCGTCCTTAAGCGCTGCCGCCGGCACGACCGTGTGGTAGGCGCGCTTCGACGGCCCCGGCCCGTTGATATGTCCTGGTTCCGAAAAGCCAAAGCCACGGTTCTGGAGCACGAAGCCATGACCCGGCACGCCGATGCCTGAGCCGAAGCGTTTGAAGATGCTGCTCATCAGCGTCACCGCCAGGCCGTCGCTGTCGACGACCACGGTGCACACCGTGTTCCCCGCAGGGTCGGCCACCGTCTCCTTGGCGCTTGCCAGCGCCCGGCCCGTCGCCTGCACCATGGCAAGCGTGGTGCCGGGGTCGTCGCGTTCCAGCGGCAGGGCGTCCAGTTCCTCCAACGCGTCAAGCACTGCCACGCCATGGGTGTTGGGCGGGCATTCAAGCACGGCCAGCCCGCGAAAGCTCCGGCGCAACGGCTCGCCGAAGTCGCCGCGATGGGCGGCGAAGTCTTCAGCGGCCAGCACGCCGCCCCTGATTTGATTGGCTTCGGCGGCGCGATGTGCTGCAACACCAAGATAAAATGCGTCCGGTCCGTCGGCTGCGATGGCCTGCAGGACTTTCGCCAGTTCGGGATTGGCGAAGCGTTCGCCGGCGCGCGGCGCGTTGCCTGAACGGTACATGGCGGCCGCGGCCGCATCGCCCTTGATGATCGGTTCAAACAGCGCCCATTCGCGCGCCGCAATGGGCAGCACCTCGAAGCCGCCGGCGGCAAGCGCGATGGCAGGCGCCAGCAGCTGCGCCATCGGCAACCGGCCGTGACGCATATGCAGGTCGAACCAGCCGCGCACGGCACCTGGTACGGTCACCGACAGGGCGTGTCGTTCGGGGATGCGCCGGTTGGGCAGTCGCTCCAAGATATCAGCGGTCAGCGCCGCCGGCGCCCGGCCGGTGCCGTTGTAGCTTGTGCCACGGCCATCGGGCTCGACCAGCATGGCCAAGAGGTCGCCGCCGATGCCTGTTGCCATCGGCTCGACCACACCGAGGATGGCGTCGGCCGCGATTGCCGCATCGACCGCCGAGCCGCCGGCCGCCAATATGTCGACTGCCGTGCGCGCCGCCAGCGGATGGCCTGTCGCCACCATCGCGTTCTGGCCACGTACGCCGTTCGCCGGATCGTTCATCTCAGCCGTTCCTTTCGTCGCTCCGGTCATTCGGGCTGCGACATACTGTATGCGCGTGTCTGAAGCATGCGGACGAAGCGACTGTAGAATGCGGCTTGCGTCAATGTCAATTTGGTATACAGTATTCCAAATCAGATTTGAAAAAGCCATTCAGCCGACAGGGGAACCCGATGACTGCGCCGATGAACCCGGACGAATTTCGCACTGCGCTGGAAAACGCCATCAAGGGCAAGAGCGCCAACAAATCGCCGTTCTCGATGGCCTGGGCCAGCGGCAAGCTGAGCCGCGACCATCTCTCGCGCTGGGCCGAGAACCACTACCACTATGTCGGGCCGTTCGCGGATTACCTCGGTTACATCTATTCCCGCATGCCCGAGCAGTATGTCGAGGCCAAGGATTTCCTGCTCGCCAACATGTATGAGGAAGAGATTGGCGGCGACCGCCACACCGATCTGCTGATCCGTTTCGGCGAGGCTTGCGGCACATCTCGTGAGCGCATGACCGACCCGGAAAACATGTCGCCGACGACGCGCGGCCTGCAGAGCTGGTGTTACGCGGTGGCGATGCGCGAGGACCCGATCGTCGCCGTTGCCGGGCTGGTCGTCGGCCTCGAATCCCAGGTGCCGTCCATCTACCGCAAGCAGACGCCGACGCTGCGCGACAGCTACGGCTTTACCGACGAGGAGGTCGAGTTCTTTGACCTGCACATCGTCTCCGACGAAATCCACGGCGAACGCGGCTACCAGATCGTGCTGGAGCATGCCCGCACGGTCGAGATGCAGGAACGCTGCCTGAAGATCTGTGAGGTCGGCGCCCAGATGCGCCTGCTCTACACCACCGCACTCTACAACGACTATGTCGCAGAGGATGTGAAGCTCGGCCGCGTCGCACCCATGGAGCCGGAGCTCGCCGGTATCGGCGGGGTTTGAGGCTCGCACATGCCGACAGTCGTGATCCACAAAAACGGCGAAGCCTTCACAGGTGAGGTCAAGGACGACACCAACCTCGTCGTTCGCGCCGGCATCAAGCAGTTTCCCTATCCGCACCTCGCCTACAAATGCGGCATGGGAAAATGCGGCACCTGCGCCAGCCGCATCCTGGCCGGCGCCGAGCACCTGCCGCCGCCCAACTGGAAGGAGAAGAAGCAGCTCGGCGACAAGCTCGACGAGGGTTTTCGGCTCATCTGCCAGTTGTGGATCAAGAACGACATCGAGCTCCGCCAGGAGAAGGTGACGGAGCAGGCCTAGCGCAATTCCAGGAAAAGCGGGCAGCGGTTTTCCGTCCAAAGTTGCGCAAAGCAGAGCCAGCCGAGCCGGAAGGCGCGGCACTTCCCGAACAATTTTGCCGGCAATGCTTCGGTGGCGTCGGCGTGATCAGCAATCAGCATGAGGTGGACAATGTATGTGGTTCTGACGACCAAGCCGGGCGAATTCCGGACCGAGATGAGCCCCGGCGTGCAGCCGGTCGAGACCTACGACTACATCTTCTACGGCCGCAAGCGCGCCAGCTTCACCATCGCCAAGCTGACCGACCAGGACCAGACGCGCATCCGCATCGTCGAGGACGAGCCGCCGCAGATCGAGAACAACGTGCCCTGCAAGCTGTTCGAGAAATTCTCGTCCGTCGAGGAAGCCCGCCATGAGCTCAAGACGCTGACCACCTACGGCAGCATGGACATCCAGCTCAAGCTGGTCTGACCGGCCAACAGCATCGAACGCGCCGATGATCAACATCACCTTCATCACCAACGACAACAAGCAGGTGTCCGCGCCCGAAAACAGCAATCTGCTGCGCGTGTCGCTGCGCGAGAAGGGGGGCATCCCCTTCAAATGCGGCGGCGGGCTGTGCGGCACCTGCAAGTGCCGGATCGAGACCGGCATCGAGAACACCGATGCCGTCAAGCCCAAGGAACGCAATCACCTGACAGCTGACGATCTCGCCGCCGGCTTCCGCATGGCCTGCCAGACCTTCGTGCTCGGCGACGTCGCCGTCTCTTGGGTGCCAAAAGGACGCTGACGCGCCTTCGAACGCAGAACGACTTCCGAAAGCAAACGACCAATGACTGAGCGACACCTGAACTACATCGCCGGCGAGTGGCAGCCCGCTTTCGGCGGCGCCACTTTCGAGGACCGCAATCCGGCCGACGAGCGCGACCTCATCGGCCTGTTCCCGGATTCGGATGCCGTCGATGTTTCCGCCGCCGTCGCCAGCGTTTCAACGGCCTGGCCGGCCTGGGCGGCGCAGTCGCCGGAGGTTCGCGCCGACGTGCTGTTCCGTGCCGCCGACATCATGGCCCGTCGTGCCGACGAGATCGCCGCAGAGCTGACCCGCGAGGAAGGCAAAACGCTTAACGAGGCGCGCAACGAGGCCAGGCGCATCGCCGCCAACTTCCGCCTCTATGCCGGCGAGGCGCTGCGCCTCAATGGCGAGACCTATCCGAGCGAAAGCGCCCAGCTGGTGCTGTCTTTGCGCCAGCCGGTCGGCGTGGTCGCCGTCATCACGCCGTGGAACTTCCCGCTGTCGATGGCCGCCCGCAAGCTTGGCCCGGCCCTTGCAGCTGGCAACGGCGTCGTCTTCAAGCCATCCGAGATCACGCCTTTGATGGGCCAGCGCCTCGTCGAGGTGCTGCTCGAGGCCGGCCTGCCGCCCAAGCTTGTGGCGCTCGTCCAGGGCAAGGGCGCCAAGGTCGGCCAGGCGATCACCGCGAGCGCAGGCGTCGATGCGCTGACCTTTACCGGCTCCTATGCGGTCGGCAAGCAGATCGCAGCGTCGCTCTCCACTGACACCCGCGTCCAGCTCGAGATGGGTGGCAAGAACGCGACCGTCGTGCTTTCAGACGCCAGCATCGACAAGGCCGTCGCCACCATCGAGCGCGGCGCCTTCGGCCTCACCGGACAGGCCTGCACCGGCACCAGCCGTGTGCTCGTCGCTCGCCCGCTCTATGCCGAACTGGTGGCGCGGCTCGAAAAGTCTGTTGCCGCCATCAAGGTTGGGCCGGGCACGGCAGACGGCGTGCAGATGGGGCCCCTCGCCACACGCGCCCAATACGACAAGGTCTTGGCCTATGTCGGCATCGCCCGCGAGGAGGGCGGCCGCGTCGTCGGTGGCGATGCTTTGCGCGAGGCCGACTCGAGCCTTGCGCATGGCTATTTCGTTCGCCCCGCCGTCGTCTCCGATCTGCCGGAGACCAGTCGCCTTTGGCGTGAGGAGATTTTTGGACCGGTCGTCGCCGTCCGTCCCATCGACAGCCTAGACGAGGCGATCAGGCTGGCCGACGATACCGAATACGGCCTCGCCGTCTCGCTGGTGACCGGCGATCTGCCGTCGGTGCTGCGTTTCGCCCGCGAGACCCAGCACGGCATCGTCAAGGTCAACAGCCCAACGACTGGCGTCTCACTCAACGCGCCGTTCGGCGGCCTCAAGCATTCGAGCAACCAGGCGGCCAAGGAGCAGGGCGGCGCCAACGTCATGGACTTCTACAGTCGCATCAAGAGCGTCTATCTTGGGGCCTGACATGCTCCAGCGCCTGACTGAGCTGATGCCCGGCGACTTCGTGCCGGGCCATCTGTTCGGCATGGGCGCCATGGTCTTCGTCGCCGCTTTGCTGCAGGGCATAGGCGGTCTTGGCTTTGCCATGGTCTCGGCGCCGCTTGCAGTGCTGTTCTTTCCCGAAATGGCGCCCGGGCCGCTGCTGGTGCTCGGTGCCGGCCTGGCGCTGCTTGGCCTGCTCCGCGATTTCGATGCCGTCGACTGGCCGAGCGTCACCACGCTGATGGTCGGGCGTGCCGGCGGCACGCTGCTTGCGGGCGCGACGCTCGCGGCCTTGCCCACCAATGCATTCTCGATCGTCTTTGCTCTGTTGATTCTCGCGGGCGTCGGCCTCAGCTTCGCCGGCTGGAAGGTCAGGGCATCTCACCCCAACATGGCGCTCGCCGGCCTCGCCTCGGGGCTGATGGGCACCATAACCTCGTCGGGCGCGCCTCCCTTCGCCATTGTCATGCAATATGTGCCGCCGCGCCAGATGCGGGCGACCATCAGCTGTGTCTTCTTCGCCGGCGCCATCCTGTCGCTGCTGATGCTCGCTTACGTCGACCGTTTCACACTGCCGCAGCTCTGGCTCGGCATCCTGCTGTTTCCGCTGATGTTCGGTGGCTTCTTCGTTTCCGGCCGGTTCCATCGCTATTTTTCGCCGCGTGGTGTTCGTTTGCTTCTGCTCACCATGTCCGGGCTCGGTGCGCTTGGCATTCTCGCGAGGACGGTTGTCCAATGAGCCTGCCTCACATCACGGATGAACTGGTCGAGGCAGCCGTCTCCGCCGCCGATGCACGCGCGGCGCTGGCCGATGCCTTCCAGCGTTTCGGGCGTGAGGAAGCGGCGATGCAGCCGCGCATCCGCAGCGAGGCCGGTGGGATCAAGCTGTCGACCCTGGGCGCGGTCATCCCTGGTCAGGACGTGGTTGGCGCCAAGGTCTACACCACCATCAAGGGCCAATTCTCCTTCGTCATCCTGCTGTTTTCCTCGGTCGACGGCCGCGCGCTCGCCACCTTCGATGCCGGCGCCATCACAAGGCTGCGCACCGCCGGCTGCTCTGTCATCGCAGCACAGCAGCTTGCCCGTCCGGAAACTGCTGATCTCGCGGTCTTTGGCTCCGGTCCGCTCGGCCGTGCACATGCCATCCAGATGGCCGAAGTCTTCCCGCTCAAGCGTGTGCTGTTGGTCAGCCGCTCTTCCGATCCTGCCCTGGCGGCCGGGCTGGAAGCTGCCTGCGGCGTCCCCACGCGACTGGCCACGGCGGAACAGGCGGCCGCGGAAGCCGACATCATCGTCACCGCTTCACGCTCGCCGACAGCACTGTTTTCGGGCGACCTGCTCAAATCAGGCTGTTTCATCGCCGCCGTCGGTTCGAGCCTGCCCAACACGCGCGAACTCGACGACCGGGCAATTGCCCGTGCTTCGCTCGTCGCCGTCGAATGGCGCGAACAGAGCCTGCGAGAGGCCGGCGATCTCGTGCTGGCAGATCCCGCAGCGCTGACGCCGGACAAGATCGTCGAACTCGGCGAGATCCTTGCCGGCAAGGCACGCGGCCGCACCAGCGCCGACGAGATCACCATCTACAAGTCCGTCGGTGTCGGCTTGCAGGACATCGCGTTGGCCGGATTGGCTTATCGGCGGATCGTCGGCGGCTAGCCGTGGACGTCAGGCGTGGGCCGCGCTGATGGCAGCGGCCACCGAGAAGCCGCCGACGATCAGGGCCGCCGCCCGGTAGGAGTGCCGGCGGAGTGCCGCCGGAAGTGCCGCGCCCAGTGCCGTCCAGCCGATGCCGGCCAGCGAGGAAAGCAGCACGAAGCAGGCCACGCCGGCCGGCTGACTGTCTGCCATCAGACCCGGGATGACGATGGTGCCGACCAGCATCGCCTTGGGGTTCAGCATCGTCGTCACGAGCACGCGCCAGAATGCACCCTGCCTCGCCTTGATGTCGGGCACGACCGGCCGCCGCCACAGCCTGACCGCCGAAACCAGCAGCCAGGCCGACGCGATGGCCCTCATGACGGCGAGCGCCGCTGGCATGCCGTGAAACGGCTCCTGGAGCAGCAGGAACAGGCTGACGGCAAGTGCATAGCCCAGCGCCTCGGCCAGAGGCAGGTGGAGCGCCTTGCGCAATCCCATTGCCGCGCCCGATGCGGCCAGGATGGTGTTGGTCGGCCCCGGCGTCAGCAGGATGGCCAGGGATGCGGCGACAAACGACAGGACTGACATCGGGGCATCCATGGCTGCGTGAAGCTCTCGGCCATTTATGCCCGAGCATGGAGGCCGACCTTGACCCAGGTCAAGCCGGCGTCCAGCAGTCATGCTGGGACGACGACAATCTGCGCCATCGCCTCTCAAATTGCACCCGCGCCGGACGTATGCCTCTACCCCTTTTTCGCGGCCTGTCGAGCCTGCTGCAGGCTGACCACTCCGTCCCTTGAGATCGTGTAGTTGCCGCCGTTTCGGGACACGACCAGCCGCTTGGCTTTCAGCACCTTGAACTCGGCGAGGCCGGCGCCCTCGAGGGACCAGCCCTCGCGGGTGACGAACGACGCTTCCAGCGGTCGGTTCCTGGCGTCTTTTTCAAGGATGATCGTGCCGCCGAACGACAGCACTTCGAGCGCTTTGCGCTCCTTCTTCGAGATGTTCATGATGTTGAGTGTCCGCAATCCCGGCGACCAGGCACCGGGCGTCATCCATTATGGCAAGCCGTGGGCTCACCGATTTGGCTGAACACGGCCCCGGTCCACGCAATGCGTGAAGCGGGGCTTTAGCGGGACTCAAAAGAACAGGTCATGATGGCGCGGAGCTATAGGTCCGATTGCGGCGGGCTTAGGGCGGGCCACCGGCGATGGCGGTCAGCGACCCTGCAAAACCCGGATCAGCTTGCTGCTGTCCGCCGTGCGGGAATCGAGATTGACGTAGTCCTGGTAGGTGATGCGGTTGCTGGCCATGCCGTTGATCAGGCGCTTGCAGAAGGTGGCCGCATAGTTCTTCGGATCGATGTTGAACACCGCGGCCATCTCGGCCTTGTCCTTGGCCGAGCGGGCATTCTCGTCCTTGATGCAGCTGTTCATCGTTTCGCGCTTGAGAGCAGGGCTGCCGGCCAGAGTCGTCTGGGCGGTCTTGTATTCGCCTTGCGACATGGTGGTGCAACCAGCGAGAGTTACGGAGATGCCGAGGAGCGCAGCCAAACGAATCATTCTTACACTTCCAAATGTTCTGAATATTTTATCGAAATGATCAGAACTGAATGCTGCCTGCAATCGCTAAGATATTTCAGAAAAACTTGATATTAAAGGATCGAACTGGCGATTTCGTCTCGAAAAGTGCTCCGGTGTCTACCACCACCGTGGACTTGGCTCGCATATGATCATGTAGCATTGCATGTAGCGAGCATATTCGGCCGTGCCTGGTTGCGGCCATTCGCGGCTGTCGCTGTAGCTTTTCAGCGGGCTGGAGCACTCGCTCCTCTCGGGATTCATGAAGTCGAAGACGATTGTGGCAGGCGAAATCATCGTCATGCCCGCCAAGATAAGGCACCCAAGACCTGCTGTCAGGAAAAGGTAGACGTTGCGCACGGACACACCAAATACACGAAAGGTGAATTCTTGCGACTACATGCCGAAGGCATCAAGAAGTACGGATAAGAAGGTATTTACGTCAAGTCGTCAATTTGGAACGACTTGATAGTGCAAAGGGATGGCCCACGCCATCTATGGGACGGCGCAGGTGCTTATGGCGCCGACCTCATTTGCCATTGTCAAAACCGATGGTCGCCGCCGCCTAATCCTGCGGAATTTCCGCGGCATTGTAGACATGCCGCGCGGCGAGCAAGGCCGCGAGTTCGCTGTCCCCGGCGATCACGGCGCGCAGGATGCCGGCATGCTCTTCCCAGTTCTGGCGGCCGCGGCGCTTGCTGACAGGCGCAAACAGCATCACCGTGCGGTCGCGCAGCGAGCGCACCATGTCCTGCAGCACCGAGTTGGCGGCAACCGTCGCCAGCGCCTCGTGGAATTCGGTGTTCTGGCGCGACAGAAGAACGGGATCATCGGTGTCGGCGAGCTTGGCGCCGTCGTCGAGGATCTTCTGCAGGGCGGCAATCTGCTCGGGGTCATGGCGCTTGGCCGCAAGCTTGGCGTTCAGCGCCTCGAGAGTCGCGCGCACTTCCACCAGTTCGTGCTTCTGCTCTTCGGTGAAAACGGTGACGGATGCGCCGCGACGCGGCTCGATGGTGACGATGCCCTCGGCGGCGAGCTCGCGCAGCGCCTCGCGCACCGGCATGCGCGACACGCCCATCTCTTCCGAAAGCTTGCCTTCGACCAGTCGTTCGCCGACGCCGATCTCGCCGCTGACGATGCGCTCGCGCAGCGCATTGGTGATCAGCTTGGTCAGTGGCGCGTGAATTTCACCCAAAATGGCGGTCATGTGCACTTCCTGGTAGCGGTGCGAATCAACCTGCGGAAGCAATTCCTTAGGGAGGATGATACAGGCGAGCAAGGATTGATTACAATATTCAATCCTGCGCGGCTTTTGGGATGATCCCGGCCGTTCATGCGGCGATCTCCTTCCACAGCCCGAGTCTTGCGCCGCCTTCGAGCGCGCCGAAACGCGAGACACGACGCTGCTCGCCAAATGTCATGACAGCGGCCTCAGCTGCGTTGGTATCGATTGGTCTCCAGCCAGGAAGGGCGGCAGCCGGCGTGCCGTCGCGCATGAAGGCTGCCCATGCCGACATCATCGCAGTGGACAGCCCGTCCGCCTCTGCACCGGTGCCGATCTTGCCGGCGAGGTGCGGATGGCCGTGCGTGCCGAAGACAAAAGGCACGCAGGCCGCATGCGGCGTGCCGCCTGTTCCTGCCAGCGGCCAGGCCAGATCGTAGACGAAGGCCTGTTGGCCGCGGCTGGCGTGCCGCCGCGCCAGTCGCAGGATCGGCGCACGGAAGACGAGGTCGCCATGGATCGCCAGCCATCGCGCGGCGACGTCGACCCCCGGCATCGCCTCGCGATAGGTTTCGGCCACGGTCGCCGGCGACGGCGTGTCGTCAAAGGCATGGTGCAGCGGCAACAGCTTCGCGACGGCCGCAACAAGTGCCGCCTCATCTGCCGGCGGCACCAGCGGCGACAGCCTGGTGCCGTCGGGCAAGGCGAGGTCGTACCAGAACCTGGCTTCGTCGTGGGTGAAGCCCATGAGCAGTGGCACATCGGCCAGCTGTCCGTCATGCGGCCATTCCTGCACCAGCTGGCCATCGAGCGTCGGCGCCGTGCGCGGTCGCGGGAACCGCCCGACGAAATCGGCATCGCGCAGCAGTGCGGCCTCGCGCTTCACCAGCTCGATGCCGTCGAGTGCGCGCAGGCCGACAACATCGGTGCCAAGCGCCGCCGCCACCGCCTCGGTGTATTCGGCTGCCTGCTCCAGTCCGACGAACATCGGTGGCCGGAACAGCGGCGGGCTCTGGGTGATCACGCCACCAAACAGGTTTCGGCAGTCGGGGTTCTGGGCCATCAGCACGGCGTTCGCCGCGCCCGAGGATTGTCCCGCCATGGTCACCCTGGCCGGGCCGCCGCCGAATGTTTCGATGTTGTCACGCACCCAGCGCAGCGCCGCGATCTTGTCTTGCATGCCCCAGTTGGCGTTGAGACCAGTCTCGGGGTCGGTAAGATCGGGATGCGCCAGCCCGCCCAGCGGCCCAAGCCGGTAATTCGCCGTCACCACCACGATGCCGTGCTCGCGCGCCAGCCGGCTGCCGTTGCACGCGGCAGCGCCGCCATGGCCATTGCGCGTCGCCCCGCCATGGAACCACACCATGACGGGCGCGCGCCGCGCGTTCTCAGGTGCCCAGACGTTGAGTGTCAGACAGTCCTCATCCATCCGCTCGATCGGCTCGTTCAGCCACGTTTGGCTGCCGCCGAGCAACTGTGGTGGCGCAGCGCCGATGCGGTCGGCGGCGCGAATGCCGCGCCAGCCCGGATGCGGTTGCGGCGAGCGCAGGCGGAGTTCGCCGACCGGTGCCGCAGCATAGGGAATGCCAAGAAAGCGCCCGACGCCGTCGCGGCTCGTTCCCGCGATGCGGCCTCCCGATATCTCGGCAATGCTGTCCATATGCGGCCCTTGGCGCCTACTCCGCCGGCACCAGCGTGTGCTGGAAATTGAAGGCGTCGGAATAGATGAAGCCGGGATTGGCGCCGCGTTCGACGAACAGTTTCTTGGCGCTGGCGATCATGTTGGGCGAACCACACATGTAGACGGCGTGTTCGGAGAAGTCGCCGATGTCCTCGGCCGCCACTTCCTGCACATAACCCTGCCGCCCATCCCAGTCCGGCCCGGGGCGGGAAAGCACCGGCACATACTGGAAGTCGCACAGCCGCTCGCCCCACGACTGGATCTCGTCATGCAGATAGAGGTCTTCCTCCGTCCGCATGCCCCAATAGAGGCTGACGGGCGGACAATCGGGGTCATCCATCAGCGATTCCAAAATACTCTTGATCGGTGCAAGTCCGGTGCCGGTCGCCACCATCAACAGCGGCCGGAAGTCCTCCTTGCGGCAGCAGAACAGGCCATGCGGCAGCTCCACATCCAGCCGGTCGCCGGGCTTGAGCGCGCTCAGGTGCCCGTCGGTGAAATGGCCGCCGCTCACCCGACGGATGTGCAGGTCGACGGTGCGGCCGTTTGGCGTGGAGGCCATGGAAAAGCTGCGCTTGTTGCCGTCGCCAAGCATGACGTTGAGATATTGTCCGGGCCGATAGACCAGCCCTTCGGCATTGGGCAGCGCCAGTGTCAGATGCACCACGTCGCGGCCCATCGCCTCGACGGCTGCCACCTCTGCGGTATACCGTTCAGGGTCCGAGCACGGTTCCATCGGCCGTTCGGTCGAGATCACGAGGTCGCTCTCGGGCCGCGCCTGGCAGGCTAGTGCGAAGCCCTCATCCTCGTCTTCGGGCGACAGCGCCAGCGGATATTCTTCATAGCGCACGCAGCCTTCCATCAGCCGCACCCTGCAAGTGCCGCAGCCGCCCTCGGTGCAGTCGTGCAGCAATTGCACGCCCTGGCGGATCGCCGCCATCAGCACGGACTCTTCCGAATCGACGGTGAACTGATCCTCGGTCTCGAGGACGCGCACAACATGGCCCATCCATGTCTCCACTGAAGGCTGGGGCGGGTAGTCCGCCGCTATTTCTTGATGTCGGCCTGCACCATCACCTTGTGGCCTTTCGGCTCCAGCAGCACGGCCAGCGCCTGCAGCGCCGCCAGCCCGCAGGCGATGTCCTGTTCGCCATTGCCGCCGCTCAGGCCGACGCCGCCGATCACCTCACCATCGACGACGACGGGAAAGCCGCCGACAAAGGCGGCGAAACGGCCCTCGAAGCTGAGCTGGATGCCGAAGGCTTCGTTGCCCGGCAGGGCAGGGCCGTTCGGCGGGGTGGTGAACAGGTGGGTCGAGCGCTTGTGGCCGGCGGCGGTGAAGGCCTTGTTCCAGGCGATTTGTGGCCCGGTCACCCGCGCGCCGTTCATGCGTTCGAGCGCGATCGGATAACCGCCGTCGTCGGCGATGCAGACGGTTTCGGGAACGTTCAGCTCCAGCGCCTTGGCCACCGCCGCCGCCACCATGACGCGGGCTTCTTCGACTTCGAGTTTGAGGACCTGCTTCACGTTTCCGTCCCTGTCATGCCTATGGCTTTATTGCGCTTTTCGGCGGGGCACTAACATATGCCCCGCTGCTTGCCTCCTGGTCAGGCGGCGAGGTTCAGTTCTTCGAGCGGCAGCTCGGAGGCGACATAGTCATTGTAGAGTGCTGTGGTGTAGAGCAGGCGCATCTGGGCGCCGACCTCGCAGATCTTGAGGCAGCGTTGCTGCATCTCGACGCTGCGGGCGTGCTCCAGAACGATCTGGTAGCCGCGTTCGCCGTGGATCTCGTCGGAGACGATGTGCAGGTCGAAGAATTCGACCTCCTCGTCGGTGAAGCCGTACTTGTCGCGCAGCGTGGGCGTCTGCTTGCGGTAGATGGACGGCACCTGGGATTCCAGACCCACCACGAGGCCGGCGACGGCGACGATGGGATCTTCGCGCATGGCGACGGAGTAGCACCAGCTCTGCAGGGCGCGCGTCGTCGGCGACATGTTCTCGGGGTCACGAATTCTGGCGGCCGTCGTGCCGCAGGCCTCACCAAAACGGATCAAGAGATCGGTATGGCGGTCGCCGCCGATCTCTTCCTCATACATGTTGGCGAGCAGGAAATCCTTGGCCTCGGTGTAGCCCTCGGGCATGCGCGCATAGATGTAGCCGAGATAGTCCGCGAACGGTCCGACATAGTGGTAGTGGTTCTCGGCCCAGCGGGCGAGGTGCTCGCGGCTCAGCTTGCCGCTGGCCCAGCCGACGCTGAAGGGCGACTTGTTGGCGCTCTTGCCCTTGATGGCGTTTTCGAGCGCGGTGCGGAACTCGTCCGGATTCATGGCAACGGTCATTCAATGCTCCCCGAGGGCTGCTAGCCTGTTCAATTTGGAATACTGTATACCAAATTGCTTTGCATGCAAGCCCTGGCATTGCGCCGGACCTTCCCGCCTGGGTTGCCGCCCATCCACTGGTCAGGCAGCGGCAGTTCGGTTAGCTTTGTTTGTCCGAAACAATCGGGTGAACCTTTTTGCGGCGACACGCGACTATGCAGACAGGAGCCCGGCGGTGGCCCCGGCCATGAACATCGCATCCGACCCTATGTCAGATCGCGAGCTCGTCGGTCGGGTCGCAAACGGCGACCGCGCCGCCTTGCGGCTCCTGTTCACGCGTCACCACGCACGGGTCTACCGTTTCGTGGCGCGCCAGACGGGATCTGAAGCCGTGGCGGATGATGTAGCAAACGAGGTCTTTCTGGAGTTGTGGCGCCAGGCGCCGCAATTCGAGGGCCGGTCGGAGGTGTCGACCTGGCTGCTCGGCATTGCGCGTTTCAAGGCGTTGTCCCAGTTGCGCAAGCGCAAGGAGGACTGGCTCGACGACGACGATGCGGCGGCCGTGCCCGACGATGCCGACACGCCAGAAATCGTCACCATGAAAAAGGACAAGGGTGCGGCGCTGCGCGGCTTCGTCAATGCACTGGCCGAAGAGCACCGCACCGTCATCGACCTTGCCTATTACCATGGGAAATCGGTGACCGAGATCGGCGAGGTGCTCGACATTCCGGTCGCCACCGTCAAGACGCGGATGTTCTACGCCCGCAAGAAGCTGGGCGAGGCCCTCAAGGCCGCCGGATACGACAGGGGCTGGCCATGAGCGCTGCCGAAAAGATGACCCGCCGCGACGAGATCGAGACGCTGCTGCCCTTCTACCTCAACGGTACGCTTGAAGGAGCCGAGCTGGCAGCCGTCGAGGACTGGCTCGCCAGCGACCCCGCCGCCATGGATGCGCTCGAGGCCGCCGAGGCCGAGTTCTCCGGCACCATGGCCGCCAACGAGGCGATGCGCCCGCCCGCCGACGCCTTGAGCCGCTTCTCCAAGATGCTCGAGGCCGAAGCCGGCCCCGCGCGTGAGCACCGGTCTCAATCCTTCCTGGCACGCGCCTGGCAGGGTTTCATGGGCCTGCCGGTCGGCGTCGCCTGGGCTGCGGCAGCCGCCCTGCTCGCCTTCGTCGTCGTCCAGGGCGTCATGGAACGGCCCGGCGCCGGCGGCAACAATTTCGAGGTCGCCGGCACCGGCGAGGACGCAGCAAAACTGCCCTTCGCGCTGGTCACATTCAAGCCGGACGCCAGGATGTCCGAAATCGCGGCACTGCTTGGCGAGGAAGGCGCAAGCATCATCGACGGCCCGACCGCAAGCGGCGTCTTCCGCGTCGCCATCAAGGCCGAAACGCTCGCCGACTACGATCGCATCCTCGGTGTCATCGCGGCGTCGCCGGTTGCCGACACGGTGACCGCTGGCCGGAAGCCTCAGGGATGAAGCGGCTTGGGGGCAGGGCCTGGCTGATGCTGGTGGCGGTACTGTTCGCCGCCAGCCCCGCCTTCGGCCAGACCAACGACCCGAACCTCACGCCCGAACAACTCGACTGCCTGAGCAAGGCCACCACAGCAACTGCCGCCGACTGCCTGAAGCTGGGCGGCGGCGGAGGCGGAGGAGCGGGCGGCAGTGGCGCCGGAGCATCCGTCGGCCTGCCCGACATGCTGGTCGATCTCTTCCCCAATCCGGGTGGACCGTCTGCGCCTTCGACCACGTCGCCGCCATCGACGGTACCTCCGTCCAGCGTGCCGGTGCCCACGCCCAATCCACAGCGCGGCGACGGCGGCCAGGCGTCCGCCTCCGATCCCGCCAGCTCGACGCCCTCTCCGCCGGCGCCGCCGCCGAACCAGGCATCGCCTCAGGGCGCAGCCCTTGCTGTGGCGCCGCGTGCTATCGAGGGCGCCTTCGTGCCTGACGAGGTGCTGGTGACGGTCGATGGCGGGCCCGCAGTCGCGCAGGCAGTCGCTCAAAGCTTCGGCCTCGATATCCGTTCGCAGCGCCAGTCGCTGCTTCTCGGCACAAGCCTCGTCCGCTACGGCATCCCCGACGGCCGGCCGGTCCCGATCGTGCTCGCCCAGCTCGCCGGCGACGGCCGCACCACGGCGCGCGAGCCCAACCACATCTACGAGCTGCAGCAGGCGGCCGCTGCGCCCAATTTCGCCTTCCAGCGCATCGCCCTCGACGAGGCCGAGGCCAATGGCGAGAATGTCGGTATTGCCGTCATCGACACCGCGCTCGACGAGACCCATCCGGCGCTAAAGGGCGTGATCGCGGGTGAATTCGACGCCATGCCCGGCGTCAAGATCACTGCCCGCGACCACGCCACCTCGGTCGCAGGGCTCATTGCCGGCAAGGGCGCGTTCAAGGGCATGGCCCCGGGCGCAAAAATCTTCCATGCCCGCGCCTTCGAGGGCGGCAAGTCCAACATGGGCATCATTCTCGATGCGCTCGACTGGGCAGCAGCGCAGGATGTGCGCATCGTCAACATGAGCTTCGTCGGGCCCAAGAACGCGCTGCTCGACCAGGCCTGCCGTGCCGCCCGTGCTCGTGGCCTGATCCTTGTCGCTGCAGCCGGCAACAACGGCCCTGGCGCGCCTTATGGCTACCCGGCAGCCTACAACGGCGTCATGGCCGTCACCGCCACGGATGCCAAGGACGCGCTGATGAAACAGGCCAACCGCGGGCCTTACGTCTATGTCTCGGCGCCCGGCGTCGACCTCATGGCGCCCGTCGGCGGAGGCGTCGATCTCGTCACCGGCACGTCCTTCGCCGCTGCCGTCGTCAGCGGCGCCATCGCCAACATCCTCCACAAGTCGCCCGACCGCAGCGCCGACTGGGTGGAAAAGGCTCTCGCCGACACCGCCACCGACCTCGGTGAAAAAGGCCGAGACACCGACTTCGGCTTCGGCCTGATCAATACAAAAGCGGCCGACGCGGCGAAGGAATAGCGGCTTCTCGGTTTCGCCCCAGGTGAAAAGCTCATCTCAGTGGAGAGCCGCCTCAAGTGGAACGGGGGCTGCCTCCTTCTGAGGTGCGGCGCAACGTCGGTCGCATTGGCCTTGTCGGTCGCGCAGCCACTGCACATCTCCTGCGCCGGATTTGATCTCATCACCATCACGGCATGGATTCCCGACACTCTCCGCTCGTTCCACTCGCTCAAGAGGCCGGGATGACGACTTCATCAGCCGCTTCGCAAAGAGCGTCCCTCTCCCCCAAGCGCAGTTCCAACGCGATTGGTGGAAGCGGCTCACCGCGCCCCGGCGATCGACCCCCGCACCACGAGGTCCACCGGCCACACTTCGCCGCGCGCCCCGTCTTCCAGCCCCGAGATTCGCGCCGCCAGCCGTTCGGCGACGCGCGCGCCGGCGGCCCGGATCGACGAGCGTGTCGTTGTCAGCGGCACCGAAAAATGCTCCGGCCGCAGCCAGGGGAAGACGTCGTCATGGCTGACCAGCGACAGGTCGCGCGGGATCGACAGGTTGAGGTCGCGCGCCGCGCGCACGACGCCCAGCGCCATGATCAGGCTCGAGCAGACGATGGCCGTCGGCCCGCCCGACGTTTCGAGCAGGCTGCGCGCGGCGCGATAGCCGTTCTCCTCGGTCATGGCGACCGAGCGGATGTTGTTGGGCTCCAGCACCAGCCCGCTGGCGCCGAGGGCCCGCCGCATGCCGCGCTCGCGGAAGATGGCGAAGGTCTGGGTCTCGTCGCCGTTGATCAGCCCGACGCGTTTGTGGCCGAGCTGCAGCAGAAGCCGCGTCGCATCGTGGAAAGCGCCGTCATTGTCGATGTCGATGAAGGGATAGTCGAAATCGAGCCCCTCGCTGCGCCCGTGCACGATGAAGGGAATGCCGAGCTGGTGGACAAGGGCAATGCGCGTGTCGGCCTCGCGCGGCGCCGAGATGTAGAGCGCGTCGACCTGCTTGTTGGCGATGACGCGCCGATAGGTCGTCTCCTCGTCCAGGGCGTCCGCAGGGCTCAGCGCCAGGTCGAGTTCGTGACCTCGCGCATAGTCGCCGAGCCCGGACAGGAACTCGACGAAATGCGGGTCGATGTCGACGGCAGCACCGGTCGGCATGACGTAGCCGATCATGCCGGCCTTGCCGGTGGCCAGCCGTCGCGCGCTCGGGTTCGGCCGGTAGCCATGGCGCTTGGCCGCGTCCATCACGCGGCGTCGCGTCTCTTCGCTGACTTCGGGATAACCGTTCAGCGCACGGCTCACCGTCGTCTGCGAAAGCTCGAGCATCTGCGACAACTGTTTGAGGTTCACCGTGCCCTCGAATCTCAAAGCGCTTTAAATTTACCGTCTCGCCCAAGCAGGCGAGTGTCGGCAGCATGCCCCACGATAGGCGTCCCGGGCGCCGCTTTGAAGCAGAATTTGCTGCTGCAGCGCCAAAAAATCGTGCTGCGCCGCACATCGTCACAAATTTAAATCGATTAGCTATACGAGGCTCTTGACTCGCCAATCGTTCGGTGGCGTGATGAGTGTAGCCAAAGCGCTTTGAAATGCCGTTGCGTAATGCGGTTGCAGGCCGTGCGATCATCGGGCACAGTTCAGGGCGGCTCGGCCGGCGGAGGGAGGTTCCGCCGGAACGTTCGGAACCAACGTTTTCGATCCACTGGGAGGACAATCATGAGGAAGACCCTGTTGCTGGGCGTGGCGCTTGCGGCCGTCGCCCTGAGCGCCCCCGCATCCGCGGAGCTGAAGTTCAAGCCGGGCGAGGACCCGCGCTTCACCTGGTCCAATTTCGACGACCTCAAGAAGGTCGACCTCAAGGGCGAGACGTTGACGGTGTTCGGGCCCTGGCGCGGCGAGGACGAAAAGCTCGCCCGCTCCGTGCTCGATTATTTCTCCGAAGCCACCGGCGCCGAGGTCAAATACTCCTCGTCCGAAAACTACGAGCAGCAGATCGTCATCGACACCCAGGCCGGCAGCCCGCCCAACATCGCCATCCTGCCGCAGCCTGGCCTGATCCAGGATCTCGCTTCCAAGGGCCTGCTCTCGCCGCTCGACGAAGGCACCGCCAGCTTCGTCAAGGAGAACTACGGCGCCGGCCAGTCCTGGGTCGATCTCGGTACCTTCAAGGACAAGGACGGCAAGCCTGGTTTCTACGGCTTCCCCTTCAAGGCCGACCTGAAGTCGCTGGTCTGGTATGTGCCTGAGAACTTCGAGGAGGCCGGCTACAAGGTTCCGAAGACCTGGGAGGACATGCAGGCCCTGACCGACAAGATCGTCGCCGATGGCGGCGTGCCGTGGTGCATCGGCCTGGGTTCGGGCGGCGCCACCGGCTGGCCGGCCACCGACTGGGTCGAAGACATCATGCTGCGCACGCAGTCGCCAGAGACTTACGACAAGTGGACCAAGAACGAGATTCCATTCAACGATCCGGCTGTCGTCAACGCTCTCGACATCTTCGCCAAGATCGCCACCAACGACAAATATGTCGACGGCGGCAAGGCGGCGGTCGCCGCGACCGACTTCCGCGACAGCCCCAAGGGCCTGTTTGCGGTTCCGCCCAAGTGCTACCTGCACCGACAGGCGTCGTTCATCTCGTCCTTCTTCCCTGAAGGCACCAAGCTCGGCCAGGATGCCGACTTCTTCTACCTGCCGCCGATGGCGGCCAAGCCGGAGCTCGGCAATCCGGTGCTCGGCGGCGGCACGCTGTTCACCATCGCCAAGGACTCCAAGGCCGCGCGCGCCTTCATCGACTTCCTGAAGATGCCGCTCGCCCACGAGGTCTGGATGGCCCAGTCGGGCTTCCTCACCCCGCTCAAGACGGCCAACAAGGAAGCCTATGCCAACGAAGCGCTGAAGAAGCAGGGCGACATCCTCGTCAACGCCTCGACCTTCCGCTTCGACGGCTCCGACCTGATGCCGGGCAAGATCGGCGCCGGTGCTTTCTGGACCGGCATGATCGACCTCGTCGGTGGCAAGGCTCCGGCCGATGTCGCCGGCGACATCCAGAAAAGCTGGGACGCGATCAAGTAACAGCGTCTGGTTAGCCCTCTCGTCTTGCCGCCTTGCGGCCGCCTTCTCCCGCCAGGGGAGAAGGCACCGGCGGCGCCGTTCCCGGTTACCCCCTCCCGCTAGGAAGAGGTTGCCCCGGGGTGCCGCAAAGCGCAGGCGAGGGGGCGTCCTTCCAACACTGGCAGTCTGCTCGAACAGCCCGTTGAAAAGGGACTAATCCCATGACGGCACAGATACTTTCAGCCATTTTCACAATCATCGTCGGCGTCGGCGGCTGCGTCGTCTACTACTGGGGCGCCAACAAGCTTCTCGACCTTGCCTTGCCGTCGCGCGGCGTCTCGGGTGCGGCTGCGGTCGACAACCTTCGCCGCCAGGGCCTCATCCGGCCATGGCTTTTCGTCGGTCCGGCGATGCTGATCGTCACCGTCTATCTCGTCTATCCAGTCATCGAGACGCTGCGCCTGTCCTTCATGGATCGTGCCGGCCAGAACTTCGTCGGCCTCGCCAACTACAGCTGGGCCTTCGGCGACCGCGAGTTCCGCAACTCGATCTTCAACAACCTGCTCTGGCTCGCCGTCGTGCCGGCTGCCTGCACCTTCTTCGGCCTGATCATCGCCGTGCTGACCGACAAGATCTGGTGGGGCAACATCGCCAAGAGCCTGGTCTTCCTGCCGCTCGCCATCTCGTTTGTCGGCGCCAGCGTCATCTGGAAGTTCGTCTACGAGTATCGTGCCGACGGCCAGACCCAGATCGGCATTCTCAACGCGGCTGTGCAATATTTCGGCGGCAATCCGCAGGTGTGGATCTCGACGCCCTTCTGGAACAACTTCTTCCTGATGATCATCCTGATCTGGATCCAGACGGGCTTTGCCATGGTCATCCTGTCCTCAGCCCTGCGCGGCATTCCCGAGGAGACCATCGAGGCAGCCGTCATCGATGGCGCCAACCCGTTCCAGATCTTCTGGAAGATCATGGTGCCGCAGATCTGGGGCACGATCGCCGTTGTCTGGACCACCATCACCATCCTGGTGCTCAAGGTCTTCGACATCGTCCTGACCATGACCAACGGCCAGTGGAACAGCCAGGTTCTGGCCAATCTCATGTTCGACTGGATGTTCCGCGGCGGCGGCGACTTCGGCCGCGGCGCGGCCATCGCCGTCATCATCATGCTGGCCGTCGTGCCGATCATGATCTGGAACATCCGCCAGGCCAATCGCGAAGGCGGGGGAGGGCACTGACATGGCCGCTTCAAGGGGAAAGTCCTTTATCGGTCGCTTCGGCGTCCACATCGCGGTACTCGTCTTTGTCACCATCTGGACCATCCCGACGCTGGGCATCCTCGTCAGCTCCCTGCGCGACAAGGACCAGCTGGTGGTCTCTGGCTGGTGGACGGCTCTGTCGACCTCGTCCGAAACTCAGGCCGGCCGCACCGACACTGCCGAAAAGCAGGTCGAGAAGGACGGCAAGTTCCACATCATGGGAAACCTGTTCGGCGCCGGCGATGCCCGTACGGTCACGGCGTTCGGCACCAAGGCGCAGCAGCCGACGCAGTTCGAAGCAGGGACCGTCGCCGACCTCGGCGAGGGCGTCGTCCTCAAGGTCTCCGACGACGGCTCCTATGTGATGTCCTCGCCCACGGCGTTCGAGGGCAGCCGCGGCCAGCGCATCTATTATTCGGCCTCGATGCCGCCGCGCTTCACCCTCGACAACTACCGCACGGTGCTGTTCTCCGAGGGCATTGGCCGCTCCTTCATCAATTCGCTGACGGTCACCATTCCGGCGACCATCATCCCGATCCTGATCGCCGCCTATGCCGCCTATGCGCTCGCCTGGATGCGTTTCCCCGGCCGCGCGCTTTTGATCGCCGTCATCATCGGCCTGCTCGTGGTGCCGCTGCAGATGTCGCTGATCCCGCTGCTAAAGCTCTACAATGGCGTCGGCCTTTTCTTCGGCGTGCCGGCCAAGACCTATCTCGGCATATGGCTGGCGCATACCGGCTTCGGCTTGCCCTTCGCCATCTACCTGTTGCGCAGCTACATCGCCGGACTGCCGCGCGAGATCATGGAGTCGGCCCGCATCGACGGTGCCAGCGACTTCGAGATCTTCGTCAAGATCGTCTTGCCGCTGTCCTTCCCGGTGCTCGCCTCCTTCGCCATCTTCCAGTTCCTCTGGGTCTGGAACGACCTTCTGGTGGCGATGGTGTTCCTCGGCTCGGGCTCCGATCAGCTGGTGCTTACCGGCAAGCTCAACGCCCTGCTCGGCTCGCGCGGCGGCGACTGGGAAATCCTCACCACCTCGGCCTTCGTCACCATCATCGTGCCGTTGATCGTGTTCTTCTCGCTTCAACGCTATTTCGTCCGCGGCCTGCTCGCGGGCTCAGTCAAGGGAGGCTAGCTCCATGCAGGCCGCAATGCGCAAGTTCGAAAACCCTGAAACCGCAGTTGACCGCGACTGGTGGCGGGGGGCGGTGATCTACCAGATCTACCCCCGCAGTTTCCAGGACAGCAACGGAGACGGCATCGGCGATCTCAAGGGCATCATTTCCCGCCTGCCGCACATTGCGGAACTTGGCGCCGACGCGGTTTGGATCTCGCCGTTCTTCAAGTCGCCGATGAAGGATTTCGGTTACGACATCTCGGACTATCTCGACATCGACCCGATGTTCGGCACGCTCGCCGACTTCGACGCGATGATATCGGAAGCCCATCGCCTCGGCCTCAAGGTGATGATCGACGGCGTCATCTCGCACACCTCCGACCTGCACCCCTGGTTCAAGGAAAGCCGGTCGAGCCGCGGCAACGCCAAGGCCGACTGGTATGTCTGGGCCGACGCCAAGCCCGACGGCAGCCCGCCCAACAACTGGCTGTCGATCTTCGGCGGCTCGGCCTGGCAGTGGGACACCAGGCGCATGCAGTACTATCTGCACAACTTCCTCGCCGAGCAGCCTGACCTCAATTTCCACAACCGTGAGGTCCAGGACGCTTTGCTCGACGTCACCCGTTTCTGGCTGGAGCGCGGTGTCGACGGCTTCCGCCTCGACACCATCAATTTTTACTTCCACTCGGCCGGGCTCGAGGATAATCCGGCGCTGCCGCCCGAGGAGCGCAACGACCAGACGGCACCCGCAGTGAACCCCTACAATTTCCAGGACCACATCTACGACAAGAGCCGGCCGGAAAACCTCGAATTCCTTGCCCGCTTCCGCGCCGTGCTCGACGAATATCCGGCGGCCGCTGCCGTCGGCGAAGTCGGCGATTCACAGCGTGGGTTGGAGGTCGTGGCGTCCTACACCGCCGGCGGCGACAAGGTGCAGATGTGCTACGCCTTCGACTTCCTGGCGCCAGAGAAGATCAGCGCCGCCAAGGTTCGTTCCGTGCTTGAGGATTTTGGCAAGGTCGCCAGCGACGGCTGGTCGTGCTGGGCCTTCTCCAATCACGACGTCGTTCGCCACGCTTCACGCTGGGGCATGGGCGAGGCCGATCGGACCGCCTATCTCAAGGTCGTCTCGGCCCTTCTGATGTCGCTGCGCGGCTCGGTCTGCATCTACCAGGGCGAAGAACTCGGCCTGACCGAAGCCAATCTCGCTTTCGAGGATCTGCAGGATCCCTATGGCATCCGCTTCTGGCCCGAATTCAAGGGCCGCGACGGTTGCCGCACGCCGATGGTGTGGAGCAAGGACGCGGCCAATGGCGGCTTCTCCAAGGCCAAGCCCTGGTTGCCGGTGCCGGCGGACCATCTGGCCAAGGCCGTCGATACCCAGGAGGGCGACGCCGCCTCGCTGCTCGAACACTACAGGCGCTTTCTTGCCTTCCGTCGTGCCCATCCGGCGCTGGCCAAGGGCGATATCTCGTTCCTCAAGGCCGAGGGCGACGCTGTCGCCTTCAGCCGCCGCGAGGGCAACGAGGAGATCGTTTGCGTCTTCAATCTCGGCAGCACTCCGGCTACGGTCGATCTGGGAGGTCGTGGCCTGCAACCCCTTCAGGGGCATGGGCTCGATGGCAAGACCGATGCCGGCGCAGTCCGGCTCGCTGGTTACGGCGCCTGGTTCGGGCGCTTCGTCTGACCGCAAATTAGGTACTGGGAGGAAACCATGGCCGATCTAACGCTCAGGGACGTCAAGAAGTCCTACGGCAACCTGAACATCCTTCATGGCATCGACCTCGACATCAAGTCGGGCGAATTCATTGTCTTCGTCGGCCCCTCGGGCTGCGGGAAGTCGACGCTGCTGCGCTCGATCGCCGGGCTCGAGGAGATCACCGGCGGCGAACTGCACATCGCCGGCGAGAAGGTCAATGATGTGCCCCCCTCCAAGCGCGGCATCGCCATGGTGTTCCAGTCCTACGCGCTCTATCCGCATATGACCGTCTACGACAACATGGCCTTCGGCATGAAGATCGCCGGCGAGAGCAAGGCCGAGATCGACAAGCGGGTGCGCGCTGCGGCCGATATCCTGCAGCTGACCAAATATCTCGACCGCCTGCCCAAGGCGATGTCGGGCGGCCAGCGCCAGCGCGTCGCCATCGGCCGCGCCATCGTCCGCAACCCAAAGGTCTTCCTGTTCGACGAGCCGCTGTCCAACCTCGACGCGGCACTCCGTGTCGCCACCCGCATCGAGATCGCCAAGCTCAAGGAATCGATGCCCGAGACGACGATGATCTACGTCACCCACGATCAGGTCGAGGCGATGACCTTGGCCGACCGCATCGTCGTGCTCAAAGACGGCCGCATCGAGCAGGTCGGCTCGCCGATGGAGCTCTACAAGCACCCCGGCAACCTGTTCGTCGCTCAGTTCATCGGCTCGCCGGCCATGAACATCCTGCCCGCCACCATCGAGCGTGCTGGCGAGACCAGCCTCGTTGCCCATGTCGCCGGCCGCAAGACGCCGGTGCCGGTCGCCACCCCCGCAGACGCCCAAGGCAAGGCCGTCAGCTTCGGCGTCCGCCCTGAGGACCTCTACGTTGCCACCAATGACGACGTCCTGTTCGAGGGCATGGTCGACTATGTCGAGCAGCTCGGGGAGGTCCAGCTCGTCTATGTCGATATCGGCCGTGCCGACCAGCCACTGACCGCCAAGCTGCCCGGCAATGTCGAGATCAAGCGCGGCACGGTCATCCGGCTCTCCGCCAGCCCCGACGATTTGCACATTTTTGACGGCGATGGCCGGTCCTATGATCGGCGGCGGACTGCGGTTGCAGCCTGAGCCTTTGCTGCCCCCGCGGGGGGCGCTTGAAGGGGCATCATAGCACCCACCGGATCCCCCTCCCCTTGCTGGGAGGGGATTCGGTGGGGGAATGCCAGCGCGATACTCCGGGGGATCGGCAGATGCAGTTCACTCCACCGCCACCTGTCTCTGCTTCAGTTCCGTCCGCCGCTTGGAGACTAAGAACGCCGCGACAAACGTCAGGCTCATCAACAGCACGATGGTCGGCGCCGGCGCGCTGTCGATGAAGAAGCTGAGATAGACACCCGCGAAAGAGCACGAAACCGCCACCAGCACCGACACCAGAAGCATGCGCTCGAAGCGATCGGTGACAAGGTAGGCGATCGCGCCGGGCGCGATCAGCATGGCGATGGCGATGATGATGCCGACCGCCTTCAGAGCGCCGACAATGGTCAGCGACAGCACCACAAGCAGCCCGTAATGCAGCAGCTTGACCGGCAAGCCGATGGCCTGCGCGTGCTGCGGGTCGAAGGCATGCAGCAGAAGGTCACGGCGGAAGACGCCGATGGCGCCGGTCGCCAACAGCGCGATCACGCCGGTCTCCACCACGTCGCGCCAGCTGACGCCCAGCATGTCGCCGAACAATATGTGGTCGAGATGCACGTCGGTCTGGATCTTGGTGTAGAGCACGATGCCGAGACCGAACATGCCGGAGAAGACAATGCCCATGATGGTGTCTTCCTTGATCCGGCTGTTCTGCTTGAGATAGCCGGTCGCCAGCGCGCAGCTCATGCCGGCGGCAAAGGCGCCGACTGCCAGTGGCAGGCCGGCGATGTAGGCGAGCACAACGCCCGGCAGCACCGCATGGCTGATGGCATCGCCCATCAGCGACCAGCCCTTGAGCACCAGGAAACACGACAACAACGCCATCGGCACCGCGACCAGCAGCGAGATGGCAAAGGCCTGCTGCATGAACGGGAAAGCGAAGGGCAGGGTGAGGGTTTCGATCATTGTCGTGCCTCGCCGGAGGCGCCTTCCTTCTCCCCTTGAGGGAGAAGGTCCCCCGAAGGGGCGGATGAGGGGTGCTGGACGGAGTGCAATTGGGCAAGGGATTCGTATGGAAGCGCTGCACTTCTTCCAACACCCCTCATCCGACTGCCCCCTCGACAAGTTCGGGGCCGGCCACCTTCTCCCACAGGGGGAGAAGCAAGATTTTGCGTGGCGCTCATACCTCCGCCTCCAGCTCCAGCCGTGCCCGCCGCCGCGCCGCCAGCATCCCGTGCTTGGGCGCAAAGACGAACGCCATCAGGAAGATCAGCGTCTGCAGCACCACGATAATTCCCCCGGTCGCCCCGTCGAGAAAGTAGCTCGCATAGGCGCCGACGAAGCTGGTCGCGCTCCCGATCAGGACACTGATTACGATCAGCCGCGGAAACCGGTCGGTGAGCAGGTAGGCGGTCGCACCCGGAGTCACCACCATGGCGATGACCAGGAACGCACCCACCGTCTGCAGCGCTGCCACCGTCGATGCCGATAGCAGCATGAAGAACAGCACCTTGAGCAGATCAGGATTGAGCCCGATCGAACGCGCGTGGTTCTCGTCGAAGAAGGCGACCATCAGGTCTTTCCATTTGGCGAGCAGGATCGCCAGCGAAATGCCGCCGATCAGCACCAGCTGCAGCGTATCGGTGGGCGTCACCGCCAGGATGTTGCCGAGCACGATGGTCTGGATGTTCACCGAGGCCGGCGACAGCGAAATCATGAAAAGGCCGAGCCCGAAGAAGGAGGTGAAGATCAGCCCGATGATGGCGTCTTCCTTCAGCTTGGTGCGCTGGTTGAGGAACAGCATGGCGCCCGCCGCCAGCCCGCCCGACAGGAACGCGCCGAGCGCGAAGGGCAGGCCGAGCATGTAAGCGCCGGCGACGCCGGGCACGATGGAGTGCGAGAGCGCGTCACCGATCAGCGACCAGCCCTTGAGCATCAGATAGGCCGACAGGAAGGCGCAGACCCCGCCGACAAGCGCCGACACCCACATGGCGTTGAGCATGTAGCCGTAGCCGAACGGCTCGAGCAGCATGGAGGTCATTTCCGCCGCCCGCCTTTGCCAGCGGCACCGTCATTGCCGTCGCCATAGATGACAAAGGGACGCTCGTCGTCGGTCAGCACCGTCACCTGCCGCGTGTCGGCATCGTCATGCAGTTCGGAGCCGCCGAGGATGAACTGGCGCAGCACGCCGCCGAAGGCCTTTTCGAGATTGGCCTTGGTGAAGGTTTCGGCCGTCGGGCCGGCTGCCAGCACCGTCCGGTTGATCAGCACGGCGCGGTCGCAGAAGCGCGGCACCGAACCCAGATTGTGGGTCGACACCAACATCACCCGGCCTTCGTCGCGCAGGCCCTGCAACAGCGCGATGATCGCTTCTTCGGTGCGCACGTCGACACCGGTGAAGGGCTCGTCGAGCAGGATCAACTCGCCCTGCTGCGCCAGCGCGCGTGCGAGGAACACGCGCTTCTTCTGCCCGCCGGAGAGTTCGCCGATCTGGCGCTTGCGGAAGTCGGCCATGCCGACGCGCTCGAGTGCTGCATCCACCGCTTCGCGGTCGATGCCACGCGTCATCCGCAAAAAGTTCATGTGGCCGTAACGGCCCATCATGACGACGTCCTCGACAAGGACGGGGAAATTCCAGTCGACGTCTTCGCTCTGCGGTACATAGGCGACGAGGTTTTTCCTGAGCGCTTCGCGTGCCGGCTGGCCCAGGATCTCGACGCTGCCCGATGCCAGCGGCACGAAGCCCATGATCGACTTGAACAGGGTCGACTTGCCCGAGCCGTTGACGCCGACAAGTGCCGTGATGGTGCCGCGCGGAATGGCGAAGGAGGCGTTGCGCAGCGCGGTGTGGCCGTTGCGATAGGTCACCGAGATGTTGGCGACGTAAAGTCCGTCGCCGGGAGCGGCCGCCGCCTGGGGCCGCCCTTTCAGGGGCATGGTCATTGGGTCAGCCCCTTGACGATGGTCTGGGTGGTGACGCTCAACAGATCGAGATAGGTCGGCACCGGGCCGCCCTCGTCGCTCAGCGAGTCGACATAGAGCACGCCGCCATATTTTGCGCCGGTCTCCCGGGCGACCTGCTCGGCCGGCTTCGACGACAGGGTGCTTTCGCTGAACACAGCCGGAATGTTGTTGGCCCTGACGAGGTCGATCACTTTGCGCACCTGCTGCGGCGTACCCTGCTGGTCGGCGTTGATCGGCCAGAGATAAACCTCCTTCAGGCCGAAATCGCGCGCCAGATAGGAGAACGCGCCCTCACTGGTGGCGAGCCAGCGTCGCTCAGCCGGAATGGTGTCGATCGCCGCATGGATCGGCGCCACCGTCGCCTTGATCTTGTCCGAATAGTCAGCCGCGTTCTTCGCGTAGGTCGCGGCATTGGCGGGGTCCTTCTCGGCAAAGGCCTTGCGGATGTTCTCGACATAGATCAGCGCCGCTTGCGGAGACATCCAGGCATGCGGATTGGGCTTGCCGCTATAGGGTCCCTCGGCGATGCCCATCGGCTCGACGCCATCGGACACCACGACCTGCGCCACTCCGTCTAGATTGTCGAAGAACTTTTGGAACCACAGCTCGAGGTTCAGCCCGTTCCACAACACCAGGTCTGCCTTCTGCGCCCGCAGCATGTCGCCTGGCGTCGGCTGGTAGTTGTGGATCTCGGCATTCGGCTTGGTGATCGATTCCACCTCGGCGGCATCTCCGGCGACATTGCGGGCAATGTCGGCGATAACCGTGAAGGTGGTCGCCACCTTCATCTTCTCGGCCATGCCGTCGGTGGCTGAGAAGCCAAGCATGGCAATGGCGGCGAGGGCGAGGCTTAGTCGTTTCATCTTTATCCCGTTTCCCTGTGCGCAGGTCCGGTCCGGCCTGCAGCATGGCGGCGAACGTAACGGTAGCCCTCCGGCGTGTCAATGCAATTGCAAATCGTTTGCAAGTAGATATCTCGATGACGGACTGGCTCGATGCCGACCAGCAGGCTCTCCGGTTGATCGGGATGCCACCTGGTCAGTGCGAGCCGAGCGCACCAAACAGATCGGATGCCAACGGAACGAACACCGTTGACCGGTATCGGAGCATGCTGCTGCCAATTGCCCCGCCCGTGCATCCATTCGGGCCTCGGCGCGTTTCCGTTTGCCAATCCCGAACAAGGAGAACGGTCGTGTCAGCCAATTCAGCCATTCGCGAGCATATGGAAGTCATCGGCGCTGACGGCGTCCACATCGGAACTGTCGACAAGGTCGAGAACGGCCGCATCAAGCTGACGAAAAAAGACAGCGGCGAAGGCCGTCACCGCGGCCACCACCACTACATCTCCACAGCACTCGTCGCCGAAACCGAAGGCAACAAGGTGCGCCTGTCGGCCAACGCCGATGTCGCAGTCACCTTCGAGGAAGAGGGCAAGGCGGGCTAGGCGGAACGGGGCAGGCTGCCGGGCAGTCCCATCGTCCCAACCCGGTTCAGGATTGGCCGGCAGTCTGCCTCCGGTTGCACCGAGGTGACGCAAATTGCGCCACCGACGCTCTCGTGGCTGTGCGGTTCTGGCCTTACCGTTGAAACCTCTGAGGTGCGGCGACAGCCAGCGTGATCGTCTCGGGCAGGTCAGGCCGAACTCTTTCTGCCGCTTTGGCTTGCGCCATGAGCGGTCGTGGGATGGCGCGCATTGCCAAGTCGGAGCGACGCCCCTCCGCCCACCTGACAGCCGCCCCCGCATCCGCCTCACCCGGTGGTGATTTTCTGCGGGGAAGAGGTGTTCTGCGCTCGACTGGGATGACGGACGCGACCTGCCTTCTCCCCTTGTGGGAGAAGGTGGCCTCGCGAAGCGAGGTCGGATGAGGGGTGCTGGAAGAAATGAGGGATGAGGGGAAAGCCTCTGAATGGTGCACAATTCCAAAAGCTCCACTCCGTCCGGCGCCTCTCATCCGCCCCCTTCGTTGCAGCCTCTCCCACAAGAGGAGAAGGACGTACGCACACACCTCATCTGGGGAATGTGCGCATAAACTTTTGCAACTGGGTGTCATCTGGCACATAGTCGCGTCATGAAGAAGACTGCCCCCAAACCCGTTCTCAAGAAGCCGGATTATGAAAAGGCGCTGCGCAAGGCGGGCATTCGCGTCACCCGTCCGCGCAAGGTGATTCTCAACATCCTGCGCGAGACGGAAGATCATCCGGACGCACTCGAGATATTCCGCCGCGCCGAGCAGGTCGACAAGAGCATCTCGCTGTCGACGGTCTACCGCACCATGAAGCTGCTCGAGGAAATGGGCGCCATCCACCGCCATGCCTTCGAGGGCGGTCCATCACGTTTCGAGCAGGCTGGCGGCGACCATCACGACCATCTCATCGACATCGACACCGGCGACGTCATCGAATTCCGCTCCGACCGCATCGAGCAGCTGCAGCAGGAAATCGCCGCCGAACTCGGCTACGACATCGTTCATCACCGGCTCGAACTCTACGGCCGCCGCCGCCGTTCCAACTGAGGCGCCGGTTCCGCGCACGGTGAGTTGAACGCGGCTTCCGGCCGGCGCCGGGCCGTCGAGTTGACCTTGGCGTGCGGGCAGGTCAATCATGCCGCCGCACGCCCTTCAACCATATCAGCACAAGGAAACGAGACCATGGAAAAAGCCGAAATCGGACTGATCGGCCTGGGTACGATGGGCTCGAACCTGGCGCTGAACATCGCCGAAAAGGGCCACCGCATCGCCGTGTTCAACCGCACCCCGGCCCGCACCGAGGCGTTCATGGCGAATGCCGGCGATCTGCGCGACAGGATCGTGCCCTGCGCCTCGATCGAGGAGCTTGCGGCTGCGATCCGCCCGCCGCGGCCGATCATCATCATGGTGGTGGCCGGCGATCCGGTCGACCAGCAGATCGCGGCCCTGCGCCCGGTGCTGGCCGCCAACGACATCATCATCGACGCCGGCAACGCCAATTTCCGCGACACCATGCGCCGCTTCAAGGAGCTCGACGGCTCGGGCCTGACTTTCATCGGCATGGGCGTGTCGGGCGGCGAGGAGGGCGCGCGCCACGGTCCTTCGATCATGGTCGGCGGTGCGCCCGAATCCTGGACCCGCGTCGAGGACGTGCTGACCGCGATCTCGGCCAAGTACAAAGGCGAGCCCTGCGCCGCCTGGCTCGGGCCGAACGGCGCCGGCCACTTCGTCAAGACCATCCACAATGGCATCGAATATGCCGACATGCAGATGATCGCCGAGATTTATGGCGTGCTGCGCGACGGCCTCGGCATGGCCCCGAAGGAGATCGCGCCGGTCTTTTCAGGCTGGAACAAGGGTCGGCTCGAATCCTACCTGATCGAGATCACCGCGACCGTCTTGTCCGCCGACGATCCCAAGACCGGCCGTCCGGTGGTCGACATCATTCTCGACCGTGCCGGACAGAAGGGCACCGGCAAGTGGTCGGTCATCGAGGCGCAGCAGCTTGGCATTCCGGCGACGGCCATCGAGGCTGCGGTCGCGGCGCGCGTGTTGTCGTCGATGAAGGACGAGCGCCTTGCGGCCGAGAAGGCCTATGGCGCCCGTTCGGGCAAGCTGTCGGGTTCGAAGGGCGAGCTGCTAGCCGATCTCGAACTGGCGCTGTTTGCCGGCAAGATCGCCGCTTACGCGCAAGGCTTCGCCGTCATGGCGGGTGCGTCGAAGGAGTTCGGCTGGAACCTGCCGATGCCGACCATCGCCAAGATCTGGCGCGCCGGCTGCATCATCCGCTCACAGTTCCTCGACACGATCGCCGAAGCCTTCGGCAAGGCCGATCAGCCGACCAACCTCCTGATGGCGCCGGCCTTCGTCGAAATGATGGGCAAGGCGCATCCGTCGCTGCGCCGCATCGTCGCCCGCGCCGCCGAGGCCGGCCTGCCGGTGCCGGCGCTGTCGTCGGCGCTGGCCTATTTCGACGGCTATCGCCAGGGCCGCGGCACCTCCGATCTCATCCAGGCGCAGCGCGATTTCTTCGGCGCCCACGGCTTCGAGCGCATCGACGCGCCGGGCGCGCACCATGGTCCATGGGGCAGCGAAGGGTAGGGTCGTAGGGCCAAGGTTCGCGCTGCCCCCTCATCCGCCTGCCGGCACCTTCTCCCCGTGACCGGGGAGAAGGGACACTGCCGCGACGCCTACGCCCCTCGCCGGTTTACGGGGAGAGGGCAAGGGCGGGAGGCAATCTCAACCGGGTCAGCCTTTCGGTTTTCCGGACATCTCATAAGCTTCGACCGCCCTCGGCTTGCTGAGGCTCTGCAGTGAGCCGATGTCGCGGCCGGCGATGCGGCCGAGGACGGCGGTGGCGAGTTCGTGGCCGGCGAGCCGTACGTCTTCGTTGACGACGTAAAGCTGGGGGCGCAGCAGGTGCAGCAGCCTGGACGACTGCTTGGAAACGATGTCGACATCCTCGCCGACCTTGAAGCCGGCATCCTCGACGCCCGCGACCAGAGCGAAGGTGCCGGCACCCGCGCCGCTGACGAAGGCGTCGGGGCGGTTGGGTCTTCGCATCAGCTCTGACGTAACGGCGCGGATTTCGTCGATTGAGTGATCGACGGTTGCGGTTGGGAACGGCACCTCGGTCAGCCCGTGTTCCATCACGGCATCGGCGAAGCCGTCGCGCATGTGACGGTAGTAGCTGAGGTTCGGCGGCGGGGCGAGAAGCGCCAGTCGCTTGCGGCCGAGGGCAGCCAGCGTCTTCACCGCCTCTACCGAATAGGCATAGTTGTCGAAATCGTGGAACGGGTGCTCGATGCCCATGTGAGTGCGGCCGTGCGTGGCGAAGGGAAAACCCCGCTCGGTCATGTAACGCACGCGCTTGTCGTCGGGTTCGGTGCGCGAGATGATGACGCCGTCGGCCGACGCCGTCTCGACGACGTAGCGCACCGGCTCCAGCGCGTCGTTGCTGCGCGAATAAGGTGTCACCACGAGGTGGTAGGGTGTGTGCGCCAGTGCCTCCGAGATGCCGTAGATCAGGTCCGAGACGAAGCCGCCGACCTGCTCCTCGGTGTCGAGCACGAGGCTGATGACATTGGTCTTGCCGGTGCGCAGGCGCACGCCGGCGCGGTTGGGGCGGTAGCCGATCTGCCGGGCGACGAGTTGCACCCGGCGTTTGGTCTCGGCGCCGATTTCGGGCGCGTCTTTCAGCGCCCGTGACACCGTCGTCACGCCGAGGCCGGTCATGAAGGCGATGGTCTTCAGCGTTGGCGGCTGGCTGCCGGCTGCCGCCTGCTCGCCGCTGTCATCGGGCGGTGTTCGCTCGTCCATGGTCATCTTGCCCGCCGTCTCGCCTCGTCTTGCATATCGCACCCCCAACATGGACCTTGCAAGTCGCATGAGCAAGAACTGTAACGTTACAGAAAATTATTTGAGGCAAAAATTCGACTCCAGACGAGCCATCCTGGTGATCGCAGATCCCGCGCCGCAGCATTGCTAATGTCGATTGATTCCTTTGGTGATTTCTGCTGGAAATGCTGCAATGCAAAGTAAAATGACGGCGTTTCCGGCTGCCGCTTGGACGGCGCTTTAGTTCGTGTCCCGAAAGAAATCGCGCTCGCGCCGTCTCCCGGCCATTGCGCAGGCTCGAGACTTCGCCTAGCCTAAATCTGTAACGTTTCAGATTCAGGGAGGAGTACGATGCGTTATAGGCTTCTGACCGCCGCGTTTGCGGCGGGGGTCGTGTGCGGGGCAGGGCCCGCGGCGGCGACCGACCTCGAGGTGACACATTGGTGGACCTCGGGCGGCGAGGCGGCGGCAGTCGCCGAATTCGCCAAGGCGTTTGACGCGACCGGCAACAAATGGGTCGACGGCGCCATTGCCGGTTCGGGCGACGTTGCCCGGCCGATTATGATCGGCCGCATCACCGGCGGTGACCCGATGGGCGCAACCCAGTTCAACCATGGCCGCCAGGCCGAGGAGCTCGTCCAGGCCGGGCTGATGCGCGATTTCACCGAACTGGCCGAAAAGGAAGGCTGGACCAAGTTCATCCATCCCAAGAGCCTGCTCGACGGCTGCACGCTTGATGGCAAGATTTACTGCGTGCCGGTCAACATCCACTCGCAGCAATGGCTGTGGCTGTCCAACAAGGCCTTTGCCGATGCCGGCGTGGCCGTTCCCAAGAACTGGGATGAGTTCGTGGCTGCCGCTCCGGCGCTCGAAAAGGCCGGCATCGTGCCGCTCGCTTTGGGCCAGCAGCCGTGGCAGACCACACTCGCCTTCCAGGTGATCCTCGTCGCGCTGGCCGGTCCCGACACCTTCCAGAAGGTGTTTGGCGACAAGGACGCAACGGTCGCTGCGGGACCCGAGATGACCAAGGTGTTCGCGGCCGCCGACCAGGCCCGCGCCATGTCGGCCAAGTCGAACGTCCAGGAATGGAACCAGGCCACAGCACTTGTCATCAACGGCAAGGCTGGCGGCCAGATCATGGGCGATTGGGCCCAGGGTGAGTTCCAGGTTGCCGGCCAGACTGCCGGCAAGGACTACACCTGCCTTCCGGGGCTCGGCGTCAACGAGATCATCTCGACCGGCGGTGACGCCTTCTACTTCCCCAAGCTCAAGGACCCTGAAAAGTCCAAGGCACAGGAAGCACTGGCTTCGGTGATGCTGTCGCCGGCGACGCAGGTTGCCTTCAACCTCAAGAAGGGCTCGCTGCCGGTGCGCGGCGACGTCGACCTCAACGCTGCCAACGACTGCATGAAGAAGGGCCTGGAGATCCTCGCCAAGGGCAACATCATCCCTGCGCCGGATCAGCTGATGTCGGCCGACGGCGTGACCCAGGTCAACGACCTGTTCGTCGAGTTCTTCGGTAACAAGAACCTGACGGCCGCCGACGCCCAGAAGCGCTTCGTCGACATCATCGCCGCTGCCGACTAGGCCATTTCCGGGTTCCCGATCCCGGCCTTGGCCAAGATGCTGCAGTCAGTACAGCGGCGCTCTGCCGGTCCCCGCATAAGGGGGCCGGCAGATTGGCCGGGTCCCCAGATGGAAGCCGACCGATGACACCTGGATATCAGGGCCGGCCGAGCCGGTTGTTCCGAAACCTCAACGCCAAGATCGCTTCGATCCCGATGGTGCTGACGGCGCTCGTCATCTTCGTCGGCGGAACGGCGTGGACGGTCGTCTATTCCTTCACCAACTCGAAGCTGTTGCCGCGGCTCAATTTCGTCGGCCTCGAGCAGTACCAGCGGCTGTGGGCGACGCCGCGCTGGCAGATCGCCGTTGAGAACCTTGCCATCTACGGCCTGTGCACGCTGGTGTTCTCATTGGTCATCGGCTTCGTTCTGGCGGCGCTGATGGACCAGAAGATCCGTTTCGAAAACACCTTCCGCACCATCTTCCTCTACCCGTTCGCGCTGTCTTTCATCGTCACCGGCCTTGCCTGGCAATGGATCCTCAATCCGGATTTCGGCATCCAGCAGGTGGTGCGCAATCTCGGCTGGGAAAGCTTTGTCTTCGACCCGCTCTACAATGCCGACATTGTCATCTACGGCATCCTGATCGCCGGGCTGTGGCAGGGTACGGGACTGATCATGTGCCTGATGCTGGCCGGCCTGCGCGGCATCGACGCCGACATCTGGAAGGCCGCCCGCGTCGATGGCATCCCGACATGGAAGACCTATGTCTTCATCGTCATCCCGATGATGCGGCCGGTTCTGGTGACCACGCTGGTCATCATCGCCAGCGGCATCGTCAAGGTCTACGACCTCGTCGTCGCCCAGACCAGCGGCGGCCCCGGCATCGCGTCTGAAGTGCCGGCCAAATACGTCTACAACTACATGTTCCTGGCGCAGAACCTGGGGCAGGGCTTCGCCGCCTCGACCATGATGCTGCTGTCGGTGGTCATCGTCATCGTGCCATGGGCCTATCTCGAATTCGGCAGGAGGCGCAGCCATGGCTGAGCAACTGGCGCGTGCCGCGCCCGACCTGGCCGTTGTGCCCGCCCTGACCGCCCGCTCCGGTGCGCTTACCGGACCGCAGGGGCCGAAGCCACGGCGGCGCTTTTCCCGCCGCAACATCTTCATCTACGGCACGCTGGCGCTGTTTGCCGTCTACTACCTCCTGCCGCTCTACGTGATGGTGGTGACGTCGCTGAAAGGCATGCCCGAGATCAGGCTCGGCAATATTTTCTCGCCGCCGGTCGAGATCACCTTCGAGCCCTGGGTGAAGGCCTGGTCGCAAGCCTGCACCGGGCTCAATTGCGACGGGCTGTCGCGCGGCTTCTGGAACTCGGTGCGCATCACCGTGCCGTCGGTGTTCCTGTCGATCGCAATCGCCTCGGTCAACGGCTATGCGCTCGCAAACTGGCGCTTCAGGGGATCGGAGGTGTTCTTCACCATCCTGATCGTCGGCGCCTTCATCCCCTACCAGGTGATGCTTTACCCGATCGTCATCGTGCTGCGCGAGATCGGCCTCTATGGCAGCCTGTGGGGGTTGGTGCTGGTGCACACGATCTTCGGCATGCCGATTCTGACGCTGCTCTTCCGCAACTATTTCGCCTCGCTGCCGGAAGAGCTGTTCAAGGCCGCCCGCGTCGACGGCGCCGGCTTCTGGACCATCTATCTCAGGATCATGCTGCCGATGGCGCTGCCCATCTTCGTGGTGGCGATCATCCTGCAGGTCACCGGTATCTGGAACGATTTCCTGTTCGGCGTCGTCTACACCAAGCCCGACACCTATCCGATGACCGTCCAGCTCAACAACATCGTCAACGCCGTCCAGGGCGTGAAGGAGTATAACGTCAACATGGCGGCAACGCTGCTTACGGGACTGGTCCCGCTCGTCATCTACTTCATCTCCGGCAAGCTTTTCGTCCGCGGCATCGCCGCGGGCGCGGTCAAGGGGTGAGACGATGACGAATGTCCAGGTCAAGGACGTGTCGCTGAGCTTCGGCGCCTATGACGTCCTGAAGCAGCTCAATCTCGACGTGCCCGAGGGCGAGTTCCTGGTGCTGCTCGGGCCATCCGGCTGCGGTAAGTCCACGCTGCTGAATTGCATTGCCGGCCTGCTCGACGTTTCCGAGGGGCAGATCTTCATCAAGGGCAAGAACGTCACCTGGGAGGAGCCCAAGGACCGAGGCATCGGCATGGTGTTCCAGTCCTACGCGCTCTATCCGCAAATGACGGTGGAAGGAAACCTGTCCTTCGGCCTGAAGACGGCGGGCATGGCCAAGGACGAGATCGCAAGGCGTATCGCCCGTGCGGCCGAGATCCTGCAGATCGAGCCGCTGCTCAAGCGCAAGCCGGCGGCACTTTCGGGTGGCCAGCGCCAGCGCGTAGCGATTGGGCGAGCACTGGTGCGCGATGTCGACGTGTTTCTGTTCGACGAACCTCTGTCCAATCTCGACGCCAAACTGCGTTCGGAGCTCCGCGTCGAGATCAAGCGCCTGCACCAGAAGCTCGCCAACACCATGATCTACGTCACTCACGACCAGATCGAGGCGATGACGCTGGCCGACCGCATTGCCGTCATGAAGGGCGGCGTCATCCAGCAGCTCGACGCGCCGCAGGTGATCTACAACAAGCCGGTCAACCGCTTCGTTGCCGGCTTCCTCGGCTCGCCGGGCATGAATTTTCTGGACGGCGAGGTCGAGGCCGGCGTTGAGCCGGCTTTTGCGACAACCGCGACAAGGATTCCGCTCGGCCGCTACGGTTTTGGCGGCACGGCAAGGCCAGGCAAGGCCGTGTTCGGCGTGCGCCCCGAGCACATCGCCACAGGCGATGCCGCCAATGCCATGCCCTATGCCGCCGACGCGAGGGTCGAGCTGGTCGAGCCGATGGGCTCGGACACGCTGGTCTGGACGAAGCTCGGCGGCCAGAGCCTCGCCTTCCGCGTCGAGGCCGAGCGCCATCTGGCTCCAGGCGATCAGCTGCGCATCGGCTTCGACCCGGCGCGCGCCTCGCTGTTTGACGGCCAGAGCGGCCACCGCATGTGAAATCCCCTCCCAACCAACGGACAGAACCATGGACTGGTCATTCCAACTCTACAGTGCCCGCAACTACCAACCCTGGGACAAGGTGCTGAAGGCGCTCGCCAGCGTCGGCTACAAGGAGGTCGAAGGTTATGGCGGGGTTTATGACGACCCGCAGGCGTTTCGCGCCCTGCTCGACCGCAACGGCCTGTCCATGCCGAGCGGCCATTTCGGCATCGATCTGCTGGAACACGATTTCGCCAGGGCGGCCACGATTGCGAGTACGCTCGGCATGAAGCTCATCGCCTGTCCCTGGCTCGAGGCGGTCGACCGGCCTGATGATGCCGAGGGGTGGCGGGCATTCGGCAGGCGCCTCGGCGCCATCGCTGCGAAGGCCAGGGATGCCGGGTTTGATTTTGCCTGGCACAACCACGACTTCGAGTTCGTGACCCTTGCCGGCGGGCTGGTGCCGCAGCGCCTCATCCTCGAAGCCGCGCCGGATATCGGCTGGGAGATGGACGTCGCCTGGGTGATCCGCGGCGGCTCCGACCCGCTGCACTGGATCGAAGAGTTCGGCCCGCGCATCCTGGCTGCCCATGTCAAGGACATTGCCCCGCATGGCGAGGCGACTGACGAGGACGGCTGGTCGGATGTCGGCCACGGCATCGTCGACTGGGCAGGGTTGGTGGCGGCGCTGCGCAAGCGCACGCCGGCCAGGTACTTCATCATGGAACACGACAATCCGGCCGATTTCGAGCGCTTCGCGCGCCGGTCCATCGCCGCCGCAAAGAGCTTCTAGGGGACGACCGACATGGCAAGGAAACTTGGAGTAGGGGTGATTGGCTGCGGCAACATCTCGAAGACCTATTTTCAGCGCGCGCCCCAATTCCGGGGCATCGAGATGCGCGCCTGCGCCGACATCAACATGGATGCGGCGATGGCGCGGGCAAAGGAGTTCAAGCTTCGGGCGGAGACGGTCGAGGACCTGCTCAAGGCCAAGGATATCGACATCGTCGTCAACCTGACGGTGCCTGCGGTGCACTACGAGGTGTCGAGGCAGGCCATCGACGCCGGCAAGCATGTCTATTCTGAAAAGCCCTTCGTGCTCGCCATCAAGGACGGGCTCGACCTCAAGAAGCGCGCCGACAAGAAGGGCGTGCGCATCGGCTCGGCGCCAGACACCTTCCTCGGCGGCTCGCACCAATTGGCGCGGCACCTGATCGACACGGGCAAGCTCGGCAAGATCACGAGCGGCACCTGCCATGTGATGAGCCACGGCATGGAGCACTGGCACCCCAATCCCGATTTCTTCTTCCAGCCCGGCGGCGGGCCGATCCTGGATCTCGGTCCGTACTACATTGCCAACCTCGTCCAGCTCATCGGGCCGGTTGCGCGCGTGGCGGCACTGTCGTCGATCCCCGCGAAGGAGCGGACCATCTCGTCCAAGCCGCGTGCGGGCGAAAAGATCCCTGTCTCCACGCCGACGACGATCCTCGCGCTGATGGAGTTCGAGAGCGGCGCGGTGTTCACCTTCAATGCCAGCTGGGATGTGTGGGACAACGGCCATGCGCCCATGGAGCTCTATGGCGAGGCTGGCACCATCCACATGCCCGACCCCAATTTCTTCGGTGACGAGCTCAGCTACACCAAGGGCAGCAAACAGGTGAAGGCGCTGCCGAAATGGGACCATCCCTTCGGCGTGCCCAATGAGAAGCATGCCCATGGCATGATGGCCAACTACCGCACGGCGGGCCTTGCCGACATGGCGTTGGCGATCATGCAGGGCCGGCCGCACCGCTGCTCGCTGGAACTTGCCAACCACGTCATCGACGTCATGACCGGCATCCTGAAGTCGGGCGAGACCAAGAAGTTCGTGGAGATGCAGACGACCTGCGAGCGGCCCGAGCCGCTGGGGCCCGCCGCTGCAAGGGGGCTGCTGGCACCGACGAAATAGTTTAAGAGAGGGGATCGGCGTCACCAGCCGATTCCCCTTTCCATTCGAGGATAGCATCATGACCTGGCAACCGGCCGCGAACCGTTACGAAAACATGGTCTACAATCGCTGCGGCAGGTCGGGCCTCAAGCTGCCCGCGATCTCGCTCGGCCTGTGGCACAATTTCGGCGAGGACACGCCGCACGCGACCAAGCGCGCCATCTGCCAGAAAGCCTTCGACCTCGGCATCACCCATTTCGACCTCGCCAACAATTACGGCCCGCCTGCCGGTTCGGCCGAGACCGCCTTCGGCGAGATACTGCGCACCGATTTTGCCGGCCTGCGCGACGAGATGATCATCTCGACCAAGGCCGGTTACGACATGTGGCCCGGGCCTTACGGCGAGTGGGGCAGCCGCAAATATGTGCTGGCGAGCCTCGACCAGAGCCTGAAGCGCATGGGTCTCGACTATGTCGACATCTTCTATTCGCACCGTTTCGACCCGGAAACGCCGCTTGAAGAGACCATGGGCGCGCTCGACCACGCCGTGCGTTCGGGCAAGGCGCTTTATGCCGGCATCTCTTCCTACAACGCCCAGCGTACCCGCGAGGCCGCCGACATTCTGAAGCGGCTCGGCACGCCCTGCCTGATCCACCAGCCGAGCTATTCGCTGATCAACCGCTGGGTCGAGGATGACGGCCTGCTCGACGCGCTTGACGGTCTCGGCATCGGCTCGATCGTGTTCTCGCCGCTGGCGCAGGGCATGCTGACCGGCAAGTATCTCGGTGGCGTGCCGGAAGGCAGCCGTGCATCGCAGGGCAAGTCGCTGCGCCCGGCCTTCCTCAACGACAAGAACCTCGCCAACATCCGCGCGCTGAACGCCATTGCCGAGCGTCGCGGCCAGACGCTGGCGCAGATGGCGCTGGCCTGGGTGCTGCGTGGAGGCCGCGTCACTTCGGCACTGATCGGCGCCAGCCGTCCCGAGCAGGTCGAGGATTGCGTCGGTGCTCTCAGGAACCTCGCCTTCACCGATGCCGAGCTTGCCGAGATCGACACCTATGCGCGCGAGGCCGACATCAACCTGTGGGCCCGCTCGTCCGAACGCGAAGGCCCCGCACGGCAGAAGAAGTAAGCCAGGCGACAGCCTATCCCTCTCCCTGACGAAGGGGGAGGGCCTGTGCTCAAGTGGTGAGGAATGCCCAACATTGTATTTGGCGGCCGGACGCGCTAGCAAAATCATGTGCCAATCGCCACATTGGGGCGAAGGATTGTTCCATGAGGCAGCATTTGCCGGCATGGAAAGGTGCCGCCCGGTTTGCGCCGGGCAGGGAAAGGTAAAAGCATGGCGGCGCGGGCTACGCTGACGAAGAACCAGCAGAAGGTGCTCGGAAAGCTCGAATTGGCGAGCGGTCCGCTCAGCGCCTACATGCTGCTCGACCAGCTGCGCGACGACGGATTTCGTGCCCCGCTGCAGGTGTACCGCGCGCTCGAAGTTCTGGTGAAGGACGGCTTCGTCCACCGCCTCGAAAGCCTCAACGCCTTCGTCGCTTGCGCCGAGCTGCACGACCACAGCCACCACAACCACCGCATGACGGCCTTTGCCATCTGTGACAATTGCGGTCAGGTCACCGAGATCTCGGACGAGCTGATCGGCAAGCGCCTTGACGACTGGGTCGGCTCGACCGGCTTTGTCGCCAAGAAGGCGGTCATCGAATTCCGCGGCACCTGCGCCAAATGCGCGGCGATTGCCGCCTGATCAATTCCAGGAAAATACGCGGTTGCCCTTTGCGAACCGCTCCGGGCGCTAGCGCGCCGTCGAAAACGCGAACCAGATCGCAACGGCCGCAAGCAGTGCCGACAGCCCCCGTCGCGCGATCTTTTCGATCCTGGGGTTGTTGAGCAGCGGCTCGAGCTGGCTGGCCAGCACCACGATCAGGAAATGGATGATTGTCGCGACCGCGACGTAGATGGCGGTCAGCGTCAGTGTCTGCGACAGCACCGGGCGATCGGCGACGATGAAGGTCGGCAGCACGGCGACGTAGAAGATCGCCGCCTTGGGATTGAGCAGGTTGGTCACCAGCCCGCGGGTGAAGTAGCGCCGGTCGGCGTCTCCGCCTTCGGGCACGGCCTCGCCTGGGCCGCGCCAGCCTTCATAGGCCAGGTAGAGCAGGAACAGCACGCCACCCCAGCGCAGGCCTTCGTAGAGCAGGGTCGAAGTGTGGATCAGTTCGGTGACGCCGAGCGCTGCCACCACGCCGACGATGGCAAGGCCGAGCGCGATGCCTGCTACTGTGGCGAAGCCGGCACGGCGACCTTCGCCCGCCGACACCAGTGCCAGATAGGTCATGTTCGGCCCCGGCGTCAGCTCGATGATGAGCGACGTCAGGGCGAAGGACAGCAACGTCGGCAGGCTGGACGACGTCGCGAACTCCATCTCAGTGCGCCTCGTCCCAGCTGTCGGCGGCGTTGGCGTCGACATGCAGGGGCACCGACATCGACACAGCCGGCATGGCGGCGTTTTCCATGACGTGGCGGACGACGGGGATCGTCGCCTCGACCTCGTCCTCGACTGTCTCGAAGATCAGTTCGTCGTGCACCTGCAACAGCATGCGTGCCGACAGCTTGGCCTCGGACAACGCGCCCTCGATGCGGATCATGGCGCGGCGGATGATGTCGGCGGCCGTCCCCTGCAGGCGGGCATTGATCGAGGCGCGTTCGTTGAAGGCACGCACCGACGGGTTGGAGGAGCGGATTTCGGGGTAGTGGATGCGGCGGCCGAAGATGGTCTCGACATAGCCCTTGTCGCGGCAGAACGCCTTGGTCTCGTCCATGTAGGCGCGGATGCCCGGGAAGCGCTCGAAATACTTCTTGATGTAATCGGAGGCTTCCTCGCGCGGGATCGACAGCTGGTTGGCGAGGCCGAAAGCCGAGATGCCGTAGATGATGCCGAAGTTGATCGCCTTGGCGCGACGGCGCACTTCCGACGGCATGCCCTCGACCGGCACCGAGAACATTTCGGATGCCGTCATGGCATGAATGTCGACGCCGTCGGCGAAGGCCTGCTTCAGCTGGGCGATGTCGGCGACATGGGCGAGCACGCGCAGTTCGATCTGGCTGTAGTCGGCCGATATGAGCTTGTTGCCCTTGTCTGCGATGAAGGCGGTGCGGATCTTGCGGCCTTCGGCGGTGCGGATCGGGATGTTCTGCAGGTTGGGGTCCGACGACGACAGGCGGCCGGTGGTGGTGGCGGCCAGCGCGTAGGAGGTGTGGACGCGCTTGGTCTCGGGGTTGATGAAGCCGGGCAGCGCGTCGGTGTAGGTCGATTTCAGCTTGGTCAGCTGGCGCCAGTCGACGATCTTGCGCGGCAGCTCATGGCCCTCGGCGGCGAGGTCTTCCAGCACCTGGGCCGAGGTCGACCACTGGCCGGTCTTGGTCTTGGTGCCGCCGGGCAGGCCCATGCGGCCGAACAGGATGTCGCCGAGCTGCTTGGGTGAGCCGATGTTGAAACGCTCGCCGGCGATGCTGTTGATTTCGTCTTCGAGCCGCGCGGCGCCCTGGGCGAGTTCGCCCGACAGCCGCGACAGGATCTGGCGGTCGACCGAGATGCCGCGCTGTTCCATGCGCGCCAGAACCGGCACCAGCGGTCGCTCCAGGCGCTCATAGACCGAGACCAGGCCCTTGGCGGCCAGGCGCGGCTTGAGCACGCGCCACAGCCGCAACGTCACGTCGGCATCTTCGCTGGCATAGGCCGACGCCTTGGCGATGTCGACCTGGTCGAAACCGATGAAGCTCTTGCCGGAGCCGGCCACGTCCTTGAACGGGATCGGCGTGTGGCCGAGCCACTTTTCCGACAAGGAGTCCATGCCGTGGCCGCCATTGGTGCCGCCGTCGAGCACGTAGGAGATCAGCATCGTGTCGTCGAACGAGTGCACGTCGATGCCGTAGCGGTTCATCAGCACCAGATCGTACTTAAGGTTCTGCGCCACCTTGAGCACCGAGGCGTCCTCGAGCAGCGGCTTGAGTGCTGCGATCGCCTCGCGCATCGGGATCTGGTTCTCGACCAGCCCGCCGCCAAGCAGGTCGTCGCGGCCGCTTTTGTGACCGAGCGGCACATAGGCGGCGCGCCCTGGCGCGGTGGCAAGCGAGAAGCCGACGAGCTCGGCCTGCATCGGGTCGAGCGAGGTGGTCTCGGTGTCGAAGGCGACGACGCCGGCCTCGGCCGCCTCGTTGACCCAGGCTTTCAGCGTGGCGAGGTCGCGGATCGTGACATAAGCGCTGTGGTCGAATTTTTCTGCCGCGGCAGCCTCGGCGAGCTTGTTGGCGAGGGCTGTGGGAGTGTCCCCATCGGTGGCGACGGTCGCGACGGGCGTTGTTCCAGCCACGTCGGCAGCTGTGGCCGGAACGGCCGTCGCTGGCGCAGCAGGAGCAGCACCCGAACCCACGTCAGGTCCGTGTGCGTCGTCGCCGCGTTCGACCGGCACATAGGCGGGCTCGATCGCGCCGGCGTCGGCGCCGGTGGCCTCGGCGACGCGCCGCGTCAGCGTGGTGAACTCCATCGCCTTGAGGAAGGAAATCAGCCGCGCGCCGTCAGGTGGCTGCAGAGCGAATGCATCGAGGCCTTCGGTGACCGGCACATCGTTCTTCAGCTTCACCAGCTCGCGGCTGATGCGCGCCTTGTCAGCGTTGTCGATGATCGACTGGCGGCGCTTGTCCTGCTTGATCTCGGAGGCGCGGGCGAGAAGCGTGTCGAGATCGCCGAACTGCTCGAGCAGCTGTGCAGCGGTCTTCGGGCCGATGCCTGGCACGCCGGGGACGTTGTCGACGGAGTCGCCGGTCAGCGCCTGCAGGTCGATCATCTTCTCAGGCGGCACGCCCCACTTTTCGATGACCTCGGGGATGTTGATCTGCCGATCCTTCATCGGGTCGTACATCGACACCGTCTCGCCGACGAGCTGCATCAAATCCTTGTCGGAAGAGATGATGGTGGCGTCGCCGCCGGCCTCGCGGGCGAGGCGGGCATAGGTGGCGATCAGGTCGTCGGCCTCGAAACCTTCCATCTCGATGCAGGGCAGGTCGAAGGCGCGGGTCGCATGGCGGATCAGGCCGAACTGCGGGATCAGGTCTTCGGGCGGGGCCGAGCGGTTGGCTTTGTATTCGGGGTAGAGCTCGTTGCGGAAGGTCTTCGACGAATAGTCGAAGATAACGGCGAAATGGGTGGGCGTGACGCCAACATCGGTGTTGCGTGCGTCCTGCATCAGCTTCCACACCATGTTGCAGAAACCGAGGACCGCATTGGTGGGCAGTCCGTCGGATTTGCGGGTGAGCGGCGGCAGCGCGTGATAGGCACGGAAGATGTAGCCGGAGCCGTCGACAAGGAAGAGATGATCGCCTTTTTTCATGGCGATACGGGTAACTTGGCGCAGCCGCGCTGTCCATGGTCAAGGCGGCTCCGAGGCGCCCACTCATGCCGTCAGCTGACGCTTTCCACACTATCCCATTTTTCGGGACAGTCGTTTGCGCCTTCCGCCGCTTATCATCGCCTGCCGTCGCGATAGGATTTTCCCGGGCAAAGCGCAGGAGCAACCGGGAATGTGCCAAGAAACTCGATTGGATCGCAGCGAGATGGCAAAGGCGGCTTCGACCGTCCGCAAACCGGGTTGCACCGGGACCTGTGCGCGCTGCTCGCTGAATGCAGGAGCGGTCGCGCGGGCGTTGGAGGCGCTGGCGACCCCGGAGCTGCTGTCTCCGGAGCCGTCGTCAGGTACGATCAGACACTAGGCCTGGTCGATCCACGTCTGGTCGAAATGCTGGTCGTAGGCCTGGTGGATCTGGTAGCCCATCACGTTCGGGCGCATATGGGCAAAGAGCTTGCGCCAGAAAGGCTGCACGATCACACCGGACCCCTGCAGGATCGCCTGCAACTCGCCCATGATCTGCTTGCGCTTGTCCGAGTCGCCGATGGCGTTCGCTTCCTTGAGCTTGGCGTCGAACTCGGGATCGGAGAAGCCCGACTCGTTCCAGGCATTGCCGGTCTGGTAGGCGAGCGCCAGGGTCTGGATTCCCAATGGCCGCGCGTTCCAGTTGGTGGTCGAGAACGGATATTTGGTCCAGTCGTTCCAGAAGGCCGATTCAGGGATGAGCGTGCGTTTGACCTTGAAGCCCGCTTCGCGCATCTGCTGGGCAATAACGTCGGAACTCTCCTTGCGATAGTCGCCATCGACCGAGATCAGGTTGAACTCGAAGTCGAGCTTGCCGGCCTCGGCCAGCAACGCCCTTGCCTTTTCGATGTCGCGCTTGACCGGCGGCAGCGGCGCATAATCAGGATGCATCGGCCCGACATGGTGGTTCTCGGCGGCGATGCCGTGGCCGTTGGCGCCGAGCTTCAGCACCGTCTCGTTGTCGACGGCAAGCTGGATGGCCTTGCGGACGCGCTGGTCGTTGTAGGGTTCGGCATTGACGTTGGTGCGGGCCACGATCGTCGTCGCGGTAACGATCTCCGAACGCTTCAGCCCGAGCCCGTCGAGAATGTCGACATCGTTGGTCTGGGTCTGGCCATTGAGATCGACCTCACCGGACTCGAACGCCGAAATGGTGGCGGCCGAGTCGGTGCCGTAGTCGATCCACTCGATGGCGTCGAGATAGACTTCGCCGCCCCACCACGCGCCGTCGGGCCGTCGCTTGACCGACGCCTTGACGCCGACGTCGATGCCGGTCAGCTCGAACGGTCCGGTGCCGATGGGCTGGGCCGACAGCATCTCACCGCTCTTGTCGAAGTCGCGGTGGACGATCAGCGCGGGGTAGTCCGTCATCGCCGGAATGATCGTGACGTCCGACCGCGCCAGTTTGAGCACGACTTTATGGGCGTCGGGCGCGGTAATGGCCCCTTCGATCGCCTTCTTCGTTGCCGGATCGATCAGCGCGCCCATGCGCCCGGCCATCGAATTGCCCGGAGCCTCCTTGTCGCACCAGCGGGTGAGGTTGAACACCACGTCTTCGGCGGTGAAGTCGTCGCCATTCGACCACTTCACGCCCTTGCGGACGTTCAGCGTGTATTCCGTGGCGTCGTCATTGATCGACCAGCTTTCGAGCAGCATCGGTCGGAAGGTGAAATCGGAGTTCCAGCGAACCAGCGGTTCGAGGAACTGCATGGCGATGTTGCCCATCTGAGAGACGCTGAACTTGCGCGGATCCTCCAGCGCCATCACCTGCATGGCGATACGCAGCGTGCCGCCGCGTTTCGGGGTTGCGGCGCGGGCCACCCCGCCGCCGGGCGCGGCAAGCCCCAGCAGCGCGTAGGCAACCGCGGTGCTGGCGCCGAAGGCGCTGGCCAGGCTGAGGAACTCGCGGCGATGCATGCCGCCGCTGTCCACGTCGCGCAGGAATTTCCCGATTGCCGGATGAAGGTCTTTGGTCTTCATTTGGTTCTCTCCCATTGTAATCGTTCAGTATGTCGTTGTTCCGATAGTGCCCAGCCGGGTTCGTTGTTGTTATGCCGGGTATTCAGGTGTGCAGCCGGTCGATTGCGACCGGCCGGATGTGAAATTCGCAGAGGATCGGCATGAACCTCGTGACTGCCATGAAAGTGTTCGACCGGGTGGCGCTGCTGGGCAGCCTGACGGCGGCGGCCGACGACCTGACGATGTCGACGACGGCCGTCAGCCGCTACATCAAGGAGCTGGAGGACGATCTTGGCGTCAGGCTGATCAACCGCACCACGCGCCGGCTCAGCCTCACAGAAGCGGGCAGGGAATATGCGACCCGCGCCCGCGCTCTCCTCGACGATCTCGACGAGTTGCGCGATGCGACCAGGGGCCTGCATCGCGACACCCGCGGCTCGATCAAGGTGTCCTGCTCCAATGTGCTGGCGCACACCCGGGTCACCAGGCTGGTGCCGAAGTTCCTCGACGAAAACCCGCAGGCCTCGATAGAGCTGCACCTGACCTCGCGCTACGTCGTCGGGATCGTGGAAGAAGGGTTCGACGTCGCCATCCGCTTTGGCGAGCAGAACGATTCCGCGTTGATTGCCAAACGCCTCGGCGAAGTGCGCAACTATGTGTGCGCCACGCCCGAATACTGGGATCGCCATGGCCGTCCGCAACATCCTGGTGAACTGGCCCAGCATTCCTGTGTCTTGAGCAATTTCGCCAAGCGGCTCGGCAGCTGGCCGTTCCAGGGGCCGGACGGGCCGTTTTCGGCGCCGGTCAGGGGGCGCGTGTCGACCAATCACATCGAGGCCGCCTATCAGATGACCCTTGCCGGCTTCGGCATCGGCAACCTGCCCAGCCTGCTGGTCGACAAGGCCATAGCGTCCGGCGCGCTCGAGGCGCTGCTCGAAGAGTTCAGGCCGGAGTCCAGCCCGATCTATGCGCTCTATCCGCACCGGACCTACGTGGCGGCCAAGGTGCGGGCGTTTGTCGATTTCCTCATGCGCGAGCTTTCCTCCGACCTGATAGCCTGAAGGCCGCGTCCGGGGACGCGGCCTCTGGGGGTTGCGGGATCTAGTTCCACCATGCGGTGGTGTCGTATGACGGGCCGGGATCCTCGAAGAGCCGCTCGTATTTGCAGAGCTTGGGTTTGTCGCCGAGCGGCATGGAGACGCCATCCTTGAACGCCCATTCGCCTCTGGCAGTCGAGTCGGCGCGGACGTAGCTCGACAGCGCAAACGCCCGGTCGTGAGCGGACTTGTTGGCGGCCGATCCATGCACGGTCAACAGGTTCCACATGGCGAGGTCGCCCGGCTCGAGTTCGAGCGAAACGATGTTTGCGGGGTCGATGCCGACGGCGACCAGCTCCGATTCCGCCGTCACCCCCTTCATCAGCTGGCCGTGGCCTTCGTCGGACAGGCCGAGATAACCGAGCTTGTGGCTGCCGGGGACGACCTGGAGGCAGCCGTTCTCCACGGTCGCGCGATCGACCGCCAGTCCGGTGGTGACGGTCGACTCGACGATGGCGTCGAAATCGGCCTGGTTGCGGAAGCGGATGTCCTGGTGGAAGCGATAGCCGGTGAGATTGGCGCCAGGCGGCTTCCAGTGGAGCTGCTGGGCGATCTGCTTGATGTCGCGCCCGATCAGGCCCTCAAGCAGCTTGAGATAGTCGGCGTTGCGTCGGAATTCCTCGAAATACCGGTTGATCCACGAGAACCAGTAGGCCTGCAGCACGTAGCGCTTGTCGAAATGCGTCTCGGGCAGGACCTGGAAGTTCAGGTTGCCATGCCGGAAGGTGGCGTGATGGCGCAGGCCCTCTTCATAGACTGCCTGCGTCTCCTTGCGCAGCCGCACCAGGTCGTCGCCATCGACGAAGCCGCGGACGATGGCATAGCCTTCCTCGCGATATTGCTCTGCGGCGTCTTTCGCCTGTGCAGTGGTGATCATTTCGGTTCTTCTCCCATATCGTCCAGAGGGAGAATATCGATCGGCTGCCGGGCGATAAGTTTCTAAATCCGCAAACAACTCTGCCGAATTTCGGGACAATGAGCGGCGGAACGTCTTCCCAGCCGTTCAGTTTGGCGCGAGACGCTTGGAAATGGTTTCCGGGCCTTCCCGATAGTCGGTGAAGCCCATCCCCTGGTAGAACGCCAGTCCGCCGGTGTTTTCCTTGCGAATGGTGGCGTCGATGAAGCTGGCGCCTGCTTTTTTGGCGGCTTCCAGCGTGTTGGCGAACAGCGCCCGTCCGGCGCCCTTCTTGTGCGCGCGCGGATCGACGAAGGTGGCGACAATGGCCCAGTCCGACGGCAGCTTGTCGCCTGGCCAGTCAGGGTCGGACCATTCGAGCGACTGGAACCCCAAAACCTGCTCGCCTTCCAGCGCCACGAAGCAGCTGATTCCGAGTTTTGGCGCGATGAAGTAGCTGATGATGCGCTGCTCGTCGAAATGCTCGCGGTGTGCTGTCGTTCCGCCGATCTCGATGATTTCGTTGAGGATTCGCGCCATTGCGCCGGCGTCTTGCGGTTGGGCGAGGCGGACATGCAGGGGCATGGATCGGTCATTCCATCGTTGGTTTGATTTGCCGGAAACTAGGCGTCCTGCAATTGTTCTGCAAAGCGGGATCTTCGCAGCTGACATTGGCTGCGGCGCTCGGCGCGTTGATGTCAGGAAGGAACGAGGCGAGGCTTCCGATCACGGGTATGTTACGAAAGTGTAATCTTCGTGCCCTTGAATCGCCACGTTCGCGGCCACAAATAGCAGTCATCGGCAGTTTTTGCCGAAGTCCGGTCTCAGGCCCGTCCCCCGCCTATCCGGACCCTGCGGCAGCCTCATCCCCCTCTCCGGGCTGCCGCACCGTTTTGAAATGTGCCGCCGTGGCCACCCCTCCACCACGGCGGCACTTTTTTGTCCGGAATTCAGCGGTTCCCCTTTCGCTGCGCTGGCCTCTGGCCCAATCCTGCCCGCTTTGCGTTTTTCTCTTCGGCCACTAGTTTGCGCCGCAGAAGAATCGAAAGGCACCCACATGTCCGCTGTCGCACCCGTTCTCGATCGTCTCGACAAGAATCTCGACCAGAGCCTGGAGCGCCTGTTCGAGCTGCTCCGCATCAAGTCGATCTCCACCGATCCGGCCTTCTCAGCCGACTGCCGCAAGACCGCCGAGTGGCTGGTCGCCGACCTCAAGACCATCGGCTTCGACGCCAGCGTGCGCGATACGACGGGCCATCCGATGGTCGTCGCCCACCATGCCGGCCCTGCCGGTTCGCCGCATGTGCTGTTCTACGGCCATTACGACGTCCAGCCGGTCGATCCGCTTAACCTCTGGGAAGATGATCCCTTCGATCCCAAGATCAAGGAGATCGCAGGCGGCATCAAGGTCATCACCGGCCGTGGCTCGTCCGACGACAAGGGCCAGCTGATGCTGTTCGTCGAAGCATGCCGCGCCTGGAAAGAGGTGCATGGCGGCCTGCCATGCGAGATCACCCTGCTGTTCGAGGGCGAGGAAGAGTCCGGCTCGCCGTCGTTGAAGCCGTTCCTCGAGGCCAATGCCGAGGAACTGAAGGCCGATTTCGCCATGGTCTGCGACACCGGCATGTGGGATCGCCAGACGCCGGCCATCTGCGTCGGTCTGCGCGGCCTTGTCGGCGAAGAGGTGATCGTTCACGCCGCCAACCGCGACCTGCATTCGGGCGAGTATGGCGGCGCTGCCGCCAACCCGGTGCGTATCCTCGCCAAGGTTCTTGCCGACATCCACGACGACAACGGTCGCGTCACGATCCCGGGCTTTTACGACGGCGTCGAAGAAACGCCCTCTCAGGTGCTGAAGTCGTGGGAAACCCTCGGCGAGACGGCGGAAAACTTCCTCGGCGAGATCGGCCTGTCGATCCCCTCGGGCGAAAAGGGCCGCTCGGTGCTCGAGCTGACCTGGGCGCGTCCGACCGCCGAGTTCAACGGCATATCAGGCGGCTACACCGGCAAGGGCTTCAAGACGGTGATCGCGGCGGAAGCTTCGGCCAAGGTGTCGTTCCGCCTCGTGCACAAGCAGAACCCGGAGAAGATCCGCGCCGCCTTCCGCGAGTTCGTGCGTGCGCGCATTCCGGCCGACTGCAGCGTCGAGTTCCACGAGCATGGTGGCTCGCCGGCGATCCAGCTGTCCTACGACTCGCCCTTCCTCGCCAAGGCCAAGGACGCACTGTCGGATGAGTGGCCGAAGCCGGCCGTGATGCTCGCCATGGGCGGCTCGATCCCGATCGTCGGCGACTTCCAGACCTTCCTCGGCATGGAGTCGCTGCTGGTCGGTTTCGCCCTGCCTGACGATCGCATCCACTCGCCCAACGAGAAATACGACCTGGCCTCGTTCCACAAGGGTCAGCGGTCCTGGGCGCGCATTCTCGAGGCGCTCACCCGCAAGTGAGGTAGAAACCGAGGTTTCTATTGATTTTTCCTCCGATCGCGGCAAGTGAGAAGCCAAGCCGCGATCGGAGACACGCATGACCATCCGCTTCCACAAGCACGACCTTCCAGACCTCACGCATTACGATGTCGACGCCGTTGCCATCGACACCGAGACGCTGGGCCTGAACCCGCATCGTGACCGCCTCTGCGTCGTCCAGATCTCGCCGGGCGACGGCACCGCCGACGTCATCCAGATCGCGCCGGGCCAGAAGAAGGCGCCGAACCTCACGGCACTCCTGAAGAACCGCAAGGTGACGAAGCTGTTCCATTTCGGCCGCTTCGACATCGCCGTGCTTTACAATGCCTTCGGCGTGATGGCCGAGCCGGTGTTCTGCACCAAGATCGCCTCGCGCCTGACCCGCACCTACACCGATCGCCACGGCCTCAAGGACATCTGCAACGAACTTCTGGGCGTGTCGCTGTCCAAGCAGCAGCAGTCGTCGGACTGGGCCGCCGAGACGCTGTCGCCGGAGCAGCTGGAATATGCCGCCTCCGACGTGCTCTACCTGCACCGCCTGCGCGACGTGCTCGCTGGCCGGCTGGAGCGCGAGGGCCGCGCCAGGGAGGCCGAGGCCTGCTTCCGCTTCCTACCCACGCGCGCCAAGCTCGATCTGATGGGCTGGGGTGAAGAAGACATTTTCGCCCACAGCTGACCTGGCGCATCGGTCCGGAAATCGGAAACGATTTCCGAAATATTCGAGACGTGAATTCAACACCTGGAGCGTCGTTGGTGCGTCCATTCGGACACATGGCGCTCCGAGGTCCGGCCGTGCCGATGGAACGAACCGGCCCGCTCGCCCGTTTGGGCTGCGTCGTGTCTGCGGCGCCCGACGTCCTTTTGGGACATGAAACCCGGTGCCGCAGCAATTTGAATCCGCGCGCGGCCCGGCTGGACATCGATCCATCGGGGCAACGCGTCAGCAAAGGACGCACAAATGGCTTCGACCCGCGAAGAAATCCAGAACGACCTCGAAGAGCAGGTTGCCCAGCTGAACAAGCAGGTGGCGCAGCTTACCAAGGCCATGTCGAAGCGCAGTGCGGCAGCCCTTGCCGAAGGTCGCGACAGTGCTGCCGAACTGTATGACGACCTGCACGGCCGCTTCGCCGATGCCATGCCAGGGATTCGCAGGCAGGCTCGGGTGGCGCAGAAGACGGCGCAGGACAATCCGTTGGCCACAGCCCTCGTCGGCGTCGCCCTGCTTGGCCTGGTGGCCGCGCTGGTGGCCCGTCGCTGACCGGTCTTGCCGCGCGGCCGGCGGTGGCTGATGCTGCGCATTCTTCCATTTCATCCAAGGGAAATCGAATGAGCACCAAGAAGCCCATCGCCACCGCACCCAGGGACGGCTCGAAGATCACCGTCTACTGGACCGACCGCGACGGCCAGGAGAACGAATCCATCGCCCAGTATCGCTCGCTGTCGCGGCTCCAGGCCGCCGGCGGGCAATGGGACGCAAGCGACGAAGGCTGGTGGGCCTATGTCGACAGCGAAACGCAGAAGCGCATCGAGCCGCATTCCTGGGCCGCGCCCGGCGGCAAAGATCAGGACGACGAGGAAGAATAGGCGTATTCTCGGGCGTTCATCTGCCGGGGAGAAGACCCATGGCCGACAGGTCGGAGAAGGACACCCACGAATTCCTGGTTACGGCGGTCGAGCATGCCCGCGACGACAAGCTCGACGGCGTCGCGCTGATGCTGATCGACGCGCGTGGCGGCCGGGTACGCCTGCACATGCACACCGATATCGCCGAAGTGCTGCGTGAGCATATTTCCGCCGCGCTGGCCAAGACGACTGGCCCTTAGAACTCTGATTTCGCTCTCTCTGCATGTTCCAGGACAGGTGACCGGCCTGTGAAGGTCGGCGCTGAAGCCCTGCATGTTTGGCCCGCACGGCTCCCCGGCTGCACTGCGTTGCCGCCGCGGTGAAAAAAACTAGCCGCCCTTTGAACCTTTCTCCTCGCCACCGCGACCAATCGCTGTGGACGGGCAATCGAGCCCAAAAGGAGAGAACGATGAGTGCATTGAGGAACATTCTTCTGGCGGTTGCGACAGCGTCCGTCGTCACGGCGTGCCAGTCGACCGAGATCCGGCATTGCGAGTGGAAGCCGAAGAAGCAGATCTATCTCGAAAGCAGCAATTGCTGCGATCGCAACAACCCGTCGAGCCCCTGCTACAAGGGCGGCAGCGACAAGCCCGATCGCCCGAAGCCTGACCGGCCCAACGACCCGCGCCCCGATCCGATCCCGCAGTAATCGAGGTCGGAAACCGCAAAAGCCGTCGTCCGAAAGGCTGACGGCTTTTGATTTTTTGCCGCACGCAGGATCCTTACCACCTCAGCGCCAACCGCCCCGCCGCAGCGCCTGCCGCCGCCAGGATCGCCACCGCCAGCGTGTACCAGGTGGCCACGAACAGCGGCGAGTCGTCGAAGCAGTGCGCGGCGTAGAAGGTCGCGGCGATTCCGCCGGCGAGCAACCCGGCCACGGCTCCCGCCAGCGACGGGCGGGTGGGTGCGGCGCGGCGGAGCATGGCGATGAAAATCGCCAGTGGGCCGATACCGATCAGCGGGATGAAGGTCAGGCACACCAGCCAGTTGGTGCCGACCCAGCGTGCCTGCCATTCGGCGGCCGGTACGAGCGCCAGTTCGGTCGCTACCGCTATCGCCAGCAGGGCCGGCGGAATGGCCAGGAGGGCTGCGCGCCAGCCCGGTGCAGCGCCCGGGCGGGCGAGCCGCGGGACCAGCGTGCAGGCGGCGATGGCAAGTGTTCCCGTGGCCACGAACTTGAACAGGAAACGCGGCGTCTCGGCGGCTGCCGCGAAATCGTGGCGTGGGCCGAGGAGCAGGGCAAAGACCGTTGCAGCGAAAAGGCTTGCGGCGACGCAGGCCCAGACCATCAGCGTGCCGACCGATTTGTCGGAGGTTCGGGCGTCCTTCGCCAGGGTCTTGATGAGGTGGCTGGTGTCCATGTCCGTTCAGTCCTTGCCGAAGCGCCGTGCGATGGCCTTCAGGCCGCGATGCAGGGCCACCCGCACCGCCGTCTCGTTCATGCCGAGTGCAATGGCTGTCTCGCCGATCGAGGCGCCGTCGACCGAGATCGACGTCACCACGCTGCGCTGCACCGGCGGCAACGCCTCTAGCGCACGGCCGACATCGCGTTCATGCGGCGTTTCCACCGCCGGTTCGGCCAGTGTCTCGGCGAGGTCACCAATGTCGATCTCGACGCGTTTGCCGCGGCGGCGGAACGCATCGATGAGTTTGTAGCGCACGATGGCATAGGCCCACGGCAGGATTGGCTCGTCCTGTCGCCAAGTATGCCGTTTCAGGTGGATCGCAAGCAGGGCTTCCTGCACGACATCCTCCGGTTCAACGCTGCCCACACCGGTCCGGCGGCGACAGTATCCACGAAGAATTGCCGCAATGCGCTCGAGAAAGGCAGCATAGGCCGTCTCGTCGCCTGCCATACCCAGTCTAAGCAGCCGGGCGAGCTCTTTATCGTCCATGCCACTCAATGATGTTCATCCCTCACTTCGGATGAGATCGTCATTTGTTACTTCGACATACGCAGATTGAGCCTTGGATGGTTCACTTTCTTCCTCACGAAAGCGTGTTCGGCGTGCGGCGTAACGAACCGAAAGGCGGCGGCGAAATCGACGTCATGGGAGGCAGCAAGCTTCCCTGTCCATCTCTAACAGGAGAACGTCATGAACCGCCAGACTCTCGCCCTTGCCCTCGCCGGATCGCTCGCTTCGGCGCTCGCCACCGCAGCCTATGCGGCGCCGCTGCCTGCAGAAAAGATGGTCGGCATGGAGAAGTGCTACGGCGTCGCCCTGAAGGGCCAGAACGATTGCGCGGCCGGTGCCGGAACCACCTGCGCAGGCACCTCGACCATGGATTACCAGGGCAATTCCTGGAAGGCCGTTCCCGCCGGCACCTGCACGACGATGGACGTCAACGGCCACAAGGGTTCGCTCGAACCGGTCAGGATGTAGGCCCGAGCAGGGAGCCCGCATGCCGGGCTCCACCTTCCTTTGATGCGCGGTCCCGTGGATGCAGCCATGACAGTACAGCACCATCGCCCATGCACGTTGCCGGCGCGTGCCGGCCTTGGCCTCAAGCCGGAGCACGTCGCCGATATCCTTGACGGCTGCCCCGACGTCGGCTTTTTCGAAGTCCATGCCGAGAACTACATGGGCGACGGCGGCTCGCCGCATCGCGCGCTTTCGGAGATCGTGGCGCGCTATCCGCTGTCGCTGCACGGCGTCGGCCTGTCCATCGGCGCCGAGCGGCTGCTCGACAGGCAGCATCTGGCGCGGCTGCGCCGGCTGGTCGACCGCTACGCGCCACAGTCCTTCTCGGAGCACCTGGCGTGGTCGACGCATGACGGCTGCTTCCTCAACGACCTCTTGCCGCTGCCTTACACCAAGGCCACGCTGGCACGTGTCGCCGACCATGTCGACGAGGTCCAGCAGGCGGTAGGCCGGCAACTGCTGCTCGAAAACCCGTCCACCTACGTCCTTTTCGAGGAGAGCACGATCGAGGAGGCCGAGTTCCTCGATGCGGTTGCCGAACGCAGCGGCTGCGGCCTCCTGCTCGACGTCAACAACGTCATGGTTTCGGCCGTCAACCACAGATTCGATTCGCACGCCTACATCGATCGCTTTCCCGTCCAGCGGGTCGGCGAAATCCACCTCGGCGGTTATGACGAAACGCTCGATGGCGCCGGCGACAGGCTGCTGATCGACGCTCATGACCGCAAGGTCACCGACGACGTTTTCGCGCTCTTCCGCTACACCATCGCCCGCACCGGGCCCGTTCCGACACTGATCGAGTGGGACAACCGGGTCCCCGCTTTCCCGGTCCTGCTGGCCGAAGCCCGGCGCGCCGACCGCGTGCTGGCCGAGGCACCCGGCCGGCGCCAAGCGAGATACGCATGACAAGGTCCCAGAACGACTTCACGGCCGCGCTGTTCGATCCGGCGCGCCCGGTGCCGCAAGGCATCACTACCGCGCGCGGCGGGCCCGACGACAAGCGTTTCGCCGTCTATCGAAACAACGTCATGGTGAGCCTGAGCAAGGCGCTGACACAGCGCTTTCCGGTGACGGTACGGTTGGTGGGTGAAGACTTTTTCGCTTCGATGGTCCGCAGCTTCATCAGGCAGTCGCCGCCGGCAAGCCCGCTGATCTTCACATATGGCGACGCGCTCCCCGATTTCATCGCTGGTTTCGCGCCTGCTGCGGCACTGCCTTACCTCGCCGATGTCGCCCGGCTGGAGGCGGCCTGGAGCCGCGCCTACCATGCCGCGGACGGCGGTATCCTCGACATAACCCAGCTTGCAGCGATTGCGCCAGAGAGCCTGCCGTCGCTCCGCCTCGCGCCTCATCCCGCGACAGGCTTGATCCGCTCGCGCCACGCCATCGGCACGATCTGGCAGGCGCATCAGGAAAAGATGGTGAAAGTCGGCTCGGTGGCGATGCCCGAGCATGTGCTCGTGACGCGGCCTGCGTTCGAAGTGGAACTGCGTATCATCGCTAATACGGATGCGGTGTTCGCGGCCGCGCTTCTTGCCGGCGCGACCATGGACGAGGCGCTGGCTGCCGCGCAGGCAATCGACCCGCAATTCGATTTCGGACGATGCCTCGTCGGCCTGGCGTCGTCGGGCGCCTTCGCCGCATTCTCAGGAGACCAGACATGACCGAGACCCACAACACGCCCTCCATGAACGGCTCGGGAAGGCTTGTCGAAGCGGTGCGTCACGCCGAGGCGGTGCTGGCGACCATCCCCGCTTTCCTGCCGCTGCTCGCCCTGCGCTTCGCTCTTGCCGTGCCCTTCTTCAAGTCGGGCCTGACGAAGTGGGACGGGTTCCTGACCCTCTCCAACGGTACGCGCTATCTGTTCACCCAGGAGTTCAGCCTGCATATCCTCGGCAACCAGTATCCCTATCCGGCGCCGATTCTGGTGGCGACGCTCGCCGGCATCGGCGAGATCGTGCTGCCGATCCTGCTGGTGCTCGGGCTCGGCACGCGCTTCGCCGCACTCGGCATCCTCGCCATGACCGCGATCATCCAGCTGACCGTGCCCGAGGGCTGGGCCAACTTCCACTTGTCCTGGGCGGCGATGGCGCTGACGCTGATGGTCTGTGGCGGTGGCGCGGTCGCGTTCGACCGGTTGCTGGGGCTCTCGTCTAGCCGGAGCGCCCGCTGCGGCTAGGCGCACAAGCTGTTGATCCCGGCTGCTTCCCGCATCTGGAGGTTTAACGCCCCCTTAAATCGCCGCATTTACTGTCCAACCGGAACGCCATTGGCATGGGGGCCGGACTTTAGACATGGCGAACCGGAACGACAGACGCATCGAGCCCAGCTTCGGTGAGGCGCATGAGGATGCGGAAGACGATGTCCTTTCGGTACGCGAAGAGGACCGCGTCGTGCCCACCCGCCGCAAGCAGCCCGCCAAGCGCAAATCATCAAAGGCCCGCGCCCCCGAGCGCGGCCGTGGCAGGGCAAGGAAGCCCAGGCGTGGACTGTTCGGCATCCTTGGCCGCATGGTCTACTGGTGCTTCGTCTTGGCGATCTGGGGGGGCATCGCCGCTGCAGGCATCGTCATCTATTACGGCGCCCAGATGCCCAGCGCCACGACCTGGGCCATTCCCGACCGCTCGCCCAACATCAAGATCGTCGGCGTTGACGGCCGACTGGTCGCCAATCGTGGCATGACCGGCGGCGAGGCCGTCGGCCTGCACGAGATGTCGCCCTACATCCCACAGGCGGTGATCGCCATCGAGGACAAGCGTTTCTATTCGCATTTCGGCTTCGACCCGATAGGCCTGGCGCGCGCGGTATCGACGCGCTTCCTGCATGGCCGTTTCACCCAGGGCGGCTCGACGCTGACCCAGCAGCTCGCCAAGAACCTGTTCCTCACCCCCGACCGCACGCTCGAGCGCAAAGTCCAGGAGGTACTGCTCGCCTTGTGGCTCGAGCAGAAGCACACCAAGGACCAGATCCTCGAAATGTACCTGAACCGCGTGTTCTTCGGTTCGGGCTCCTATGGCGTCGAGGCTGCCTCGCGGCGTTATTTCGGCAAGTCGGCCCGTGACGTGACGTTGGCAGAGGCGGCGCTGCTCGCGGGCCTGCTCAAGGCGCCGTCGCGCCTGTCGCCGGCCCGTGATCCGAAGGCTGCCGGCGACCGCGCCCAGCTGGTGCTGGCGGCGATGCGCGACCAGGGTATGATCGGCGACAAGGAACTCGCCAACGCGATGAACGCGCCGGCGACCCGTGTCGCCTCGTTCTGGACGGGATCCGAAAACTACGTCGCCGACCGGGTGATGGAGGAACTGCCGGGTCTCATCGGCGAAGTGCGCTCCGACATCGTCGTCGACACGACGGTCGACATGACGCTGCAGGACCTGGCCGAGAAGTCGATCCGCCGGCTGATCGACGAGAACGGCCAGAAACTCAATGTCAGCCAGGGCGCGCTGGTGTCGATCGACAATTCCGGCGCCATCCGTGCAATGGTCGGCGGCTATGACTATTCGACCAGCCAGTTCGATCGCGCCTCCGAGGCGCGGCGGCAGCCGGGCTCGGCCTTCAAGCCCTTCGTCTACATGGCCGCTCTCGAACAGGGCCGCACGCCCGACAGCGTCCGCAACGATGCGCCGATCAAGATCGGCAAATGGACGCCGGAAAACTACAACGGCAAATATTTTGGCCGGGTGACCCTGAAGACGGCGCTTGCCAAGTCGCTGAATTCGGTTGCCGCGCAACTTGCCATGGAAGTCGGACCCAACTCGGTCGTCGAGGCAGCTCACCGCATGGGCATCGAATCCGACCTCCAGCCCAATGTCTCGATTTCGCTCGGCACCTCCGAAGTAACGCCGCTTGAGCTGACGGCCGCCTATGTGCCCTTCGCCAATGGCGGCTACCGGCCCGAGGTGCACCTGATCAAGCGCATCACCTCGGCCGACGGCAAGGTGCTCTATGAGAACACCTCAGGTGGCGGCCCGCGCGTCATAAGCCCTGAGGTCGTCGGCATGATGAACGCGATGATGACCGGCGCGGTCGAGGAGGGCACCGCCAAGAAGGCCGCCTTCGCCTGGCCGGCGGCCGGCAAGACTGGCACCAGCCAGAATTCGCGTGATGCCTGGTTCGTCGGCTTCACCGCAAACCTCACGACAGGCGTCTGGTTCGGCAACGACGACGGCAAGCCGATGAAGAAGGTGACCGGTGGCGCGCTGCCTGCACTTGCCTGGCACGAATTCATGGTCGCCGCCCATGAGGGCGTGCCGGTAGCCGCCCTGCCGGGCAACTGGACCTCACAGGGGGCTGCTCCCGATGTCGCCGCCGACGACCGGCCGGCCCTCGACGAAAACGCTTTCCCGCCCGCGCCTCAGCCTGTCGGCCAGCGCCAGCCGCTCGGCGCCGCAAACGGCAACGCCCAGCCGGAACAGCCGACCGCCTCGATCGGCCGGCCCGTTCCTCCGGCCGACGTCGGAGGCCGGCGCCCGGTGCCTCCAGCCGATGTCGGCGGTCAGCCACAGAAGCGCGAGACGTCGATCCTCAATATTCTTCTGGGGAACTGATGCTGGCCGGCGGTCGGGTGACTGTTGGACACCCGCCGTGGATCATGACCTCAATGCACTCGCGCGCCTGGGCTGGCGGACTGTCACTGTGTTGCCGCGATGTACCACCGCACGCGGAAAACCATTCAGGGTTGTGGGCGACTGTGTCTATATCCATTCACGTAGCGTAATTTAGCGGTGCGGAATTCATGTTGATTCCGCTTTGACGTGAGGGGCCCCCAATGAAGAAACTGCTCGCCGCCGCAGGCTTTGCAACGCTCGCAACTTCGGCCTTTGCGGCCGATCCGACGGTGCCGGTCGAGGAGACTGGCCGGCAGGTCTCCGGTTATGGCCAGATCTACGGCGGTGGCTTCTGGCTCAGTGAGTTGTCCGATGATGCCTTTTGGGTGGCCGGGGGCGCCGCTCGCCTCAACGTGCCGTTTGCCGAACGCTGGAATGCCCAGGGGGACTTCACTGTCGACGCCATCGGCCAGAACGGCGAAAGCCTCCATGGTGTCGGCGGGGCCGCGCACGTGTTCTGGCGCGATCCGTCGTCTTATGCCTTCGGCGGGTTCGTCCAGGCCCACACTTACGGGTTCTCGAACGGCCAGGACCAGGATATCTGGGATTGGAAGGTGGGTCCCGAGGCCCAGGCCTATTTCGGCAACTTGACGCTTTACGGTCAGGCCTACTACGGCGGTCTGGAGGCCCAGTTCCTGCCCTTCGATGTCGACCTCATGGGCATTCGCGGCGTCGTTCGCTACTTCGCCCAGGACAATCTGCGATTCGACGGTGAACTCGGCTTCCATCGCACGAACATCAGTGTCGGTAGCCTCGAAGCCAATTTCGATACGATTGCTGCTGCGCTGCAGGCGACCTACCGTTTCGATGGGACCCCTTGGTCGGTCTTCGGTCGCTACCAGTATGAGAACATCTCGATCTCGGAAGGTCCCGGATCGGCAAGTTTCGACTCGCACAAGCTGATGGTCGGGCTCCGTGGCAGCTTCGGCAGCAGCACGCTTATCGACGAAGATCGAAATGGCGCGACGATGGACACCTATCAGCCCAATTTCGTCTTGCCGTTCCCTGGCCTCTGAGAGGTTCAAACAAAAGGCCGCGCAAGTGCGCGGCCTTTTGCGTTGCTAGAGGATCGAGTTGCCGACTCAAGCCGCCGATGGCGTGTCCGGCTTCGCATCTTCGCCCGTGCTTTCGGCCTTCGGTGCGCCTTGCAGCACCTGCTCGACGATACCGCGGGCGATTTCGCGTTCGCCCATGATCACCTGGTCGGCGCCGAGGTTCTTGAGGTGGTCGACCTCGGCGTCGGAATGGGCGCGGGCGATGATCTTCATCTCGGGATTGGCGGCCTTGGCCTTGAGGATGATCTGGCCGGCTTCGAAGGCGTTGGGGATGGCGAGGATCAGCCGCTTGGCGCCGGCGGCGTTGGCCGCGCCGAACACCTCGCCCTTGACTGCGTTGCCTGGCACCGTCTCGACGCCTTCGCCCATGAGCCTAGCGATGGTCTTGTCGGAATCCTCGATGACCAGGAACGGCAGTTCGGCATCCTTGAGCGACTGGCCGACCAGCGAGCCGACGCGGCCATAACCGATCAGGATGGTGTGGTCGGTGAGCTTGGTCGGCGGCGGCATGTCCTCGTCGACCTTGGTGGCGGTGACCGGCGTGGTGGTGGCGACTTCGCCGGGCTCGGTGGCCGGTCCGATCGGCACGGCTTCCGCGGCTTCCGGCACCTTGCCGGCGCGCTTCTCCAGCCACGGCTTCAGCCGGCCGACGCCGGCGAAGACCAGCGGGTTGAGCACGATCGACAGTATGGCGCCGGCGAGGATCAGGTCGCGGCCTTTTTCCGGCAACAGCTCGAGACTGACGCCGAGGCCCGCGAGCATGAACGAGAACTCGCCGATCTGCGCCAGACTGGCTGAAATGATCAATGCGGTCGCCACCGGATAGCCGAAGGCAAGCACGATCAGAAAGGCGGCGACCGATTTGCCGATGACGATGATGAACAGGGTGGCGAGGATCGGCCAGGTGTCGGTGAGCAGGCTGGTCGGGTCGAACAGCATGCCGACCGAGACGAAGAACAGCACCGAGAACGCGTCGCGCAGCGGCAGGGTTTCCTCGGCCGCCTGGTGGCTGAGCTCGGACTCGCTCATCACCATGCCGGCGAAGAAGGCGCCGAGCGCCAGCGACACGCCGAACAGCTTGGCTGCGCCGAAGGCGACGCCAAGGGCAATCGCCAGCACTGCCAGGCGGAACAGCTCGCGCGAGCCTGTATGCGCCACGTAATGCAGCATCCACGGGATGACGCGGCGGCCGACGACCATCATCAGCACCACGAAGGCGGCGACCTTGGCCAGCGTGATGCCGACAACGCCCCAGATGCCGAAATCGAACCTCAGAGCCAGGATGTTTGGCGCATGCGCCACCTGCTCTTCGCCGCCGAGCACGCCGGCGAGCGCGGGCAGCAGCACCAGCGCCATGACCATGGCGAGGTCCTCGACGATGAGCCAGCCGACGGCGATGCGGCCGCGCTCGGTCTCGATCATGCGCCGCTCCTGCAGCGCGCGCAGAAGCACGACGGTGGAGGCGACCGACAGCGCCAGGCCGAAGACGAGACCCGCACCAAGCGACCAGCCGAGCATCCAGGCGAGGCCGGCGCCAAGGGCGGTTGCGAAGGCGATCTGGACGACAGCGCCGGGGACGGCGATGGCGCGCACCGACAGCAGATCCTTGAGCGAAAAATGCAGGCCGACGCCGAACATCAAGAGGATCACGCCGATCTCGGCGAGTTCGAGCGCCAGTTTCTGGTCGGCGACGAAGCCGGGCGTGTTGGGCCCGACCAGCATGCCGGCGATCAGGTAGCCGACGAGCGGCGGAACCTTGAAGCGATTGGCGAGCGCGCCGAAGATGAATGCCAGCCCCAGACCGGCGACGATGGTTGCGATGAGGGGCGTGTCATGCGGCATTGTCCGGGCGGCACCTTTGAAAAGAGTTTCAGATTTTCTTTGGGGTGCGGCGGAAAAATCCGCTGCATTTCCAATATGGTGGACGCAATGCTGCAAGCGCAACCCTGGTTGACCCAGAAACTTCATCCCTGGCCAAAAAAGTTTCGCTCGAATGATATCGGAACTATTCGCCGGGACGATCGGATGCGCCGATCCGACCTGGTTGCGAGCAACGTCGTTTCGATATGATGACACGGAGACTGGCTCGGGTCTTGGCGGGCAGGGTGGAAATGCTGTCGCCGGCATCAGGCTTGCGGGTCGCAGGCGAAGATCGAGGCCGTTCGCGCGACCTGTGACCGTCGCGGAACACGAGCTTTTGGCCAGGCCAGACCCTGTCCTGAAGTTGGCTGACGGCGTCCCGCCTTAATTCTACTAAATCAGTAGAAATTAGGAAAAAGCCGTCCGACCGGCAGGGTGGCGTTTCCGGCTGCGCTGTGTCGGCGAGCTCGCGTCAGAAGCCGCAATCATAAGCATTTCCACGGGTTCCACTCTGGTGTTCAGCCGCTCTGGCTCGGCATGGTCTTGAAAACCGGAGGCGGCTTCGCCCGCCAATGTTGGAAAAAAATTCTTCTGCCTCGTGCGCGAAGGCAAAAGCGATTGCATCCACCATCGGCGCGCGCGAGTGGGTTTCTTCTACGAAGGGGTGCCGGCGGCTAGAAATGGCGGGTCTTCCGGAACCCTCGCGTCATGACTCAAGCCGCCGCCAAGTTGAACGCCTTCCCGATCTTTCTCAAGGTCGAGGGCCGGGCCGTGGCCATCGTCGGCGGCGGCGACGAGGCGCTTGCCAAGGCGCGCCTGCTCAGCCATTCGAGCGCCGAAATCCGCATCATCGCCGATCACGTCGAGCCGCAGCTGCGCGACTGGATCGCCGCCAATGGCGCGCTGCGCATCCACGCCGCCTATGATGCATCGCTGGTGGAAGGCGCGGTGATGGTCTTTGCCGCGACCGGCGATGAGGCGCTTGACCGACGTATCTCCGACGACGCCCGACGTCTCGGCATCGCCGTCAACGCCGTCGACCGTCCGGAACTGTGCGATTTCTTTACCCCCGCACTGGTCAATCGCGCGCCGGTCGCCGTTGCCGTCGGCACCGAAGGCGCGGGGCCCGTGCTCGCCCAGATGATCCGCGCCCGCATCGACCGCATGCTGTCGCCGCAGCTCGGCGCACTGGCGACACTGGCCGCGAGCTTCCGCGATGCGGTCGAGCGTTTGTTGCCCAGAGGCAATGTCCGCCGCGCCTTCTGGCGGGAATTCTTCGAAGGCGCGCCGGCACGTGCGCTGGACAACGCTACCCTTGCCGAAGCGCATGACGCCGCCACCGAAATCCTGTTGCGCAACGCGCCCGCGAACGGTCATGTTGCGCTGGTCGGTGCCGGTCCCGGCGCCGAGGACCTGCTCACGTTGCGGGCCCACCGTCTTCTTATGGAAGCCGACGTCATCGTTTACGACGCGCTGGTGCCCGAGGCGGTCGTCGCCATGGGCCGCCGCGACGCCGAGCGTCTGTCGGTCGGCAAGCGCAAGGGCTGCCATTCCAAGACGCAGGGCGAGATCAACGATCTGCTGGTCGCGCTCGCGCAGGACGGCAGGCGCGTCGTGCGGCTCAAGTCGGGCGATCCGTTGGTCTTTGGCCGCGCTGGCGAAGAGATGCAGGCGATGCGCGATGCCGGCGTGTCCTATGAGGTGGTGCCGGGCGTGACCTCGGCCTTTGCCGCCGCTGCCGATTTCGAGCTGCCGCTGACGCTGCGCGGCGTCACCTCCTCGATGGTGTTTACGACCGGCCACGACCTCAAGGGCGGTTCGCTGCCCGACTGGGCCAGGCTCGCCATCTCGGGCGCGACGGTTGCCGTCTATATGGGGCGGTCTGTTGCCGCCGACGTCGCCGGCCGCCTGATCGAGGCGGGACTGTCGCCCGATACCGCGGTCGCCGTGGTCGAGAATGCCAGCCTGAGGCATCGCCGGCGCTTCCACGGCACGCTCGCCGACCTGCCGTCGCTCGAAGGCCGCACCGACCTCGACGGCCCGGTCATGACCATCATCGGCGACGCCGTCGCCGGCGCCAATTTCGAACGCTCCGAGCCGCTTTCGGCAGGCAGGCATGGGACGGCAGCCATCGCTGTCATGGAAGGACAAAGGGCATGAAGATCCTGACCGCCAACAGGCTGACCGACGGCGAGGCCGTATGGTTTTCGGCCACGGGCAACTGGGCCGAGACCATCGACGGCGCCGATATCGTCGCCGACAAGGATGGCGAGACCAGGCTCGAGGCCATCGGCAAGCATGCCTACGACAACAACGAGGTGGTCGACGTGAACCTGATCGACGTCAACGTCGTCGGGGGCGCGATCCAGCCGCTGCGCCTGCGCGAGGTGATCCGCGCCGCCGGCCCCACCAACCGTCTCGACCTCGGCAAGCAGGCGCGCCCTGCCGCTGCCGCCTGACCAACACCGGAAGACGACCATGTACCGCTACGACGAGTTCGACCATGACTTCGTGAAGGCCCGTGTCGCCGACTTCAGCGACCAGGTCGAACGCCGCCTTGCCGGCGAGATCACCGAGGACCAGTTCCGCCCGCTGCGGCTGATGAACGGCGTCTATCTCCAGCTGCACGCCTACATGCTGCGCATCGCGGTGCCCTACGGCACGCTGAGCGGAAAGCAGCTGCGCATGCTCGCCCACATCGCGCGCAAATACGACAAGGGCTACGGCCACTTCACCACGCGCCAGAACATCCAGTTCAACTGGCCTGCTCTGTCGGACATTCCGGCGATCCTCGCCGACCTCGCCTCGGTCGAGATGCATGCCATACAGACCTCGGGCAACTGCATCCGCAACGTGACGGCCGACCATTTCGCCGGTGCTGCGGCCGACGAGGTTGCCGATCCTCGGCCCTATGCCGAAATTCTGCGCCAGTGGTCGACGGTGCATCCGGAGTTCTCTTACCTGCCGCGCAAGTTCAAGATCGCGGTGACGGGCGCCGAGCGCGACCGCGCCGCCATCCAGACCCACGACATCGGTCTGCACCTGAAAAAGAACGACAAGGGTGAGCTGGGCTTCGCCGTCTATATCGGCGGCGGGCAGGGCCGCACGCCGATGGTCGCCAAGAAGATCCGCGACTTCCTGCCGGAAGAGCACCTCTTGTCCTACACGACGGCGATCCTGCGCGTGTACAACCTCTTCGGCCGTCGCGACAACAAGTACAAGGCGCGCATCAAGATCCTGGTCCACGAAACCGGTGTCGACGAGATCGCCCGTCAGGTCGAAGCCGAATGGCAGGCGCTGAAGGACGGCGAACTGAAGCTGCCGGAAGCCGATGTTGCGGCCATCCAGTCCTATTTCGCGCCGCCCGCGCTTGCTGCCCGTCCAGAGGGCGACGACGTGCTCAAGGTCGCGCGCCTGGATTCGAAGAGCTTCGGCGAGTGGCTGGACCAGAACGTCTTCACCCACCACAACCCCGACTACGCCGCGGTGACCATTTCACTGAAGGCAATCGGCGAGGCGCCTGGCGATGCCACCGACAGCCAGATGGAAGTGGTTGCCGACCTCGCCGAGAAGTTCGGCTTCGACGAAATCCGCGTCAGCCACGAGCAGAACCTGATCCTGCCGCATGTCGCGCGCGCCGACCTCAAGGCGGTCTATGACGCGTTGGTGGCGGCCGATCTGGCTACCGCCAACTCGAACCTGATCAGCGACATCATCGCCTGCCCGGGCCTCGATTATTGCGCCTTGGCCAATGCTCGCTCGATCTCGGTGGCGCAGGACATTTCGCGCCGCTTCGCCTCGCTCGAACGTCAGCGCGACATCGGCGAGCTGAAGCTCAAGATCTCGGGCTGCATCAACGCCTGCGGCCACCACCATGTCGGCCATATCGGCATCCTCGGTGTCGAGAAGAAGGGCGCGGAACTCTATCAGGTGACGCTCGGCGGCTCGGCCGACGAGCACACGACGGTCGGCGAGATCATCGGCCGCGGCTTCGGCCCGGAAGAGATCACCGACGCGATCGAGACCATTGTCGAAACCTATCTCCAGGTCCGCAGCGGCCCGGCGGAAAAGTTCCTCGACGCCTATCGCCGCGTCGGCCCCGCGCCGTTCAAGGAGGCGCTTTATGCAAGCGAAGCCAAGGCAGCCTGACGCCGAGACCCCGGACGCCGGGATCGTAGCGCAGGTTCAGGCCGAGGCTGCTTCGCTCGATGCGCTTCACGGGCATCTGACGCCGCAGGAGATCATCGCGCGTTCGGTAGAGCGCTTCGATGGCGGCATCGCTGCGGTCTCGTCCTTCGGCGCGGATTCCGCCGTGCTGCTGCATATGATCGCGGAAGTCGACCGCAATCTGCCGATCGTCTTCCTCGACACCGGCAAGCATTTCGGCGAGACGCTCGACTACCGAGACGCGCTGGCGGCTGATTTCGGCCTGACCGACATCCGTATCGTCACCCCAGACGAGGCGGCGCTGGCGCGCATCGACCCTTCGGGCGACCTGCACAAGAGCGATACCGACGCCTGCTGCGACGTGCGCAAGGTCGAGCCGATGGCGCGCGGCGTGGAACCCTTCAGCGCCTGGTTCACCGGCCGCAAGCGTTTCCAGGCATCGACGCGTTCGGCGCTCGCCGCGTTCGAGCAGGTCGGCCCGCGCTTCCGCATCAATCCGCTCGCCCGGTGGGGCACGTCCGACCTCGCCGACTACATGCGCAAGCATGCCTTGCGCGAGAATCCGCTTGTCGCCTACGGTTACCTTTCGATCGGCTGTTTTCCCTGCACCCAGCCGGTCAAGCCGGGCGAAGACACTCGCAGCGGTCGCTGGGCCGGCCAGGCCAAGACCGAATGCGGCATCCATCTTTCCGGTCTCGAACAGTCGCTGACCGACACATCCCTTTAGGAACTTGCGTATGACCGAAGCGACTTCAGAGACCAGGACCCGTCTGTGGACGCCGGAAGGTTTTCGCGAGGACGGCTGGATCCATGCCGAGGACGCGTCGGCACTGGCTGGCAACACCAGGGTGATCCTGCCGCTACATGCCTATCTCGACCTCGATCCGGAGCAGCGCAAGGCGGCCGGCGAAAGGCTGGGCGTTCAGCTGCAGCCCGGCGACCAGCTCGACGCCATCCTCGACCTGCTCGGCGAGCTGTCACTGGTGGCGCTGGCCTTTCCGGCCTTCAATGACGGCCGCTCCTTTTCCAAGGCCGAGCTGCTGCGCAGCCGCCATGGCTTCAAGGGCGCCGTGCGCGCGACCGGCCAGGTGCTGGTCGACCAGCTGCCGCACATGCTGCGCGTCGGTTTCGATGAGTTCGAGGTGTCGCATCCGGTGCTGCTGAAGCGTCTTGAGGCTGGCAACTCCGGCGGTCTGCCGCTCTATTACCAGCCGGCTGCGAAGGCTTCGGGACCCGTGGAGAAGGGTGCGAAATACGCCTGGCGCCGCACCGCCGGCTGATCGGCGCGCAACCAGACGGAACTAGCGCTGCGTTGGCCCGCTCTCGACGCTGGCGAGCTTTTCAAGCAGGCGCTTGAGCTTCTTGGGCAAGTCGTGGTCGGCGCGGAACGCTGGCAGGGCCTTCAAGACGCGCTGGTTGGTTTCCGTCGCGATCTCTCGCCGGATATGCGCCGTCAACCGCGCTGCCTGCTGTGTACGTGCTCCTGCCATGATCAGACCCTTTGTTGCCCGGAAGAACTCCTGCGGGCGGCAAATGGTTCCTATGCCGCGCATTTGCAGTGAAAAGCTGCGCCGTTTGGGTAAAATTTGACTTAATATCCGAGGGTGCCGATCTTGGCCCGGTCCGGCGCGGCATCCGGTCTCAACGGCCCTTGCCCCTTGATTTTTGGCACCCGAAGCTCGATATCGGGCGCAACTTCCAATCTGATGAAAAGCGGGATTTGGCGATGAGCGACCAGGCAAAAGACGAACGCGCGCCCGACGAGACGGCGGCTGCCGAGGCCCAGGCCGAAAAATTCGAAGGCGGCATCGACGGCGATTATGAAGCCGTCGTGCGTCTGCTCAAGGAAAACGAAGAGCTGAAGGACCGCGCTTTGCGTGCCGCGGCCGAGATGGAGAACCTGCGCCGCCGCACGGCACGCGACGTTCAGGACGCGCGAGCCTATTCAGCGGCCAATTTCGCACGCGACATGCTGTCGGTGTCGGACAATCTGCGCCGCGCCATCGAGGCAGTCACCGACGAGGCCAAGGCGGCCGGCGGCGACGGCCTTGCCAGCCTCATCGAGGGCGTCGAGGTGACGGAGCGCGCGATGCTTTCGGCGCTCGAGCGTCACGGCGTGCGCAAGCTCGACCCGCTGGGCGAGAAGTTCGACCCGAACTTCCACCAGGCGATGTTCGAGGTGCCGAACCCGGCCGTTCCGGCCAACACGGTCGTGCAGGTCGTACAATCAGGCTACACCATCGGCGATCGCGTTCTGCGCCCGGCCATGGTCGGCGTCGCCAAGGGCGGCCCCAAGCACGCCGGCGAGACCCCGGCCGAGCCTGGCCCGGTGAACGAGCAGGCCGAGAAAGACGCCTGAGAAGCGAATAAGTGAGTAGGGAGTAGCGAATAGGGAATTCATCGCTACAGTGAGCCCAAACGGGGGGCTGCAGTGTTCTTTCCCTATTCGCTACTCACTACTCCCTGTTCGCTTCTTCCATGAACCCGCTGCTCTACCTCGACTATGCCGGCGTGGCGGTGTTTGCCGCCACGGGCGCGCTTGCTGCATCACGCAAGCAGCTCGATGTCATCGGCTTCCTGTTCCTGGCAAGCTTCACCGGCATTGGCGGCGGCACTGTCCGTGACGTCATTCTCGGCTTGCCGGTCTTCTGGGTGGTCAACCCGGCCTATGTGCTGGTCTGCGCCGCCGTGGCAGTCGTCGTGTTCTTCACCGCCCATCTGGTCGAATCCCGCTACAAGCTGCTGCTCTGGCTCGATGCGCTCGGCATGGCCGCCTATGCCGCGATCGGTGCGGCCAAGGGCCTGGAGGCGACGGGATCGCCGACAGTCGCCATCATCATGGGAATGCTGACCGCCACCTTCGGCGGCATCCTGCGCGATCTCCTTGCCGGCGAGCCATCGGTGCTGCTGAAGCCCGAAATCTATGTGTCGGCCGCGATGACGGGTGCCGCCATCTACACGCTCGCCGAACTGGCGGAGCTGCCGACCGAAGTGTCGGCCTTTGTCGCCTTCGTCGCTGCCTTCATGGTGCGTGGCGGGGCGCTGAAGTTCGGCTGGACCTTTCCCGCCTATCGCAGCCGCCCCGGCCGCCGGCCCGAAGACATTCCCTGAGCTTCCGAGCTATATCCCTGTCCTGAAATTTGCTTCTACTATGCACCCGGCAAGCAAAGGGCAGCATTCATGCATCAGCGAATAGTGGTCGTCGGCGCGGGGTTTGGCGGTCTGGAAGTCGTCAGGGGTTTGGCTGGCGCTGCGGTTGACATCACCTTCATCGACAGGCGCAATCATCATCTGTTTCAGCCCTTGCTGTACCAGGTGGCCACAGCCTCGCTTGCGACATCGGAGATTGCCTGGCCAGTCCGTTCGCTCGTGCGCGACAGGCCGGAGGTGACGACCGTCCTGGCAAATGTGTCGGGTGTCGATGCGGAGCGTCGCCTCGTGCAGCTGCAGGATGGCGCCTCGGTGCCTTACGACACGCTGGTGTTGGCGACAGGCGCTCGCCACGCCTATTTCGGTCATGACGAGTGGGAGCCTTATGCGCTCGGCCTGAAGACGCTGGAGGATGCCACGACGATCAGGCGACGCATCCTCGTGGCATTCGAGCAGGCCGAACGGGAAACCGATCCTGCCAGGCAGGCGGCGTTGCTGACCTTTGTCATCGTCGGCGCGGGCCCAACCGGCGTGGAAATGGCCGGCACGATCGCCGAACTGGCGCGGGACACGCTGCCGCGCGAATTTCGCAACATCGACACGGCGAGAGCCCGGGTCGTGTTGATCGAAGCCGGACCGCGGGTGCTGGCCGGATTTCCCGACGAACTCTCCGACTATGCGCTGCGTTCGCTGCGCAAGCTTGGCGTCGAGGTCGAGCTTGGACGCGCCGTTTCCGACTGCACGGCCGACAGCGTTGCCTATGGCGACGCCACGCTGGCGACAAGCACGATCATCTGGGCCGCCGGCGTGCGGGCTTCGCCCGCAGCCGAGTGGCTGGGCGTGCCTGCCGACAGGGCCGGGCGTCTCCGGGTGATGCCTGACCTAACCGTTCCCGGCCATCCCGAGATCTTTGCCATAGGCGACACCGTCACGGTGGACGGTCCGACCGGAAAACCGGTGCCGGGCATCGCGCCTGCAGCCAAGCAGGAGGGCCAGCATGTGGCCGCCATCATCAAGGCGCGGCTGCGTGGCGAAACAGGGGCGACGCCATTCCGCTATCGCCATCAGGGAAGCCTCGCCCAGATCGGCAAGCGGCGCGCGGTGATAGATTTCGGCCGGATCAAGCTGCGGGGCGCGTTGGCATGGTGGTTATGGGGTATCGCCCATATCTACTTTCTGATCGGTTCGCGGGCCCGGCTCAGCGTGGCGATCAACTGGCTGTGGATCCATGCCCGCAACCAGCGCAGCGCCCGGCTGATCACGCAGGGCGAGGCGGCCGAGATCTCGCCTGGCAAAGATGCCGGGTCGGACCTGCGGCAAACATAAGCTCAAGCGCCCGCCTGTTCTTGCCGCCAGGCCCAGTAGGAATAGGCGATGCTGCCCAGGCTGATCGCAACGACGCCGCCGACGATGGCCGACACCAGGATGGCGGGCGCGGCATTGGCGATGGCCAGCGCGACCAGTCCAAGCCCCAGCAGCACCGAGGCCCAGCCGAACACGCGGTGGGTCTTGGCCCAGATGCGGTCGCTGGCGCGTGTCCATGGCGTGCGCACGCCCATGATGCCGTTCGGCTTGATCCGGCTCGCGACATTGCCGGTCACCATCAGGAAGAGGCCAAGCACGGCGGTCAGCCCGCGCGGGATCGACAAAGCCATGCCCAGCGCGCTGGCGATGATGACCGCATGGGCGACCAGAAGGATCGCCAGGCTGCCGATCCAGAAGGTGGCATAGGCATTTCCGGAGCGTTGGAGATTGTCCCGCCTGCGCTCGAAGCGCGGCGCGACCGCAAATATCAGAGACAACAGCAGCACGGCCACCGGCATGATGGCGAAGGCGAAGAGTGGGCTGGCGAAGCGGTCGGGCGCGCCTTCGAGGTTGAAATGCACGGCCACCTGCGCATCGCCGGGGATGACTGTAAGCGCCCAGGCGGAAGCAGCTGCCATCGCCAGCAGGGTGGCCGCGCTGAATTTCAGCGGAAGCGCGTTGTTCATGACGTCACCTTGGGGTTGCTGGCCGTGCCGGCGCGCGGCTGGCCGATGCGGAACTGATCCATCAAAAGTGCCAATGCATCCTCGAGAACCGACAATTGCAGCGAATAGGTGATGCTGGTGCCCGATTTCTCGCCCTGGATCAGGCCAGCCTCGCGCAGCACGCCGAAGTGGCCAGTCAGCGTCGGTTTTGACAGGCTGAAGTGACCGGCGATCTCGCCGGCGGTCATCTCGCGCTGGCGCAGCAGCCGGATGATTTCGCGGCGTGTCGGGTCGGACAGAGCTTTGTAGATACGGTCCATGTTTTGTATTTAGGAAAATACCGAAATAAAGTAAAGTGCCTTTCAGCTTGGTTGCGACCTGACCTCGGAACCATTGCCGCCTTCCAGGCGCAATGCGACCATCGGGCATGGAAGAACCGAATCGAGTGCGCCGCCGCTGGGCCGTTTTCGGCTATGCCGTGCTTGTCGCCGCGCTGCCCATAGCCCTCCTCGGGCTGCTGCCTGCCAATGAATACAAGGCCTGGGGTGGCGGTGGCATCGATTGCGACGGCCCGGGCCCGGTGCTGTTTTTCGGCGCCGTGGCAATTGCGATCTATGGTGCGGGGGTCGTGCTGAACGGGCGACATTTCACAAGGCCTGCCAGGCTTTTGATCGCCGGCGCCTGCGCGCTCGTCTGCCTTGCACTGGTGCCCAATGTCGCCGATGCCTTGAGAGAACAGCGCATCAACGATCTCGCCTCCGAAACCTGCGGCTGAGACCTAGCTTTCCGTAAACGCGGCGAGGTTTGCGAGCGATGAAGCGATGCCTTGCCGATGATCGTCCTCACTGATGCCTGGTGGCACGTCCTCGCAGCTGACGGTCACCCGCGTGTCGCCGGCGACAGGTTCCAGCGTGGTCACGATGCGCATGGCCCCGGCAAAGGCCGGGTCGTCGGATTCGAACTCGACCACTTCGACGACGCGCCTGTCAGGCACCAGTTCGACGAAACGGCCCTCGAAGACATCGGCATTGTCTGACGTCTTGCCGTGCGATCCGGCATCTTCGTAGATGAAGGCCATCCGGAACGTGCCGCCTTCGCGCGGCTCGAATGCCAGTATTTCTGCCCGCATACCCTGTGGCGGGCGCCAGCTTGCCACAGCTTCGGGATCGACCAGCGCGCGATAGATCGTTTCGGCCGAGGCCTTGATCAGCCGGGAGCCGGTGTCGGTGCGCCTGAGTTCGGTCACGCTCGCCCTCCCGGCGTTCAGTGCGCTGTCTGGCGGGTCTTGAGCAGGCTTCTCGGCGCCTGCATCAGCCAGGCCCGGTCGAGGCGGCTTCGCAGTTGGTCGAGCGGAATGTCGTGGACGCGCACCAGCACGACGGGCCAGCCCTTGTAGTGGGCAGTCTCGAAGTAGAGATGCGGATCCGCCTCCATCAGCATCTCCTTCTCCTCCAGCGCGCACATCACCGCCACCGTGTCGGCATCCTTGACCCGGCAGAGGAACTTCTTGCGGACGTGAAGGGACGGCGTGCCGTAGGACGTGCCCGCGACCACCTCCGCCAGCCCCTCGGCTGCAATGAGCAGCTTGTCGAAGGCTGGCTGGAGGTCGTCGGCCATCGCTCTATGCGGCGAATCGCTGGGTTTCGCCGCCGTAATAGTTGATGTAGCGGGCGCCGATTTCCTTGACCGGCATGACGATGAAGACGTCGACCGTGCCGAAGTCGTGGTCGATGACGCAGCCGTCGCCGATCTTGGCCCCGACGCGCAGATACCCCTTCACCAGCGGCGGCATGGACGAAATCGCAGCCTTGGCATTGATTGCCTCGATCGGCATCAGGTCCATCTGGCAGTAGCGGCCGGCCACGGCGCGCACGTCCCAGTCGGGGCTGGTACGGCAGTGGTGGGCGAGATAGGTCAGCGCCTCTGCATGCGCCGCCGGCACCGTGCCGTGGAACGAGGCGCAGCCGGTCATGACGTCGATGTCATAGCGGTTGAGATAGGACCAGATGCCCTGCCACAGCGCCTCGATGGTTCGCTTCGAGCGGTATTCGGGCAACACGCAGGAGCGGCCAAGCTCGAGGAAGCGCTGGCCGGGATGGCGCGCGATCAGCTTCTTGAGCTCGAATTCGTCGTCGGAATAGAAGCCGCCGGCCTCGGCCGCGCGCTCCTGGCGCAGCAGGCGGTAGGTACCGACGATCTGCCGGTGCGTGGGGCCCGATATCGATGTGTCGAAGACCAGCAGATGGTCGCAGATGTCGTCGAAACGGTCGGCGTCGCGCTGGTCGATGGTGTGCAGCGCCTGCTTCTTGGCGCCCAGCTCGTCGAAGAAGACGCGGTAGCGTACTTCCTGCGCGGCAGCGATCTCCGATTCGTCGCGGGCGAGGCGAACCTCGAGCGTGCCGATCTTTCCGAGGGGCGTTCCGGGCAATATTGGATTGGAAGGCACTGTCACCTTGGCGCCATTGGCTTTCTGGGTGTCACTGTCCGGCAAGGCTGTATGCACGGGTGATTCTCCTTCGAGCCATCCCTCCTGGCGCGGGGATACGGTGTCGGTGCTACAGGATTGTGACAGTATCGTGATCGACCCGCCCGGGCAAGACTTGCACGGCAAGCAACTTCGTCTAGCCGGCTAGGAAAATCAGAGAGATGACCTCTAGGCAGCTGCCCGTTGCTCGACCAGATTGATCAGCACATCGGGGTCCAGAGGCTTGGTGATGAAGCCGCTGGCGCCATGTGCGAGCACCGCGTGGCGGGTCTTTTCCTGGCTGTCGGCCGACAAAACCATGATCGGAACGGCGGCAAGCCCGTGCTGTTCCTCATGTCGGCGGATGGCTGAAATTGCGTCCAGGCCGTCCATCACGGGCATGTGCATATCCATCAGCACGACGTCGTAGCGATGTTTGTGCGAGCCGCTGGTGACGGCTTCGACGGCGGCCTTGCCGTTGTTGACCACCTCGACGCGGTGGCCGGCTTTGGTCAGCGCCGCGCGAGCCAGCATGGCGTTGATGTCATTGTCCTCGGCGATCAGCACCGACAGGCTGCCGCCTCCGGCAGGCTTTGCCGCCTTCAGGCGATTCGCTGCCTGCGGCTGGTTCGCAAGGCTGCCCTTGGCCGCCAGGAGGACGCGCATCAGCGTTTCGCCGCGTACCGGCCGGGCCAGGAACGTGGCGTAGCCGCTGGCACGCAGCTCGCCAAGCAGGCCGCGGTCGGTGGGCGCGATCAGCGTCACGGCATCCGCTGTGGCAAAACCGCGTTCCCGCATATGGCGCAGCAAGCGGCCGTCGGTGTCTTCCATGGCGGCATCGACCAGCAGCGCATTGCATCCGTCGGCGTAAAGGCGCGCCTGTTCCGGCGTCGCCACGATGTCAGCCTTGCCGCCATGGGCACGGATGGTCTCGGCAATGGCCTCGGCCTCGGTTGTGTTGCGTGACAGGATCACCGCCTGGCGGCCGGCCAGCGCGTCGCCGCGCATCGGGGCTTCGTCCGAGGCGCCATAGGCCGGCAGGTCGAACGAGAATTCCGATCCCTGGCCGGGCACGCTGGTGACCGTGAGCGCGCCGCCCATCGAGGTCGCCAGGCGCTTGGAGATGGCAAGGCCAAGGCCTGCGCCGCCATGCGAGCGGGTCGAGGTGCCGTCGGCCTGCTCGAACTCCTCGAAGATGCGCTCCATATCCTCCGGACGCAAGCCGGTACCGGTGTCGGAGACGGTGAAGCGGATCTTGCCGGGATTGCCGTCGTCGATGCGCCGGACCGTCAGGCGTACGCCGCCGGCGTCGGTGAATTTCACCGCATTGCCGATCAGGTTGAGCAGCACCTGGCGAACACGACCCGGATCGGCCGTCATCATCGCCGGCACATCGGGGGCGACATGGCAGCCGAGGCCGATGCCCTTGGCGAAGGCGCGTGCGGCAAGCAGTTCCACAACATTGTCGGCCATCTCGCGCGGCGACATCGGCTGCGGCTCGGGATCGAAGCGCCCTGCCTCGATCTTGGAATAGTCGAGCAGATCTTCGATCAGCGCCAGAAGCGCGCTTGCCGAAGTCGAGATCGCGCCGAGATAGGTGCGCTGCTCGGGCGACAGTTCGGTGTCATGCAGCAGCTTTGCCATACCCATGATGCCGTTCATCGGCGTGCGGATTTCATGGCTGACGGTCGCCAGGAAGCGCGATTTGGCCTGGCTGGCGAATTCGGCGCGTTCGCGCGCGCCGATCAGCGCGGTCTCGGCGCGCTTGCGGGCGGTGATGTCGCGGGCGATGGCCCGGTGCGAAACCGCATGGCTGGCCTTGTCGCGGACCGACAGCTCGATCCACGAGAACCAGCGCACGATGCCGGCCGAGCGGATGCCGACATCGGTCGAACTCAGACACTCGCCTTCGGCAAAGGCGGCATCAGGCACCACGCCGACGTCGACGCCGAGTTCCGACAGGGTCTTGCCGGCGAGGTCGCGCAGGTCCTTGCCGACGAGGTCGGCGAAGACCTTGTTGGCATAGACGATGCGGCCATCGCGGTCGCGGTGCACGACCAGGTCGCCGAGCGCATCGATGAGGCCGCGGAAGCGCTCTTCGCTTTCCTGCAGTTCCCACATGCGGTCGGCAAGCGTTTCGATCTCGGCGCGGTTGCGCGAGGCATTTTTGGTGATGGCGCCGGCGGCGCGTTCGCGTTCGCTGAGACTGCGGGCCAGAAGCACGAGGCCGGCGGTGCCGGCACAGATGAGACCGATGCTGATGAAGCTTGGCGCGCCGGTGAGATGGGCGAGCCCGGCAAGCACGAGCACGGTGACCAGCGTCGCGAAGTAGAGGCCGCGCGGCGGCCCCTTCGGCAGTTCCGCCTCAAGCGGTTGCGGGGTCAGGATGCGCCTGGGCGTCGACGTCTCAGCCTCGGTCGCGGCTGCGTCGCTTGCCTTGCTCTCCTCGGTAACGCCTGACTCCGTCATCATGGCGGAAGCCTAGCAGGCAGAGCTTAGGGAAGATTTTGGCGGATCGTTCGAGTTTTAACGATCCTGTCCGTCGCTACTGGACGTAGGATTTGTAGATGAAGCCGCGCTGGCCGTTGAAGACGATCTCGCACCATTTGGTGCATGACACGACTTCCACCGAAGCCTTTGCCGGGATGACTTCGAGCACGGCGCCGCCGGGCTTGGAGCGCATGTTCACAGAACGCTTGATGGTGATCTGGCCGCCGGCCTGGGCCTGCTGGGCCTGCTGGGCTGGCTTGGCTGCTGCAGGCGCAGCCTCGGGCGCCATTTCGGCGTCCGCGGTCTCGTTTTCGATTGCCTGAACGGCTGCAGTGGCGCTGGCATCCGGCTCGACCAGAGCCAGGGCATCGGTCTCGACCGGATCCTTGGCGATGACCTTTTCGGCGCCGGGAATGGCTGGAATGGCCTCGAGCGGCTTGTTGGCGCTCGCCGCCACCACCTGGGCCCAGCGCGGATCGGCGGCCAGCGGCATGTCGGTGGCCTCTTCGGCCATGGCGCTGGACACGATGATCGATGAGCTGGTCGAGGCCAGCCGGTTCTGGCGGCCGGTCGGTTCCGCGGTGATGGTGGTGATCTTGTCTTTTGCCGGCTCGGCGGCCGGCTGGGCTTCGGCGCGGCGCACTTCCTGCGCGCTGTTGGCGGAATGCTGTCCGAGGTGGGGAACGATGAAAAGCGCGGAAACGGCGGTCACGCTCATCAGAGCGGTCATCGCCAACACGCCGCAGACCAGGCCACGGTTCGGCGCGTTGTCGCGCCAGGATGACTGGTCGGTTTTCGTGAACATCATCGAAGAGCGCGGCTGAATGGCAGCGCCCGACCTGAAGGGCATTCTCACAAACAACTCTCCACTAGGCCCCGTTTGCTCGAAAATACCGAGCGTCCCACCCGCCGTTCCAGCCCACGAATCTACGCCGCGTGACCGAAGAACAGTCCAGACAGTGCCTTATTGGCTCGTCCCACACCCTGCATCATGGATAGCGATTGTGGCAGAGCTTGGACCCGATTGCGACCTTCCTGAAATTTTTGCTAATCGCCAAGCGAATTCTGTGCGTAAGTCACGACTATCGTAGAATGCCATTCCGGCTGGAACTATGCGCGTCCGGCCGGGCGCACCGAGCGTACTCTAATCTGTTGAATCTGAATATCATTCTGGCCGGAAGCCGAACTCGGTTCCCGGACGGGGCGTCAATCGTTCGCCTTGGCTTTCTCGGCGCGGCCGCGCCGCCAGGCCAGGAATTCGTCCAGCACGACCAGGGCGGCACCTACGGAAATGAAGGCGTCGGCAAGGTTGAAGATGGCGAACGACCACACAGGCGTGTGAAACAGGATGTAGTCGATGACGTGGCCGTAGACCGTACGGTCGATGAGATTGCCCAGTGCGCCGCCGACGATCAGGGCAAAGCCGAAGCGCGAAATGGTCTGCTCCGGCGTGGTCTTGATGGCGAGAAAGGTGACGAAGGCGACGACCGCGCCGGTCAGCACGATCAGGCCGGTGTCGCCGACATTGGAGAACATCGAAAACGCGATGCCGGTGTTGTAGGTGCGGTAGAGCGCCAGGAAGGGCAGCAGGTCGATTTTCTCGTGCATGACCAGGTTGGCCTCGACGAGCACCTTGATCCACTGGTCGATCGCAACCGCGAGCGCCGTGACGATCCCGTAGAACGCGACTGGCTTCACCGGCGGCTCCTAAAGCTTCAGCGCGCCGCGCCGGATTTCAAACAGCATGACGCCGGTGGCGACCGCGAGATTGAGCGAATCCGCACGGCCCGCCTGCGGAATGCGCAGCAGCTTGTCGCAGGCATCGGCCAGACTGTCGGGCAGGCCCTGCTGCTCGTTGCCCATCATCAAAAGCACCGGCCGCGTGCCGAAATCGACCGAGCGATAGTCGACCGCACCTTTGAGATGCGTGCCCGCGACGATGCCGGCAAAACCCTTGCGCCATTCGAGGAAGGCATCCGGGTGCGTCTTGGCGACCGGCACCGCGAAGATCGAGCCCATGGTGGCGCGCACGGTTTCGAGCGAGAACGGGTCGGTGGTGTCGCCGACCAGGATGACGCCCTTCGCGCCGACCGCATCGACCGTGCGGATGACGGTGCCGAGATTGCCGGGGTCGCGCACCCGGTCGAGCGCCACCCAGACGTCGCCGTCCTTGGGCCTGATGTCCCTGAGCGGCACGAAACGCTGGCCGAATACGCCGACGACAGCCTGCGGATTGTCGCGGCGGGTGATCGCGGTGATGACCTTTTCCGACACTTCGAGCACATCGCCGCCGGCGGCACGGGTGCGCGCCGCGACCTTCTCGATGGCCGGATTGCCGAGGCCTGACTTGGCGAAGATCAGCGTCTTGATCGTCCAGCCGAGGTCGAGCGCGTCGATGACCAGCTTCAGGCCTTCGGCGATGAAGGCGTTCTGCTGGTCGCGGAATTTCTTCAGCGCCAGCGACTTGATGTCCTTGACCAGTGGGTTGGCAAGGCTCGTCACTTCCTTGACGCGGCCGGGCGCTCCGGTGCGATGTTCGCTCATTTGGCCACCCAGCGTGAGAAAAGCGATGTCGAAAGCGCCCGTCCGGCCGATTTCTCGCGGATGACGAGTTCGCCCGACTCGATGGTGCCGCCCATGCCGGCGAAGGTGTCGCGCATCAAAGCGTGGATGGCAAAGAACGAGGCGCGGATCGAATAGGCCGTCAGCACCACCGCCAGCGGCTTCGGCGTCAGGATCGAACGGCAGATGTCGGTCATGGCGGGCAGGCTCTCGAACAGCTGCCACACCTCGCCTTTGGGTCCGCGGCCATAGGCCGGCGGATCGAACAGGATGATGTCGTAGCGGCTGCCGCGGCGCTCCTCGCGCTCGACGAACTTCATTGCGTCCTCGCAGATCCAGCGGATCGGCTTGTTGGCGAGACCGGCCATCTCCTGGTTCTCGCGCGCCCAGCCGATGGCCTTTTTCGAGGCGTCGACATGGGTGACCTCGGCGCCGGCGCGGGCGGCAACCAGGGAGGCAAGCCCGGTATAGCCGAACAGGTTGAGCACTTTCACCGGGCGCTTGGCGTCCACGATCATCCGCGCCATGTGGTCCCAGTGCGTCGCCTGTTCGGGGAATACGCCGACGTGGCGGAACGAGGTGAAGCGGCCCTGATAGTGCAGCCCGTCATGGCGCATCGGCCATGTTTCGCCGAGCGGTTCCTTGGGGAAGCGCCAGCGGCCCAGGCCCTCTTCATCGGTGTCGCCGGTGAAGATCGCGTCGGCGCGGTCCCATTCCTTTGCCGGCAGCGCGCGCTGCCAGATCGCCTGCCCCTCGGGGCGCACGATGCGATAGGGGCCGTATTGTTCGAGTTTCTGGCCGTCGCCCGAGTCGAGCAGGGCGTAGTCGTCGTTGGGCGCGACTTCGAGGATCAGCGGCAGGCGCTCGGCCGGCAACTCTCCTTCGCGGCGATTAAGCTTGCGTGGTTCCGACCTCGGCTCGACCTGATGCCTTGGCTCGGACTGATGCTTGGGTTCTGGCTTATGGTTCTGGCGCGGGGCTGGCCTCTGCTCCTGCTTGCGCTCCGGCTGCCGCTCGGTGCGTTCGCGCACTTGCGCGGGCGCGGCACCGCTCTTGCGGGGCGGTTGCGGGCGGCTGTCGCGGCGTTTGTCGCGCGGATGCTTCAAGGAACGGCGTCTCCAGATGGTTGGCCGCTTTTGACACAGGCCATCTCGCACCGCAACCGGACGGGCGGTCGCGGGCAGGCCGCGGCTCTCTCAAAGGCCTGATGGTGAACCCGTTGGACGATAAGAGCTATTGAAGGGCTTTCGCCACTCCATGCCTTCCGGCGATACATGCCGCAGCTTATCGTACACGCCGAACTCGCCCGAGAATCATGTCGCGCTCCGAACGCCTGCTCGATCTCATCCAGATATTGCGCCGCCACCGCCGCCCGGTCAGCGGACTTGTGCTTGCCGGCGAGCTGGATGTGTCGATCCGCACGCTCTACCGCGACATCGCCACCTTGCAGGGGCAGGGCGCGCCGATCGAGGGCGAGCCGGGGCTGGGCTACGTGCTGAAGCCCGGCTTCATGCTGCCGCCGCTGATGTTCACCGGCGAGGAGATCGAGGCGATCGTGCTTGGATCGCGCTGGGTGGCCAAGCAGCCCGACACCAGGCTTTCGGCGGCTGCGGCCGACGCCTTGGCCAAGATCTCTGCCGTCCTGCCCGACGATTTGCGCGAAGAGCTCGACGCCACCGCGCTTTTGGTCGGCCCAAGTGCCGAAGCGACGCGCGAGGGTGCAGACCTCGGGATCATTCGCAAGGCGATCCGCGCCGAGCGCAAGCTCGCGATGACCTATGAGGATGCTTCGGGAGCAAGCTCGCGGCGCATGGTGTGGCCCTTTGCGCTCGGCTTCTTCGACAAGGTCCGGGTGATGGTCGCCTGGTGCGAGATGCGCCAGGACTTCCGGCACTTTCGTGCCGACCGCATCTCCGACCTCGCCGCCACCGACACGCGTTACCCTCGCCGCCGCGCCGTCATGCTGAAGGAATGGCGGGCGACGCTCGGCACCTCCAGGAAGCTTTGAACGCTACTGCCAGAATCTGACAGTGGCGCCGGTTACACGTGTCCTCGTCCCAACAAGGAGAGCACAGATGCGCAGCCCCAACTTCATCATCCTCTATGTCGACAGCCCAGAGGCCAGCGGCGCCTTCTACGCCAGGTTGCTTGGCCGCCAGCCGGTCGAGACATCAGCGACCTTCGTCATGTTCGTGCTCGACAACGGCTTCAAGCTCGGCCTGTGGTCGCGCCACACAGTCGCGCCGGCGGCAGCTGCGGCAGGCGGCGGAGCCGAGCTTGTCTTTGCGCTGGAGACCCCTGACGCTGTCGATGCCACCCATGCCGAATGGGCCGAAAGCGGGCTCAATATCCTGCAGGCGCCCGGCAACATGGATTTTGGCCGCACTTTCGTGGCGCTCGATCCAGATGGCCATCGCCTGCGCGTCTATTGCCTCGACGAAGCAGCTGTGGCGCAGCCATGAATACGGGCATGAGCACCGGCAATTGGCTGGCCGTCGCCTCGGCCGATCATGTCCGCATCGGCCGGGCCAGCGGCTTCATGCAGGTCTGCCACGGCAAGGCAGGCCCGCTGCGCCGGATCGGCGCCGGCGACGGCGTGGTCTATTATTCGCCGTCGACCGTCATGGGCGGCAAGGACGGGCTGAAATCCTTCACGGCAATTGGCCGGGTGCGATCGGGCGAACCCTATCGCTTCGACATGGGTGGAGGCTTCGTGCCGTCCCGCAGGGATGTCGATTGGGCCGTTGCACACGAAGTGCCTGTCGCAGCGCTCGCCGGGCAGCTCGATTTCACGGCGGGCCCCGACTGGGGTTACCAGCTGCGCTTCGGCCTCTGTCCGCTCAGCGAGCGCGACTTTCGCCTGATCGCGGAAGCCATGGGTGCCGGCGTCGATTTCAGACTTTCGGCTTGAGCGACTTGTAGACGGCGATGCCGGCGGCGAGGTCCTCGAGAGCGGCGCCCACCGACTTGAACAGGGTGATCTCGTCCGCCGACTGGCGGCCGGCTTTCTGGCCGCGCGCGAGTTCATGCAGGTCGGCGATGATGGCGTCGGCCTTGAGCACGCCGGACGCGATTGGCTGGACGATGTCGCCGGCTTCCTTCGTGGCGCCGGCGCGGGTGTCGACATAGACGCGCGCAGTCGAGATGGCGTCGTCGTCGGCCTCGCGCATGCCGGGCGTGAAGCCGCCGACGAGGTCGACATGGGTGCCCGGCCTCAGCCTCGCACCCTTCACCAGCGGGGTGGTCGAGATCGTGCCGGCGGTGACGATGTCGGCCCAGCCGAGCTCTGCATCGAGGTCGGACACCGCCTTGGCGTCAAAGCCTTCGCCCCTCAGCGACGCGGCCAGCGTCTCGGCATTGGCGATCGTACGGTTCCAGATGCGGATTTCCGTGATCGGGCGCACGGCTGCGTGGGCGCGGGCCAGGAACCGGCACTGCGCGCCGGCACCGATCACCAGCAGCTTCGAGGCGTCCTCGCGGGCGAGGTAGGTGGCAGCCAGCGCCGAGGCGCAGGCCGTGCGCCACTGGGTCAGGCGTGGGCCATCCATCAAGGCCTGTGGCTCGCCGGTGACGCCGTCGAGAAGCAGGTAGATGCCGACGACCGCCGGCTTGGCGATGTTGTTGTTGTCAGGCGAAACGGTGACGATCTTGACGCCGATATGACCCTCGGCAGCGGCGGCGGGCGCCTTGAAGTCGGTCCAGGCCGGCATCAAAAGCAGCGTCGAGTCAGTACCCTTGGCGCGCTCGACCGTATGATGGTGGCGCACAGGCTGCACCGCACCTTCGCGAAAGGCGGTTCTCAGCGTTTCGACAAGACCGGGAAAGGTCAGTGCCCGGTCGATATCGCCGGCCGAAAATTGCAGCATGGATTTTCCCCCAGAAGGCGCCTGGCGCCGGTCAGTGCGGGCGCGGCAGTGCCGGGCCTTGCGGTGCGGCCGGCGGACGCTGGCTCGCCGCCTGGCGCAGGCTCTCGGCCTCGAGGCTGCGCTGGCGCGCCACCTTGCGGTGACGGCCCTGCTTTACCCAGGTCACCGCGCTGCCGAGGATGACGCCGAGCCCGAGCGCCAGGAACAAGAGCACGAACAGCGGCGCCTGTACGGTCAAGCCCGGATTGCCGGGATTGAAGGGGTCGAGCGTGAAGGCGATGGGCGCGCGGTTGGCCACGGCGAGCGCAATCAGCACGATCGCCAGGGGCACCAGGACCACGATGAGCATGACGCGGTTGAACATGGGCATTCCCGATTTGAAACTGGCGGCGACCGTAAATCGACTATTTGGCCGCGTTGAGGCGCTCGCGCAGTTCCTTGCCGGTCTTGAAGAACGGCACCCACTTTTCCTCGACCTCGACGGAATCGCCGGTGCGCGGGTTGCGGCCGGTCCGGGCCGGACGGTTCTTGACCGAAAATGCGCCAAACCCGCGCAGTTCGACGCGGTTGCCTTCGGCCAGCGCCTCGGTGATCTCGTCGAAGATGGCGCTGACGATATTCTCGACGTCCCGCAGAAACAGATGCGGATTGCGAGTGGCAATAATTTGCACAAGTTCGGACTTGATCATGCGCGCGGTCCCCGTCGAAATGTCGATGATTTTATTTGTTTTTCAATTGCCTGACACAGCTTTTTCAGGGTGCCAGAGCGACAGCATACCGTCAAGGAACAAGCGTTCGGCGCCCATTTCCTTGATGATTTCGGACGAGAAGTCGCCGACGCCGAACGCGCGGCCGAGTGCCTTGGCCAGCGAGTTCGGCAGGAAGAAGCTGCCCGTGCGGGCGGGTTTCCATTCGACGACCGTTAACTTGGCGTCGACACCCTTGGTCCCTAGCCAGGCTATGGCCTGGTCTTCACCGCCGACCTCGTCGATCAGCTTGTTGGCGAGCGCCTGGCGTCCGGTGAACACCCTGCCGTCGGCAAGCGCCGTGGCCTCGGCCTTGGACATCGCGCGGCGGTCGGCGACGATGCCGACGAACCAGTCGTAGCTGTCCATGATCATGTTGCGGACCATTGCGCGCTCGTCGTCGGTCGTCGGCTTGAAGGGCGAGGGGGCTGCTTTCAGCGGCGACGACTTCACTTCCTCAAGCTTGATGCCGAGCTTGTCCATCAATCCGGTCAGGTCGGGATACTGCACCAGCACCCCGATCGAACCGACGATCGAGGACTTGCGCGCCACGATGTGGTCGGATGCGGACGCGATCATGTAGCCGGCCGATGCGGCAAGCGTGCCGACCTGCGTCACCACGGGCTTCTCGGCGGCGAGCTTGCGCACGGCGTCGAAGATCGCCTCGCCGCCGGCGGTGGTGCCGCCGGGCGAATCGATCGACAGGATCACACCCTTGACCGACGGCGACTTGCGAATCTTGTCGAGGCGGTCGAGCAGGTCCTCGTCCTCGGTGATCGTGCCTTCGATCCTGACCTTGGCGATGTGGTCGCTGGCCACGCCCGGTAGCCTGTCGCCGGCCATCCAGGTCGAGACGGCGACGATGGCCAGTGCGGCGATCACGAATGCGGCAATACGCCAGAAGGTCAGCTTGCGCCGCAACCGGCGGCGGTCGATCAGATCGTCGGCTCTCATGGACATCGCGTGCCTCGAATTTTGCTAAGTCCAAGGCTTTTAAAGCAACGTCCCGGCGAGAGCCACCGCTTTCCTGACGCAGCTGCCGTTGCGGGATGTTGGTTTTCTGGAGTAAATACCCACATTGCAGGTTGTATCTTGGCTGCCGGAAGCTTCGCGATTCGTGCATTTGACTGCAACTCCTTGACCTTATGGTCATATTTTCGTGGCTTTCATCCGCTTCACGGTGCCGTGCCTGAAACGGCACAGACAGAACGGCACAGACAGTTCGAAGAAGGGCTTTGGCGTTGGCGCGACCAATCGAGACGAGCGGCGGCGGTGGCGGCGTTGCGGTGGAAACCGCGATCGCGCTTGCGACTTCGCGCGCCGATGCCTTCGACAGGGCGACCCGCCATTCGCGCCGTGTCCGCTTTCTGAAGCTCGCTCTGCCGCTGGCGGCTGTGACGCTCGCGGTCCTGTTCGGCGGCTATTCCTATTTCGCCGCCCCGCCGGCGCTGCAGGTCAAGGCCGAAGGCGCTGCCTTCTCCGAAGGCAAGCTGGTCATGGCCAAGCCGCAGCTCAACGGCTTCACCCGCGACAACCTGCCTTATTCGATGACGGCAGACCGCGCCGTGCAGGATCCGGGCAACCAGGGCGTGGTCGAGCTTCTGGGCATCGATGCCAATCTGCCGATCTCGGCCAAGGACGTCGCCAAGGTCGATGCGACGCGCGGCGTCTACGATCGCGACGGCAACACGCTCAATCTCACCGACGACGTTACCGTAAAGACCAGCGACGGGATGGTAGCGCGGCTCAAATCGGCGTATCTCGACATGGGCAGCGGCGCGATGAAGACCGATCAACCGGTTGAAATAAGCCTTGACGGTTCGACCATCAGGTCCGATTCGATGTCGATGCATGATAACGGCAAGGTTGTCGTCTTCGAGAACAGGGTGCGCGTGGACATTGATCCCGCGCGGATGAAGGCGGCGCGGGTTGGCAGCGGAGGCGGGAGTGCGGGCAATTAATTCGTGGCGGTCTATGGCCGCCCTATCGTTCATGGGGCTGGCGCTCGCCACTGGCGGCGCCCATGCCCAGGACAGCCAGAGCAGGCTTTCGGGCCTCAAGCTTTCTGGCGATCAGCCGATCCAGATCGAGAGCGACAAGCTCGAGGTTCGCGAATCGGAAAACCTGGCGATCTTCACCGGCAATGTCAGCGTCACCCAGGGGCCGACGGTGATGAAGTCGGGCAAGATGACCGTCTATTACGCCAAGGACGCCAAGGGCGGCTCGGCCGCCACGGGATCGGCAGCCATCGACCGGCTTGAAGTCGACGACAAGGTTTACGTGAAGTCCGACAAGCAGGTGGCGACCGGCGACCGCGGCACCTTCGACATGAAGACCGAAGTGCTGGTGATGTCCGGCAAGGAGGTCGTCCTGTCCGAAGGCGACAATGTGCTGGTCGGTTGCAAGCTTACCGTGCAGATGAAGACGGGCCTGGCCCAGGTCGACGGCTGCACCAAGGGCGCCGGCGGCAACGGTCGTGTGATGATGTCGATCACACCGAGTTCGCAGAAGAAATAATGTCCGATACATCCTCGCTGTTGTCGCGTCTGACGCCCGGTTCGGCGCGCAAACCTGCCGCGCCTGCGGTCGTCGGCGGCACCAAGAACGGCACGTTCAAGGGCACGCTGATCGCCAAGGGCCTGACCAAGGCCTACAAGGGCAGGCAGGTGGTCAGCGGGGTGACGCTCGGCGTTCGGGCCGGCGAGGCCGTTGGCCTGCTTGGGCCGAACGGCGCCGGCAAGACGACATGCTTCTATATGGTCACTGGCCTCGTGCCGGTCGACCAGGGCACGATCGAGATCGACGGTTTCGACGTCACCCACATGCCGATGTACCGCCGGGCGCGCCTCGGCATAGGCTACCTGCCGCAGGAAGCCTCGATCTTTCGCGGCCTGTCGGTCGAAAACAACATCCGCGCCATCCTCGAAGTGGTCGAAAAAAGCCACAAGGAGCGCGAGAAGACCCTCGATTCGCTGCTCGAGGAGTTCCACATCAGCCATCTCCGGAAATCGCCGTCGATCGCGCTGTCGGGCGGTGAGCGACGCCGCCTCGAGATCGCCCGGGCGCTGGCCAGTCGGCCCAACTACATGCTGCTCGATGAGCCCTTTGCCGGCGTCGATCCCATCGCGGTGGCCGACATCCAGCAGCTCGTGCGCCACCTGACCAAGCGCGGCATCGGCGTGCTGATCACCGACCACAACGTCCGCGAGACGCTCGGCCTCATCGACCGCGCCTACATCATCCATGCCGGCGAAGTGCTGACCCATGGCCGCGCCGACGAGGTGGTGTCGAACCCCGACGTCCGCCGGCTCTATCTCGGCGAAGGCTTTACGCTTTAGGCCTGTTTCCCGGTGCTGCCCTCTGTCGAGGCAGCCCTTGGGCTGCATCGTGGGCAAAGTCGTCGATATGCCGCCGACAAAACCCCAATCTGCTTGACATGCAAAAGCCGGGCCAGTTTTATCGGAACTGGCAGGCGAGCCGGTTTTCGGCCGCATGGAAAAAGGGATCGGGTCAGGCAGGACGATGGCGCTGTCGGCGAAATTGCAGCTGCGGCAGTCCCAGTCGCTGGTCATGACCCCGCAGCTGATGCAGTCGATCAGGCTGCTTCAGTTCACCCATGCCGAGCTCGAGCGCTTCATCGACGACGAAATCGAGCGCAATCCGCTGCTCGATCGGGCTGAAACGCCAGACGACGTCGCCACCGACCAGTTCCCGAAGATCGAGACGCAGGGCGAGACCGTCGGGCAGTCGAACGACGACTGGTTTGAGGGTGAGGCCGGCTGGAGCTCCGAGGCCATCTCGGAGAAGCTCGATACCTCGCTCGAAAATCTGTTCCCCGACGATCCCGGCACTGTCGAGCATGTCGGCCCCGAACTTGCCATGCAGTGGAAGTCGGCGTCGCCGGGCGCTGCCCCTGGCGGTGGTGGCGCCGGTTTTGACATGGAGGACATGGCGGCCGCCGCAGTGACGCTGCGCGATCATGTCGGCGAGCAGATCGCCTTCGCCTTTGCCGATCCGGTGGAGCGGCTCGTGGCGGCGGAGCTGACGGATTGGCTGGACGAGGCAGGTTACTTCCGTGGCGACACGGCTGACATCGCCGAACGCTTCGGCGTCGGCGAGGCGTTCGTGCTTGCGGTGCTGAAAGGCTGCCAGGCCTTCGACCCTGCCGGCCTGTTTGCCCGCGACCTGGCCGAGTGCCTGCGCATCCAGCTTGCCCGTCGCGACCGGCTCGATCCCGCAATGGCAGCTCTGGTCGACAATCTCGAGCTCCTGGCGCGGCGCGACTTCCAGAGCCTGCGCCGGTTGTGCGGCGTCGACGAGGAGGATCTGCTGGCCATGCTGGCCGAGATTCGCGCGCTCGACCCCCGGCCGGGCGGCGCCTTTGCCGGCGGCGCGGCCGACACGATCGTGCCCGACGTCGAGGTGCGCCAGGCCGCCGACGGCAGCTGGGCGGTGGAGCTCAATCCGGACACACTGCCACGCGTGCTGGTCGATCAGGTCTATTTTGCCCAGGTGACCGGCCGTGCCAAGGATGCGGCAGAGCGCAACTTCCTCGCCGAGTGCCTGCAGAACGCCAGCTGGCTGACCCGCAGCCTCGACCAGCGCGCCAAGACGATCCTCAAGGTCGCCTCCGAGATCGTCCGGCAGCAGGATGCCTTCCTGGTCCATGGCGTGCGCCATCTCCGGCCGCTCAACCTGCGTACGGTCGCCGATGCCATCGGCATGCATGAATCGACCGTTAGCCGCGTCACCGCCAACAAGTATATGCTGACGCCGCGCGGCGTTTTCGAGCTGCGTTACTTCTTCACCGCCGCAATTGCTTCGGCCGAGGGCGGCGATGCTCATTCCTCGGAAGCCGTGCGCGACCGCATCCGCCAGATGATCGAGGAGGAAAAGCCCTCCGACGTGCTGTCGGATGATGCCATCGTGGACATTCTGAAGAAGGACGGCGTCGACATCGCCCGCCGCACCATCGCCAAATACAGGGAGAGCATGAACATTGCATCTTCGGTGCAGCGGCGGCGCGAAAAGCGCGCTCTGGCCGGCCTTGCCGGTTGAGCCGGGTGGCTCTGGTTCACGCATTCCGTGCGTTGATTGACAATCCCTAATGAAGTGTCTAGAAGCCCGCCCGCATGAAGGGGGGCTGAACCCGCCAAGGGTCGATGCCGTGCGAACTGGCTTGCGATGCGAGCCGGAGCGTTGTGGGGCAACCCATGATCGATCGGGAAGTTCGGACTTAAATTCGGTGTGCCAAGCGAGCCAGCGCTTGTTTGCACCGGCCACGGGTATAAACTCGGACGAGTTTGAAGTCTGAACAGAAAAGGTCAGTTTTCAGATGAGCTTGCGTATTTCGGGAAAACATATGGATATCGGCGATGCGTTTCGTACGCGCATCGAAGGTCGTATCGGCGAAGCGATCGATAAATATTTCGATCGTGGCTTCTCCGGGCACGTCAATGTGGTGAAGGCCGGGTCTCGCTACACCGCTGACTGCATGGTGCGGTTGGATTCGGGCATGTCGCTGCAGGCGACCGGAGAGGCCCAGGAACCGACGGCCGCATTCGATGTGGCGGCCGACAAGCTCGAAACCCGCCTGCGGCGCTACAAGCGCAGGCTCAGGTCGCATAGCTCGGGGAGCGGCAACGGTGCCTTGACGGACGTTGCCTATTCGGTGGTCGCGCCGCTCGGCGACGACGAGGACGAAATCCCCGAGGACTTCGCACCCGCAATCGTCGCAGAATCGACGGTGGTTCTGAAAACCATGTCGGTGGCCTCGGCTGTCATCGAACTCGACACCAAGGACACCCCGGTCGTGGTGTTCCTCAATGCTGGCAACGAACATCTCAACATCGTCTACCGCCGGCCGGATGGAAACATCGGCTGGATAGATCCCTCGACCGCTAAGGTCGGCCAGGGATAGTCGATACCGACCGTATGCGGGGCGTTTGGGGCCATGCGGCGGTATGCACAGCAAGGGATATTTCAGAATGGATCTGAGTGATCTGATCGAGGTACCGGCAATCATGCCGGCCTTGAAGGCGAACTCCAAGAAGCAACTGCTTCAGCTTCTCGCCGAAAGGGCCGCTACGATTTCCGGCATCCCCGAGCGGGAGGTGTTCGACACCATCCTACAGCGCGAGCGTCTCGGCTCGACTGGTGTCGGCAACGGAATTGCTATCCCGCATGGAAAGCTCGCAGGGGTGAAGCGGATTACCGGTGTTTTCGCGCGGCTGGAAACGCCCGTCGATTTCGAAGCGCTCGACGACCAGCCGGTCGATCTCGTCTTTCTGCTTCTGGCGCCCGAAGGGGCGGGCGCCGATCACCTGAAGGCACTGTCGCGCATCGCCCGTGTTCTGCGCGATGCCGATACCGTGGCCAAGATCAGGGGCACGCGCGATGCAGCGGCAATCCATGCTCTGCTGTCGGAAACGCCGGCCTCGCACGCGGCCTGATTTCGTCCATTCTTGGAAAAAAGCCTGGAGGGGCCGCGGATCGCGGCCCTTTTCCGTTCAGGCTGCCGTCTAGGCCAGGCTAGCGTCGTTGCGCCCTTCCGGACGCGCGGCGTACTAGTGGATGGCGACGGTGGTCAGATCGTTTTCCATCGCGCCCGCAAGCGCGCGGTCACGGGCATCGGACAACAGGATCGGTTCGCCGGTCGCGGCAAACAGCGCCCACAGCTCGAGGCCGGGATCAATCTCCGTCAGGCCGGGGAAACGGCCGCGCAGATCGTCGCTGTTGACCTTTCTGAGATAGGCGACGGAACCTTCGCCGAGATGGGCGAGTTCGCCCGTGGTCATGATGAGTCTCTGGACAGTATTTGGCATTTCAGCCTCCTTCTAGCGAGGATGCCGACGCGGCCATCCCGCATGAGAGCTTCGGCAACAGCTACTCTGCTACCGATATGTTTATTTTCCGTACCAGCCTTTCCGCTTCCGGCCGGTCGAGATCGACCGAGAGCAGACCGTTCTTCAGTTCGGCCGCGATGACCCGCATTCCGTCTGCCAGCACGAAGCAGCGTTGGAACTGCCGTGAGGCAATGCCGCGATGCAGGAATTCGCGCTCCTTGTCGTCGCTCTGTCGACCACGAACAATGAGCTGGTTCTCTTCGACGGTGACATCGAGATCGTTTTCGGCAAAGCCGGCCACCGCCAGAGTGATCCGCAGCCTTTCGCCCCGCTCATCGGCGCTCCTGATGCGTTCGATGTTGTAGGGGGGATAGCTATCGCCCGTCTTGGCAAGGCGCTCCAGCGTCTTTTCCATCGTATCGAAACCCAGAAGAAGCGGGCTCGAAAAGGGCGTCATGCGGCTCATGTTACAACGTGTCCTCTTGGAGCGACATAAAGCGGAAAAACCCGGATGGCATTTCTCCGCCTGTTGCTGATATGGTCCGCCGCTTCGGCAACTTCAAGACTACAGAACCTGCCCAATAAGGAAAGAAAATGCCCGAACCGCGCAAGATCATCATCGACACCGACCCCGGTCAGGACGATGCCGTCGCCATATTGCTGGCGCTCGGAAGCCCCGAGCTCGAAATCCTGGGAATCACCGCCGTTGCCGGCAATGTTCCGCTGAAGCTGACCGAGACCAATGCCCGCAAGATCTGCGAACTGGCCGGCCGTCCCGACATCAAGGTTTTTTCCGGCGCCATCCGCCCGCTGGTGCGCGAATTGGTCACCGCCGAGGAAGTGCACGGCAAGACCGGCCTCAATGGCCCCGAGTTGCCTGAGCCCCAGATGAAGCTGCAGGAGCAGCACGCCGTCGACTATCTGGTCGAGACGTTGATGCGTGAAGAGGCTGGCACCATCACGCTGTGCCCGCTCGGCCCGCTCACCAACATTGCGCTTGCCATGATCCGTGAGCCGCGCATTGCCCCGCGCATCAAGGAAATCGTGCTGATGGGCGGCGGCTTCTTCGAGGGCGGCAACGTCACGCCGTCGGCCGAGTTCAACATCTATGTCGACCCGCATGCGGCAGACGTGGTGTTCCGTTCGGGCGTGCCGATCGTGGTGATGCCGCTCGACGTAACCCACAAAGCGCTGACCACCACCAAGCGCATCGATGCCTTCCGCAAGCTCGGCACCAAGGTTGGTCTTGCCACCGCCCAGATGCTGGAGTTCTTCGAGCGCTACGACGAAGGCAAATACGGCACCGACGGTGGCCCGTTGCACGATCCGTGCGTCATTGCTTACCTTATCAAGCCTGAGCTGTTCCAGGGCCGCTTCGTCAACGTCACCGTCGAGACGTCTTCGGAACTGACCATGGGCATGACAGTGATCGACTGGTGGGGCGTCACCAAGCGCCCGAAGAACGCCACCGTCATGCGCGACATCGACCATGACGGCTTCTTCGCGCTTCTGGTCGAGCGTCTCGGCCGACTGTAAGCAGGCAGGCACAGCTAAGAAAGCAAGGGGCGGCAACAGGCCGCCCCTTTTTCATTTCCGAAGCAGAGCGAGGTGCCTCTATCGCGCCCTCGAAAATGCCAGCCATACGCCGCCGCCGACAAGGAACGTGCCCGATATGCGGGTCATCAGCTTGAGGCGCTTGGCCGACAGGAACTTGCCCGCCCGGCCGGCGGCGATCGCGTAAGCCGAGTCCGACATTGCGGCGAAGACCATCGCGGTGATGCCCATGATGACGATCTGTTGCGCGTAGTTGGCGGTCGGGTCGATGAACTGCGGAATGAAGGCGCCGAAGAAGATCAGCGTCTTGGGATTGGAGATGGCGACCAGGAAGCCCTGCAGGAAGAAGCCGCCGCGTGGCCGCCTCGGCAGGCCGTCGGCGGCGAGTGCGCCGCCCGAGCGGAACATCTGGATTCCGAGCCAGATCAGGTAGGCTGCGCCCAGAAGCCTGACCCATTCGAACCAGTGGCCCATCGCCTCAATCATCTGGTTGAGGCCGATGCCGACGATGGCGATCATCGCCGCCACGCCGATCTGCGTGCCGGCGGCGTTGGCGAGCCCGGCGCGCGTGCCATGCCTGATGCTCGAGGCGATGATCAGCGTGACGGTCGGCCCCGGTATCAGCACGATGACGATGCAGGCAACGACATAGGCGGCGTAGAGTTCGAGCGACATTTCCGTTCCTCCTGACGTCGCTCGATAGTAAGCACTGAGATTTTGCGCGTGTCCAGAAGCGGCGGCGCTCAACCCTTGAGTGCTGTGTCCACTTCGCCTGCCAGCGGGATCGAGGGCTGTGCGCCGGGCTTCAGGCAGGCCAGCGAACCGGCAGCGGCTGCGCGCCTGAGCGCGTCCTCAAGCCCAAGCCCGGCAGCAAGTCCGGCGGCGAGATAGCCGCAGAAGGTATCGCCGGCGCCGACAGTGTCGACAGGCGTGATCTTGAGCGCGTCGACATGGATGATGCCGCCGTCCTTGGTCGCCAGCACGCCTTCGCCGCCGAGCGTGACGATGAGGGTGGCGCCGGTGCGGCGGGCAAATTCGCTCATGCGCTCCTGGCGCTCGCCGGCGGGCAAGGCCAGCGCTTCGGCATAAAGGTCGAATTCGGTCTCGTTGGCGACGACGTAGTTGGCCTTGCCGACAAACCCCGCGGCTTCGGCGCGGAAGGGGGCGGTGTTGAGCAAGGTGATCGCGCCGGCCTGGCGCGCCGCGCCAATCGCTGCGTCGACGGTCGACAACGGAATCTCGTGTTGCAGGAGCACGATGTCGCCCTTGGCGAACTTGGCCTTTTCGAGATCGCCCGGGACGACCGTGCCGTTGGCGCCGGGCACCACCGCGATCATGTTCTCGCCGTCGCCGCCGACCAGGATCAGGGCGATCCCGGTCGCCGCGTGCATCTCGGCAACACCGCCTAGGTCGACGCCGCCATCCCTGAGGTAAGCAAGCGCTTCGCCGGCGAATGCATCCTTGCCGACCGCGCCCACCATGCGGACCGGCGCGCCGGCGCGCGCGGCGGCGAGCGCCTGGTTGGCGCCCTTGCCGCCCGGGGCCGACTTGAAGTCGCCGCCGGGCACGGTCTCGCCCGGTCCGGGCAGGCGGCCGACGGTGGCGATGAGATCGAGGTTGATGGATCCGACAACGGTGATCACGGCAGTCTCCTGAAAAGTCGGGCGGAAACTAGCCTGTGTTGCGCGCTCTTGCCAGATGGTGTTGCGTCATTCGCAGCGGAAGACGACCTGTGCCTGGTAGGGGCCGGCGGGGAAGATGCCAGTCGATTTGGTGGCGGTCAGATTGACCGGAACGATCCTGGTTCCGTTGGATACGCGCGTGATCGTGCTGCCGCCATAGGTCACGCCATCCACGGTGTAGGTGGAGGCGAAGGTCACGTTGGTATCGCCTCCGCTCGGAGCCGACAGGAAGTTGACCGGTGCAGGCGCCGACAGGCCATAGCAGTCGAGCAGGTTGAGGAGGCTGCACAGCAGCGAGCTGGTTGTCACGCTGACCGATGCGGCGGCGGCGCCCGATTGCGTCGAGCCAAGCGTGTTGATGGTGGGATTAGCTGTCAGCGTCCCGTTCGACGTGATGTTGATCGTGCAGGTGCCGATGATGGCGGCTTGCGCGGGCGTGCTGGCGAGGCAAAGGCACGCGATCCAGAAAGCGCGGGTGCCGGTGCACATGATCATTGTCCTGGCTGTTTCTGTGGCTTCTGCGTGCCGTCGGTCCAGCCGCTTTCGGCCCAGCCGGCCTTGGAATGCTGCACCGAGCCGGTGATGTCGCCGCCACCGTTGCCCTGGCCGCCAAGCCCCATCTTCAGAAGCTGCAGTTCCATCTGAAGCCGCGCCACTTCGAGTTCGTACAGCCTTGCGCAGTCGAGCCGCTTCGGCGTCCTGCCGATTGGGATGACCACGCGGCCATAGGTGGCGATGTCGGTGTTGTTGCGGCCGCTGCCCTGGATCACGCCGACGTCGAGATAGGCGCCGTTGCCCGAAACCGCCGAGCGGCAGGTGGTGCCATCGGCGGCGCGCACCTCGTCCTGGCCCTGGGGCAGGGTCACGCCCGGGAGAGTGAACCCGTTCTGGTTCTGGTTGAGGTTGTAGACGTCTTCAGCCCATGCGGTGCCCGGCGCAGTTGCGGCCAGGCACGCGAGCGTCAGAAACGCCGCTGTCCCAGGAATTTTCCGCATATCTGAGCCTTTATCTGCGTCTGTTCGTTGGGGAATGGAACGCTTTCGGTACAGATACGCACTTTACGCTCGGAAGCGCCGTCGAACGGAATGACGACGAGGACAGGGCGCGAGGCCTCGGCGCCCAGCATGAAGCTGTTGGGTGCGACATCGGCCTTCACAGGCTGGAAGTTCTGGTCATAGACACGGACGTCGACCCGGATCTTCGTGTTGTAGGGGTTTGCCGGAAACACCCTGACGGCAAAGGCGTCGGTGAAGCTCGTGACCTCGCCGCGCATCGGCGACATCGACTGTCCCAGCGCCACTGGGCTGAGCATGGCTGCGGCGACAAGCGGGAGCAGGAAACTGGCCTTCATTGCGTGCTGCTCCTTTGGCTACTGGCAGGTGACGACGACGGTGGCGGAATAGTTGCCGCTCGCGAACACGTCGGTGCCGCCCTTTGTGCCGGTGAGGTGCACGGTGACGGTGTCGACCCCGGGTGTGGTGATCGGCGTTGCCGCCGATGTTTCCGCGATCGTGTGTGTCCCGGTTGCCAGATATGTCGACGTCCATGTCGTCGCCGCCGTGTCGTGTGCCGGAACCGTGATCGATGTCGCCGACCCGACGCTGAGCGAAACGCCGCCGGTGGTGGTGATCGTGACCACGCCTGCCACGCCGCCGGCATTCTTCGAGCTCAAGGACTGCAGGCTGGGGCTGACGGTCATGACGCCGGCCGAGTTGTTCACGACCATCGTACAGACGGCGGCCACGGTGCCGTTGAAGGTGATGTTGCCGGTGGCGGCCGACGCCGTCTGGATCGATGCGCCGGCGGTGAGGATCAGTCCGGATGTGAGTATGCAGTATTTCATTCTGCTCTCCCAGGATGGCGATGGTGTCGCGTTCCTGGGTCGACCGTGCTCCCGGTATGGTTAATTTGGTGTTAACACCAAATTGTTCACCAGAGTTCGTTTGTGTACGTTGCTTTTTACTTGACGCAAAAGAAAGTTTTTTGACACTGCGTCAGTGAATAAAATATTCGATATTGGATATTTGCTTTATGGGTACAAAGTAAAAATACAGAATATCGTCAAAATGAGGTGTTGTCGGCGTAGGAAGTCAGGAACCGGCTTGAGCTTTGGTCGTTGACAGGTTCACGAAAGGTGGCCCGCCTCCCGAGGGCATTGTTCAACGTTGAATGACTGTCATCGCCAAAAACTCGCTCATGCGCAACAGCTCATCTAGGGAAGACTGGCCAGGCATAGCGAGTTTTCAATCTTTTGTTGGCTTGCGTTTGAGCTGCAACCTGGCGGTGAGGTCGCGCGAAATTCATCGCGCGACCTTGCCGGCCTCCCATCCGAGGATGGCGCGCTTGCGCGTCAGGCCCCAGTGATAGCCGGTGAGCGCCCCTGATTTGCCCAGCGCGCGATGGCAGGGCACCACGAAGGACAACGGGTTGGCGCCTACTGCTGCGCCCACCGCGCGGCTCGCCGTGGGTTGGCCGATGTCCTTGGCGATGGCCTGATAGCTGCAGGCTCGCCCCATCGGGATCTTGAGCAGCGCTTCCCAGACGCGCAGCTGGAAGTCCGAACCGATCATCACCACACGGAGAGGTTGGTCGGCGCGCCACTGGCTCGGCTCGAAGATGCGTGCGGCATAGGGCGCGGTCGCACTCATGTCCTCGACATAGGTGGCGTTCGGCCACCGGCCAGCCATGTCGGCGAAGGCCGCACGCTCTTCGCCGGCATCGTTGAACGACAGGCCTGCGAGACCGCGATCGGTCACCATGATCAGCGCCACACCGAAGGGCGAGATGTGGAAACCATAGCTGATGGTCAGGCCGGCGCCGCGTGTCTTGTAGTCGCCGGGCGACATCGCCTCATGCGTCACGAACAGGTCGTGCAGCCGGCCTGGCCCGGACATGCCGAGTTCGAATGACGTCTCCAGCAACGGCATGCCGTCGTCGAGCAATCGGCGCGCATGGTCGAGCGTCACGGCCTGCAGGAAGGCCTTCGGCGAAAGTCCGGCCCACCGGCTGAACAGCTTCTGCAGCGAGGTCGGCGTCTCCCCGACTTCGTCGGCGAGCGTTTCCAGCGACGGCTGCTCGCGATAGTCGAGGCTGATCTTCTCGATCACCCGCCGGACGGTCTCATATTCCGAGCCGGTGGGTGTGATGTCGTTTTGCAATGTGGCGACAGGCATGATCTTTGTCTGGGCGTTCATGGCTTTATCTCCTTGAACGCCAATATCGCCCCGAGGTCGAGGCTTTCCCACCCGATTCCTGCCGAAAGGCTGAGCTTCCTTCGTACTTTTCCAGGAATTGCGTCAGCGGGTCTTTGCCGTCGCCAGTGCACGCGAAAAAGCCTTGGCAAAGCTTTCGCGATCGTCGGGATTGAGGAAGCTGCCCAGCGACACGCTGTTCTCGCGCGACACGACCGCCATGCCGGTGATGCCGATCTCCTCGTGGCGGGAGATGGCGAACCGGGTCCAGAACGGATTGAAGTGGAACTGCTCGGACTGGCCCGAAGGGGCGGTCTTGCGGATGTCGAGGCTGGTGCGAGAGACGCTGACCTCCTCGCGTGTTCGGGCGGCGCGATAGTTGAGCCGGAAGGCTATGTAGAGGCCGATGACGTCGAGGCCGAAGAAGCCGAAGATCGGCCATGCGCCGTTGCTTAGGAAGACGATGCCGGTGACGACCCAGCCGAACATCAGCGCGCCCATCAGGATCATGAACCCGGTGCGGCCCATCGACCTGTATGGCACAAGCAGAGCCTTGAAGAATGGCTCGTCGGCGGCGAAGGTGGCGTTTGTTTCGCTCATGCCTGTCGATTATAGAAGCGCCATGAAAAACCCCAAGACAAAAGATGGTGCGCGGACGGCAGCTGCGGGTCGCAGCCAGGTTTCGAAGGCAAAGCCCAAGCCGCGTACGACCCGCCGGCGTTCGCTCTATTCGGCCGATGAGGTGCGCGAGATCTTCCGCCGTTTCGCCGTCCAGCGGCCGGAGCCGAAAGGAGAGCTCGAACACGTCAATGCCTTTACCCTTCTTGTCGCGGTGGTGCTGTCGGCGCAGGCGACCGACGCCGGCGTCAACAAGGCGACGCGTGCGCTTTTTGCCATTGCCGACACGCCTGAGAAGATGCTGGCTCTCGGCGAGGAAAAGGTCGGCGAGCACATCCGCACCATCGGGCTCTGGCGCAACAAGGCCAAGAATGTGATCGCCTTGTCCGAGGCGCTGATCCGCGACCATGCCAACGAGGTGCCCGACGATCGCGACATGCTGACCAAGCTGCCCGGCGTCGGCCGCAAGACGGCAAACGTGGTGCTCAACATGGCCTTCGGCCACCACACCATGGCCGTCGACACGCACATCCTGCGCATTGGCAACCGCATCGGGCTGGCGCCGGGCAAGACACCCGATCAGGTCGAGCAGGGGCTCTTGAAGATCATCCCCGACGAGTTCATGCGTCATGCCCATCATTGGCTGATCCTGCATGGGCGTTATGTCTGCAAGGCGCGTAAGCCAGATTGCTGGCGTTGCGTCATCGCCGACATCTGCAAGTCGCCGGAGAAATCGACCGATGTGCCGGCGCCGCTTGTACCGCTCGACGATATCGATGAGATCGAGGTGGCCGAAGCCGAAGTGGCGGCTCAGTAGCCGCGCGCCATTGCGGCCGCGAAGACAGGGATCAGCGCGAAGACCACAGCCTCCATCTTGAGGAAAGTGCGAATGCGCAGAACGTCCGCGTCCGGAACGACATAGCTTTCGGCGTTCGCCGCCCGCCAGCGCAGGATGCGGATGGTCGGCACGATCGACAGCAGCCCGACCAGCGCGAAGGCGGCCATCTTGGCCCAGAAGGTCGGGTTGTAGACGTAGAATTCCCATCCCTTGAGGCCAAAATAGACCCGCGATGCGCCGATGATGATCAAGAGCATGGCAAGCGCGCCATAGGCTGCGTCGATGCGGGTCAATATGGCCAGTGCCCGCCCGCCGAGCCCCGGCCGGATCAGGACCAACTCTGCCGCGATGACGCCGGCCAGCGCAAAGGCGAGCAAATGATGGGCAATGGCGAGAACGAGATCGGTCACAATTGCCTCGCTTGGCTGCTTCGCACGCAACCATATCAGCGGCCGTGCTGATGTCGCTACTGACAGAGACTGTCAGCAAGGCTGGCACTCGGCCGATTGACTGGAAGGGCAGGATTTGGCCATTTCATGCTCCATGGCCCTTATCCGCGATCTCAACCCTATGCCCGACTGGATCCGCAGCGAACTCGTTTCGCGTGGGGTGTTCGAGGCTTACGAGGCGCGGCCGGCCTACCAACGAAACGACTATCTTGGCTGGATAACCAAGGCCAAGCTCGAGGTCACCCGCCGCAAGCGTCTCGACCAGATGCTCGACGAACTCAAGCGTGGCGGCGTCTACATGCGCATGGCGTGGAACGGATAAAGCGCCGATCAGCCTGGCGATAAGGTCCTCTGCTTTTCGCAGGGGTGGATTTTCGCAGGGGCGGATTATGAAAGCGAATTCTGGCCTGCCGGATGGCCGGCCACCTGTGCTAGAGGCGGGCAAAGACGCATGGAGCCCTAGAGATGACCGCCTTTTCCCTTTCAGATATCCCCGTCATCGAAACCGAGCGGACGATACTCAGGCCGCACCGGCTCGCGGATTTCGACGCCTACGCGGAAATGTGGGCCGACCCTGTCGTCACCCGTTTCATTGCCAAGCCGCGCACGCGCGAGGAAAGTTGGCAGCGCTTTCTGCGTCATGCTGGTTCGTGGTCGCTGATCGGCTACGGTTTCTGGGCAGTCGAGGACAAGGCTTCTGGCCGCTTCGTCGGCGAGGCCGGCTTTCACGATCTCAAGCGCGATCTCGTGCCGTCGATCGAAGGCCTGCCGGAAGCCGGCTGGGGTTTCGCTGCCGACATGCACGGCAAGGGGCTGGCGAGTGAAGTCGTTGGCGGGTTCGTCAAATGGGCTGACGGCCGTTTTCCGCGCACCGTCTGCATCATCGATCCGAACAACGGCGCGTCGCTGCGCGTGGCAGAGAAGAACGGCTACCGCGAATACGCCCGCACCACCTATCACGGCGAGCCGACGATCATGCTCGAGCGCCACGGCTGACCTGGAGCCAGCCACGGTGCTCGGCATTGATAGCCTTCGGGTCAGCGGCGAGCCGCCGTCTCAGGCACCGGCTTGGCGCCGCCGATGCGTTCCCAGCGCCCGCCATTGCCCTGGGCCTGGCGGGCGAAATATTTGTAAGGTGTGTTCGACCAGTCGCGCACCGAGCTGGTCAGGTTGTCGAGGATCAGGTCGCCTTCGCTGGTGCGCACGGTCAGCACCGTATGACCGTCGCCCCGGTAGCGGGCCACGGTGATCAGCAGCGCCGACGCCGGCCAGCCGCGCTTCATAAGCTCGTGCTTCTTGAGGATGGCGATGTCCTCGCAATCGCCTGTGGCGCCGGCCATGCGCCAGTCGTCTTCTTTGCCGACCGTGGACATGTCGCTTCGTTCCGACACACGCGAATTCACCGACCGGTTGACCTGCTGAAGTTCAGCCTTCCGCTCCGGTGCGAGATCGACAACTTTCTGGCCGCCCTTGGTGCTGCAAAGGCGTGGGTTGCTGCTGCAGAATGGGTAGAAGGCCGGTGGCGCGAAGGCGCTTCCGGTTGTCGTCATGGACGTTCCGGCCTCGGCGGCGAAGGTGGTGGCAAACGAAGTCAAAAGCGCGGCTAGCGCGATGTAGCGTTTCACAGTTGATGTCCCCGATGCGTGGATTAAAGGGTGCTGTAGGGCAGTTAATAAGGCGTTGCTAAAATTCGGATCGGGCTGAACCGAGGCAGGTTGGTTAACAAATTGTAACTTGATTATATAACATTTGAAGAGGCTAGATGAGCGTGGTTGCGGCACCCCCTCCCAAGGAGACAGCAAATGTCTGCAATCAGGGAATCGATAGCCAAAGCACTATTCGTGGCGCTTTCCGTTTCAGGTTCATCTCTTTACATAACGGGATATGCTAGCGCTGCCGTTCCGCAACGCATGGCAGCCGCCCAATGCAGCCCTTTGACTGGCTCTAACTATCAGAGCTGCTGCCTTGCCATGAATCGAGCGCAGATCATGACGCAGGCTCAGCTCGACCAATGCCCGCCCTGGACCACGGCGGTCATTGTTGCAAATACCACACCGGATACTGACGGAGGTGACAGTGGCGATACGCCGCTTGTTCCCCCTACGGTGACCCCTCCCGATGACGGTCACCATCACCACCACCATCATCACGGCGGCGGTGACGGCGATGACCATCACCACCGTCATCACCGCCCTGGCGACCATGACCACGATGGCGATCACGATCACCATGACCGCGATCACGACCACCATGGCCGTGGCGGCGACGATCACCACCACGATGGTGATCGCGACCACCATGACCGTGACCATCATGACGGCGATCGCGACCACCACGACCGCGACCACCATGACGGCGATCGCGACCATCATGACCGTGACCACCATGACGGCGATCGCGACCATCATGACCGCGATCACCATGACGGCGACCGCGACCACCATGACCGCGACCATCATGACGGCGATCGCGACCATCACGACCGCGACCACCACGAAGGTGACGGCGACCATCATGAAGGCGGCGACCATCACGAGGGTGGCGATCATCATGAAGGCGGCGACCATCACGAGGGTGGTGACCACCATGAGGGCGGCGACCATCATGAAGGTGGCCACGACCATGCCGACCATGACCACGGTGGCCGCAAGTAATCCACTGGCCGCGTGAAAGGCAGAGAACAGGGCGGCTGGCCGGAACAGATTCCGGATCGGCGATAGGGCGCCCGTTCAACTGTCTAGATGAGATTGCTTTGGGGGAAAGCGCCGGCCGGGCGTCCGACCACCCGAGGTAGGTTCGAGGAACCTCGGGCGGGCGCCCGGCTTCAACTTCCTCGCCGCAAAGGGCACTGCGCTCGACTAGGCGTTCACCACAAACGAAAGCAGGAGTTCCGGCACCTTTATCGGGGCGCGGACGATGTTGAGCTGTCCGCGGTAGCGCCGCTCGGCAGCACCTATGACGAAGCCGCTGGCGATAGGGACACCGTCATTGGCGTCGAGGCGGGCGAAGATGTCGGTGACGTTGAGATCGAGCGACAGCCTGAGGTCTCGATGCGTGTCCTCGCCGAACCCTACCGGCAGCTGCCGCCGCACCAGGTGCTGGAAGGCAGGATTGAAGGTCAGGATCTTCTTGCCCGAGGACAGCGCGAAGGCGGGCGCGGGGCATGCGCCGAGGATGGCATTGATCGTCCGCAGCGACGCCAGCTTGCCAAGCGCGGTGCTTTGGTCCGCCATCCAGCGCAGGCAGGCGACCCGGATGGCAGACGCCAGATTGCTGGTATCGCCATTGGCCTGGGCGATCTCCTCCACCATCTCGCCGATGGTGAGATGATTGTGTTCGGCAAGCTGTTTCAGCGTCGTCCAGAACAGGCGTTCGAGACGAATGCCGCGCCGCGTTCCCTGGCGCACTACGACACGGAAGTCGGTCGCCAGGTCGTCGGGCGTGAACACATTGATCCTGAGGCTATCAGGTGCTGTGGCACTATCGCTCACGCAACGCCTCGTTTCGTGCCTTGTTGATCGGCTTGAGAAGGTAGCTGAGAATGGTCTTGCGGCCGGTGATGATATCGACCGTCGAGATCATTCCGGGAATGATCGAATAGGACTTGCCGTCCTTCTCCAGCGCCGAGCGGTCGGTGGAGACGAGCACCTGATAATAGGGCTCGCCGGTGTTCTGGTCGACGAGGCTGTCGGCTGTGATGTTCTGCACCTTGCCTGCGAGGCCGCCGAAGATCGAGAAGTCGTAGGCAGAGACCTTGATCAGGGCGTGCTGTTCGGGACGAATGAAGGCGACGTCGCGCGGTGAAACGCGCGCCTCGACCAGCAGCGTATCCGATGTCGGCACGATGCCGGCGACGACCGTGCCCGGCTGCACGAAGGCGCCGAGGGTGTTGACGTCGAGCGTGTTGACGATGCCGTCGACCGGCGAGCGGATGTCGGTGCGCGCGACGCGGTCGGAGGCGCCGCGGATGGTCTCATCCACGACCGAAAGCTCGGCCAGCGCCTGGGTCAGCTCGTCCAGCGCCTCTTGCTGCAATTGCAGCCCGAACTCGTCCACCTGCAGCTTGGCTTCGCCGATCGCAGCCTCGGTCCGCTTGATCGTTTCCTGGGCCAAGTTGAGCTGGCCCCTGATTTCGGTTTGCTCGCGGTCGACGCGGATCTGCTCGGTCTGGGCCATCAGCTTGCGCTTGACCATGGAGGTGACGAGCTCGGCCTCCCTGTCGCTGACAGTGAGGCTGTCGGTCAGCCGGGTCACATTGACCTTGGCTTCGTTGAGTTCCTTCTCGCGTTGGTCGAGACGCGACTTCAGCACCGAAAGCTTGGTATCGAAATTCTGCCGCCGCGCCACCAGAAGCTTCTGCTCGTTCTCGCAGATCTGCGGTGCGGTTTCGATCAGTTCGTCCGGACACATCAGCGGCTCGGCAATCCGACCTTCCTGTTCCTGCTTGAGGCGGGCGATGCGCGCGCGCAGGGTCCTCGCCTTCGCCTGCTGTTCGCCAAGGCTGGACTCGTTCAGCGTGTCGTCGAGCCTGACGATGAGATCGTCCTTCTTGACGATCTGGCCAACCTTGACGGCGATCTCCTGCACCACGCCGGGTTCGCTCGCCTGCACGATCTGGGTCTTCGAGGCGGGAATGACCTTGCCTTCGCCGCGCGCGATCTCGTCGACCTCGGCGACCGACGCCCAGATCACGAAGGCGACAAACAGCGCGCCCACGATCAGCACCGCGGCCGATGCAAACAACGGTGGCCGGTCTTCCCTGGTTATCATGCTCTCCCCATTATATTGAACGAATTCAATATAACACTCCCCGCCAGTGCACGCCCTCAGCCGTTAGGCTTCTGCAGCGCCTGAATGACTTTTTCTTTTGGCCCGTCGGCAACAATGCGGCCCTGCTCGACCACAATAAGGCGGTCGACGATCTCCAACATACTGTATCGATGGGTCGAAATGATCAGTGTCGTCTTGTCGTCGAACGCTGTTTTCAATTGCCTGATCAGCAGCCGTTCGGAAGCCAGGTCCATCGAACCCGAGGGCTCGTCCAGGAATACGATCTTCGGCTTGGTCATCAGCAGGCGGGCAATCGCAACCGCCTGCCGCTGGCCACCGGAAAGATTGGTGCCACGCTCGCCGACATTCATGTCGTAGCCGCGCGGATGGCGCGACACGAAGTCGTCGACGCCGGCCGCCTTTGCAGCAGCGATGATGTCCTCGTCGCTGGCCTCCGGCCGCGCCATCAGGAGGTTTTCCTTGATCGTGCCCGAAAACAGGTCGCCGGCCTGGGCGACGATGCCGACGGCGGCGCGAACTTCCGACGGGTGGTATTGGCGCACATCGATGCCGTCGAGCAGCAACTCGCCCGAAGTCGGCAGGTACAGGCGCCCGATCAGGCGCCCGAAGGTTGTCTTGCCGGAGCCTATCCGGCCGATGATACCGACACGTTCGCCAGGATTGATCGTCAGGTTGACGCCTGTCAGCACCTCGGTTTCGGTGCCGGGATAGGCGAAGCCGACATTGCGCAATGCCAGCGCGCCCATCCGGATCGGCCGGTTGACGAAACCGACCGTATCGGGGCGATCTTCCGGCTGCTGCATGATGGTGTTCAACACCTTGAGCGACAGCATCGCCTGACGGAAGCGCGAGATGGTCATGGCCAGCTGGCCGAGCGGGGCGACGGCGCGGCCCGACAGCATGACGGCGGCGATGATGGCGCCCGTCGACACGGCACCCTTGTCGAAGGCATAGGCCCCGGCGACCACCAGTGCCACCGTCACCAGTTGCTGGATGAAAGCCGTGACGTTGGCCGCTGCGGCCGATAGTTCCTTGATCTTTTCCGACGTATTGGCAGCGTTCTTGGAGTGCTCGCGCCACTTGCGCAGCAGATAGGCTTCGGCGCGCAGCGACTTGATGGTCTCGACCGTCGAGATCGATTCGACCAGCAGCGACTGGCGCTGCGAGGCTTCGTTGAGCGAGGCGGCGACACGCTTGCCGATGCGGTGCTGGGCGACGAGCCCGACGATGATGGCCAGCACAAAGGCGATGACCGGCACGATGACCAGCCAACCGGAGACGAGATAGATCACCAGCAGGAACACGAACACGAACGCCGTGTCGATGAAGGTGCTGACCGTGTTCGAGGTGAAGAACTCGCGCACGAATTCATACTGCGTGACGCGGTTGGCATATTCGCCCGTCGAAGCGGGGCGCGCACTGAGCGAGGTGTTCAGCACTTTCTCGAACAGCATGTAGGAGATGCGCAGGTCCGCCTTTCGGCCGGCATGATCGATCAGCGCGGCGCGGGCGGTCTTGAGCAGGAGGTCGAACAGGATTGCCGTCGCCACGCCCATCGCCAGCACCCACAAGGACGAGATCGACTTGTTGGGCAGAACCCGATCGTAGACGTTCATCGTGAAGATCGGCGAGGCGATGGCCAGCAGATTGATGAAGATCGCTGCCATTGCGACGCGCGAATAGGATCTCCAGAAAGAGCCGAGCGTACCGTAGAGCCAGTGCGGCCGCTCGATCTTCGCCGCCGTACCGACGGTCATGTCCTCGGCTGCGTTGGCGTAAGTGATGGAGAAGGCGACCCCGCCTGAGATGGGGGTGGCCATCAACTCGGCGCGCGAGATCGATGTGCGGCCGTCTTCCTGTGGTCCCGTCAGGAACTCGGCGCCGTCGCGCTGCTCGGCCAGAACGGCGATGGGCAGGCGGTTGGCGCGGAAAACGATCGCAGGCAGCTCAAAGCGGCCGCGCGCGAAATCGCGCTGCGCAAAGTCGTGGACCTCAAGGCCTATGCGTTCGGCGAGGTGCTTGATTTCCTGCACTTCGATCCGCGTCTCGGAGATCGGAACGCCGGAAAACAGCACGGTTTCGGCGCTGGGGCGACCGAGATAGGCCGCCACCGCCGAAAAACAGGATTTGAACGCCTCGACCGGAGTCTGGATATGCGTCTGCTGGTTCATGACGGTCGGGGGCTGCCGTCAGGCAGACACCCTATTTCTTTCTGACCGGGGCAAGCAGGTCGAATGGCATGTCGTTGACCTGCTCCGACGGCGTCCGCGCATAGGTCTCGGTGTCGGCAGTCGCCGGCACGTTGAATTCGCTGCGGGCGTAGGCGGTGGCCTGCTTGGCCGGTGCAATGTTCATCGTCTTCAGCAGCTGGCCGGTTGCGGCAAGCAGGCGATACTCGGCGAACAGCGACGCAAATGCTGCAGTATTTGCCAGGGTCTCGGTGTTGAAGCGCGTGTTCTGCGCGTCGAGCACGTCGAGCAGCGAACGCTGGCCGACCTTGAACTGCTCGCGGTAGGACACGACCAGCCTGTCGTTGGCGACGGCCTGCTGGCGCAGCGTCTTGGCGAGATCTGCCTGGCGGAAGCGGCGATCCCACGAGATGCGCACGGCCTCGTCGATCTCGCGCTGCACCTGGTGCAGGGCCAGGCGCTGTTCGCTGACGCGACGGATCTGTTCCTGCTCGTTGGCCTTGTCGATGCCGCCGCGATAGAGGTTCCAGCGCAGCACGACGCGTGCCTGCAGGTCGTTGGTCTCGTCGGCCGAACCGTCGATATCGTTGCCGATGCGGGCGCGGCCTTCGGCCACGACTTCGGGGCCGTATTTGGCGCGCGCGGCGTCGACCAGCGCAGCCGCCGAGTCGATATCGCTGTTGACCATGTGAACGCGCGGATTGTTGCGGCGGGCGAGCCCGATCGCGTCATCGAGCGAACGCGGCAAGGCCTTGGCGACCGAGCCGGGCTTGGCCGGGCTGACCAGTGGCTTGCCGACGGTCTTGAAGAAGCGGATCTTGGCCGCTTCCAGCTCTTCGGCGGCTTCCTGGACGCGCGCCTTGGCTGCGTACAGGCGCTCTTCAGCCTGCTGGCGGTCGGCGTCCGTCAGGGCGCCGCCCTGGATGCCTTCGCGGATGTCGCCCAGGATCGACTGGTGGAAGCCGAGATTGCGCTTGGCATCGCCCAGGATCTGGGCTTGCAGGACGTATTCGAGATAATCCTGAACGACCGAAAGACCGATGAATTCCGAGCGTTCGAGGACGCGGAACGATGCTCCGTCGACACGCGAAGCCTGGCGGTTGAGTTCGGCGCGGCGGGCGCCGTTGTCGAACAGCTTCTGGGTGACGACAACACCAGCTTCCGACGGATAGAGCGCGTCGTCTTCGATCGACAGGGCGCGGCGTGACGGATTGTCGAGCCGGCGCACGCCGCTCGAGGCTTCCAGGTCGACGCTCGGCAGGTAAAGTCCCTTGGCCTGACGCAGTTCGAACTCGATGGCTTCGCGATTTTCGATGGCCTGCCCGATCTCCGGATTGGATTCGACGGCCACCGCCATCGCTTCCTGCAAGCTCATTGCACTGGCGCCATTACCCGACAGCATTGTTGCTGTCAGCAAGATAGCGAGGCGCCTGGCCACGCGTCCGATACTCATCGGCATTTCATTCTCCCACTCATCCCCAGCGCCCCGCTGCGCTGAAGAGCCCGTCCACATCCACCGCGAGCAATTATCCAGCACCGCACGAAAATCGACAGCAAATTGATGGGCCTTTTCCCGATTCAGGGGGATTCCCAACATTTGCCCAAGCACTGTATCAAAAATGCTACATTTCCAGCGGCTAAAACTACTTTTGCTGATGCGTTGGTCCAAGTGTTGAGGTCGCTTTTGCGGGGCTATTACCTCTCCGTCAGAGTCCAACCGCAGATTGCCGAGTCTAGAGCGGCCGAGTCGCAAATTCCTCACGGCGGCGTACTCGATCTCGCTCACATCACTGCGGCACCGGACCTTCGCCGGGGGCAATCGCGGCAAAGTTGTTGCCGACCGATGCAACCTGCGCCGAACCCGGCTTGGCGCCGTGGATCCAGGCGCGGTCCGTACTGAATGAATAAAGCGGCACGTAGCTGCGGTAGGCGCCGTCGCGAGCGACCGTGTTGCTGAGATTGTCGAGGATGAAGGTCCCGCTTTGGGTCGCGACTGACAGCACCGCGTGGAAGACGCCACGGCTCCTGTCCTGTAGCACCACCAGCGACATGCTCTGCGCCGGTACGCCGGCCTCGATCAGTGCCGCCATTTTGAGGATGACATAGTCTTCGCAGTCGCCGGCGCCGCGCGCCAGGATCTCCGTCGGCTTGGCCCAATAGTCCATGTCGCCGTAATTGGCCTCGTCCTTGCGATAGGCGATCAGCGTGTTGATGCCGCGATTGACCGCCGCCAGCTTGTCCAGGAACTTCTTGTCGCGTGCTTCGGTCGCCAGCGCGGCGAAGGAAGCGCCATTCTCGCCGCAGGCGGATGGGTCGGCACAGCCGTCGATGGCGCTGTAGATCTTGGCCCAGCGGGCGGCGACCGGGAAGTTGCGCATCGGAATGGCAACCGACCCGAAAACGCCGGGAATGATCGCTGCAGTCTTGATCGGATCGACACCGGGGGAGGGTTGATCTTCTGCTTTGCTGCGCTCGGCCAGGCCATAACCGTCGAAGTCCTTGCCGAAGCCGAACACGACGGTCGTGGAAGCAGGTTGAAGCTCGCTGAGCACCAGTCCGCCGAGCAGACGCGGCGGCTGCCATTCCGCAGTGGTGGGCGCCGCCCGGCCGTCGCTTGCTGCCGCGACATGCATCGTCGCCGCCAGCAATGCTGCAACGGAAAAACTCTTCAATGCGAATATTGAGCAGCTTGTTGCTGTTGATTTCATGACGCCCACCATTTGAAGTGGACGTTACAGGCGTGGTCTCAAATTATCGGAAATGAACGCAGGTAATCATAGTATAAAATTGAAGTTATACTTTGCGTCAAAATTGCCGAAAATTTTCCGCTTTGTTTAATCGAGCGGATCGAAGGCTGGTGCCTTGCCACATTCCGTGTCTTCATTTTGGTCGGCGGAGGGAGCTAAGGCATGGCAACAGGCCGCGAATTTGACCGCGGGCCGTCGTCCGAGTGGCGCGCATGATCGTTTCGCGTACGGCCATGATCTATTGTGCGGCGATAGCGGCGATGGCAGGCGTTGCCGTCTTGCTCATGTCCAGCGACCGGACCCGCTTGCCGCCGCAGCCAGTCTTTGGCGACCAACGGCAACCGCAGGGCGGGCAGTCGGAGGCCGCTCTGGCTCCACTCGGAGGCGCAGACGTAGCCTCCCTTGCAGCTCGGACCGTCGCCGCCGATGTCGTCGCCCCGCCAGCCAGCGCAGGCCACCCTTTGCAGCGTGTCGCGGCGCGGCCGCCGCTCGGCGATCTCGGTGTTGCCGCCCAGCCGAGACGAACGCCTTCGGGCGATTGGCAAGGCACGCTTCTTTACCGACCTGCGGTGACGTCTTCGGCTTCGTTCGAGGCAATGGGGTACGTCATCTCGATTGCCGATGTGGAGGCGGTCCCGCCCGGCGAGATCTGCGACTATGAAGGCGTTACCTGGTCATGCGGCGAGCGCGCCATGCTTGCCTTCAGATATTGGCTGCGCGGTCGCGCGCTCGTGTGTGCCGTGAAACCGGCTGCCGACCGTGTTGCCGTCGCGGTGCCGTGCCGACTGGGCAAGCAGGATGTGGGCGCATGGCTGGTTGCCAATGGCTGGGCGCTGGCGCGGCCGGGCGGTGCATATGAGAAGGCAGAGAGCGTCGCGCGCAGTGCCCGGATGGGCATTTTCGGGCCGCCGGGTTGAGCGTCCGAACCCGGGTCGCACCGAGGCTTTGTGGCAGCTGAATAGGGAAAATGAGCGCCTTTCGAACACATCCCTCAAATTGTTCGTATTCACAGAGGGAATGTTTCATTCTCCGCCTGTAGATCGATTCGTGACGAGTACGGAGGGATCTGGCGTGGACAATAATGGTGCGGGGCATTCGGGTCGGGATTGGGCGCCGATCGTTCGCTATTCGCTTCTCGGCACTGCCGCTTGCGCGGTGGTGGCTGCGGGAGCGGCGGCGGTGCTGTTCAGTGGTCAGCCCGACGGGACCTTCTGGCGCGGTGTGATCGGCGCCGGCGCCGTTGCTTCGCTGGTGGCTGCACCCTTGCTCGCCCTGGTCGCCAATGAACGGCGCAAGTTTGCCTCGCTCCGCTCGGAAGTCAGCCGGCTGTCTTCGACCGACGCGCTCACCTCCTGCCTCAACAGCGGCGTTTTCGCCAATCTGATCGATGCCTTCCGCGGCAACTCCGCGTCCGGCGGCCGCCGCCAGGGGGCGTTGCTGGTCGTCGAGATCGATGATTTCCGCGCCATCAACGCCAAGTTCGGCCATGCCTGGGGCGACGAGGTGCTCAAGAGCGTCGCCGGCACCATCAAGGCGTCGGTTCGCGCCGGTGATCTCGTCGGCCGCATCGGCGGCGAGGAGTTCGGCATCTTCCTGCCCGGCACCAGCCGCGAGAACGCCGAGCGCGTCGCCGAGCGCATCCGCGGCACCGTCTCGGAGACAATCCTTGAGCCCGGCGGCCGCAAGATGCCGCTGTCGGTCAGCGTTGGTGCCGTGATGTTCGAAGACCAGGTCGAGTTCGACGATCTCTTCCGTCACGCCGACGACCGCCTCAGCGAGGCCAAGGCCCGCGGCCGCAACCGCATCGAGTTCACCGAGCTGTCGGACCAGCCCGAAGGGCGCCCGAGCTACGACTCGTGAGGCTCGCGCAACCCTGCGCAGCCTAATCGTGAGACCGCTTGCATTTTAACGGTTCGTGCAAGACTTCCTGAAATCTCAGCATGTCCTAATGTGCCGCAGCAGCTGGCGGGGGTCGGGCCATGTGGAAGTTCCTGCGGGCCGAGAATGGAAATTTCGGTGTCATGACGGCGATCGCCATGGTGCCGATCTTGGCGGCGGTGGCCGGGGCGGTCGACTTCGTCAGCATCAACAACAAGGCCGACAAGCTTCAGAACTCACTGGACACTGCCGGATTGGCCATTGGCACGAAGTACTATTCGGGCATGACCAAGACGGAGCTGACGGAGCTTGGCCGAAGCTTCTTCGAGGCCAACCTGGTCCGCATCCGCGAGAACGCCGGCGACCTGATCTACAACGAGCAAGTCACCGATTTCGAGGCGTCGGCGTCATCGTCCGGTGACAAGAACTTCATCGAGGTCAAGTCCAGCATCCACCAGCAGGGAATGGTGGGCGGCTCGATAGACTGGACTGCAAATCGCCGGTCGGTCGTGCAGGTGGCGCCTGGTCAGCCGGCCTGCGTGCTCGCGCTCGATCCACACGCCTCAGCCTCGGTCAAGCTGCAAGGGTCCACCCGGGTCACGCTCGATGGCTGCATCATCGCCTCGAATTCCGATGCCGCCGATTCCGTCTCGCGCGGAGGATCGGCAATTGTGCAGGCGGAATGTGTGATAACGGTGGGCACAACGACGGGTCTTGGCACGTCCAGTACCAAGCTGGCCTGCGGTGTGCCGCATGAGCGCCAGCTGGCGTCGCTCGACCCGTTGGCCAATATCGTGCCGCCGGCCTACACCGCCTGCCAGAACGTTCCTGGCGGCAAGACCAAGACGCTGTCGCCCGGCACCTTCTGCAACAAGACGATCTCAGGCGATGTTACGCTCGAACCGGGCAACTACGTCCTGCGTGGTGGACAGATCAAGCTTGGTGGCAATGGCAGGCTGACCGGAGCTGGTGTCACCATCTTCCTGATGGAGGATGCAAAATTTGTCTCCAATGCCAACGAGGTGATCAATCTGTCGCCGCCGTCCACTGGCCTCTACGCGGGCATCACCATCTACCAGGTGAAGACCAACACCAACGAGGTTCAGATCAATGGCGGTTCGGGATCGAACGTAGCCGGTTTCATCTACGCGCCGGCGGCCCACGTCTTTTACGCCGGCAATTCCGACATGACGGGAAGTGGTCAGTGCATCCGCATCGTCGGCAACACCATCGAGATGACCGGCAACTCATCGGTGAAGTCCAACTGCGATGCCGAACTCGGCGGAAAGAAGATGTATGCCGGCCGCATCATCTCTTTGGTTCGGTGAGCCCGGCAATGTCGGCGGGCACCACATGTCTGCGTCTGCAACAGTTGGTTGCTGGTGCTTGTATCCCAAGCCTCTAACCTGGGGCGGGGCTTGATTCGCACACCGTTCGGAGAGGGAGAAACCCCGGTGTTCACAAGCAGGAAGATCTTAGTCAGTGCAGTCTCGGCAATCGCCATCAGCGTCTTGCCGATCACGCTCGATTCGTCGTCCATCGTCAGTTTCGCCAAGGCGCACGCCAAGGGTGGCGACAAGGGCGGTGGCAACGACAAGGGTGGCGGGAGCGACAAGGGCGCCGATCGGGGCGGCGGCAACCCCGACCGTGGCAAAAGCGATGACAATGGCAAAGGCAAGGGCGGCGGGGCGGAAAAGTCCGGGGGCAAGTCGGCATCGGCCGGCAACCTGCTGGACACGCTGCTCAGCGGCGGCAAGCCCGAGAACCGGAAAGCCAAGCCGGCGGTTGAAAAGGCCGCCAAGTCGAGCAAGAAGGCCAACTCCGTCGACGTCGCGGCGCTTGAGACGCCTGGCGGCAAGCCGGTCAAGGAAAAGAAGCTGAATGCCCGGCTGGCTGGCCTGAATTCGCTCAATCGCAACTACCACGCCTATCTCAACTCACAGTCGCCGCGCATGGCCCTCATCAGGGACTATGTGCTCGCGTCGGCCAACGCCGACCTGGCGGGCGACGCGCTGAAGGCTGCCGCCGACAAGGCGGCGCTGTCGCAGGCTGCCCTTGATGCCGCCCTGGCGGCCATCGAGCCGTTCGACGGCAGCGCGCCGGTCGCCGATCCGACTGCCGATGCGCTCCAGGCGCGCCTGGATGAGCTGAACGGCATGGAGCCACCGGTCGATCCGGCTCAACTCGACGCCTTCAACGCCGAGAAGCAGGCGTTGTCTGATGCGCTTGCCGCCGCAGACAAGCTGGCGACGGACGAACAGGCGGTTGCCGACGCCCAGGCTGCTGCGGATGCGGCGGCAATAGGCACCACCGACGCGGATCTCAAGGAGGCCCTGATGGCGGCCGCCAACAAGAACCGTGTTGCCGAATATGGCGACAACTACATCAACGACCAGGTGATGGACTGGGCCAAGGATGTGCTCGGCGTCGGCGACGCCTTCGGCAAGATCGATCAGGTCAAGGAAGCGCTGGCAACCAAGACTGCGTCGGTCGAGCCCGAGCCGGAGCCTGAGCCGGTGGTCGAACCCGCGCCTGCAGTGGTTCCTGTTCTGTTGCCCGCGAACTGACGTTTCGGGTCAGAAACCGAGGAATTGTCGACCGCCGCCGGGCCGCCCGGCGGCGGTTTCATGTCTGCGCAGGGAGTAGCCCGGTGTGGTTGGTGCGCCGGCATCGGAAAAACAGCCGGAACCCGCTCGTTCCCCGTTGACTCCGCTCTGTCTGTTTTGCAGAGTGAAACCGGTTTCACTTGTCGGGAACGTGCCGCTTGAAGTTCGATCTGTCGATCCTCGCCAAGCATATCCCCTTCCTGCTGGAAGGGGCGTGGCTGACCTTCCAGGTCTGCCTGCTTGCTGTCGTCGGCAGTCTGGTGCTCGGGCTGCTGGTCGCGGCGGCGCGCACGTCCGCCTCGCCGCTGCTCAACCGGCTGTCGGCTGTCTATGTCGATATTTTCCGCAACATCCCTTTCATCGTGCAGATGTTCTTCTTCTATTTCGGGCTGCCCGAGATCGGTATCTACATCGATGCCTTCACGACAGGCGTCATCGCCATGTCGATCGCCGGCGGCGCCTTCACCTCTGACGTCATTCGCTCGGGCATCCTGGCAATCGACCCGGGCATCATCGAGGCTGCGCAGGTCAGCGGGCTGAAGAAAAGCACGATCTTTCGCAGGATCGTCATGCCCATTGCCCTGCGCGCTTCGGTTCGACCTCTGGGCTCGGTGTTCATCAACCTGATCCTGACCTCGTCGATCCTGTCGACCATCACGCTCAATGAACTGACCGGCTCGGCCAAGATCGTCGCGTCCAATACCTTCAGGCCCTTCGAGGTCTATTTCGTCCTGCTCGTCGCCTATGCGGCGCTGACCTGGTTCGTATCGATCCTGATCGGCCTGCTGCACCGTTACCTCAATCGCAACCAGGCGGAGGGGGCGGTCTGATGCGCTACGGAGACTTCACGCCTTACGATCTGGTGCTGCTGCTCCAGGGTCTGGGTGTTTCGCTGGCGCTGTTCGTGTCGACCACGCTGATCGGTCTGGCCATCGGCACGCTGTGGGCGGTGATCCGGTTCTATCGTGTGCCGGTGCTGGCACAGGTTGTGACCTTCGTCGCCGAGCTGCTCAAGAACTCGCCTGTTCTGGTGCAGCTGTTCTTGGTTTTCTTCGGCCTGCCGGCGTTCCTCAAGATCAACGTCACGCCGACGGAAGCCGCCGTCATCACCCTGTCGGGCAACAGTGCCGCCTTCATCTACGTCATCGCTGTTTCGGCCATCGAGTCGGTCGGCCGCGACCAGATCGAGGCCGCGCGCGTGTTTGGTCTCAGCCGTTGGCAGATCCTGCGCCGGGTGATCGCGCCGCAGGCGGCGGCCTTTGCCATCGGCCCGTTGACGGGCCTGCTGGTCAACCAGTTGCAGGTCACCTCGCTGATCTCGGTCATCGGCGTCATGGACCTGACCAAGGTCGGCAACATTCTCAACCTGCGCACGCTGAAGCCCTTCGCCGTCTGGGCCGCCGTCGGTGCGCTCTATTATCTCACCGCCAAGCTGGTGGCTTATGCCGGCGCCCGCTTCGAGAAGCGGCTTCGCGCCCATACCGCCTGGAAGGGTCTGTAAATGATCAGCATCACCGGCCTGCGCAAATCCTTCGGCGCCGCCACTGTCCTCAACGGCATCGACCTCGAGATCCGCCAGGGCGAGGTGGTCTCGGTGCTCGGCTCGTCCGGCTCGGGCAAATCGACGCTCATCCGCTGCATCAACGGTCTCGAAAAGATCGATGCCGGCAAGATCATGGTTGACGGTTTCGACGTCTCCAAACCGCGCGAACTGTCTGAAGCGCGCAAGCGCTCGGGCACCGTGTTCCAGCTGTTCAACCTCTATCCGCACATGACGGCGGTGCAGAATGTAGCGCTTGCCCCGGTCGAGGTGCTCAAGGTGCCGCGCAAGCAGGCCGAGGCCGAAGCGCGTGAATTGCTGCGTTCGGTCGGGCTGTCCGAACGTGCCGACGCCTATCCGGCGCAGCTGTCGGGCGGCCAGCGCCAGCGTGTCGGCATCTGCCGGGCGCTCGCGATGAAGCCGAGCTATCTCCTGCTCGACGAGGTCACCAGCGCGCTCGATCCCGAGATGACGGCGGAGGTGCTGTCGATCCTGGCCAATCTCGCCAAGGGCGGCACGACCATGGTGTTCGTCACTCACGAGATCGAGTTCGCCCGTTCGATCTCCACGCGCATCGCCTTCCTCGACAAGGGGCAGATGATCGCCGACCTACCGACTGCCGACTTCTTTTCCGACAAGGGCATGGCGCTGCCGCGCGTAGCCCAGTTCCTCTCCAAGATGCGCAAAGACTGAAAAGACCGAAATGATCCTGCTTGCCAATTCCGAGGCCTGGCCCGGCTTCTCCAAGAGCGTCGACCTTCTGAAGGCTGGTCGCCACGGCCTCGATGCCATGGTGGCCGGCATCGGCGAAGTCGAGCGTGAAGTGAAGGTCCGTTCCGTCGGCTTCGGCGGCTGGCCGAACATGCTCGGCCGCATGGAATTCGACGCCGGTGTCATGGACGGCACAAGCCGCGAGGTCGGTGCCGTTGGCGCCGTGCCTGATACGCTGCCTGTGTCGGCGCTCGCCCATGAAGTGATGAAGCGCCTGCCGCATGTCATGCTGACAGGCGACGGTGCCCGTCGCTTCGCCACCGAGATCGGCTTTGGCATCGACGAGACGCTCTACGAAGACAGCAAGCGCGTCTGGTGGGAGCGTCTGCAGAAGGAGCTTTCGGCGGAAGAGCTGGCAAAATTCCCCGACATTCCGCTGGCGCCGCTGAGCCGCACCATCACCGATCCGGAGCGTGTCCGCGACACCACCGTGTTCCTGTCCAAGGACAGTGCTGCAGGCCTCAACGTCGTCACCTCGACCTCGGGCTGGGCGTGGAAATATCCCGGCCGCCTCGGCGACTCGCCTATTCCCGGCGCCGGCTTCTATGCCGACAGCCGCTTTGGTGCTGCCGCCTGCACCCACACCGGCGAGATGACCATGCGCTGCGGCACCGCGCGCACCATCGTGCTGGCCATGCGGCTTGGCCATTCGCTCGAACAGGCGATCGCTTTGGCTGTCGAGGAGTTGCTTGAGCTGAAAAGTGGCTTCCTCGCCGGTGTCGTCATCCACGCGCTCGACGCTCACGGCAAACACAAGGTCGTCAGTCTGAATTGCGAAGAACAGATCCGCTACTGGTACTGGGACGAAACCCTGCCGGAACCGGAACACCGCTTCGCCGAAGCGTTTACATCCTAAAACTCAAGGGAGAGGAAAATGAAGAACCTGATTGCGAAACTGGCGGGCGCAGCGCTTGCCATCGGCCTGGCGGCCACGGGCGCAGCCCAGGCCGGCAAGATCGATGAGATCCGCGAGCGCGGCACCGTCCGCATCGGCGTGTCGCTCGGCGGCGAGCCGATCGGCTTCCGCGACGCCCAGAACAACCCCGTCGGCTATGACGTCGACGTGGCCACCATGCTCGCCGAAAAGCTCGGCGTGCCGGTCGAGTTCGTCGACGTGTCGGGCGACGCCCGCATCTCGATGCTGGTGTCGGGCCAGATCGACATCGCGGTCGCCAACACCTCCGCGACGCTCGAGCGCGCCAAGTCGGTGGATTTCTCGATCCCCTACAACCGCGCCGGCCTGCGCATCATCGTCCAGAAGGACGCCGGCATCACTTCGCTTGAAGGCCTCGCCGGCAAGAAGATCGTCGTCGGCCGCGGCTCGACCGGCGAAACCTTCATCAAGAAGGCGGCGCCCCAGGCCGAGCTCGTCTACACCGACAACTTCTCGCCCGAGGGCGTGCTGCTGCTCCAGCAGAAGCGCGTCGACGCGGCCATCGAGGACTCCTCGCTGCTCGACTATCTCGCCACCAAAAACGAAAACCTGGTGACGCTGCCGGGCCTGCACTCCAACGACCCGATCGGCATCGCGGTCGCCAAGGGCGACGATGGCTTCGTGCGCTGGATCGACATGTTCGTGTCGGACTACATCCAGAGCGGCGCCTACGAGACCAACTACAAGAAGTGGTGGGGCGAGACCGCCAACCCGCCGGCGCTGACCCCGCTCTGGTAATACGGAGTGGAGACAACGGGCAGGCGGGACATCCGGCCTGCCCGTTTTGCATTCGGCTCGTCTGGTCTCAGGACGTCGAGCGCGGCACGAAGAAGGTCGGCACCGTCACGTCGGCCTTGCCGTTGGCGAACTCGCCGGGTCGGCTCAGGAAACGCAGGATCTCGGCGACATAGGCATTCTTGTCGTAGCCGATGGACGAGATCGGATAGGCCTCGAAGTCGGTCAGCGACAGGTTGTCGAAGCCGTAGAGCCTGAAGCGCCCGGGCCGGTTGTGCGAGAGTGCTGCGCGATGAACGTCCATCACGCCCATGGCCATGGCATCCGACGTGCAGAACACTGCATCGACATCTGGCCAATCGCCCGACTGGGCCATCTGGCGGCCGCTGGCATAAGAATAGTCGCCGCGCAGTTCGGCAACGAGGCGGATGCCGTGCCGATGCATCTCGGCCTTGTAGGCGGCGATGCGGCTCTGCTCGACCGGCGAGGATACGCGGCCGGTGACGAGCGCCGCCGTGCCGACACCCTTGCCGGCGGCGTCGGCCACAGCTTCCGCGATGCCGATGGCTTCGTCGGGCACGACCGAGGGCGAGGAGCCGTCATGCATGCCGTTGAGCATCAGGACGTCGTCGCTGCGGAACATCTTGCGCACGCTTTCGGCGTCGGCGAAGTCGGAGAACACCAGTGCTGCATCGACATGGTAGGCGACGCCGTTGCGCAGGAACTCCTCGATGCGCTCGACAGAGCCGACGCGCAGGAAGATGACCTGCTTGCCGATCGACTGGATTTCGCCGATCAGCAGGTCGAACAGGTCGAGGTCGGAGAAGTCGTGGATGTGGTTGACGATGACGGCGATCAGATTGACGGTCTTGGTGGTCAGGCTGCGCGCCAAGAGATTGGGCTTGAAGCCGAGCTTCTCTGCTGCTTCAAGCACACGCGCGCGCTTGTCGGCCGAGACCGGGCGGCTTTCGCTCGACAGCGCCCGCGAGGCGATGGCGCGCGATACGCCGGCAAGCTCGGCGACATCGGCGATGGTCGGCGACGTCCGTCGTTTGCGCGAACTGTGCATTGCTGCCTTTGCTAAGTGTCGGTCTTTGGATCCGGCGTCCTGGCCGGGGCGCCCGGCCGCAGAATTCATTCGGGAACTGATTTGATGATTACCTGCTTCGACATTGGCGGTTCAACGATAAAAAGCGCCCGCGCCCGATCAGCCGGCGAAATCGAGATCATCGACCGGGTGGCGACGCCACTCGATGATTTCGACGCGTTCGCCGCTGTCATCGCCGAGCGCGTCGGGACAGGCGAGGGGCGCACGAAGGGTGTGTCCATCTCCATCGCCGGCGTCGTCGATCCCGCCTCAGGCAGCCTGAAATGCGCCAACATCCCTTGCGTCGACGGCCGCCTGATCGCTGACGACCTGGCGCGGGCCATCGGCCTGCCGGTGTGGATCGCCAACGATGCCGATTGCTTCGCGCTCGCCGAGGCGACCAGTGGCGCCGGCAAGGGCCATCGCAACGTCTTCGGCGTTATCCTCGGCACCGGCGTCGGCGGCGGGCTTGTCATTGATGGCCGCATCGTTGCGGGTGCCGGCGGTTATGCCGGCGAGTGGGGGCATGGCAAGGCGTTGCAGACAAGCGTTGGCCAGCCGCCCGTCGAAGTGCCGCATTTCGCCTGCGGCTGCGGCCAGTCCGGCTGCGTCGACACCATCGGCGGCGCCCGCGGCATGGAAAAGCTGCACAGGCTTCTCTGTGGCGAGGTGCTGTCGAGCACCGAGGTCATCGACCGCTGGCGCGCCGGCGAGGCGAAGGCGAGCCGCACCATCGACATCTATCTCGAACTGGTCAGCGTGCCGCTGGCGCTGACGCTCAACATCATCGGCTCGTCCATCGTGCCTGTTGGAGGCGGCCTGTCCAACGTGCCCGAACTGATCGAAGCGCTGGACCGCGAGGTGCGTGGCCGCACCCTGCGCCGCGCCGCCAATCCGCTGGTGGTCAAGGCCGCGCTGAGCACCGAACCCGGCCTGATCGGCGCAGCAGCGCTCGGCCTGCAGGAGATTGCCCATGTCTGAAGCGACAATGTCTGAGACCGTCCTGCTCGAAGTCTGTGTCGACAGCCCGGAGGGCCTCGCTGCGGCGATCGCGGGCGGCGCCGACCGGATCGAACTCTGCGCCGCGCTCGAGACCGGCGGGTTGACCCCGTCACCGGGCCTGATGGCGTTGGCGGCCAAGGCGCCGACCCCGGTTTATGCGATGATCCGCTCCCGGCCCGGCGATTTCGTCTATGACGATGGCGACATGGCCGCTCTCCTGGCAGATATCGATGCGGTGCGCGCCGCCGGCCTCGAAGGCGTCGTGCTCGGCGCCAACCACGCCGACGGCAGCCTCGACCGCGAGGTGCTCGCCAAGCTGGCTGCACACGCGCAGGGGTTGGGCATGACGTTGCACCGCGCCTTCGACCTCGCCGGCCCGGACTACGACGGGGCCATCGACTTCGCCGTCGAACTGGGCTTCGAGCGCATCCTCACCTCGGGCGGCGAGACGACGGCGCTGAAGGGGCTCAACGCACTTGCCGCCTGCTTCGCCCACGCCGGCGACCGCATCGCCATCATGCCGGGATCGGGCGTCAATCTCGAAACCCTCGCTGCGATCAGGGCGCGATTGCCCTTCCGCGAAATCCACTCGTCCTGCTCGGTGGCGTCAGATGTTGCCGGCGGCAAGGCGCTGGAACTCGGCTTTGTTTCAGCGCGCCCGAAGCGCACGGATATCGACACCGTCAGGGCGATGAAGGCCGCGCTGTCCTGAACAGGGCTCACGGCTGGTCGGCGAGGTCCTTGCTCGAAATCTCGTAGAGCGTCTTGTCGGTCTGTGCATCGACGCCGACAAGACTCACCTCGTGGCCCCACAGGCGCTGGACATGGCGCAGCGTCGCGTCGCGACTCTGCTCGACCAGCGTGCCGCCTTGGTGGACGGTGTGCTTCAGGCGAAGCTTGCGGTCGCCCTTGAGGTCGGCGTCGACAGCCTGGATGTCGGGCTGGGTCATGCCGACATCGTAGCTGTCGGCCAGCTTCGAGCGCACCCGCTCGTAACCGCGCTCGTCATGGATCGCGGTCACCTCATAATAGGGGTCGGACGATTCCTCGCGCAGCGAAAACAGCCGCATTTCGCGGATCAGCGCCGGGCTCAGGAACTGGCGGATGAAGGATTCGTCGCGGTGGCTGGCCCAGGCGTCGATCAGCGTCGCGCGCCAGTCGCCATTGCCGGCGAAGTCGGGGAACCAGTCCTTGTCTTCCGCCGTCGGCTCCATGCAGATGCGCTGGATGTCGCGCATCATGTTGAAGCCCAGCGTATAGGGGTTCAGCCCGCCATAGCGCGGGTCGTCGAAGCTCGGCTGGAACACCACGTTGGAATGGCTCTGCAGCACTTCCAGCATGGTGCCTTCGCTGATCAGCCCGCGGTCGAACAGGCTGTTCATGATGGTGTAGTGGGTGAAGGTTGCGCAACCCTCGTTCATCACCTTGGTCTGGCGCTGCGGGTAGAAATATTGCGCGATGACGCGCACGATGCGCAGCACCTCGCGCTGCCACGGCTTCAGCACCGGGCTGTATTTCTCCAAGAAGTAGAGCAGGTTTTCTTCCGGATATTCGATTGCCTGCTGGCGTTCCGACAGGTCGGTCTCGACCTCGCGCGGCGCGGTTGTCTCATGCGTCTGGGGCAGGGTGCGCCACAGGTCGCTGAATGTCCGTTCCTCATGCTCCAGCCGCTCGCGGATACGCGCCTGCTCGCGCTCGACCGACAGCCGTGGCCTGCGGCGATAGCGGAACACTGCCTGCGGCATCAGTGCGTGCGCTGCATCGAGCACGGCCTCGACCACAGCCGGCCCGTAGCGCTCCTCGCAGCGGGCAACGTAGCTCTTGGCAAACTCCATATAGGCGAGGATGGCGCCTGCATCCGTCCATTGCTGGAACAGGTAGTTGTTCTTGAAGAAGTGGTTATGGCCGAAGGACGCATGCGCGATGACCAGCGTCTGCATCGCCATGGTGTTTTCTTCCATGAGATAGGTGATGCAGGGATTGGAGTTGATCACCAGCTCGTAGGCGAGGCCCATGCGGCCCCTGCGATAGAGGTTCGACTCGTGGACGAAATGTTTGCCGAAGGACCAGTGCTGGTACATCAGCGGCATGCCGATCGACGAATAGGCGTCGAGCATCTGTTCCGATGAAATCACCTCGATCTGGTTGGGGTAGAAGTCGAGATGCATCTCGTCGACGGCGATCTCCCGGATCGCCTCATAGGCGCGCGACAGGTCGCTGAAATTCCAGTCTGAGCTGGTGAACAGCAGTTGCGGGGCTTTTGAACGCTTTTCCACCTTGCATCCTCAACTGCGCTTGCCCGAAGGCGGCTGCTTGGCGAACAGTTCGTGGAAGACGGGGTAAATGTCCGCGGGCTTGGCGATGCGGGTCATCTCGAAATTGGGCCACTCTTCGCTGACCGAGCGATAGGCGTTCCACAGCGACGTGCCGTTGTCGGCGTGGCGGAACATCTCGCTCTCGCGCTCGTCGATGATCTCGACATAGGCGTAATACTGGCAAAGACGCATCAGCGTGTCGTTCAGCATCGAAACGCACTTGTCGGAATCATTGGGGATGTTGTCGCCATCCGACGCCTGGGCGGCGTAGATGTTCCACTCATGGCTGGGATAGCGCTCGCGGATGACACGCAGCATCTCTTCCAGCGCCGTCGACACGACGGTGCCGCCGCTCTGGGTGCTGTAGAAGAACGTGTCCTCGTCGACCTCCGAGGCCTCGTGGGTGTGGCGGATGAAGACGATGTCCGTCTTCTGGTAACGCCGCTTGAGGAACAGGTGCAAGAGCACGAAGAAGCGCTTGGCTAGGTCCTTTTCGCGTTCGCCCATCGAGCCGGAGACGTCCATCAGGCAGAACATCACCGCATTGGCATTGGGCACCGGCTGCGGCTCGAAACGCTTGAAGCGCACGTCGATGGGATCGATGTAGGGAATGAGCTTGCGCCGGCGCAGCAGCGTGGCGTGCCTGTCGCGCAATTCGGCGAGGCGTTGCAACGTGGCCGGGATGGGCCGCTTCTCCTCTTCCAGCTGCTTGATCTCTTCGGCGAGTGCGTCGAGTTCGTCCTGCTTCGGCCGATGCAGTGCGATGCGCCGGCCGAAGCTGTTGAACATCGTGCGCGCCACGCTGATGCTGGTCGGGTTGCCGCTCATCGTGTAGCCGGCCCGGCGCGGCCGGAAGGTCACGACCTCCTTGAGGTTGAGCTTCACCAGGTCGGGCAGCTCGAGGTCCTCGAAGAACAGGTCAAGCACCTCCTCGCGGGTCAGCGCGAACTGGAAGTCGTCCTCGCCTTCGCCGGAGGCCGACGGTTCCGAGCCCTTGCCGCCGCCGGCCGCCGGGCGCGGGATGCGGTCGCCGGTGCCGAACACCTTGTTGCCGGGCAGCACCTCTTCGCGCGTGCCGGTGTGGGTGGCGCGCTGGAAGGTCGGTTCGCCGATGCCCTTGGTCGGAATGCGGATCGTCTGGTCTGTGTCGGCCGTGTCGATCTTTCCCGATTTGACGCGCTCGTTGATCGCCCGCTTCAGCTCGTCGCGGGCGCGCTTGAGGAAACGCTGCCTGTTGCCAAGGCTCTTGTCCTTGGGGTTCAGGCGCCGGTCGATGAAATTGGGCATTGTGTCCCCGCCTTCTCGCCGGTCAGCCAGCCTTGTTGACGCGCATGTACCAGTCGACCAGTCGACGCACCTGGCGCTGCGTGTAGCCGCGTTCGGTCATGCGCTGGACGAATTCGGCATGCTGCTTTTCGGTCGTGGTATCGCGCTTGGCGCCGAAGCTGATGACGGGCAGCAGGTCCTCGACCTGGCCGAACATGCGCTTCTCGATGACCTCGCGCAGCTTCTCGTAGCTGGTCCAGGACGGGTTGCGGCCGTTGTTCTTGGCGCGCGCCCTCAACGTGAACTTCACCACCTCGTTGCGGAAGTCCTTGGGGTTGGCGATACCCGCCGGCTTCTCGATCTGCGACAGCTCGGAATCGAGGATGCCGCGGTTAAGGATCTGACCGGTGTCGGGGTCCTTGTAGTCCTGGTCCTCGATCCAGGCGTCGGCATAGGCGATGTAGCGGTCGAACAGGTTCTGGCCATATTCGCTGTAGCTTTCGAGATAGGCCTTCTGGATCTCGTGGCCGATGAACTCGGCGTAGCGGGTGGCGATCTCCGACTTGATGAAGTCGAGATAGGACTGCTCGATCTCGCTCGGATATTGCTCGCGCTTGATCGCCTGTTCCATCACATACATCAGGTGCACCGGGTCGGCGGCGATCTCCTTGGTGTCGTAATTGAAGGTCTCGGACAACACCTTGAAGGCAAAGCGCGTGCTGACGCCGGTCATGCCTTCGTCGACGCCGGCCGCGTCGCGATACTCCTGCATCGACTTGGCCTTGGGGTCGACGTCCTTCAGGTTCTCGCCATCATAGACGCGCATCTTGGTGTAGAGCGGCGAATTCTCGTGCTCGGTGAGACGCGTCGACACGGTGAAACGGCTGAGGATGTCGAGCACCTCGGGCGCGCAGGGGTTGTTGACCAGCTCGCTCTCGCGCAGCAGCTTTTCATAGATCAGCCGCTCTTCGGTGACGCGCAGGCAATAGGGCACCTTGACCACCAGGATGCGGTCGAGGAACGCCTCATTGTTCCTGTTGCTCTTGAACTGCAGCCATTCGGATTCGTTCGAATGGGCCAGCACGATGCCCTGGTAGGGGAAGGCGCCGAAGCTCTCGGTGCCGTTGTAGTTGCCTTCCTGGGTGGCGGTCAGAAGCGGGTGCAGCACCTTGATCGGCGCCTTGAACATCTCGACGAATTCCAGCAGGCCCTGCGTCGTGCGGTTCAGGCCGCCGCTGTAGGAATAGGCGTCGGGATCGGCCTGGCTGAAATTCTCGAGCTTGCGGATGTCGACCTTGCCGACCAGCGCCGAAACGTCCTGGTTGTTCTCGTCGCCGGGTTCGGTCTTGGCGATGCAGATCTGGCGCAGCCGCGACGGCATCAGCTTGACGACCGAGAACTTGGAGACGTCGCCGCCGATCTCCTCGAGCCGCTTGGCGGCCCAGGGAGAGATCAGTCCGGTCAGCCGGCGCCGGGCGATGCCATATTTGTCTTCAAGCAGGTCCGCCATGCGTTCGGGGTGGAACAGGCCGAGCGGGGATTCGAAGATCGGGCTGATCTGGCCGTTGACCTTCAGCGTGTAGATCGGCCGCTCCTCCATCAGCTTCTTCAGCCGCTCGGCGAGCGACGACTTGCCGCCGCCGACCGGGCCGAGCAGATAGAGGATCTGCTTGCGTTCCTCGAGCCCCTGGGCGGCGTAGCGGAAGTAGCCGACGATGCGTTCGATCGTGTCTTCCATGCCGTAGAATTCGGGAAAGGCCGGATAGATCTTGATGGTCCGGTTGGCGAAGATGCGCCCCAGCCTTGCGTCGGCGCTGGTGTCGATCAGTGTGGGGGCGCCGATGGCGTCCACCATCCGTTCGGCCGCCGTGGCATACATCGACGGCTGCTCGCGGCAGGCGAGCAGATATTGCTGGAGGCTCATCTCCTCGGTGGTCTGACTGCCGTAGATCTCCGAGAAAAGATTGAAGACGTCGGTTTCGCGCGTTTGCATGGCACCCTCACAATGCCGAAGCCGGTGTCGGGAGTGATCGCCCACTTCAGCTCTTTGCCTACATCTCAACTTCCCTGAACAAGCAAAGTTCCGTCACAGAATCTTGTGATCGAATATTTGCTGCGGACATATCGAACAGCTGGTTGAAGAGGCCATCAGCATGGCCGCAATGACCGCTGTCTTCGTCGGTAATTTACGCTGATTTATGCACGCGGCATTTCAACTGTCGGCTGCAATCGCGCGTGAAGCGGGTCGGGCTGGCTTCTTATGCGGAACAGCCGGAACTGATTCCATTAATACACCCGATTCGGGCCATCGCGCATCAAGGTCGTTAGATGGCGGTGGAAAATCGGGCTGCCTTCAGTCAGATACGAGTCCGCTGGCGAACAGGTTTCCTGCTATTCGGCAGGTCGGGCAAATATGCTCAATTCTGAGCAATTGCGCATTCTTGAAAATGCTGCGAAACTGGCATTGCAAGTTACAGGTGAGACGCCCGTTATGAGTGCCCGGCCCGAAAGCAGCAATCCCAGGCTCGACGATGCAGCGCGTGCCGGCTGGCTCTATTATGTGGCCGGCAACACCCAGGACCAGATTGCCAGCAAGCTCGGGATCTCCCGCCAGACGGCCCAGCGCCTTGTCTCGCTGGCCATGTCCGAGGGGCTGATCAAGGTACGCGTCGACCACCCCATCGCTTCCTGCCTCGACCTGGCGGCCAAGCTGAAATCGCGCTTTGCGCTCGACCTTGTCGAGGTGACGCCGAGCGACCCCGACTCCACCTCGTCGACCATCGGCATCGCCCAGGCGGCGGCGGTCGAGATCGAAAAATGGTTGCGCAATCCGGAGCCGATTGTCATGGCCATCGGCACCGGCCGCACGCTCAAGGCGGCGATCGAGCAGCTGCCGCCGATGGAGTGTCCCCAGCACAAGGTGGTGTCGCTGACCGGCAACATCTCGCCCGACGGCTCGGCCGCCTTCTACAACGTCATCTTCACCATGGCCGACACCATCAAGGCGCGCAGTTTCCCGATGCCGCTGCCGGCCATCGCGTCTTCGCCCGAGGAGCGAAAAATGCTGCACAGCCAGCCGCTTATCCAGCCTACCTTGGCGCTGGCAGCGCAGGCCGACGTCACCTTTGTCGGTGTCGGCGATCTCGGTCCCAGGGCGCCGCTGCTCGTCGACGGCTTCATCACCGAGACCGAGCTCAAGGCGCTGCAGCGGGCGGGAGCCGTCGGCGAGATCGTCGGCTGGGCCTTCGACCGCGATGGCAGGCTGATCGACGGCATCACCAACGAACGTGTCGCCTCTGCGCCATTGCCGTCGCGCGAGCGTTCGCTGGTCGTGGCGCTTGCCATGGGCGAGCGCAAGCTTCCCGGAATCCTGGCGGCCATAACCCGCCGGCTCGTCAATGGCCTGATCACCGACGAGCGCACCGCGGCAGCCCTGCTGGCCGGCTGAAACCACATCTCCAATTCGGTCGACTGAAGACGGCAGGTGTTTTCCTGCCGTCTCGACGACCATGCGCGCAGCATCTGGGCGGGTCCTTCGGTGACCCTAGTTGTCCAAAGCGTGGGCAATCGATGCCGCATTGGGCGGCCGCGGATCGGGCACATCCAGAATCTTGCTTGACATAAATCACGCGAGATGAATAATTGCCCACAACTAAGGCAAATGCTCACCTTGGTTTATGGGAGGAATTCGATGAAACTGACCACGCTCATTCTGGGCCTGTGTGGTGCGAGCGCGCTTGCGTTCGCCGCGCACGCCGAAACGATCACCATCGCCACGGTCAACAATGGCGACATGATCCGCATGCAGAAGCTGACGGACGACTTCAAAGCCAAGAATCCCGGGATCGACCTGCAATGGGTCACGCTCGAAGAGAACGTGCTGCGCGAGCGTGTCACCACCGACATTGCCACCAAGGGCGGGCAGTACGATGTCATGACTATCGGCACCTATGAGGTTCCGATCTGGGCCAAGCAGCAGTGGCTTCTCCCGCTCGACAATCTCGGCGCCGACTATGACGCAGCCGACATCATCCCGGCCATCGCCGGTGGCCTGTCGGCCGACGGCAAGCTCTATGCCGCGCCCTTCTACGGCGAGAGTTCCTTCGTCATGTACCGCAAGGACCTGATGGACAAGGCCGGCCTCAAGATGCCGGAGGCGCCGACCTGGGAGTTCATCGGCGAGGCGGCGCGCAAGATGACCGACCGCGCCAATGACATCAACGGCGTCTGCCTGCGCGGCAAGGCTGGCTGGGGCGAGAACATGGCCTTCCTGACCGCCATGTCCAACTCCTTCGGCGCTCGCTGGTTCGATGAGAAGTGGCAGCCGCAGTTCGACCAGCCCGAATGGAAGAACACACTCGACTTCTACGTCAAGCTGATGAACGACGCTGGCCCGCAGGGCGCATCCTCGAACGGCTTCAACGAGAACCTGGCGCTGTTCCAGCAGGGCAAGTGCGGCATGTGGATCGACGCCACAGTCGCCGCCTCCTTCGTCTCCGATCCGAAGAACTCGACCGTCGCCGACAAGGTCGGTTACGCACTGGCGCCCGACAATGGTCTCGGCAAGCGTGGCAACTGGCTGTGGGCTTGGTCGCTTGGCATTCCTGCCGGTACCCAGAAGGCAGCAGCGGCTGAAAAGTTCGTCGCCTGGGCGACCGGCAAGGGCTATCTCGACCTCGTCGCCTCGAAGGAAGGCTGGGCCAATGTTCCTCCGGGAACGCGCACCTCGCTCTACAACAACGCCGAATATGAGAAGGCAGCGCCCTTCGCCAAAATGACGCTCGACTCGATCAACTCGGCCGATCCGACCAAGCCCACCGTCAAGCCGGTGCCCTATGTCGGCGTGCAGTTCGTGGCCATCCCCGAGTTCCAGGGATTGGGCACGACGGTTGGCCAGCTGTTCTCGGCGGCACTAGCCGGCCAGACCTCGGTCGATGACGCTCTGGCTCAGGCCCAGCAGGTCTCGGTCCGCGAGATGACCCGCGCCGGCTACATCAAATAAGCAGGGACCTCCCAGCCTCGGCCGCCCGTTTCCCAGTCGGGCGGCCGCCTTTTCCGATCCGCCCTGACCAGAGGTGATCGCCATGGCAACCCGACAGACCCGCACGCTGGCGCGCTTCATGATGGCGCCTTCCGTCATCCTGCTGTTCATCTGGATGATCGTGCCACTGGCAATGACCTTGTGGTTCTCGTTCCAGAACTACAACCTGCTCAATCCAGGCAATGTCAGCTTCGCCGGCCTGTTCAACTACAAGTATTTCTACACCGACCCGGCCTTCTTCCAGTCGATCTGGAACACGTTGCTGATCGTCGGCGGCGTGCTTTTGATCACCGTCATCGGCGGCATCGCGCTGGCACTGCTGCTCGACCAGCCGATGTTCGGCCAGGGCATCGTGCGCATCCTTGTCATTTCACCGTTCTTCGTCATGCCGCCGGTGGCAGCGCTTGTGTGGAAGAACATGATCATGCACCCCGGCTACGGTGTGCTCGCCGACATCAACAGGACCTTTGGGCTCAAGCCCGTCGACTGGTTTGCGCAATATCCGCTGCTGTCGATCATCATCATCGTTGCCTGGCAGTGGCTGCCTTTTGCGACGCTGATCCTGTTGACGGCGCTGCAGTCGCTGGATGGCGAGCAGAAGGAAGCCGCCGAGATGGATGGTGCGGGCTTCGTCAGCCGCTTCATCTACCTGACCATCCCGCATATCTCGCGCGCCATCACGGTGGTCATCCTGATCCAGACCATCTTCCTGCTCGGCGTCTATGCGGAGATCCTGGTCACCACCAATGGCGGCCCGGGCTATGCCTCCACCAACCTGCCGTTCCTGATCTATCGCACGGCACTGCTCGGCTACGACGTCGGCGGCGCCTCGGCCGGCGGCATCATCGCCGTCATCCTTGCCAACATCGTCGCCTTCTTCCTGATGCGCGCCGTCGGCAAGAACCTGGACAAGTGAGGAGGAACCGATGGCTCGCGCAGTCTCGACCAGACGCAAGATCGGCTTCACCGTGGCCGCCTGGGTGGTCGCCCTGCTGATCTTCTTCCCGATCCTCTACACCATCATCACCAGCTTCAAGTCGGAGAGCGAAGCGATCGCAGGTTTCAGCCTGATCCCGTCGGGCACGCTGGAGAGTTATGCCGAGGTCCAGGCACAGAGCAACTATTTCAAGTTCTTCCTGAATTCGGTGATCATCGCCGTCGGCTCGACCATCCTGGCGCTGCTGATCGCCATTCCCGCCGCCTGGTCGATGGCATTTTCGCCGACGAAGCGGACCAAGGACATCCTGATGTGGATGCTCTCCACCAAGATGATGCCTGCGGTCGCCGTGCTGGTGCCGATCTACCTGATCTTCCGCGACACGCATCTGCTCGACACCCGCATCGGCCTGACTGTCATGCTGATGCTGATCAACCTGCCGATCGTGGTGTGGATGCTCTACACCTACTTCCGCGAAATTCCTGGCGAAATCCTTGAAGCCGCGCGCATGGACGGCGCCACGCTCTGGGGCGAGATCGTCTATGTGCTGACGCCGATGGCAGTGCCGGGCATCGCTTCGACCATGCTGCTCAACATCATCCTGGCATGGAACGAGGCCTTCTGGACCATCCGCCTGACCACCACCAATGCAGCGCCGCTGACGGCCTTCATCGCGTCCTTCTCCAGTCCGCAAGGGCTGTTCTGGGCCAAGCTGTCGGCCGCCTCTACTTTGGCTATCGCACCGATCCTGATCATGGGCTGGTTCTCCCAGCGCCAGCTTGTCCGCGGCCTGACCTTTGGCGCCGTGAAGTAGACCCCGCGGGAGGAAACCATGGGAAACATCAATCTCAAGAAAGTGTCGAAGTCCTTCGGCGCAACCACCATCATCCCCAATATCGATCTGGAGATCGAAGACGGCGAGTTCGTCGTCTTCGTCGGCCCCTCGGGCTGCGGCAAGTCGACATTGCTCAGGCTGATCGCCGGGCTGGAGGACACGTCCGCCGGCACGATCAGCATCGACGGCCGCGACGTCACCGACGAGGCGCCGGCCAAGCGCCGGCTGGCGATGGTGTTCCAGTCCTATGCGCTCTACCCGCATATGAGCGTCTACAAGAACATCGCCTTTCCGCTGAAGATGGCGGGCGAGGACGTCGCTGCCATCGACAAGAAGGTCAAGGATGCCGCGCGCGTCCTCAATCTCACCAACTATCTCGAGCGCCGGCCGGGCCAGCTCTCGGGTGGCCAGCGCCAGCGTGTCGCCATCGGCCGCGCCATCGTCCGCCAGCCCTCGGCCTTCCTGTTCGACGAGCCGCTGTCGAACCTCGACGCTGCCTTGCGCGGCACGATGCGGCTCGAGATCAGCGAGCTTCACCACCAGCTCAAGACTACGATGATCTACGTCACCCACGACCAGGTCGAGGCGATGACCATGGCCGACAAGATCGTCGTGCTTAACGCCGGCAACATCGAGCAGGTCGGCTCGCCGATGGAACTCTACAAGTCGCCGAGGAACCTGTTCGTCGCGGGTTTCATAGGCTCGCCCAAGATGAACCTCATCAACGGCGCAGCGGCTGCCAAACATGGTGCGACGACGATCGGCGTTCGGCCGGAGCATCTCGGCATTTCGACGACTGCAGGCGAATGGAAGGCAACCGTCGGCGTTGCCGAGCATCTCGGCTCCGACACCTTCCTGCATGTGCACGCCGATGATGTCGGTCCGCTGACGGTCCGCGCCGACGGCGAGATCGCGGTCCATCACGGCGAGACGGTCTTCCTGACGCCGAGCCCCGCCAAGGTCCATCGCTTCGACGCCGAAGGGAGAGCGATGTGACCGGACGGTTGCAGGGCAAGTCGGCGCTGATAACAGGTGCCGCGCGCGGCATCGGCCGGGTTTTCGCCGAGGCCTATGTCGGCGAAGGCGCAATCGTCGCCATCGCCGACATCAACTTGAAGGCCGCCGAAAGGACTGCCGCCGAGATCGGCCCGTCCGCCTATGCGGTAAGGCTCGATGTCACCGATCAGGCATCGATCGAAGCTGCGATCAAGTCCGTCGAAGCGCGCTGCGGCGGCATCGATGTCCTGGTCAACAACGCAGCGCTTTTCGATCTGGCGCCGATCGTGGAGATCGGCAGGGCCAGCTACGACAGGTTGTTTTCAGTCAATGTCGCCGGCACGCTGTTCATGCTGCAGGCGGCGGCGAAGTCGATGATCTCGGCCGGCAAGGGCGGCAAGATCATCAATATGGCAAGCCAGGCCGGCCGGCGCGGCGAGGCGCTCGTCGCCGTCTATTGCGCCACCAAGGCGGCCGTCATCAGCTTGACCCAGTCGGCCGGGCTCGACCTCATCAAGCATCGCATCAACGTCAACGCCATCGCCCCCGGTGTCGTTGACGGCGAACATTGGGACCATGTCGATGAACTGTTCGCCCGATACGAAAATCGCCCGCGCGGCGAGAAAAAGCGTCTGGTCGGCGAGGCCGTGCCCTTCGGCCGCATGGGCACGGCGCAGGACCTTGTCGGCATGGCGATTTTCCTCGCCGGACCGGAGAGCGAGTACATCGTCGCCCAGACCTACAACGTCGATGGCGGCAACTGGATGAGTTGAACTTTCCTTCTCCCCTTGTGGGAGAAGGGGCCGAGCGGAACGAGGTCGGATGAGGGGCGTTGGCAGGATCGCTGGCGTTTCACGTCTTCCAACACCCCTCAACCGTCTCGGCGCTGCGCGCCGATCCATCTTCTCCCGCAACGGGAGAAGGTATCGCGAACTTCGGCGCGCCCAAAAAAGAAAGCGTCGAACCATGACCGTGAAACTCTCCCTCGCAAACCTCGACCAGCTGCCGGCCAACGTCGCGCGTCCGAACTACGACCGCGCATCGCTTAAGGCTGGCATCGTCCATTTCGGCGTCGGCAATTTTCACCGTTCGCACCAGGCGGTCTATCTCGATGAGCTGTTTGGCGCTGACCTCGACCATGATTGGGCCATCGTCGGGGCCGGCGTGTTCGACGCCGAGGAAGCCGGCCGTCAAAAGTTGATGGCGCAGGACTGGCTGACGACAGTCGTCGAGCAGGACAGCGGCCATATGAGCGCGCGCGTCACCGGCGCCATGGTCGACTTCATCAAGCCGGGCGACACCGCGGCCATCATCGACAGCCTGGCCGAACCGTCGATCCGCATCGTCTCGCTGACGATCACCGAAGGCGGCTATTTCATCGATCCCGCCTCAGGTGTCTTCAACCCGACCCATCCCCAGATCACCGCCGACGCCGAGAACATCACGGCGCCAAAGACGGTGTTCGGGCTGATCCTCGCCGGCCTGATGCGCCGGCGCGACGAAGGCACCGTGCCTTTCACCGTCATGTCCTGCGACAACATCCCCCACAATGGCCGGGTCGCTGCGGACGCCGTGATCGGCCTGGCACGGCTCGTCGACGAAACATTTGCCGACTGGGTCAGCGAACATGTCACTTTTCCCAACAGCATGGTTGATCGCATCACGCCTGCGACCACCGACCGCGAGCGCACGATGCTGACCGAGCAGTTCGGCATGGAAGACAGCTGGCCTGTGTTCTGCGAGCCGTTCAAGCAATGGGTGATGGAGGATCGTTTCACCGATGGCCGGCCAGCGCTTGAAAAGGCGGGCGTCCAGTTCGTGCACGAGGTAGCACCCTTCGAGCTGATGAAGATCAGGATCCTCAATGGCGGCCACGCCACTATCGCCTATCCGGCGGGATTGATGGACATCCACTTCGTCCACGAGGCGATGCAGCACCCGCTGGTCAGCGCCTTCCTCGCCAAGCTCGAGCGTGAGGAGATCATGCCGACCGTGCCGCCGGTGCCCGATGTCGTGCTGGAGGACTATTGCCAGCTGATCGAGCGACGCTTCTCCAATCCCAAGATCGGCGACACCGTGCGCCGGCTCTGCCTCGACGGCTCGAACCGGCAACCCAAATTTATCATCCCGACCATCGCCGATCGGCTGAAGGCGGGCGCCGGCATATCGGGGCTAGCGCTCGAAAGCGCGTTCTGGTGCCGATACTGTTTCGGGGTCACCGATTCAGGCGCCGTCATCGAGCCGAACGACCCCAATTGGGATCGCATGCAGGCGACGGCCAAGATGGCGAAGGTAACCCCGCAGGCATGGCTCGAGATGGAGGACATCTATGGCGACGTCGGGCGGTCCCCTGATTTCGCGCAAGCCTTTGCTCACAACCTCGACACCGTCTGGAAAGTTGGAGCCAAGGAGACGCTGACCCGCTATCTGGACGGGACGCTCTGAGCCAGGCCAGTTCAGCTGCTGCCGGCTGGAATTGCCCAGGACGCGCATATAGACTGCGCGCCATGGTCTCGCATGCAGCACCCGTCACAACAGAAATCCGGTCGGCATGCCCTTGCCTGCGTCGTTTCGCGGGGCGGTACTGATGGCGCATTATCTCTGCGCCGTCGACGTCGGCACCGCCAGCGCCCGCGCCGGCATCTTCGATCGCAGCGGTGTGCTGCTTGGCCGGGCAGAACGGCCCATCGCCATGAACCGGTCTGCCGAGGGACACGCCGAGCACGATTCCGAAGACATCTGGTCGGCCGTCTGCGCATCGGTGCAGGCTGCCCGCGCTGCTTCGGGAGCTGCCGCTGACGCAATATCGGGCATCAGCTTCGATGCCACCTGTTCCACCGTCTTTCGTAGCCGCGAAGGCGAACAGGTCTCCGTGTCCCGCAATGGCCAAAGCAGGTGGGACACCATCGTCTGGCTCGACCATCGCGCTCTGGCCGAAGCCGACGAGTGCACGGCGACCGGCCACGAGGTCCTGAAATTTGTCGGCGGCGTCATGTCGCCGGAGATGACGACACCCAAGCTGATGTGGGTGAAGCGCCACCTGCCCGAGAGTTGGGCGCGAACCGGCAGGCTGTTCGACCTCGCCGACTTCCTGACCAACAAGGCAAGCGGGTCGCTGGCGCGCTCGCAATGCACCTTGACCGCCAAATGGACCTATCTCGCCCATGAGAGCGAGGCCTGGCGGCCGGATTTCTTCGCCGCCGTCGGCCTTGCCGACATGTTCGAGCACGCCGCCCTGCCTGACCGCGCCAGCCCTGTTGGGACCGACCTCGGTCCACTCACGGAGCAGGCGGCCGAGCAACTGGGATTGACATCAGCATGCCGTGTCGGCGCCGGCGTGATCGACGCCTTTGCCGGGGCGCTCGGCGTCGTCGGCGGCCTGCCTGACGTCGACCGGCACATGGCGCTCATCGCGGGGACGTCGAGCTGCGTCATGGCCATGTCGCGCGAGCCCCGCGCCGCGTCCGGCATCTGGGGACCCTATTATGGAGCGCCGCTACCGGGCCTGTGGCTGAGCGAAGGCGGCCAGTCGGCCACCGGGGCGCTGCTCGACCATGTCATCCGCTGGCACGGCCAGGGCGGCGAGCCGACCGCCGAAACGCATCGGCGCATCACCGACCGCATCATGCAGCTGCGCGCGATCGAGGGCCTAGACCTTGCCGGGCGACTGCATGTGCTGCCGGACTTCCACGGCAACCGCTCTCCGCTGGCAGACCCGCATGCTGTCGGCGTCATCAGCGGCCTCACGCTTGACGCCTCCTTCGACAGTCTCTGCCGGCTCTACTGGCGTACGGCGGTGGCGATCGCGCTCGGCATCCGCCATGTGCTCGATGCGCTCAACGCCAACGGTTACGGCATCGACACGCTGCACGTCACCGGCGGTCACACCCGCAATCCGCTTCTGATGGAACTTTATGCCGACGCCACCGGCTGCACCGTCGTCGAGCCCTCGGGCGGGGATGCCATGCTTTTGGGCACGGCCATGATCGCCGCCACCGCCGCCGGCCACTATCCGGATTTGGCCAGCGCCTGTACGGCGATGCGCCAGCAAGGTCACCAGCGCCTGCCCAATCCTGCCGCGAGGCGTCGCTTTGACCATGACTACCGCGTCTTCCTCGAAATGCACCGCCAGCGCCAGGAACTCGACAGGCTGACGTAGCAATTCGAGCTGGCGTCAAATGATGGCGCTGCGGTCAGGCCGCGACCAGTCCATTCAAGCCCTTGTTGATCGGGCGGTCGGGGAACAGGGTGCGCATGGTCAGCACTGGATCGAGGCGCAGGCTTTCGGCGGCCACCGTTGCGATCAGTGTGTCGAGGTCGAGCGTGGGCGCGAGGTCGCGACCCTGGTAGAGCGCTGCCTGCGCTAGACCCGGCCAGTCGGCCAGCACCCGTCCGCCCTTGACCGCGCCGCCGATCAGCATCGCAGACGAGGCGGTGCCGTGGTCGGTGCCGCCGGTGCCGTTGGCGGCGGCGGTGCGCCCGAACTCTGTCGCCACCAGTACCGTCGTCTGGCTCCAGGCGTCGCCGAGTTGGTCCTTCATCGCGCCAACAAGCGTATCCAGGCCGCGCAGCTGTGCGGCGAGCCGGCCCTTCTGGGCGCTGTGCGTGTCCCAGCCGCCGGTCTCGATCATGGCGATGCGCGGGCCGTCGGTCCGGGCAAGGAATTCGCCCGCCGTCTTGCCGACGCCTGCCGGATCCTGGCGCGCCTGGGCGTCGGTGGCGAGGCCGCGCGTTTCCATGGCCCGGCTCCACAATGCGTGCAGTTCGGGGTCGGCGTCATAAAGCGCGCCGACGCGCATCAACAGATCGTCGGGCGCCTCTGGCAGCGCCGAAGGCGCATAGGACGAGACGGGGGCCACGCCACGCAGCGCCAGCGGGATGGTCGGCGCAAACGCGATCGCCTCCTCCTTGGACTTGGGCAGGAGCGTCGCCAGGCGGTTCAGCCAGCCATCCTTGAATTCGTAGGGGCTCGAGCCGCCGCTTTCCAGAACGTTCTGGCCGTCGAAATGCGAGCGCTCGCGATAGGGCGAGGCGACCGCCTGCACGAACAGCGCCTGCTTGTCGCCATAGAGCCCCGCCAGCCGTTCGAGCGATGGATGCAGGCCGAACATACCGTCAAGCTTGTGCAGGCTCGCGGTGTCGAGCGCCAACTGGCCGCGCAAGCCTGCGAGCGCAGGGTCGCCATAGGGAATGACCGTCTCGAGACCGTCGGCCGCGCCGCGCTGGATGATGAAGACGAAGCGGCGCTCGGTCTGGACATTAGCGAAGACCAGGCGCGGCGCGATCAGCAGCGCGGCTGCACCCAGGGTCGCCGAGGTCAGGAACTGGCGGCGGTGGATCATGGCTCATCTCCTCTGGAATTCGGGGGCGACCAGAAGCAGCGCAAGTGCGGTCTGGGGCGATTCCGCACGCTCGATCTGGGTGCGACTGGCGTCCGACAGCATGCTGCCGAGCACCTCTCCGGCAAGCGTGCGCGCATCGGTCGAGCTGTCGGCCATGCGCGCCAGGCGCTGTGCCGTCTCGACACGGCGTACGAGCGCATCGGGGGCTGCCCAGCTGGCGGCGACGTCGTCATAGCCGGCTGGCGAGCCCGGGCGCCAGACAGGCTGGCCGAGCTGGTTGGTCAGCTGGGCGACGTTCAGGCCGTCGAGTTCGTGCGGGCCGAGCGCGCGCAGGGCAGATACCGTCCATTCCCACGGGGACTTGAACTTGCGGGCATCGGCTTGCCAGGCCTGCGGCGCGTCGATCAGGGCACGATAGACCGTCGGCAGATCGCCGCGCGACTGGACGAATGCCTGCTTGAGTGAGGCGACCAGTTCGGCCGGAGGATCGTCGGCGGCGAAATGGCGTGCGAGCTTGGTGGCGATATGGGTGGCGGTGGCTTCGGAGGCCGTGAGGTCTCGGATGATCGCCTCCGCCTGCCGCTCGCCCTTTTGGGCGTATGATCTGCCCATGATGGTGCGGCTGCCGGGTTCGTGCATGCCAGGCCGGAACAGAAAGGCGCCAGGCTCGTTCGCCTGCGCGCCGCCGCCGATCCCGTCGACAGTCCAGCCGGTCATCGCCTTGGCGAATTCGGTGACGTCCTGCTGGGTGTATCCGGTGCGCACGCCGAGCGTGTGCAGCTCCATGATCTCGCGGGCGAGGTTCTCGTTGAAGCCGGGCCTGCGCGTAGCGTTGTTCTCCTGCGCCCGCTGGGCCCTCATGCTGTTCGGTCCGGTGGCGCGGACTTGGTCGAGGAAGAACAGCATCGCCGGATGCTGCTCCACCGCCAGAACCATATCCTCAAAGCGGCCGAGCACATGCGGGCGGATGGCCTCGCGTTCGAAGGCGCCGGCCAGCACCGTGACCTGGGGCTTTTCGACCGAAACGGCGAAATGGTTCGACCAGAAATGCACCAGCCGCTCGACGAAGGGCGTGTCGGTGGCGGCCGCCGACAGCGCGCGCTGGTTGACTTCGTCCTGGTAGAGCTTGCGGCCGGCCTGGCGCATCTTCTTGCGCGCCTCCATGCTGTCGGCGTCGCTGAGGTCGCGCAGTTCGGCGCGATCCTCAGAATATTCAGCGATGATATCGGGCGTCTTGCGCAGATCGGTGGATGTGGCAGACGCCGGCTGGAAACGATCCAACTGGTCGTTGAGCCATTGCTTCGGCTCGGCGGAAATGGCGTCGCCTGCACGGGCGCCGAGGCCGAAGCGGTTCTGTGCGATCGCCAGAGCGAGCGGCTGGGCGGGCGTGGTCACGAGCGGCCTCCGCATTTCATGGTCGTGCGCCATTGAACGGAGGAGGCCGGCCGATCCGTCGGATAGGCCTCAGTTTTTCCTGACGCCGCGCAGCATCTGGCCGCGCTCCTCCAGCCCGTCGACCAGCTTGGCGCGGTCGGCGACGTTCAGCTTTGCGGCGAAGTCGACGATGACGGTCTCGATGCGCGTGCGCGCGGCAATGTCGGCTGCCCTGGTCGCTGCAAGCGATGCGTCGATGGCGGCGCGGTCGATCTGTGGTTCGTCGAGCAGTTGCGCCAGAAGCGCTCGGCTTGCCCGACCTGTCTGGATGTCTTCCCGGCTGTCGCGCCGCGCCGCCTGAAGCGCCTGCCGGAATGCCTGGCGTTGCTCAGGCGTCAGGTAGCGCGCCGCTGATGCCAGCGGCTGGCCGGCGCGAAGGCCTTGCCCGGACTGGAACCACATATAGCCGCCGCCGGCGGCAGCGCCGATGAAGAACACATTGAGCGCCAGTGAGGCGGCGAGGAGCAGTCGTTTCGAGCGTTCGGACATTTCCCTGCTCCTCAGAAGGCGCTGTCGAAGGCGGTGATGACGTGGTCTTCGTCGCCGGGCATGCTCATCGGCATCAGCGTCGCCACCAGCAGCGCGCCGGCGGTGGCTCCGGCCAAGGTGACGCCGGCAAAGCCCAGGCCGCGCCAGATCAGGCCACGCCAATCCCGCTGTTTCGCCCGGTTTCGCATGCGGGCCGAACCCGCGATCTTCTCGGCAAGCGCATCGCTTGCGGTCGGCAAGGCATGGCCGCCAAGGGCGCTATCGAGCGATGCCGCCTGGGCAAGCAGGGGATCGGCAAGATCCTGCCGGGCCTCGGCAAAGGCGGTGGCAGCAGCGCGCTCGCCTTCCGGCCAGCGCGCCGGATCGGCGCCGTAGGCGTCAAGGATTTCGGTGAAGCGCTCAAGGGTCATGTCACTCATATCCGTTGTCCGGCAAGGTGCGCGCGCAAGGCGCGGCGCGCGCGGGAGAGCAGGCTTTCCAGCGCCTCGACGCCGATGCCCATGACGGCAGCCGCCTCGATGTTGGAGAGCTCCTGGTAGTATTGCAGCACGATTGCCTCGCGCTGCCGATCGGGCAGGGCGTCGAGCGCCGCCTGGACGGCATCGTTGCGCTCGGTCTCGGCCAGTCCGCGAGCGGGGTCTGCGTCGGGATCGGTCTGCTCGGGCGGATCGGCGACATAGGTTTCGCGCCGCTTGCGCAGCCGGTCGGTGCATAGATTGAGGGTGACGCGGTAAAGCCAGGTGTCGAGGCGCGCCTCGCCGCGCCGCCAGACGGGAGCCTGGCGCCACAGCCGGAGGAAGGTCTCCTGGGCGACGTCCTCGGCCTCGCTGCGGTCGCCGAGCATGCGCGTGGCGAGCCCAAGCAGCCGGGGCAGCTTGCGTGCGACCATGGCGCGCACGGCCCGGTCGTCGCCTTCCGCCACCTGCGCCAGTAGCGCCTCGTCTGGATCATGTGTCGTCAAGCCCGGCAGCCCGCGATCCTCGTTTCCATTTCATATAGGGCGCGTGCCGGCCGCGGAGAGCCGACGCGCGGAAACGGATGACGAGACCCTCATGAAAGGCGCTGTCATCCGTGTTCTGAAGCTTACACGGGCAGCAGGCCGAAATCCGTCGCTGGCAAGCCGCCTGGGAATGGTCGGCGCGCGACCCGTCGGTGTCCGGTTCAGGCGACGCCGAAACGGGCCTTGAGCGCCAGCTGCATTTCGGCTGCGAGTTCGCCGACGATGCCGCCAGCCTCCCAGGAATAAAGCGACACCACCATGGCGGGGTGGGTGCCGAATTCGGTGAACTCACGTACCTGCCGGCCGCGTGTCGTTCCAGAGGGAAGTAGCGACAGGCCAAGTCCTGCCTCCACCGCCGAGAGCACGCTGCCGAGGCTGCTGCTGGTGAAGGCGACGTACCAGCGTTTGCGCTCGCGTTCGATGCGCTCGAACATGGCGTCGCGATAAAGCCCGCCCGGTGGGAAGGTCACCAGCGGCACCGGGTCTGACCAGTCGATGTCTTCGGCCGCATACCAGGCGATGGGTTCCGGATATGCCGCTAGATGGTCGGAACTGGGCGCTCCTTCCTTGACCACCACGATGTCGAACTCGCCGCCGCGAAAACGTTTGGTGAGGTCGATGCTGAGGCCGGTGGTCACGTCGAGCCGGACTTCCCTGTGCCTCTTTGAGAAGGCGGCAAACATGCGCGTCATCTCTGTCGTTGCGATGTCGTCGGGCATGCCGATGCGCACCGACGCAGTGCCGGCCGTATCGGCGAGCAGCGTTACGGCTTCGCTCTGCAAGGCCAGAATGCGCCGGGCATGCCCGAGCAGCCTTTCGCCCGTTGCGGTCAGTTGTACCGGGCGCGCCGCCCGGTCGAGCAGCGGCCGGCCGATTGTCTCCTCGAGGCGCGCGACCTGCTGGCTGATCGTCGACTGGGTCATGTGCAGCCGATCGGCGGCCGTGGTGAAGCTTCCGGTGTCGGCAATCGTCACAAAGGCGCGCAGCAGGCGTGGATCAAGCATGTCTATCCATCGAAATCGTGCATGTTCTTTATCTGAATATCTAATTTGCGCATGACTGATGCAAGCGCTAACCAGCTTCAGGTCGCCGTCGGCCCATCGGCTTGCGGCCGGTTCGATCCGCGGCGCGCGCCAAAGGCAGTTTTCGTGTTTGCATTTCGACTTCAGCAGGTTCCAGCTCCGGGCGAAGGCCTTCCCGTTCGCGAGCGCGCAATCGCCACCGCCGCCGTGCTGATGAATGTCTGCATGGCCAATCTGGATACGGCCATCGCCAACACCGCGCTGCCGACGATCGCGCGCGATCTGCATGCGACGGAGGCGCAGTCGATCTGGATCGTCAGCGCCTATCAGCTAGCGATGATCGGTTCGCTGCTGCCTGCTGCCGCCCTTGGTGAGATCGTCGGCCTGCGCCGCGTCTCGATGTGCGGGCTTGTCCTGTTTTCCCTGGCCTCGCTGATCTGTGGCCTCGCGCCGTCGTTCGAGTGGCTGATCGTCGGGCGCGTCATGCAGGGCATGAGCGCGGCGGGCATCCTCGGCATCGGCCTGGCGATGATGCGCTTCATCTTCCCCCAGCCTCTGCTCGGGCGCGGCATGGGCCTGAACGCCCTGGTCGTGGCCTTGTCATTCGCCGCCGGCCCGTCCGTCGCCTCTGCCATTCTCAGCCTCACGACCTGGCACTGGCTGTTCCTCATCAACGTGCCCTTGGGTGCGCTGGGCATCGTGATGGGCATCTATGCGCTGCCCGCCACGCCCCGCAACGGCTGGCGCTTCGACGGGCTCGCTGCTCTGCTGTGCGCGCTTTTCCTTACCGTCACCGTCTTCACGCTGAACGCCGCGGCGCAAGGCGCGTCCATGGTGACTGTCGCGATCAGCGTTGCGGCTGCGCTCGTTGCTCTGCTGATGCTGCTGAAACGACAGTCCGCCAGTCCGGCGCCGATGCTGGCGGTCGACCTCCTGCGGCGGCCGATGTTTGCTTTTTCGGTGCTGACATCGTTCTTTTCCTTCATGGCCCAGTCGCTCACCTTCGTGTCGCTGCCCTTCATGTTCCAGATGCAGTTCGGCTTCTCCCAGGTCGAGACGGGCTTCCTTCTGACGCCCTGGCCGGCGATGGTCGCGCTGGCAGCGCCCCTGGCCGGCCGGCTTTCCGATCGCATTCCGGCCGGCATCCTTGGCGGCATGGGCCTTGCCGTCATGAGCGTCGGGCTTGTATTCCTGGCCACCTTGCCGCCGCATCCCGACGCGGTCGACATTGCCTGGCGGATGGCCGTCGGCGGTGCGGGCTTCGGCTTCTTCCAGTCGCCCAACATGCGCGCTCTCATGATGGCCGTGCCGCGCGAGCGCAGCGGCAGTGCCGGGGGCACGTCGAGCGTCATCGGCGTGCTCGGCCAGTCCATGGGTGCGGCACTCGTCGCCGCCTTGTTCAATATCTTCGGACAGCAGGGCGCGATGTCCGCCCTTTGGTTCGGTGCCGTCTTCGCATGCGTCGGCGCCTTTGTGAGCCTCATGCGGCTGCGCCTGAAGTCCGATGCATCCTTCCTGCCATCGACAAATCCGGCCGACGGGCCGAACCTTCTGCCGGCCGGCTCCGCTCCCGTGCTGGCCGGCAACCAACCAAGAGGCCCCCGATGATCCGCAGCGTCCTCGTCCTTTGCCTCCTCGTTTTCGCTCCACTCGCCGCCGCAGGACAATCCATGCAGACCGAACTCCACATTGCCGCCGCCAACGATGACGCTTCCGCAATCAAGGCGCTTCTGGCCAAGGGTGCCGAGATCGACGCCAGGGACCAGAACGGCCAGACGGCGTTGCTGGTCGCGACCATTGCCGACAAGGTCAACGCCGCAACGGCGCTGATCGCAGCTGGTGCCGACGTCAACGCCAAGGACAACATCAACGACAGTCCCTATCTCTACGCTGGCGCGCGTGGCCATCTCGCCATCCTCAAGCTGACGCTGGCGCATGGGGCCGACCTCAAGAGCACCAACCGCTATGGCGGCACCGCACTCATTCCGGCGTCCGAGCGCGGCCATGTCGATACGGTGAAGACGCTGATCGCGGCTGGCGTCGACGTCGACCACGTCAACAATCTCGGTTGGACAGCATTGCTCGAGGCCATCATCCTCGGCAATGGCGGCGAAAAGCACACGGAGATCGTCAAACTGCTCATCGATGCCGGCGCCAATGTGAACCTTGCCGACAAGGATGGAGTGACGCCCTTGCAGCACGCCCGTGCCCACGGCTACCGGGCCATGGTTCAGTTGCTGGAAAAGGCTGGCGCGAAATGAGCGACATCCAAAAGTTCCTCGACGAGGCGGTGGCGCTCGCCTTTGCCAATGTCGAGCAGGGCGGGCGGCCGTTCGGCGCGGTCGTCGTCAAAGGTGGCGAAGTGATCGCGCGCGGCGTCAACAGCATGCAGGCCGACTGCGACCCCACCGCTCATGCCGAACTCATGGCGCTACGGGCGGCGGGCAAGGCATTGCAGTCGCCGCGCCTCGACGACTGCGCCGTCTATGCCAGCGGCCAGCCATGCCCGATGTGTATGGCCGCCATGCGGATGGCCGGCGTCAGGGAGGTCGCCTTCGCCTATTCCAACGAGCAGGCGGAGCCCTTCGGCCTGTCCACGGCCGCCATTGCCGAGGAGTTGTCGCAGCCGCTCGACAGGCAGGCCTGGGCTTCGATCAGCCATCGCCCTGGCGACAGCGAAGGGCACGGTCATCTCTATCGTGCCTGGCAGGCGCGTATGGCGCAGGCAAGCTAGGCAGGACGATGCGGCAGCAGGACAACGAGCCCGGCAGCGGCCGGCAATGGGCGATGTTGGGCCTGGTCGTGCTGATCGGCATCAATCTGCGCCCGTTCCTGGCCGCACCCGGGCCGCTTTTGACCGACATCGTTGCCGACACGGGGCTCGGCTATGCCGGCCTTGCCATGCTGACCTTGCTGCCGATGTTGCTGATGGGCGTCGGCGCCTTCGTTTCGCCCGGCATACAGGCTGCGGTCGGCACGCGCCGCGGCCTGCTCGCGGCATTGGCGCTGCTGATGCTCGGCTCATTGCTGCGTCTCGGGGCCACCGGCGGTTTCGCCCTTGTTCTCACCGCGGCCTTATGCGGGGCGGGGGTGGCGTTCATTCAGGCGGTCTTCCCTGGCATCATCAAGCAGCGGTTCCCAGCCAGCGTCGCGGTGGTCACAGGCCTTTATTCGGCGATGATCATGGCCGGCGGCGCTTTTGGTGCGCGGTTGATGCCGGTGCTGGTCGGCGCCGGCTACAGTTGGCGGGCGGCGCTCGCCTGGCTGGCGGTGCCTGTGGCCGTGGCGCTTGCCATATCTTTTCGCGTCCTTGCCGACAGCAGGGCGGCGCGGCCGGACATGGCCCTGACAGGACTTTTGCTCAGGCGTCCGCGAACATGGGCGCTGATGGCCGCCTTCGGGCTCGTCAACGCAGGCTATTCCTCGATGGTGGCCTGGCTTGCACCTTACTATCAGGCCCAGGGCTGGAGCAGTGCCGCCAGCAGCAACCTCGTCGCCGTCATGGCCCTTTGCCAGGCGGTTGCAGCCCTTGGCCTGCCGCTTCTGGCGCGCCGCCGTAGCGACCGGCGGCCATGGCTGCTGTTTGCTCTGGCCATGCAGGCGGCAGGCTTCGCCGGGCTTGCCTTTGTGCCGGCGACAGCACCTGCCTTCTGGGCGGGCATCTGCGGAGCAGGTCTCGGCGGCAGTTTCGCGCTTGCCATCGTCACCGCCCTCGACCATTTGCCAAGGCCGGAGCAGGCTGGCGCGCTTGCAGCGCTGATGCAGGGCGGCGGCTTCCTGATCGCCGCCTTCGGGCCGTTCGCCATGGCGCTGCTGCATGGCTGGACCGGAGGCTTCGCCAGCGGCTGGGTCATGCACCTTGCATGCGTGGCCGCAACAGCACTCCTCTATCGCCGCTTCGATCCTGGGAACTACCCAGCCATCATGGGGTTGGAGGCGCCCAGCCAGGTCAGCGCATTCTGATCTTCGGCTTCAGATGATCGGCTGAAGAGCGTTGCACGAGCCGGAACTGGCGTCCCGGCCCGTGTAATTCACGGCCATCAGCTGCGAGGTTCTGCGGCCTCGTGGGCATCGGTCCTTGACACCAGCAGCTTGTCGATCCGGTGTCCGTCCATGTCGACGACCTCGAAGCGCCAACGTTCATAGACGAAGGTTTCGCCGGCGTCAGGCAAATGGCCGAGTTGGGCGAGCACGAAACCGGCGATGGTGTGGAAGCCGTCGTCGGCAGGCCGCTCCCGCAGCCCGAGACGCTCGAATGCCTCGTGCGCGGGCATGGTGCCCTCGATCAGCAGTGAGCCGTCTTCGCGCTCGACGACATCTGGTTCTTCACCTTCGATGTCGGCAAGGTCGCCCGTGATCGCCTCCAGAAGGTCGGTCTGGGTGACTATCCCCTCGAGCCGTCCATATTCGTCGACGACCATGGCCAGCCTGACCGGCGCCCGCTTGAACTGCTCGAGCACCTTGAACACCGTCATCGCCTCGTGAACCAGAAGCGGTTGGCGGATGATGCCTGTCAGGTCGGGCTGCTGTCCGTCGAGAAGCTGGTCGAGAAGGTCCTTCTTGACGATCATGCCGAGCGGTTCGTCGATGGTGCCACGTCCGATGAGCATCTGCTGGTGTCGGCAGGAGCGGATCGTACGCAGCATGGCATCGCTGCCATCGTCGATGTCGATCCATTCCACATGCGGGCGCGGCGTCATGATGTCGCCGATCCGGCGCTCGCCGATGTTGAGCACGCGGACGACGAGATCCTGCTGGGCTTCGTGCAGGATCCCCGCCTCCTGACTGGCCCGAACCAGCAGTTTCAGCTCTTCCGGCGAATGCAGAGCTCCTTCGCCACCGCCCGGACGCAGGCCACAGAGCCGAAGCACTAGGTTGCCAAGTCCGTTGAGGGTCACGATGGCCGGACGCAGAACCGTCAGGAACAGCCCCAGCGGCCGGACGATCCGAAGTGCAGTGCCTTCGCTCCTCTGCAGCGCCAGGCTTTTCGGCGCAAGCTCGCCCAGCACGATGTGCAGCGTGGTGATGATGACGAAGGAGATGACGACCGCAATGATGTGCGAACCTGCAACGGCAAGCGAGGCAGGCAGAGCCTTCAAAAGAGGTTCGATGAGGTGAGCCAGTGCGGGCTCTCCGACCCAGCCCAGCGCCAGCGAGGAGATCGTGATGCCAAGCTGCGTTGCCGCGAGATTTGCGTCGAGATTGTCCAGGGCCCGCTGCAGGGCTGTCGCGTTGGCTCGTCCTGCAGCGACGAGTTCGGCCACGCGACTTTTTCGGACGGCTACGAGTGAAAATTCAGCCGCGACGAAAAATCCATTCGCGGCCACCAAAACGAGAACTGATATGATTCCAACAATATCGGTCCAGCTACTACTGCCATCGCCGGTAGGCATGGTCTCCTCTCTAAGTCTGTGACGCCATAGGGCGTCGTCTACAAGAAAAGCGGCACCCGCAGGTGCCGCCGCGAGTCACCATGATGCCCAGGGCGACATGGTGAGGTTTACGATCTAGCCGCAATTGCCACGTCGCGCCAGTTGCCGGTGCCGATCAAGCCACGGAGGCTCGGCTCAGATCAGGCCTTCGACTTGGTCAGGCGGGCGACGAATTCATCGAAAGCGGCGATGTCTCCGGGCTGGGCGTCCTGGCCGCTGAAGGCCAGCAAATATGCCGGCACATGCGAAACCCTGATGTCGAGCGCTTCGTCGACATCGAGCGTGTAGTGGCCGATCTGCATGAAGTAGAGCACGCGGGCGCGGATGAAGGCGTTCTCCTCGTCATAGCCGTAACGCCGGTACATGGCGGTGATCGCTTCGATGCGGCGCTTGTCGGCTTCGTCGATGACAGCCCGGATCGAGGGATCGCGTCGCGCCCAGATGCGCACGGCAATGTCGAGCTGCGGGTCGAACAGGCGGTCGTCGATCCAGCACTGGAAGACGTTGAGGATGGCGCGGTTGATGCTCGGAGCCGGCCTCAATGCATGGTCGACCACGGGGTCGGTGTTGCTGCGCAGCCAGTTCTGCAGCAGCTGTTCGTGCAAGTCGCCCAGGCTCTCGAAGAACCAGTAGAAACTCGAGCGCGAGACGTCCAGCTTCCTGGCCATGACCTGGATTTTCACCTGGTCGATGCCGTCCTCGATCAGCGTCTTGATCGCAAGGTCGAGCCAGTCCTGCTTCGACGTCCGCGACGATCCGTCGATCGAAGCTTCTTCAGCCGGCTTCATGTCCTCTCCTGAAGCGGCTGCCTTCTGTTCTTTTTCTGGCATGGTCCGTCTTCCCCCTTTTTGATCCTTATACGGTCAGCATCGGGCGCTTGGCAGCGGATTTTTCGTCACGTCGGAGGCGCCGGACTTTTATGACATAGAAATGTACATCTATGTCTAGACAGGCGCGACATTGCCTGTAATGTTGCCGCCTAACGCAAAGGCAACCTCGCCAAGCTCATGGGTTTTCCAGCCATCGCACCACGTGTGACGGCACGGAAGAGGTGCGTCCGGCGTGTGCCGAATTGGCCCTTGGAGGAGAGCCCATGGAGCGAAATCTCCGTTCGTCGCCCGAGTTCACGGCGACCTTGAAATTGTACGAAGCCCTGCTTGCGCCGGGCGGGCACATATTCAACGGCCGCGCGTTGTGCGGGCATGGGAATGTCCCCCATCTCCACTTCATCGGCCAGAGTTTCGAGCGCGGTTTCGAAGATGGCGTGAGCAATCGCCTTTGCCGCGTTGCACGCAGCGGTGGCGCGGTCGAGCGTCTGAACGACCGGGAGACCCGCCAGATAAGGCTGTCGCCCGCAGGCAACGAGCTGGCGGTGGCCTGCACCGGCGACGATGCCGCGGCCGACCGGATCGAGATCTGGACGGATGGCCGCTGCCTGAAGGCGCAGACCGTCGCCGGACGGATCGAGCAGATCGACTGGGCGCCGGACGGATCGAAGCTTCTGATGGTGGTGGCGGGCGCGGCCGCCGACCTTGCCGGCATCCATGGCGGTTTCGCCCAGAAGCAGAAGTCGAGTGCGCCGGCTTGGATTCCGGAAGTCCGCTCCGACGAGGGCGGCGAACTGTGGCGTACGATCTGGACCTGGGATGGCGAGGGCGCGCCGCGCCAGCTGACGGCTGCCCCGTTGAACGTGTGGGAAGCCAGCTGGTGCGGCAACGCTTCGATAGCGGCGATATCAAGCGACCATCATAGCGAGGGCAGCTGGTATAGGGCGGTTCTTTCCCTCGTCGATGCAGGCTCGGGTGCCGCAACGACGACGTACAGGCCGGCCGATCAGATCGGCTGGGTCAAGGCTTCGCCCGATGGCGGTAAAGTCGCATTTGTCAAAGCCTTCTGCAGCGACCGCGGCGTCGTCTATGGCCAGCTCTGCCTGCTCGATCCACGCAGTGGAGCCATCGAACTGCTGGACAGCCTGGGCGCCGACGTCACCTCGATCGAATGGCGTTCGCCCTCCGTCATCCACTTTGCCGGTCTCCGTGGCCACGAAGTGCTCGCCGGTGACTATGATCTTCGGCGCTCGGCTGCGACCGAAGTCTGGGCCTCGAAAGAGTTCTCCCATGTCGAATGGGTCCCGACCTCATATCCGATCGGCGAGACCGATTCCCTGTTTCTGGGGGAAGCCTATTCGCGGGCGCCGTTCCTGGCAGAAGCGTCCGCCGGCGGTGTTCGCGAGGTGGCAACGCTGGCTGCGCCCGGCGCAGCGCAGGTAATGTCGTCTTGCGGCACCGTCGAGCCATTCAGCTGGACAGCACCCGATGGCCTGGAGATTCAGGGCTGGGTGGTCCGTCCCCGCGATATCGACGGGCCGACACCGCTGCTCGTGGACGTCCACGGCGGACCGATTTCCGCCCATGGCAATCACTGGATGGGGCGGACGCGTGCTGCGCCGATGCTGGTGAAGCAGGGGTGGACGATCTTGTTTCCCAACCCTCGCGGCAGCACCGGCAGGGGCGACGCCTTCGCCCGCGCGGTCAAGGGCGACATGGGCGGTGCCGATGTGCTCGACATCATCAGCGGCGTCGATGCGCTTGTTGCCAAGGGCTGGGCGGATGACGCGAAGGTTGCCGTTGCGGGATCGAGCTATGGCGGCTTCATGTCGGCCTGGCTGCCGTCGCAGAGCGAACGCTTCGCCGCGGCGATCCCCATGTCGCCGGTCGGCAACTGGTACAGCCAGCATCGCACGACGCAGATCCCCGAGTTCGACGAGATCATGCTCGACGCTTCGCCCTGGGCGGAGGCTGGCGCCTATTTCGAGCGCAGCCCGGCCTTCTTCAAGCACAGGAAAAAGGTGCCGACGCTGGTGATGGCCGGCGGCATCGATCGCAGCACGCCGCCGAGCCAGGCGGAGGAGTGCTATTTCGCGGCCGTCAGGTCCGGCTCGCCTGCAGAGCTCGTCATCTATCCCAACGCCGGGCACAGCATGCGCAGCTACCCCGAATATCTCGACAGCGCTGCCCGCATCCTGTGGTGGCTCGACAAATACGTGCATCCGGCCGCCTGAGCAGTCGGCAAGAGGGGAGAACATCATGACCACGAATGCAAAGCGCGAACGGATCGTCGTCGTCGGTGGCGGCATCATCGGCTGCTGCACTGCTTATCATTTGCTGAGGGCAGGCGCCGACGTCACCGTCGTCGAGGCAGGCGAGCTTGCCAAGGCGACCAGCGGTGCAGGCGCCGGCTTTGTGTCGCACTGGTCCGCCGGCATGATCCCGCTCGGCGAGGAGGGGTTCAAGCTTCAGCAATACGGGCTCGATTTCTACAAGGCGCTGAGCGGGCTCGGCCAGGACATCGGCTACCGTCCGAACGGCACGCTCATCATGGCGCTGACGGAGGAGGGCCGCGAGGATTTCTTGCGTCCCGTGCTGGACTCGCCTTATGCGCCGGCCGAGATGCAGGATCTCAACGCCGCCGAGATCGGCGAGAAGATGCAAGGCCTGATCGACCCGTCTAAGGTCCACTCGGGCGCGTACAACCCTCTCGGCATCCAGTTCGACACGACGCTTGGCCTGCGTGCACTGGCAGGAGAAATCGCAAGATTGGGCGGAGTGTTCCGGGATCACACGAAAGTCGTCGCCATCGAAGATACGGGCAACGGCGCGACGATCGAGACCGACAAGGGCACGTTGCAGGCCGATGGCGTGGTGATATCAGCCGGCGCATGGAACAACGAGCTTCTGGAGAAGCTCGGCTGGAAACTGCCGCTGCTGCGGGTGCTTGCAACCCGCATCGTCACCGACAACCGTGGTCTGCCTTCGACCATCCCAACCGTCCAGTGCCGCGAACTGGGCCTCTGGCTGCGCGAAACCTTCGGCGCCATCATGTGGGGAACGGGCGGCCACTATCACCCCTATCACAAACTCAGCGACGCATGGATTGAGCCCGGGCAGCCGCACAAAGCTGACCTGATGCAGGCAATGGCCGATGGCGATCTCGCGCGTCTGCAAGAGATTTTCCCGCCGCTGCGTGGATCGAAGATCGCGAGCTGGGCCCAGGGCGTACCCTGCTACACGCCGGACCGCGGCTTGCTGGTCGGCCGCGTCCCGGGCACGAGCAATGTCGTGGCGGTCGGCGGCGACAATGAAAGTGGCGTCAGCCATGGTCCGGGCCTCGGCCGCCTGTCGGCAGAACTGATCCTCGACCAGACACCCTTCATCGACCCGACCCGTTTCCGTCTCGACCGCTTCGAGCGCGGTTCTTTCCCGACCGAAGCGGAGGTCGAGGCTGCCATGCCCAAATGGTCGCGCAAGCAAAGTGGGCATTTCGCGGGTGCGCAGCGTGCGTGACATGCAACGTAGCCGCCAGGTTGCCCTGAACATGCCTGCTCACGGTGAAGGGCCGGGGGCACGGCACGGATGAGCACACCGGGCAACGACCAGATCGCGGCTTCCACGGGGCGTTCGGGCAACCCGCTCGCAAGGCTGATCCTGCGCCGCATCCTGCTTGGCTTCGGGCTTTTGCTGGCAGCCTCGATGCTGGTCTATGGCGGGGTCGAGATGCTGCCGGGCGATTTCGCCGCGACCTATCTCGGGCGCGACGCGACACCGGAATCGGTCGAGCATCTGCGCAAGGAACTGGGCCTCGACCGCCCGATGATCCAGCGCTACGGCGAATGGCTGGGAGGCATCGTCCAGGGCGATTTCGGAACCTCGTGGTCCAACCGCAATTCGGTCGCCGAGCAGCTCTGGAAACGCCTGGGAAACTCGATGCTGCTTGCCGTCACCTCGGCGGCGATCGCGGTTCCACTGGCGCTCGGCCTTGGCATGATCGCAGTGCGCTACCGCAACCGCTTTCCCGACCGCGCCATCAGCATCCTGTCGCTTGCTGCGGTTTCGCTGCCGGAGTTCTTCATCGGCTACCTGCTCATCCAGTTCTTCACCGTTCAGCTCGGCGTCGCCGCCTTTCCGGCAACCGTCTACGACGGGATGAGTTTTGGCGAGCGGCTGTCGGCGATTGCCCTGCCCGTACTTACGCTCGTCATTGCGGTGCTTGCCCACATGATGCGCATGACGCGCTCGGCGATCCTCAACGTCATGTCGTCACCCTATGTGGAGACCGCCGAACTCAAGGGGCTTTCGGCGCTGCGCATCATTGCCGAGCACGCCGCGCCCAATGCGGTGGCACCGATCGTCACGGTGATCGCGCTCAACCTTGCAGCGCTCGTGGTCGGCGTCGTCGTGGTGGAAGTGGTGTTCGTCTATCCGGGCATCGGCCAATACATGGTTGATGCCGTAACCGTGCGCGACATGCCCGTGGTCCAGGCCTGCGGACTGATCTTCGCAGCCATCTACATCGTACTCAACCTGTTGGCCGACATCGTTTCGATCCTGGCGAACCCACGCCTGAGGCATCCGCGATGAGATTGAGATCGATGCCAACAAGCGCACGCGTGGGAGCGGCGGGAATCCTGGTTGTCGTGGCCTGCGCACTCTTTGCGCCACTGATCGCGCCCTACGATCAAGGCGCCATCGTCGGTGAGGTCTGGGCGCCGATGGGGGGTGACTTCCTGCTCGGTACCGACAGCCTCGGTCGCGATCTGCTGTCGCGCCTGATCTATGGCGCGCGCGCCACGCTCTTCGTCGCCCTGGCTGCCACCACGCTGTCGTTTGCCATAGGCATGCTGCTCAGCTTCACCGCTGTCGTCAGCGGCGGTGTGGTCGACCAGCTTCTGTCGCGGTTCAACGACCTGATGATGTCCGTTCCCGGGCTCATCCTCGCGCTTGTCGTGCTCGCGGTACTGCCGCAAGGCACCTTGATCCTCATCCTGGTCATGGCTGCGATTGACTCGACGCGCGTCTATCGCATCGGCCGGGCGGTCGCGCTCGACGTCAGCGTCATGGATTTTGTCGAGGCCGCCTGGCTGCGCGGCGAAGGCAAGTTCTGGATCATCTTCCGCGAAATCCTGCCCAACACTCTGGCGCCCCTGCTCGGCGAATTCGGGCTGCGTTTTGCCTATTCCATCCTGTTCCTGTCGACCCTGTCCTTCCTTGGTCTCGGCATCCAGCCGCCGGCTGCCGACTGGGGCGGCATGGTCAAGGACAACAAGGACGGCATCATTTTCGGCGTTTCGGCCTCGCTCATCCCGGGTGCTGCGATCGCCGGCCTGGTCATCTCGGTCAATCTGGTCGTTGACTGGATGATCAACACCACGGCGAGCCTCAAGGGAGCGCGTGGCGATGGCTGAGATGCTTTCGGTCCGCAATCTGCGCATCGAGGTGCGCGCGCATCAGGCGGATGGATCGACCAGCGATCTCGTGCTGGTGGACGACGTCTCCTTCGATGTTGCCAAGGGAAAGGTGCTCGGCCTGATCGGTGAGTCCGGCGCAGGCAAGTCGACCATCGGCCTGTCGACGCTGGCCTATGGCCGCGGCGGCGTGCGCATTTCAGGCGGGCAGGTCCTGCTCGACGGTGTCGACGTGACGGCCCTCTCGCCGGGCGGGGTTCGCACGATACGCGGCGCACGCGTGGCCTATGTCGCGCAATCGGCCGCCGCAGCCTTCAATCCCGCCCACAAGCTGGGACGGCAGGTCGTCGAGGCAACCGTTCGTCATGGCCTCATGACACCGACGGAGGCGAAGAAGCGCGCCCTGTATCTGTTCACGGTGCTCGGTCTTCCCGAACCGGAACGCTTTGGCGAACGCTACCCGCACCAGGTCTCGGGTGGTCAGTTGCAGCGCGCCATGACCGCCATGGCGCTGTGTGCCAAGCCCGAACTCATTGTCTTCGACGAGCCGACAACAGCGCTCGACGTCACCACGCAGATCGAGGTTCTGGCGGCCATCAAGCATGCGATCGCAGAGACCGGAACAGCCGCACTCTACATCACCCACGATCTCGCTGTCGTCGCCCAGGTCGCCGACGACATCATGGTGCTCAGGCACGGCAAGACGGTGGAACATGGCGCGGCGCGGCAGATCATCGAGACGCCGCGTCAAGACTACACCAGGGCGCTGGTGAGCATCCGCCAGGCTGTTCGCGAGCCTTCCCGCAAGGGCGAGGAAGAACTGCTGGAAATCGAAGGGCTGACGGCTGGCTATTCGAACGTGACTGTCCTGCGCGATGTGTCGCTGTCGCTGCCGAAAGGCCAGACACTGGCAGTGGTCGGCGAGTCGGGGTCGGGAAAATCGACCCTGGCGCGCGTCGTCACCGGGCTGCTCCCGCCGCATCGGGGCACGGTCGTTTTCAAGGGCGAGAGGCTGCCGGCTGCCCGCAAGGATCGCACGCTCGAGCAGTTGCGCCGCATCCAGATGATCTACCAGATGGCCGATACGGCGATGAACCCGCGCCAGAAGGTCGGTGACATCATCGGCCGGCCGCTGACCCTCTATTTTGGTCTCCGGGGTGCGGCGCGGACCAGGCGGGTCACCGAATTGCTTGGCCAGATCGAGATGGGTCCGCAGTTTCTCGACCGCTATCCGGCAGAGCTCTCCGGCGGCCAGAAACAGCGCGTCGCCATCGCCCGCGCGCTGGCCGCCGAACCGGAATTGATCCTGTGCGACGAGCCGACTTCCGCGCTCGATCCGCTGGTGGCCGAGGGCATATTGAAGCTGCTGATGCGGCTGCAGGAGGAGACTTCGGTTTCCTACCTGTTCATCACCCACGACATCGCAATCGTGCGGGCCATCGCCGACCGCGTCGCGGTCATGCACCGCGGCCGCATCGTTCGCCAGGGCGACAAGGCTTCCGTCCTTGCTCCGCCCTATGACGACTACACCGAAAAGCTTCTGAGCTCGGTGCCCGAAATGGAAATCGGCTGGCTGGAGCGCGTCCTTGCCGGGCGCGCTCTGGTTCCATCTGCGTGACGGATCTTTAAGACAGGAGGGGAATTGAAATGAAGAAATCGAACTTGATCGGCCTGGACCTTGCGGCCAACAGGCGTGACTTCCTGAAGGGCACGATTGGCGCCGGCCTTCTGCTCGGCGGGCTCGCCGGTGCGGCCCATGCGCAAGCGGCGGCGACGCCGAAGAAGGGCGGCACCCTCAAGCTGGGCATCGACGGTGCTGCCACCACCGATACGCTTGACCCTGCAAAGGTGATCGGCGCCTTCGCCTTCCTGGTCGCGCGCACCATCGGCGATACGCTGGTCGCCAGCGATCCTGCCACCGGCAAGGCCCTTCCGGGCATCGCCTCCAGCTGGGAATCCAGCAACCAGTCCAGGGACTGGGTGTTCAAGATCCGCAACGACATCACCTTTCACAACGGCAAGAAGCTGACATCAGAGGACTGCGCCCAGACCATCCGCCGTCACATGAAGGAAGAGTCGGGCTCCGCTGCGCGGGGCATGATCGCCTCGGTCGAAACTGTCGAAGCCAAGGGCGACGAACTCCACGTAAAGCTCTCTGAGAGCAATGTCGACCTGCCGCTGGTCTTTACCATCCACGTGCTGATGATCCAGCCCAACGGCGGCATGGACAACCCGGCCGAAGGCATCGGCACCGGCGCGTACAAGCTCGTCAGCTTCGAGCCGGGCGTGCGCGCCGTGTTCGAGAAGAACGCCAACGACTGGCAGGACCGCGGTCACGTCGACAGCGTCGAGATGATCGCCATGAACGACGCCACCGCGCGCATCGCGGCAATCTCGGCGGGACGCGTCCACTTCATCAATGCCGTCAGTCCCAAGACAGTGACGTTGCTGAAGCGCGCGCAGAACGTCGCGATACTCAACTCACCGAGCCGCGGCCACTATACGCTGCCGATGCTCATCGACACCGCGCCTTTCGACAACAACGACCTGCGCCTGGCGCTGAAATACGCCATCGACCGCGAGGCCATGCTGCAGACGACGCTTGGCGGCTTCGGCACTGTCGGCAACGACTTCCCGATCAACGCCACCTATCCGTACTTCCCCGCCGACATCGAGCAGCGGGCATACGATCCGGACAAGGCTGCCTTCCATTTCAAGAAGTCCGGCCATGACGGCCCGGTCGTGCTGCGCACGTCCGACGGCACGTTCCCCGGCGCAGTCGATGCTGCCATCCTCTACCAGGAGAACGCCAAGAAGGCCGGCATCCAGATCGAGGTCAAGCGCGAGCCGGCCGACGGCTACTGGAACAACATCTGGCGCAAGGCCCCGTTCTGCATGTCCTACTACGGCAGCCGCCTGACGCAGGATCTCATGTATGCCACCGAGCACCTGTCGGATTCGCCCGCCAACGAGACCAACTTCAGGCGGCCGGAATTCGACAAGCTCATCAAGGAAGCGCGCGTGGTCGAAGACGAGGCAAAGCGCGCGGAACTGTACCGTGCCGCCGCACTGATGGTGCGCGACGAAGGTGGTTCGATCATCCCGGTATTCAACAACAACATCAACGCCGCAGCATCAGCCCTCAAGGGCTATGTCGACGACGTCGGCAACGACATGTCGAATGGCTACGTAGCCTCGCGCGTCTGGCTCGAGGCGTAAGCTCGCCTCGTCTAGAGTTGGCCGGCGCCGCACGCCGGCCAACTCATCGGGCTGACCGTAGGCCCGGAGGCCATGCCCCTGCGCATGCCCAGTCTCCACTCTCGTCATCGATGCGTTGCCTGCCAACTCTTGTTCCGGCCGGGCAGCGTCGTGGTATGTTGGGACGTTACCTGATTTCAGCTGATTTCCAGGGCAATGATGCCAAAAACAGGGAGTAGCAGGTCATGGCAAGTTCAGTTTCGATACATCCGGCCATCGATGGCGGCGTGAAGGCCGGCAGCCCGGGTTTTTCCGGGGGGACGTTGGTTTGCGCCTGCGTCGACCGGCCGGTGAGGGTGGCGATCAAGGGGCAGGTTGCCCACAACCACGCCTGTGGCTGCACAAAATGCTGGAAGCCCGAAGGCGCCAAGTTCTCGATCGTCGCGGTGACCGGGCATGAGAATGTGACGGTACTGGAAAATGGCGACAAGCTCGCCGTCGTCGATCCGTCGGCATTGATCCAGCGCCATGCCTGCAAGGCGTGCGGCGTGCATATGTATGGCCCGGTCGAGCGCGATCATGCCTTCAAGGGCCTCGACTTCATCCATCCGGAACGCTTCGAAGAGGCGGGCTGGGCCGAGCCTGGCTTTGCTGCCTTCGTCTCCTCCATCATCGAGTCCGGTGTCGACCCTTCGGAGATGGACGGCGTGCGCGCCCGGCTGCGGGAACTTCGGCTCGAACCCTACGACTGCCTGTCGCCTGCGCTGATGGATTACATCGCCACCTGGGTGGCGAAAAAGTCCGGGGTGCTGAAGGCATAAGCACGTCGACCGGCGGTGCGTTGGGGGCACAACACCTTCCAGCGCATCGCAAGTTCTGATGGTCGAGAAAGCCAAGGTGTCCCGCGCCATCACCAGGCTCTGGCGGTACGGCCTTGCTGCATCCCGGTTTCTGCGCCGCGCTTCGCATCCGCCTGGTTTTATTGTCCGGGTCTCCGGCTTTGCCTTTGCCCCACGCATCGGCCGCTGTCGGCGGTGACTCGCGATATGCACAAGGGTGCGCCAGGAATGCCCGCGTCGATGGCGGCGACTTCGGTGAGAAGGATTTTCTTTCTTTCCGCGGGTGGCGCGATAATAATCCTCGGCAACGACGGGCATTCACTGCATTATTTGCGCCTCGGAGAGTTTGGGGCGACTGCACGGCATGCCGGCTGAACGTTCCAGCCTCTGTCCGGGGGCTGCGGCAGCGATACGTTGCAGCAGGTTGGAGGGGAGGGCCGATCGACAGATCGTCCGTTTCTCCATTGCGTAACAAGAATTAGATCTGGAGCAATTTGAATGATTGGTGCCGCCGTCCTGTTGGACAAATATTCGAAGCCGGGTCGGCGCAAGTTCAGGGCTCTCGCGGCGACCGTCGCATTCGTCGGCGCCCTGTCGGCCAGCTCTTCGCTGCAGGCTGCCGAAAACTTCGACGCCGATGCCGCCATCGCGATCGGCTCGCTCTATGAACCGCAGAACCTCGACAACACCGCCGGCGCCGGCCAGGGCATCAACGAAGCTTTCAACAGCAACGTCTATGAGGCGCTGTTCAGGCTGACCGATGCGGGCAGCGTCGAAAACGCGCTGGCAAGCGACTACAAAGTCAGCGAGGACGGCCTCACCTACACCTTTACCCTGCAGCCGAAGGTCACCTTCCATTCTGGTGATCCGTTGACTGCCAAGGACGTGAAGTTCAGCATCGAGCGCGTGGTCGGACCCGACTCCAAGAGCTCGCGCAAGAAGAGCCTGTCGACGATCAGCTCGATCGAGACGCCCGACGACAGCACCGTCGTCGTCAAGCTTGCGTCGCGCTCGATCTCGCTGCCCTACAATCTGAGCTACGTCTGGATCGTCAACGATGCGGCCAAGAACCTGACCGCGAGCGAAGACGGCACCGGCCCCTACAAGCTTCAGGACTGGCGCCGCGGCTCGACGCTCTCGCTCAAGCGTTTCGACGGTTACTGGGGCGAAAAGCCGACGAATGGCGAGGTGGTGTTCAACTACTTCACCGACGCGACTGCGCTCAACAACGCGTTGCTGACGGGTGCCGTGGACATCATCACCGGCGTGCAGAGCCCGGATTCGCTTGCCCAGTTCAAGGGCAATCCCGAGTTCCAGGTCAGCGAGGGCAAGTCCACCACCAAGGAACTTCTGGCCTTCAACGACCGCGTCGAGCCGTTCAGCAACGTCAAGGTGCGCAAGGCGATCGCCCGCGCCATCGACAAGAAGAAGCTGCTGGACTCGATCTGGGGCGGCTACGGCTCGCTGATCGGCTCGTTCGTACCGCCGACCGACCCCTGGTATGTCGATCTCACCGGCGTCGATCCATACGATCCTGCAAGCGCCAAGGCCCTGCTGGCCGAGGCGGGCCACGCCGATGGCTTCACCTTCACGCTCGACACGCCGAACTACGACCCGCATCCGATCGTCGCCCAGTTCCTCAAAAGCGAGCTGGCCAAGGTCGGCATCACCGTCAACATCAACGTGATCACCGCCAACGAGTGGTACACCAAGGTCTACAAGGCGCATGATTTCCAGGCGACGCTGCAGGAGCACGTCAACCATCGCGACATCGTGTTCTACGGCAATCCCGATTTCTACTGGGGCTACAACAACCCCAAGGTCGTGGAGCTGATCGCCTCGGCCGAGACCAGCACGACTGTCGACGAGCAGACCGCCAAGCTGACCGACGCCAACAAGCTCATCGCCGAGGATGCGGCCAGCAGCTGGCTGTATCTCTATCCGCAAATCGTGATATCGAAGGCCAATGTCAGCGGCTATCCGGTCAACGGATTGAACTCGCAGTTCTTTGCCTACGGCATCAAGAAAAGCGCGAACTGAGCCGGCAGGCTGATACATTCGCCCTGATCGCAAGGTCACGGCCATAAATCGATGAACATCGTGCGGAAGCCATTCCGCACGATGTTTCCGTAGGGGACGAAAGGAACCCGGTAATTTTTTCCTACATTCTTCGGCGGCTCGCCATCCTGGTCCTGTCGCTCTTCATCGCATCCTTGGTACTCTTCGTCCTGCTCAGACTGCTGCCGGGCGACCCGGCCAACGCCTTGCTGTCGGTGGGGGCGGACGCCAGGCAGATCGAGGCCGCGCGTGAGCAGGTCGGATCGAACCTGCCGCTTTGGGAACAGTTCCTCCGCTTTCTCAGTAATCTCGTGCGCTTCGACTTGGGCAATTCCTTCGTCAGCGGTGCATCCGTCGCCGGTGAGATTGCGGCGCGCCTGACAGTCACGCTGCCGCTGACGCTGCTAGCCTTCACCCTTGCGGTGATCATCGCCGTGCCGCTCGGCATCGTGTCGGCGGTCAAGGCGGACCGCTGGTATGGCGCGCTGATCTCCACCGTTTCGCAGCTCGGCATTGCCATCCCGGTGTTCTGGGTCGGTATCCTCCTGGTCACGGCCTTCGCCATCAACATTCGTATCTTCCCGTCGGGCGGCTTTCCCTCGCGCGGCTGGCACGCGCCGGCCGAAGCCCTGCGTGCGCTCGCCCTGCCGGTGCTGACGATTGCGATCGTCATGTCCGCCTCGCTGCTGCGTTATGTCCGCTCGGCCACGCAGGATGTGCTGGGCAGCGACTATCTGCGCACCGCGCGCTCCATGGGCGCCTCCTTCACCGAGGCAATTGTCCGGCATGGCATCCGCAATGGCGTGGTGCCGATCATTTCCATTCTCGGTATCGAGCTGGCGTCGACCTTGCTCGGCGCCGTCGTTGTTGAACGCGTCTTCACGCTGCCCGGTCTGGGCTCAATGCTGCTGCTGGGCATCGAACAGCGCGACTACCCCAATGTGCAAGGTGTTCTCTTCGTGTCCACGCTGCTGGTGCTTCTGGTGGGCTTCACCGCGGACCTCGTCCAGCGGCTGATCGACCCCCGGCTGCGCGATAAGGCAGGAGCACGCTCATGAGCGCGGTCGACGAACTGATCGAGCCGGAGCCCGGCCCGCGCAAGTCGCTGTGGTCGCTGACCCTTGTGGTTGGCCTGATCCTGGTCGGCATCCACGTCGTGGTTGCGCTGCTGACATTGTTCTGGACGCCCTACGATCCGACAAGCACCTCGGGTGGGCGGCTCGAGCCTTTGTCCTTGCTCCATTGGGCCGGCACCGACCGGCTTGGCCGGGACCTGTTCACCCAGATCATGATCGGTTCGCGCATCGCGCTGACCGTCGGCGCCGGCGCCGTTGCCATCGGTGCCGCCATCGGTGTCACCATTGGCCTTCTGGCGGCCTTTGCCACGCGCTTCCTTGACGACGCGCTGGCCGCGACACTGGACATCCTGATCGCATTTCCGACCCTGCTGCTCGCCATGCTGGTGGTGGCTGCCAGCGACAGCCCGGGCCTGTGGTCGGCTATTGTTGCGCTCGGCATCGCCATGTCGGCAATCGTGGCGCGCCTGACGCGCATCCTCGCCAAGCGGGTACTCCAGAACGACTACATCATCGCGTCGCGGACCTCGGGCACCTCCTGGCCCGGCGTCATGGTCAGGCACGTCCTGCCCAACATCTGGCCGACGCTCACCGTCAATTTCGCGCTGCAGTTCGGCCTTGCGGTCATTGCCGAGTCTTCGCTGTCCTATCTCGGCCTCGGCGCGCCGCCGCCCAATGCCTCATGGGGCCGCCTGCTTCAGGAAGCCCAGGGCACGGTCTACTCGGCTCCGATCGGCGCGATTGCGCCTGGTATCGCGCTGGTCACGCTGGTGATCGGCATAAACCTCCTGGCTGACGGCCTGCGCGACATCGGCGATCCCACCAGGAGGATCACGCGATGACCTCGCTTCTCTCCGTAGAGAGCCTGACGCTGAAGACCGGCGACAAGACGCTGGTCTCGGATATTTCATTTTCGATCGCGCCGGGCGAACGCATGGGGCTGATCGGTGAATCCGGTTCGGGCAAGTCGCTCACTGCCATGGCGGTGACGGGGCTTTTGCCGAAGACGATCGTGCCGAGCGGCTCGATCGCACTCGACGACCGGCAGATCGTCGGCACGCCCGACCGCGCGCTCAACCAGCTTCGCGGCTCTTCCGTCGCAGTGGTTTTCCAGGAACCGCTGACCGCACTCGACCCGCTGATGAAGCTCGGCCGGCAGGTGGCTGGGCCGGTGGCACGTCGTCTGGCGCGCGAAGGCAAAGGCGCTTCGCGCCACGACGTCGAGCGCGAGGTGCTGACGCTTCTCGACCATGTCGCGCTGCCGCAGCCGGAGCGGGTTGCCAATTCTTATCCGCACGAGATTTCGGGCGGCCAACGCCAGCGCGTCGCGATCGCCATGGCGCTGGCATGCCGGCCAAAGCTGCTGATCGCCGACGAGCCGACCACGGCCCTCGACGTCACCACCCAGGCCGAAATTCTCAAATTGCTGGACACCCTGGTTCGCGAGCACGGCATGGCGCTTCTGTTCATCAGCCACGACCTGCCGGTCGTGGCCACCGTGGTCGACCGGGTGACGGTGCTGCGCAATGGCCGCGTGGTCGAGGAGGGGCCGGTCGACAAGGTCTTCGGCGATCCCGAACATGACTACACAAGGACGCTTGTGGCTGCTGCCCGTTCCTTCGACAGGGCGCTTGAGGGAACGGCATGACCATGCTCGACGTGCGTGATGTCAGCTTCGGCTACGACCGCCAGCGCAAGGTGCTGCATGGCGTCTCCTTTGTGGTCAAAAAGGGCGTCAGCGTTGGCCTCGTCGGCGAATCCGGCTCGGGCAAGACTACGCTCCTGCGCCTTCTGCTCGGGCTCGCCCGACCGACCGGCGGCACCATCAACTTCGGCGATGCTGTCGTCGATCCGTCCAGCCGGACGTTCATGCGCGGCTATCGTCGCTCGGTTCAGGCGGTGTTCCAGGACCCCTATTCTTCGCTCGATCCCAGGCAGAAGGTGCGCGACATCATCTCCGAGCCGCTGCAATCCCTCGCCATTCCCGGCTCGCACAGCGAGGCGGTGGCGGCCTCGCTTGAGGCTGTCGGCCTGCCGGCCGATGCCGTCAATCGCTACCCGCACGAGTTCTCCGGCGGTCAGCGCCAGCGTATCGCCATTGCCCGCGCCATCGTATCGCGGCCGCAGCTGGTGCTCGCCGACGAGGCGGTGAGCGCGCTCGACCTGTCGACGCGCATCCGCATCGTCGACCTGTTCAAGCGCCTGTCCGAAAGCATGACGCTGGTGTTCGTGTCGCATGATCTCGGTGTGGTCGCTTCGCTGTGCGAGGAGATCATCATCCTGGAGCGCGGCCAGATCGTCGAAAGCGGCAACACGCGCGCCATCCTTGACGCCCCGCAGCATCCCTATACGCAAAAGCTCTTGCAGAGCGTTCCGCGCATGCCCAGCTAGGGCAGGCGTGGCAACTTCAGACCAAAGGCACAAGCAGCATGACGACCGATTACATCAGCCACATCGAGGACTGGCGCGCCAAGCGACTGGCCGATCTCAAGGCTGACAATGGCTGGCTCAACATCATCGGCCGCTGGTGGCTTGAACCGGGTTCGGTGACGGTCGGCACCGCCGAGGACAACGATGTCGTGCTGTCGGCCGGACCGGCCCATGTCGGCACCATCACCCAGGAACAGGACGGCGGCGTCACCTTCGCGCCAGCCGACGGCACCGCCCCCATTCGCCTGAAGCTCGACAAGAAGAATCCGCCGCGCTTCAGCGTAGGCCAGCTGCTGCTCGAGGTGACGACGCTCAATGGCGAGAATGCCCTGCGCATCCGCGATACGGCCTCGACCGCGCCCAACGAATTTGCCGGCATCGGTTCGTTCCCCATCGATCCGAGCTGGCGCATCATTGCCGACTGGATCCCGCTGGCGACGCCGGTCGAGATGACTGTCGATACCGTGCTCGGCATCCCGACCGAGGTCACCATCACCCACAAGGCGGCGTTCACCCGCGACGGCGTGCGCTACGAGTTGCTGCCGACCCACGGCACATCGGAGGTGCCGCAATTCGTGCTCAAGGACCTGACTTCGCGCGACAAGACCTACCCCGCCTCGCGTTTCCTCTTGGGTGAAAGCATCACGGCCGACACCATCGTCCTGGACTTCAACAAGGCGTTCAACCCGCCCTGCGCCTTCACCGAGCACGCCGTCTGCCCGCTGCCGCCGGCAGAAAACGTCCTGCCGATCCGCATCGAGGCGGGCGAGCTCCGGGCCCACGGCTAGGATCGTCCGCTCCGAGAGTGCCCGCGGCGCGATCCGGACAACCTCGCCAGGTGCTTCCCATCCGGAGCAGAACGCACAGTTCGGTGTCCTCGGAGGAAGCACACTCCTGGCGCACCGCTATTGCCAGCGGCCGCCGATCCCGCGCATGTCGCTCGGGGTCATCCCGTAGGTCGCAGCGAAGGCGCGGTAGAAGGTGGCGAGGCTGTCGAAGCCGGAGGCGAATGCCACCTGCGTTACCGACAGGCTCGGGATCTCGACCAGCAGCCGGCGTGCGTCGCGGACGCGCATTGCGGCAAGCGTGCGCGAGAAGGTGAGTCCTGCCTCTTCGAGTACGACATAGAACTGCCGCCTGGAGATGCCGAGTTCCATGGCTACGCGTGCCGGGTTGAGTCCCGGCAGGCGCTTGTCGCGCTCCATGATCTCGAGTGCGGCGTGCCGCACACCGGTCCGCAGGGCAGCGCGAACTTCGGGCATGCCGAGTGGTAGCCGGCCCCTCGCAGCCAGGGCAAGACGGGCGACGCTGGCGACGTCGCGCGACGGATCCGAGCCGGTGCGCTCGGGAGCCATCAGCGCATCGAACAGCGCTCGGAACGGTCTGAGGAACCAAGTGCCGCCGATGGGCTTGGCTGCAAACAGATCGTCGGCGCGCCGTCCCAGCAGGATCTCGCCCTCGATCGGAATCTTCAGCATACGGTACAGGAAGCCGCGCTCTCCATCCGGTTGTCCGCTGTAGGGCAGGTCGGAATGGCTGACCACCATGTCGCCGTCGTGGATGGTGTCGACCCTGCCGCGGCCGGTGTCGAGCAGGCCGCCGCCTGTCACCTGGTGGGCAATGCAGAGGCTGTTGCCCGATATCCTGGCGATGTCGGTGTCGGTGCGCTTGATCCGGTAGGACGAGGCACGCATTTCCGAGGCGACGGCGTCGCCCACGGCATGGGCCCGGAACGAGCCGTGGAAAGACAGCCGCTTCTCGGCCGCAAGCTCGATGGTCACGCCAAACAGGCTCTTGCCACGCACCTCGCGCCACTGATCGAACCGCCGTTCGGGAGCTATGTCGTCGGTGGTGAAACTGATCATGTTGCGGGCCTTGGGCAGAGGCGGCGGCGATATCGGTTGGTTCGCGGAACCCTACAACAAGAACAGGTTCCAATGACAGCCGTCGCATCCGGCATTCGCTGGGTATGTCGCACGGCTTGCCGACATTGTTCGCCTTGTTGGCTGCATTTGTTGGAAACCGCTGGATACTAGGTTTTCTTCGGCCAGTGGCCACCGATCCGTATTCCCCTGACAGCGTCGATTTCGCAGCCGCGTCCGGCTCCTTCTGCACGCAATGAGAAGACGACGCCTCCTGCCTTTCGTAGAGCCGTCGCGGGAATTGGGCGTTCCCGCCTGCCGCCCGCCTGTTGCCTCAGCCGGGCAGTGGCTGGCGGTGAGGGCGGGTGGCGGGATCCCCTGCGGATGACGGGTCGGACGGCATCGGACAGTGCCGTCCGGTTCGGACAAGGAGGCGGTTGTGCATTTCAGCTGGACAAGGAACGGTTCTGTGGCGGCTCCTTTTCGCGGAGGTCGCACATGGGCCTGAGCGTCGAGGCCATATCGGGCAACAGGCTTATCCTGCCGATGGTCAAGCACCAGTCGTCGGTGATGCTGCAGATGTTCAACCTCAATCCCAGGCTGTCGTCGGTTTTCGCCACGCAGCAGCGTTGGCTCCTGGCGCATGCCGCGGTTGCCCTTTGCTTTCGCGAAAGTCCGGAGGATATGCCGTCCATGGTCGTGGCGCGTTTCCTGGAAGAAGTGGCTTCCCACAGGATCGCGAGCCGCAACACCGCCGACGCCTTCGTCAAGGAGATGCTGCGCTACGGCTATGCCATTGCCATGGAGGACCCGCGGGATCGCCGGTCGCGTCCCGTTGCCGTTGCCAAGGAAGGACTCATGCTGCTGCGCGGCTGGGCGATGGCGCACCTCGTCACGCTCGACGGCCTCGACGGGCGCAACCGTCTCGCTGCCTTCCATGCAGACGAAACCGCTTTCGCCCGGCTGCAGACGGAAGTTGCGCACGGCCTGCTGACCAGTGCTGCCATCCGCGAGCCGCGGGACACGTTTTCGTTGTTCACCTGGCTCAACAATGGCGGCGTCATCATGGACTGGCTCATCACCAGTCTCCGCGAGGTGGCCCCTGAAGGCCGCTCCTACCAGACCTCGATCATGTCGATCACCGAGATCTCGGAGCGGATCAACCTGTCCCGCACGCATTTCGCCCGCAAGCTGCGCGAGGCGGAAGTCATGGGCAGCCTCGGTTGGAGCGGTAAGCGCGGCGAATCCGCCATGTGGCTGTCCTCGGGCTTCGTCGCCGAGATGATCGGCGCCCAGGCCCTCAAACTGTCCGTCATCGACGCCGCCTGCGAGCGGGCGTTCCTGTACTGAGGGACAAGTTCGACCGTCGAGGTGCCTGATCGAGATGCATGCCCGACGCGGCCAGAACCGGCTCGGCGTCGTAGCTGCCGCATTTTCAGATGTGCTCGGCAATCACCTGGAGGAACGCCGGGCCGTAGCGGTCGAGTTTGGCTTCGCCGACACCGGGCACGTTCGCCATCTCCGAGCGTGATGCCGGCCGGGCCGCTGCCAGTTCGACCAGAGTCTTGTCGTGGAAAATCACATAGGGCGGCACGTTTTGCAGGCGCGCTATTTCGGTGCGTTTCCTCCGCAGTGCCTGGAACAGGTCCTGGTCCGCGTCGGTGACGGCTGACTGCGCGGCACTGCGCGCCACCTTGCCGCGCCTGGCGCGTGTCGGCGCCGGCACGCGCAGCATCAGCTCGGGCTTGTCGCGCAGGAAGTCGCGGCCGGCTGGCGCGATCGACAGGCCGCCATGACCGGCGAGGTCGACGTCGACAAGGCGCAGCGCGATCATCTGGCGCAGGATCGCCCGCCAGGTTCGGTTGTCGTGCTCGGTGCCGATGCCAAAGGTGGAGATGCTGTTATGGCCGAACTGGGCGATGCGCTCGTTGTCCACGCCCAGCAGCACGTCGACGATGTAGGCCTGTCCGAAACGCTCGCCGGTGCGGTAGATGCATGACAGCGCCTTTTGCGCCGCAATGGCCCCGTCGAACAGTTTTGGCGGCTCGGCACAGGTATCGCAGTTGCCGCACGGCTCGCATTCGTCGCCGAAATAGGACAACAGAACCTGTCGGCGGCAGCTTGCCGTCTCGGCGAGCCCCAGCAGGGCGTCGAGCTTCTGTCGCTCCATGCGTTTGCGCTGGTCGGGCGCCTCCGACTCCTCGATGAAGCGGCTGCGCAGCGCGATATCGTCATAGCCGTAAAGCATCAAGGTGTCGGACGGCAGGCCGTCGCGGCCGGCACGCCCGGTCTCCTGATAATAGGCCTCGATGCTGCCAGGCAGGTCTATATGGGCGACAAAGCGCACATCCGGCTTGTCGATGCCCATGCCGAAGGCGACGGTGGCGACCATGATGACCGCCTCGCCATGCTGGAAGCGCATCTGGTTGGCCTCGCGCGTCGCTTTGTCCATGCCGGCATGATAGGCGAGCGCATCGTAGCCGAGCCCCTGCAGCCAGGCAGCGGTTTCCTCTGTCCGGCGCTTCGACAGGCAGTAGACGATGCCGCTCTCGCCCTCGTAGCGCTTCAGGAATTCCTTGAGCTGGGCGCGCGGATTGTCCTTTTCCTCGATGGCGTAGCGAATGTTGGGCCGGTCGAAACCGGCGATGAAGGCGTCAAGCTCGTCGATCTCGAGATGCGACAGGATTTCCGCACGCGTCGGCTCGTCGGCGGTGGCCGTCAATGCCATGCGCGGCGTGCCGGCAAAGCGCCCCACCAGCGCGTCGAGCTGGCGATAGGATGGCCGAAAATCATGCCCCCATTGCGACAGGCAGTGCGCCTCGTCGATTGCGATCAGGGACAGTTTCACGCCATCCAGCAGCTCCAGCACATCGGGCCGCAGCAATGTTTCCGGTGAGACATAGAGCAGGTCGAGCGCACCGGCACGGATATCACGCCAAAGCGCACGTCGGTCGTCGAGCGACAGGTCGGAATTGAGACTGGCCGCCCGCACGCCTGCCTGCCTGAGCGCCGCCACCTGATCGGCCATGAGTGCCAAGAGCGGCGAAACGATGAGCCCCATGCCGGGGCGGACGATCGCGGGAATCTGGTAGCACAACGACTTGCCGCCGCCCGTCGGCATTAGCACGAAGGCATTGTTGCCTGAGATCACATGCTCGACGATCCGCGCCTGCGGCCCCCTGAAGGCATCATAGCCATAAACGGTCTTGAGGATTTCGAGGGCGGTAGCGGTCATCGGCAGCAGAACGGAGAATCACGGAAACATCCTTCATAGCAGCTTCGCCACGTCAGCGATCATCGATGCGTCTTTCTGTTCGCCTCTCATGCAACCAAATGGGAATTTCGCACCTCGCATTGCCCGGCTGCCGCTTCAGTGCCGGACGGACGAAGCCCAGACGCGATATCGGAACTATCGGTGTTGTTGCCGTGATACGACTGCATCTGCAGCACGTCGGGCGGTTCAATACCTGTTCTTGAGGCCGTCGCGTAGCTCCAGACCCCTCCGCCCCAAGCAGCGAACCCGGGTTGAGGGGGCTGATCGGCGAAAGACCTGCAGGTGTATTGTTAGAGAATAGCAAACATGCAACTCACAGTGCGCGCCAGACTGGCAACGACTGCCTCTTGGCTTGGTTAACGCAGCAAGCAAATTAAGCACGAAGTAACTTTCTGAATCCGGCTGCTTGGATAGCATGGCTCTTTCATGCAAAATCTATTACAAAGGTCTGCGCGGCGATTATCGGAGAGTTGCTCCATGCAACACATGAAGTTAACGGCTACCGCGCTCGTTACGCAGAATTCCCTGTCCTATCTCGAACATGTGTTTGCGCTCAACGAAGCGCGCCAGCCACTGGTCAACGTTCCGGATGAGGCCTTCGCCAAGGCACTGACAGGCATCCGTATCGAGCGCTGCATCGTTCCCGATGAGGGAACCGGCTGGTTTACGGCAAGCCACCCGCTCATCCACGATGATCGGCCGGCCCAGATCACCTACACCTCCGGCACCGAGGGCAAGCCAAAGGGCATCGTCCTGAGCTACGCGAACCTGGCGGATGCGGCGGAGCGGATCATCGAGCAGATGGGCCTGACGCCGGACGTCCGTGAATATGTTGGCGTGCCGGTGACTTACAGTTTCGGCATCGGTCGCATCCGCGCGGTCAGTGCGGCCGGCGGCCGAACCTATCTGCCGCCGCGCGGCTTCGATCCGCTTGAGCTGTCTCGAATGCTCAAGGCGGATGAGGTCAACGCCCTTTCCGCCGTACCGACCCTCTTGCGGATTCTGCTGCAGAACCCGGCAGTCATCGGCGAGGCCGGCAAGAAGCTGCGTTGGCTGGAAATTGGCTCGCAATACATGACGGGCGCCGAGAAACGCGGGATTCGCGAACTGTTTCCCAATGCCCGGATCGTTCAGCACTACGGCCTGACGGAGGCCTCGCGCAGCACCTTCCTGCAGATATCGGACGTTGCCGATGCTTTGCTGGAGTCAGTCGGCCGGGCGGTCGGCAAGACCGAGGTCGGCATATCTGAAGATGGGCGCATTCGCATTCGCGGCCCGCACGTCGCCCGCTGGCGCGTGGAAACCGATCAACTGGCGGACCTTTGCGATGCCGACAGCTGGCTGCAGACCAGCGATCTGGGCCACATCAAGGACGGCTATGTCTATTTCGACGGCAGGGCCGACGACCTGATCAACAGTGGCGGCGTGAAGATCAATCCCGACATGCTCGAGGCACGGATCGGCAAGCTGCTGGGGCAGGTCGGCAAGGTCGTCGTGGCCAAGGTGCCGGACGCACTGCGCGGCGAGGGTGTCCTTGTTGTAGCCGAGTCCGGAGACCTTCCCGCCGATCAGCTCCATGCCACTGCGGCCGAGGCACTGAGGGAACTCGGGCTATATGCAGGCGATGCACTGCATGTCAGGGTCATGCCGGCAATTCCGCGGACTGCGACCGGCAAGCCTTTGCGTCGCGTCCTGACTGAAGAGTTTGTCCAGCAGGCCAAGGCCGTTGCGGCCGTTCCGGTTGCCCCCCAGGCCGCCGGCTCGCGAACGGGCGATGTGCAGTCATTCTTCAGGGGGTTCTTCCCCGGAAACAAGATCGGCCCCGACGACAGCTTTGAGACCATGGGAGGGGATTCCCTCAGCTACATCCAGTTCTCGCTTGGATTCGAGGATCGTTTTGGCCCGCTGCCCAGCGGCTGGGAGGCACTGACGGTCGCTCAATTGCAGGCGCTGACCGACGCGCAGGCGGAGACGCATGCGGCGTCCAAGGGATGGGCCTGGCGGCGGCTGGAATCCGCGACATTGACGCGCGCATTCTTCATGATCTGCATCGTTGCCCTGCACCTCGACACATTCGTCTACAGCAGCAATTGGGGCGCGGCATATTTCCTGTTCATGCTGTGCGGTTACAGCGTCATGCGCTTCCAATGGCCCGAAATCAGCCGGACCGGGAATGTCGGCACGATTCTCGGTACCGTGCTGCGCGTCGCGATCCCGACCTTGTTGGTCACCGTCACGATGCAGCTCTGGGCCAGGACTTTCGAGCTGAAGCCGCTGCTGCTGATTTCCAACTGGTTCGACGCGCGCGAGTATCAGGTCGCATTCTACTACTTCGCCGAGATCTATATGCAGTTGCTGCTGGTGATCGCCGCGCTTCTGTCGATTCCCGTGCTACGGGCGACACTTCGCAAGTGGCCGATGGCGACCTGCACTGGGCTGATCGTCTTGGCCATGGTGGTCAGCTGGATGGTCGAGCAGGTCTGGGACACGACCTACCTCTATCATCGCACACCGATGTGGTACCTTTGGACCGTCGGCGCCGGCATGCTGATGGCCAGCGCACGCGACTTGAAAGGGCGCGTGGCGGCCATGGTCATCGTGACCGTCGCTGTCCTCATGCATCATGGCTTCACGTCGGCAAGCGCCTATATCGTGGGTGCTTCGGCATTGCTGCTTTTCTGGCCCGAAATATCGGTCCCGGCCCCCGTCAAGACGGTCGTCGGCGAGATCGCCGCGTCATCGATGTTCATGTATCTCAGCCATGGCCAGACCAAGTCGCTGGTCACCCGGCTGTTTCATGGGCCGATGCCGTGGCTCTCTCTTTTCGCTGCCATTGGCGTCGGCATCGTCTTCGCACGCACATACAATTGGGCCGAAGGCAAAATACGTGCTTTCGCGAGGAGACATCGCGGCGGGGCCCTGAGCGGCCCTCCCTCGGTCTCATCGGCATAAGCCGCTTGCCTCTCGGCTCAATGGTCTGAAGTGACGCGAACGGGCTTTCCTGTCGAATCATAGAGCCTGCCGCCGAGGAAATAGTCGCCATCGTGCAGCTCGGCGATGTCCTGATAGCGCAGGATGCGTTCCGTTCCGGCAACGAAGACAGACTGCTGCTCCGAGTTCCCGGTGCGAAAATGGTTGAACAACAGGTTCAGGCTGATCGCCATCAGAGCGGCGGAGCTGATGCCGGAATGGAAGATCGTGACGAACCAGGCCGGGAAATGTTCATAGAACTGCGGGGCCGAGATGGGGATCATGCCGAAGCCCAGCGAGGTCGCGACAATCACCAGGTTCATGTTGTTGGCATAGTCGACTTTGGACAGTGAGCGGATGCCGCTTGCTGCGACGGTGCCGAAAAGCACGATGCCGGCTCCGCCGAGGACCGAGGGCGGTATTGCCGCAATCACGCGACCCATGATCGGCAGCAGCCCGAGCGTGACCAGGATCAGGCCGGCAGCGGCCACCACATAGCGGCTCTTCACCCCTGTCACCGCGACAAGTCCGACATTCTGCGCAAAGGCGCTCTGCGTGAACGAACCGAATGCGGGTGCGATTGCGCTCGAGAGCATGTCGGCGCGCAGGCCATCTCCGAGCCGGCGCGAGCTCACCTTGGTGCCGATGATTTCACCGACCGCCAGCACATCGGCGGATGTTTCCACCAGGGTGACGATGACGACGATCAGCATGGAGAGCGTCGCTGCAACGCTGAAGGTCGGCCATCCGAAATGGAACAGGGTCGGGGGCGCGAAGATCGGCCCGGTCATGACCCGTGAAAAATCGGCCATGCCGAGCGCCCAGGCAATCACGGTGCCGATCACCATCGACAGCAGGATCGAAAGGCGCGAAATCCGCGCACTGCCAAGTTTGCTGAGCAAAAGCACGATGCCGAGTGTCAGGGCGGCCAGGCCGATATTGGCCTTGCTGCCGAAATCGGGGGCGCTGCTGTTTCCGCCCATGGCCCAGCGCGCGGCGACTGGCATCAATGTCAGGCCGATGGTCGTGATGACGATGCCGGTGACCAGAGGCGGGAAGAATTTGGTGATGCGCGAGAATATCGGGGTGATCAGCAGGCCGATCAGCGATGCGACGATGACCGCGCCCAGCACGCCCTGCAGCCCGCTGCCGGATGACACGATGGCGGTCATCGTCGCCACGCCGGCAAAGGAAACGCCTTGGACAAGTGGCAGCTGGCATCCGAAGAACGGGATGCCGAGGGTCTGCAACATTGTCGCCAGCCCGCCCGCAAACAGCGATGCGGTGATGAGCATCCCGACCTCGTCCATGGACAGGCCTGCCGCCTGTCCGATGATGAGTGGGACGGCGACGATGCCACCATACATCGTCAACACGTGTTGAAAGCCATAAGCCAGGTTGGCGCCAAGGCCAAGATGTTCATCCTCCGGCCGTGTCGTTTCGGCCGTCTTTGCGAGCGTCGCAACCAAAGCAGGTCTCCTCCCAGCTTGAGCACAAGGCGATGATCCATTCTGGGGGGACACGCAGCGCCGCGTGTAGGCCGGCTTTTGGTGAAGCATTTTCGCATAGATCAAGAAGGTGGAGGCGCATCGCCTCCCGCCTGGCACCGCCCCTCGGTGGTACCGGTGGTTGGGCTTGAGTGCTTGAAACCATTGCGCATTTTGCCATTGACAGGCTGAAAAACCGTGGCATCACTTCATCCATTCGGATCAGGCGCTGCGTGTCGGCTGCAAGATCGCCTAGGTTTTCCTCGTCGTGACGAATGCGGTTTGACACTGCTGCGACCGGCGTGTCGGACCAGGTCTTGCTCGCTCCTGCATGGCAGATTGGTTCTGTCCGGAAATCAGTTGGCGGCGCTTGGGGAGGCGCGATTGGCGACAGACACAATCGAGCACCAGTTTATCCGCGCTGCGCAGCTGAGCCGCAAGGAGAACTACGAACATTGGCGCATGGGTGTGGCGAGCCTGTTCGATGCCCTTCCGACGAACGGCGCCCTGGATGAATTCAGGGCCGATCTCAACAGTTACAATCTCGGCCATTTCCTCGTCGGCAAGTCTTCCGCGAGTGCGCAGCGTTTCGTCCGCTCCCAGGAACGGGTGGCTGCGACTGGCGTCGATCACCTGCTCATCCAGCTCTACGTCAAGGGCGAATGCGCCTATGACGCGGATGGGGGCAGGGGCAACGGTGTTGCCGGCGACATCGTCTGTTTCGATCTCAGCCGCCCCATGCGCAGCCAGACGACGGACATGGACATCGTCAGCCTGATCCTGCCGCGATCCATGATCCGGCTGGCGCCCCGCGTCATCGACGGGCTTCATGGCGCACGGGTGGACGGCTCATCAACCTTGGGCGTCCTGCTCGGCGAGCATATGATGACCATGGCGAGGATCGCGCCCCAGCTTGTCGGCCCTGATGGAAAGCTCGCGGCGGAGGTTGCCTCCGCCATCGTGTCGAGCGGGTTTTCGGCGGCTGTCGCGGCCGAGCGCCAAACCCTGACGGACGCGACGCTCCAGACGATCCAGGTTTTCATCGAGCGCAACCTGACCAGTTCGGCCCTGAACGCCGACATGATCATGCGCCACTTCGCCCTGTCGCGGTCGGCGCTCTATCGCCTGTTCGAGCCGATCGGCGGCGTCGCCGACTACATTCGCGAGCGCCGGCTCAAGCTGGCCTACCTGAAACTCACCTCGGTCGGCTCTTCCAGGGGCTCGGTTGCCAAGCTCGCCTATTCGACGGGCTTTGCCAGCGAGAGTGTGTTCTCGCGCGCCTTCCAGCAGCATTTCGGCATCCGCCCGAGCGAGGCGATCCGCAATGCGGAGGCGGGCATCCGCCTGAAGGCCGGGCTTGTCGCCGAAGAGGACAACTGGATGCAGGGCTGGCTGGACAAATTGCGCTCCACGGCATGACATCCGCGAACGGCTCGCTCATATGCGGTGCGCATGGATGGACTGGCGGACTGCTGAGAAGGGCGATCGCGATTGTCGCAACCGCCTCAGCCTGCCTTTACGGGGTGTTCCCTTCGATAACAGCATCGTCGCTGTCATAAGGTAGGACGCCGTCGTTGCCCCGGCCGACCAGGCGGTTGTTGCGCACGATTACGCCGGTAGACGTATTGACCAGGACGCCGGCTCCGCTGGCTGCATTGACAATGTTGTTCTCTGCAACCGAATTGTGGCTGTAGGGGCCAAGCTGGATCCCGTATGCATTGTTCAGGCTTGTCGTCGTCAGCACATTGCCGCTGATCGTGTTGGACGTCGACCGCACCGCGTGGATGGCGGCCGCGATTTCGCCGTTCGTGGTCACTGTATTGCCAGATATCATGTTGTCGCCGCCATAGCGCAGAAAGATGCCTGCGGCGCCCCGCATCTGGGTCGAGATCACGTTGTCGCGGATGGTCAGGTTGCTGCTGTAGGCGGTGATCATGCCGAAGGCGATCGTCAGGGACGACCAATGCAAGTCGTTCGTCGTGTTGGTGGTTATCGTGTTGCCGGCAATGGTGGCGCCGTTGCTGTCGATCAGGTGGATGCCGCGGCTCATGTAGTTGTTCGTGGTCACCCGGTTTCCCGATATCGCAATTCCGGCGCTGTCGGTGACATGGATGCCATTGGCTTGCGTGCCGTTGGTGGTGATCGTGTTGTCGGCAATGATCAGGCCGCCGCTGTTGCGGACGGACAAGGCGTGGGATGGCAGTGCGTCCGGACTGGTGTCCTCGATGCCGTTGCCGTTGCCATTGGTTGTGATGGTGCTGTTCTTGATGATGCCGGCGGCATTGTAGGCCGCAACCCCGATGCTGCTTTCGCCATTCTGCACGATGGTGGCCCCGTCGATGGCAAGGCCCGTGCTGCTGTTGATCGACAGGGCGCTGCCCCTGGCCGCGGTGATGCTGCCGCCCCGCAGGCTGAAACCGGTGGTGTTGTCCACCTTCACCCCGTTGGCCGCCGAAACGATGGCGACATCGTACAGGCTGGCGCCGCTCGCGCCGCTGACGGCCCAGGAATTGCCGCTCGACGAGGTGTTGTCCACCGAGATGCCACGCAGGCTGCTACCTGTCGCCATGGTGACCAGGGCGTCGGCGGCGGCGCCCGAGATGCGCCCGGCACTTCCGGGCGCAGCAAAGTCGACCTCGACGCCGCTGGTGGCGCCCTTGAGTTTCAGCACCGAGCCGCCGCCGGCAAGCATCTGGTTGGCGTTGAGCGAAATTCCGCCCGAGGCCGCGAGGTTGCCACTCAGCAGGACAATGCCGTTGGCGCCGACGCTGTCGAGCGCGGCCTGAAGCGCAGCCTGGTCTTGTGTTGTCCCGTCGATCCGCACGACGGACGCGACGGTGTTGCCGTTCCACAGGTTGATTGCGTCTTCGGTGGAGGTAAGTGTCTTTTTGCTGGTGCGCGCGGTGCTGGCGGTGTTCGACACGATGTCGACGTCGCGTACCACCGTGTCGGCCATGCGCCGCTCCATATAGGAAAGCGGTTCGCGCGGAGCCGAGGACGGAGCTTGCAGCGGAATGCGCAGCCGCGCCTGGGCGATCACCTGCTCGCCGCGGACGTTGTCATTCTGGAAGGTCAGTCCCCCGGTGACCTTGACGCCGGGCAGGCCGGCGACGTCGTCGGCCGTCAGTTCGAGCCGTGCGCGCGGGCCCGCCACCGCTTCTACCCCTGAACCGTCGAAGTAGTAGCCGCCGATGAAGGCGCGCATGTCGAAGCCGGAGCCCGGCTCGAACACCGGCAGTCGGACGCCGATCTCGGCGTCCACGCCTGCCAGTGCCTTTTCGATCCTGTAGCTGGTGGTGTCCGTCTGTATCGCTCGGCTCTGAATCGCCAGCGACGTGCCGGTCAGGATGGCCTCGCTGCCCCACGGGCCGATCGTCGTGGCGGTGCCGAGATCCATCCGCTTTTCGCTGTCGCCAATGGGCAGGTAGGCATTGGCGCGCAGGTCGAAGACCTCGCTCAGCGCTTCGGCACCCAATGTCAGCTGATGGAAGGTGTTGTCGTAGGACGAACGGCGGATATCGTAATAGCCGTAGGCGCCCACATTCCAGCCGGATGGCAGCATGTGCCTGATGCCGAGGCCAAAATTGCCTTCGACTGACGCATTGTTATCGAACTTGCCGCGCAGGTCGGTGAAGATCAGCGTGTCACCGTTCTGGAAGAGCGGGACGAACAGATCGGCCTCGCCGAGCGAACGGCCGTTGCCGACCTGTGCGCCGGTTTCGAGCCATGGTTGCCAGCGCTTGGCGAAGACGTCATCCGCATAGGCTGCAGACACCGAACAGATTGCCGCTATCGAGGCAAATGCGAGCCATGCCGTGCGCGTCAGCGTGTGCAGGGAAAATGCGGCACGCGGCAAGCCGGCGAGCTCCCGACCGACGATCTGGGTTTCGCGGCGGATTCCGCGAGGAGAACACGCTGAAGATGGCACGGGAAACTTCCTTGATCCGTTTGGGCGGAGTCATAGGAGGAACAGACAAACCCGGCCAGAACGCCTCGCCGTCATTCCGTCCCGAAATGCCGGCTTTTCATCCCAGGATGCGCCGGCCAGGAAAACCCTTGCGACGCTGGCGAAGGCTGCCGCGACGTCCTGTGGACTGCAATTGACCCGTGAACGATTTCTGCTCCGGGTGGCCAGCCTTCCAGCTGCCCGGTTTCTGTGAGGACACGACCCGACACGTCGCTGTCGAGCAACTGCCCGGCGAGATGACGACCGACAAGCCTCGTCGGACTGGCACCTGTTCTGGCACCATCGTCGAGGCGGCGCCGCTCAGCGGTGGGACAGGCTGAGCGGCGCCGTGAAACGAAGTCCGACCGTGTGAACGACGCTGAAAGGCAAGGCGGTGCCACATTCACGCGCCTTGCGGCGCAGCCTGCGAAGTGCCGCGTCGAGTGCGCGGTTCTCCGTACTGGGGATGCCATAACCCAGGAGTTCGGAAAGCACCTGCCGCGAAATCGTGGCTCCGGGCCTTTCGACGAACTGTTCGAGCAGGATCACCTCCCGGCCCGACAGCGGAATTGTCGTTCCATCTGGGGAGGTGAGGCGCTGATGTTGCGGGTCGAGCTGCCACGAGGTTGCGTGGGGCTGCACGTTGCCGCGAACACGGCGGGCAAGATTGCGGACCGCCAGCAGCAATTCTTCCGCTTCCACCGGCTTGGTCAAATACAGGTCGGCCCCGTCGCTGTATCCACGCACGCGATCTTCGCTGCGAGTGCGTGCCGTAAGCATGATGACGCCCATGTCGCGTTCCGACGATATGTCTTTTGCGAGCTCGTAGCCGGTGGTGTCGGGCAGATTGACATCGAGGATCGCAATGTCGAATGCCTGCGCGCGAAAACTCCTGTAGAAGGCCAGGCCGGATCCCGCCTCGGTAACCGAAAGGTTGTTAAGGCGCAGATGCTCGGCCAGGCCCTGTCGCAGTTCGGTATCGTCTTCGACCAGAATGATGCGGACGGGGCCGCTGCGGCCTTCTTGCGAAGGTTCTGAAACTGTACTCATAGGGCCCAGGGTGTGCGGCAAAACGCAGTCAAATTACAAGCAGGAGCGAGACCCTGTCTGCCACGAAAGCGGCAGTGCTTCAAATCCTCTTACCGCCTGGATGGACGCAAGACGTCCGCACCCGCTCACCGATTGGTCGTCATCCTGTGCCTTGCGGTAACCGCAGCACTTCAGCTGCTTGGAGTGGCCCATGCCCATGCGATGGACATCGCAAGCGCCGGTCAGAGGTCGCCTGAGTTCCGCATCGATATGCTCATCGACCCGTCCCGCAAGCTGACGCTCGAAGATGTTCTCTCCATCGACGCGCAGGGCGGTTTCAAACCGCTTTCGGGTTCCGGTATCAGCCTCGGTTACACTGATGATGCGGCGTGGCTGAAGCTGTCGATCAAATCCGACGAAGAGCAGCAGCAGTTGCTGTCGTTGACGCCCAATTTCATGGATTTGCTGGACGTCTACGTTGCTAGGCGTGCCGGTGCCCTCAAGTTCGATGATTTCATCCATATGGCCATGGGCGACCATCGCCCTGTCGAACGCGGCCTCTCGGTGTTCCAGAACATTGTTCCGCTGGAGCTCCGCGCCGATGAGACGACACTCGTCTACATCCGGGCTGCCGCCGTCAACTCCACGCTCCTGCTCAAGGCGGAACTGTATCCGCCTGCCGAGCACACATTGCGCACCAGCTTTCAGGTCCTTGCCTATGGAACCTGGTTTGGCGGCATGGCTGTCCTGCTGGTCATTCAGCTTGTGTTCTATCATTTCGATCGCAGGTCGCCTTACGGGCTGCTGGCCCTTGCCACGTTCATCGCCATCCTTGCGCATCTGGGCACGCAGGGCCTTTCGCGTGTCTTGCTCTTCCCGCAAGGCGGCAATGGCAACGACTATTTCACTGCCATGACCGCCTGGGGCGGCTTGTTTGCCAGCGCTATCGCCACAGCCAGCATCCTGGAGCTTGCCCGCGATGCGCCAAGGCTCAATCGTGCATTTCAATGGGGCGCCTGCCTCGGCCTCGTGGGCATCGTTTTTGCCGCTGTTGACGCCAACATCGCGTTCGCACCTGTCGGAACGATCGCGATCATTCTGCTGTCGACGCTGGCCGCCTACCAAGGGCTGCGAACGGCAAACCGGGACGGTATCGCCACGCGCTTGCGGGCCGTCGCCTTTGTCGTCCTGTGGCTCGGCCTGGTCAGTACGCTCGCGCAGACAAATGGTGCAAGCCCATTGCTGCCTTGGGCAGCCCACGCCTATGGCGTCAGCGTCCTTGCCCAAACCGTCTTGCTGACGGGCTCGCTGGCGGCACGGCTCAGGGCCGCGGAGGCGCGCAACAGGGAAATGGCCTACGACGCCTTGGCCGCCTCACAGGCGGCCGAACAGCGCGCCAATGCTATGGTGACGGAGAAGACCAGGCAATTGGCGGATGCCAAGCAGCGGGCCGAGGAAGCGCTGCAGGCGGAACTCTCCTCCCAGGAACAGCAGGTGCGGTTCATGGAAGTCATATCGCATCAATATCGCACCCCGCTTGCCGCCATCCGAACCCATGTCGACAACACGGTGTTCAGCCTCCCCAAGGACGACGCGGCCAATCGCGCCAGGCTCGAGCGGATAAGGCGCGGCATTGCACGGCTGGTCGAGGTCCTCGAGGTCAATCTATCGCGCAGCCGCCTCCAGGGGCCGTCATTCCGGCCTTCTCTGGTCCGTGCTTCGGTTGGCGAGATCGTGGAAGCTGCGGTCAGGCGTGGCCTCGATCTTCTCCAGCACGATATCGTGGTCGCGATGCCCCCCGACGTCGCCAGCGTCCGCATCATGGCCGACAGGGACATGCTGGGCATTGCAATCATCAACCTGTTGGAAAATGCCGTCAAATTTTCCAAGGGGTTCAGCGAGGAACCCGTGACCCTGGCTTGCACGCTTGTCGAAGGCAGACTCGCCGTTTCTGTTTCTGACAAAGGCATCGGCATTCCGGAGCGGGAACTCGACGGCATCTTGGGCCAACAGGTCCGCGGCTCAAACGCAAAGGGCCTTGAGGGGACGGGCATGGGGCTTTCGCTCGTCGCCCGCATCATGGCTGCGCACCAGGGCAGCGTGGAGATTGAAAGTCAGATCGGCTGCGGCACCACCGTCCGGATCATCCTGCCCGTAATTCCTATCCGCGCCGAGGCTGTCGCCTCGCATTCCGCCTGAGGTCGTCGGTCGAGATTGAATTGACGACGTCTCGGCTCGACCGAGCCTCTTGCCTCGACAGCGCGCCGATCGTTCCCGCGTGTGTCGCCGTGTTCCATCGCGTTCCATTTCGTCACTTTTGAACGCCTACCGCACGACAGGGAATCGTCGCACGTCCGCAGTGGGCTGGTGCGCGCTCTTGCGGCGACCCGACAGCCTTGTTCTGGCCAAGGACGTGCGGGGATAATGTGGTGATCGAGATTTTCGCGGCGGCGGCAGCGCGCGCTCATGGCATCGTTGCTCGTGCTGTCTTGGCCTTTCTTATGGCCGTGCTTGTGCTGATCGGCTCGGCCGGGGCGACACTGGCCGCGGACGGTTGCACACCCTACGATACGCGCCGCACCTTGGGGTCGGGCGCCAACAGTGTCGAAGTGATTATCCGCGGAGACTTTCTTGAAGGAGATCTTCTCTCGATCGAAGGCCGCTGGACGGGGCACGGCGGCAGTTCATATCTGACCGCGACCGCATATACGACAAGCGATGTCCAGATCGTCACGAACTCCGTCCGTACGGCCGGCACCTCGAACGGAGCCAACACCATAGGCCTGATCTTGCCAGGCGACTACACCGATCTGAAGCTGAAGATCAGCGATCCCGTGGCCACTGGGTTTACGGCCAGTCTTATCTGCCGTCATGCCATACCGGTCATTACGACAATTTCACCGTCAACAGGTCCTGTATCCGGCGGCAACACCGTAACGATCACCGGCAGCTACTTTAACAACATGATGGCAGTGAAGTTTGGTGCAAATGCCGCGACCTTGTTTACTGCGGACAGCAGAACCCAGATAACCGCCACGGTACCCGCTGGCGTAGCAGGCAACGCCAACGTTGTCGTCACTTCGGCAACGACCGGCAACTCGGTCGGCAAGCCCTACACCTATCTAGGGCCTCCCACGGTCTCGACCGTGACCCCAGCCAATGGCACGACCGCCGGGGGAACGACGGTGACGATTACCGGCACCGCCCTGACCAATGCGACCGTGACGCTGGGCGGAACCCCGGTTGCGCTTACGTCCAACACCGCCACATCAATAACCTTTGCCACGCCGGTTCATGCAGAGGGCGCGACAGACCTGGTGGTGACGACATCAGGCGGAGCCGTAACCAGAAGCTTCACATTCATCGAGCCGATCCAGGCGCCGGTGATCACGTCGCCTGCAGACGCCGAACTGGTCGGTTCAAAGCGCCCGACCATCATCGGCACGGCCCGCGCCGGGTCCGCTGTGAAAGTCTATGTCGACAGCGTCCTGGCCGGCACCGTGAACGCTGACGAAGATGGCGATTGGACTTTCACTGTACCTGCGTCGCTGGCAAAGGGCTCGCACACCGTCTCGGTCACGGCCACCGACAGCTGGGACAACGTATCGGCGGCGACCACGATCCAGATCGTGGTTCCGGCCTCGAATGACGCGAAACTGACGGCACTCGCCATCAGCGGTGCGGTGCTGACGCCGAGCTTCTCCTCCGGCACTTTAGCCTATTCGGCCACCGTGCCATATTCGACGACATCCGCCACCGTGACCCCTAAGGTCTCTGACACAGGCGCAAGCGTGTCGGTAAACGGTTCGCCGGTTGCGTCGGCAACGGCCTCGGCAGCCATTCCGCTCGATGTCGGCCCCAACACGATCGACGTCGTGGTGGTTGCCGAAGACGGACAGACGACGGCGACCTATGTCGTGGCGCTCACGCGTGCAGGTCCCTCCGAAAATGCAGATTTGTCGTCGCTGGCGGTCAGCGGGGCAACGCTCACGCCAGACTTCAGCTCCGATGTCACGACCTATTCCACATCCGTTCCCAACACCACGACTTCGCTGACGATAACGCCAGGCGCCGTCGAGGCCGGCTCGACCATCACGGTCAACGGGACGCCGCTTGCTTCCGCCGCAACGTCAGGCGCGATCCAGCTCGATGTCGGTTCGAACACGATCACCGTGGTGGTTACCGCCCCGGACGGCGTCACGACGAGGTCCTACACGGTTGACGTCGAGCGGGGAGATCCGGCCTCAACGGATGCGCGGCTTTCAGGTCTGATGGTGGGCAGCCTCTCGCTTTCGCCGTCCTTCGATCCGGGTGTGACCGACTATTCCGGTTCTGTTGCCAATACGGAGACCTCCATCTCGATCTCGCCCACGGCTTTTGATGCCGGGGCAACAATCAGGGTCAACGGTACGCAGGTTGCGTCGGGGGCGACGTCGGCTTCGATCCCGCTCAATGTCGGCGCCAACTCGATCGCTGTGTTGGTCACGGCCGAGGACGGGCAGACCACCCGTACATATACGGTTGCGGTTCAGCGAGCGTCCATTGGCTTCGTGTTCAGTCCGCAGGTCGGCAGTCTGCCCGAAGCCATGGCCGGCGAAGAGTATCACCAGCCAGTCAGCGCGAGCGGCGGCGCGGCGCCGCTGCTCTACAGCGTGGCATCGGGCCTGATCCCCGATGGACTGATCCTCAACATTTCGACCGGTGAACTCAATGGGCCGCTGACCGCCGACGCGGAGGGGGATTATTCGTTCACCATCGAGGTCCGAGACGCCATCGGCAACGTCGGACAGGCGAGCTACACGCTCAAAGTCATCGCACGCACTGTTTCGGTGGCCGACAAGCAGGTGGATGTGCCGGCAGGCACCACACCGCCGAACGTTTATCTCAATGCCGGCGCAACTGGCGGTCCCTTCATCGAGGGCGATCTTATTTCGGTAATCCCCGCGCATGCTGGAAGCGCGGAACTCATATTGGGTGAGGTCGCAGCACTCGGGCCCGTCACGCCCCGTGGTTTCTACCTGAAGTTTACCCCCGATCCTGCCTTTTCGGGGCAAGTCAGGATCGGCTACCGGCTTACGAGCGGCCTTGGCAATTCCAACGTCGGCATCGTCACCTACAATCTGAACTTCAACGGCGCAGCGGTGGCCGGCGATATCGATGCGCTTGTGCATGGCTTCGTCGAGACGAGGCAGAACCTGCTGTCATCGTCGATCAGGCTGCCCGGACTGATGGACCGTCGACGCATTGCCAACGATCCGGTGACGACCAGATTGTCGCCATCGGCCGATGGCCTGGCCCTCAACATCGCCACCAGCCTCGCGCAGATGGAGGCAGCCCGTGGCGCGGTGGCCGGTGCGGAGCCATCTTCCGCCACACCATTCAACTTGTGGGTCGATGCGACGCTGATGGCTCACAATCGGGAGGAGAACGACGGCCGCTGGGGAACCTTTGGGCTCTTCTCGGCCGGTGGCGACTACCTCATCAATGACAAGGTCCTCATCGGCTTGTCCGCGCATGTCGACCACATGACCGACCCGACCGATGCCGATGCCAATCTCAAAGGCACTGGCTGGCTAGTGGGGCCCTACGGCTCGGTCGAGATCGGCAAGGGCGTGTTCTTCGACACGAGCCTGCTTTATGGCGGCTCGACGAACGACATCGACACCCGCTTCTTCGACGGCAGTTTCTCGACGCGGCGCTGGATGTGGGACAGTTCGATCACCGGCCGCTGGAACCTCGACGATCTGACAGTGCTGACCCCGAGGCTCCGCGCGGTGTATCTCAACGAATCCGTTGACGACTACTCCGTTGCCAACGGGACCGGCGGCACATTGGAGATGACGGGCTTCACGGTCGAGCAGTTCCGGGTCAGCCTGGGAACGGAGCTCGAGAGACGGTTCGTCCTTGAAAATGGGGTCTCCTTGACGCCCAGGATCGCGCTCGCCGGTGGCCTCGCCGGCCTCGACGGCGGGGGGGCATTCGGATCCGTGGGGACAGGCTTGTCTGTCTCCACTGCCGGTGGTTGGCTGATCGATGCAGACGTCCTGCTCGGCATCGAGGATGACGGACGAATGTCGGCAGGTGCAAAACTCGGGCTTGGCGGACGCTTTTGATAGCTTGAGGGCTCAAGCCGGTCTTGAGCGGCGATGCTGGGTCCCCTGCACGAATGTGCTCGGCCGCGAGATGTTCGCTAAGGCGGCCAGCGGGTCAGATGAGCAATGGGGACACGAACGAAAAGCACTTACCAGCAGTCAGACGTAGGAAGATACGTCTGCGGCCGCGGGCCGGGCGACACCACCCATTGTCGCGGGTATCGCTGCGCTGACTTCATCTGGAATGATCTCGTCGCCAAAGCGGCGGCGCATATGGCGGGCCAAGCCTACAATCACGTTTTCCTTCGCCTCGCGGGGGCGATAAAGGCGCGCGGATGTGTAGTAGCTCCAGAGCACCGCTGCGCGGGCATATTTTCGCGGGCTGAGTGCCAGGTGGATGCGAACGGGCAAAGACGGCACAGTCTCGTTTGGACTGGCATATACGAGCCTGTAGGGACCTTTGCTTATCGGGCTTTTGGTCAGCTTTTCAAGTTCGCGATCCTTCGCCTCGAAATTGCCCGAAGCCAGCAGGTTCTGGCAGATGCATGACGTAACGTAGCGCTCGAACACAGAGCCGGGCTTGCACAAGGGCCGCGCGCGGTGAAGCAAGTCAAGCGCGCCGTCGAAGTCGCCCGCGAAGCCGCGCAAACGCCCAAGTATCGACAGACCGTCGGCCAGCGCCGTGGACCGGGCAAACGCCTCCTCGGCGATTTCCAACGCAAGCACCTGGTGCGCCGGTCCCATGAAACTGAGAACATGTGCCGCAGACAGCGCATTCTCCGGATCGTCGAGCAGGTCGGGAAGAACCTCGAGAATGAGGCTCTCCATGGCGGCCTGATCGCGTTCGCGGGGATCCTCGTTGGCCAGAAAGCGCCAACCGTCGATGATGTAACCAGTGTAAATGTTGGCCGCCAGCATCAGGCGCGTCACGGGGGTTGCATTCCCGTTGCGAATTAACTGGCGCAACCGCGCATCGTTCTTGCGCCAGATGGAAGCAGACGGGAACGCTTCTCCCTTCAGCTTGGCTATTTCGCCGGACAATCCGGCTGGCCCGTCGTCGGCAAACAACTCGCCGGCCTCGACCATTCTGACGGCCAGGGGCGCCACGTCAGAGGCGCCCGGTCGGTCGACCTGGAATTGCCAGAGTGCAGAAAGGTGACGATCGGCCAGGACGTTGAAGTCGATGTCGTGGCAGCTATCGCGCCGCACAAGGATGACCTTTGTGTTCTCCTTGCTTTGCAGACAGGAAACGCATTCCCTCCTGCCGCCAGATACGATGAAAGTCAGATTTATCCGAAACGTGAAACCAGCTTCGGCTTCATCGGGTCTGACCGACACGACGCGCCCGGCGGGCAGTTGCTTCCTAAGGGCCCGCGCTACCCCTTCGGCAAACTCGATGGCGTGGCTGTCAGCGTGCTCCTGCCCGATGGTGACAATGGGCCCTACGCCGACGAAGCATTCCGCCAGCTGACCAGTCTGCACGGAATGGGCCCCAACCCAAACATATCCCTCGCCATACCGCGTGCCGATGAATTTCGGGTTCTTGGCCGAGTCCCCGATCTTGCTTCTAAGTCGATTTATGAAGAAATCCACGTTGCGGTCCGAAGAGTCGGATCCGACTTCTAAGACCGCGTCCAGCAGTTGTTCACGACTTCGCAGCATTCCTGCATGGGCGATCAGATCCGCGAGCAACAGTCGTTCCGCCCGCGTGAATTTTATCATTTTGCCATCGTCGCCATGAGCATATGAATAGTCTGGCGCGAAGGTCAGGTTTTGGTAGTGAACGCCCGCCATTTGCTGGCACCAAGCCGGAGTTGCCTGGTGCAGGTCTACAGCAAAGCAAATCTGGAATCGAGGTGAAATGGAATGCGCCTTAGATCCCGGAAATGACGTCTTTTAGACGGAGTACTCCATTGTCCTGCCAGTCGACCATTGCGGTCTTTGCTCGCTGTCGAACTCCTCTTCCTTCCTGATCAGGCGTCCGGTGCTCGTCTTGCAAGACGTACAGCGGCCGGCTTGACCCATCCGTCTGGCGACAGAAGCATCCAGTCGGCCGCGGCCCATATCAGGCAACAGGTCATGAAGCTCAGGGCCAACAGCAGTTCCGGGATGTTTTCCAGCAGCACAAGCTCCCGCCAAAGCGCGGCCGCGCCCACAAGGACCGCCGGCACGCGGCTTACCAGGACCAGATCCTTGCAGAAATCGGCAACACGCAATCGGGCAAGGGAGCCCAGCCTCGTTGCTGTGCCACCCAAGGCACTACCGAATTTGCCCGCGGCGTGCAGCAAGCCTGCCGAAGCGGCAAGCCACGGATTGCCCATGATGACCAATCCGATCCCGAGAAGGATCGCGCCGATGCCGGAAAGCACATCGCCTTGCCGATTGAGCCCGGGATCGGGCGGCGCACCGTTTGACCAGGCCCTGGTGTAGACGAGGCCGCCCCAGAAAAACACCAACGTCGCGCCGGTTAACGCAGTCGCCGCCGGACTGCCGACGACATGGGCAACGCCGCGTCCCCACACGCTGGCCCCGTCATCGCGGGAGATATCGGCTGCCAGCGCGACGCCAAGCCCGACGATGAAGCCCAGCGAATTGCCCAGATTGTAGAGCATGCCGGGATCCCGCATGCGGCTTTCGATCCGCTGGCGAGCGCTGCCGTGAGTCACTGCAGCACCGCTTGGTCATGTGGGTGTATTCCGATGGCGAGGGACGAGTTTGCCATAGGCATGCGCAGGTCTCCGGCTCGGGAAACTGGCTTTGGCTTCAGGGATGGGGCGCCTCCGGTCATCGCTCGTCGAAACCGAGCGGCGGCCGGTCCTTTTGGCGCTGGTTCCAGCTGGAAGGCGTCCGCATCAGCCTCAACAGCCTGATGGCATCGCGAAGTGTTTCGGAGATATCTCGCAGCCAAAAGCGTATCATTTGCGCTCCCCCGCCACATGCTGTCTTGCCGATGTAGACACGACTGTATTTCCCGGCAGGAGGCTTTAGCCGCGCTCTGCCGAAGGCGTTGCAGATATGCTCTTCCGGTACCTGCGATGGTTATCGAGCGATTGTTGTGGAAATATTTGAGCTTGACGAAATCAAGCGCTTCGATGGGGAGTGAGCCTGTCGATGTGGAACTTGTTCGCCCGTCTTCTTTCGACGTGGTGACGAGGAATACGGACGAAATCGCTTCGTCTTGGTGCGCCGTGTCTTGGTTTGCGAGCCATTTCGGGTGCGTCGCGGTTGTCTCCCTCGAGAGGGAGAAGGGGAGAGCCAGTCCGCAGGGTCAAGGCGTGGCTCGAATGATGAGGTCTCGATGGAAATGCCGCACGGCCGAGAACTTGCCCTTGCTTGAAATTCCTGCTGCGACTGTCCTTTCCCGCCTGCAATTCAGCGCAGTGTGCGGTGACACGAAAGCGCTGAAGAGTTGGTGGTAAAAGGCATTCGACTGGCGGTTGCGTGCCTAGCGGGGTTGGGTAGATGCCAGCCGCGCGGCTTTGCCGAGATCCGTCACGAATGCGGTGGTGCTTGACGTGGCCGAGCCCGTCGCGATGCCACGCGTGATTGCCTGGACGATTTCGCTCCCGACGACGACACCGTCTGCAATGGCCCCAAATGTCTGCACGTCTTCAGGCGTCTTGATACCGAAACCGACGCAGACGGGCAGGTCGGTCAAGGCGCGGATGCGGCCAACGAGGTGACGCACCTTGTCCGGGTTTGGGATGGCGAGACCTGTGGTGCCGTGTGTCGAGACGCAATAGACGAAGCCGCTCGCCTGTCTCAGTTGTTCTTCAAGCCGGTCATCGCTCGCATTCGACGATACGAGGCGAATGAAATTGATGCCTGCCTTGAGTGCGGGGATGCAGAGTTCGTTGTCCATCTCGGGCGGCAGGTCGACGACGATCAGGCCGTCGATGCCGGAGGCGACTGTATCTGCGAGAAAGCGGTCGACGCCATAGATGTAGATGGGGTTGTAGTAGCCCATCATGACGATCGGGGTGTCGTTGTCGTCCTTGCGGAACTCGCGCGCCATCTCAAGCGTCCTGGCCAGCGTCTGGCCGGCCTTCAGCGCCCGAAGCCCGGCGGCCTGGATCGCCGGGCCGTCGGCCATCGGGTCGGAGAACGGCATGCCGAGCTCGATGATGTCGCTGCCGGCCTTGGGCAGCGCCTTCATGATCGACAGCGACGTGTCGTAGTCAGGGTCGCCGCCCATGAAATAGGTCACGAGTGCGGGGCGTCCCTCGGCCTTCAGCTTCGCCATGCGGCGGTCGATGCGGGTGGTCGTCATGTTCAGATCTCCATACCCAGCATCTTGGCAACCGTATGCACGTCCTTGTCGCCGCGGCCCGACAGGTTGACGATCATCACCTTGTCCTTGCCCATCGTCGGCGCGGTCTTCACCGCATAGGCAATCGCATGCGCCGATTCGAGCGCCGGGATGATGCCTTCCACCTTGGTGGTCAGCTGGAACGCCTCCAGCGCCTCGTCGTCGAGGATCGGCTGATAGTCGACGCGGCCGGTGTCGCGCAGCCAGGAATGCTCGGGGCCGACGCCGGGATAGTCGAGGCCGGCCGAGATCGAGTGGCCGTCGAGGATCTGGCCGTCCTCGTTCTGCAAAAGATAGGTGCGGTTGCCGTGCAGCACGCCCGGGCGGCCGGCATTCATCGAGGCGCAGTGCTCGATGCCGTCGAGGCCGCGGCCGCCGGCTTCGATGCCGACGATCTTGACGCTGCGGTCGTCGAGGAAGGGGTGGAACAGGCCGATGGCGTTGGAGCCGCCGCCGACGGCAGCCACGATCATGTCGGGCAGGCGGCCCTCCTGCTCCAGCACCTGCTGGCGCGCCTCGGAGCCGATCACCGACTGGAAGTCGCGCACCAGTTCCGGATAGGGATGCGGGCCGGCGGCGGTGCCGATCAGATAATAGGTGTCGTGCACGTTGGTGACCCAATCGCGCAAGGCTTCGTTCATGGCGTCCTTGAGCGTGCCGTGGCCGGCGCTGACCGGACGCACTTCGGCGCCGAGCAGCTTCATGCGGAAGACATTGGGCTTCTGCCGCTCGACGTCGGTGGCGCCCATATAGACGAAGCACGGGAAGCCGAAACGTGCAGCGACGGTGGCCGAAGCGACACCATGCTGGCCGGCGCCGGTCTCGGCGATGATGCGGGTCTTGCCCATGCGCTTGGCGAGCAGGATCTGGCCGAGGCAGTTGTTGATCTTGTGCGAGCCGGTGTGGTTCAGGTCCTCGCGCTTGAAGTAGATCTTGGCGCCGCCGCCAAGACCTTTTGCCGAGGACACGTCGCGAAGATGGCGGGTCAGGCCTTCGGCGTAATAGAGCTTGGACGGCCGGCCGGCATAATGGGTCGACAGCTCGCTCAGCTCCGCCTTGAAGGCCGGATCGTTCTTGGCTTCGTCCCAGTGGCGCTGCAGGTCGAGGATCAGCGGCATCAGCGTTTCGGCGACGAAGCGGCCGCCGAAAATGCCGAACATGCCCTGCTCGTCGGGGCCGGTGCGGAAGGAATTGGGCTCTGACGGCTGGTTCAAGGCCGATCTCCTTGCGGCTGGAGGCTCACTCAAGCGGCGCTGTCTTCGCGCGCGGCCCGGACGGCCCTGAAGAAATTGTCGATCAGCGCCGCATCCTTGACGCCGGGCGCGCTTTCCACGCCCGAGGAAATGTCGATGCCGGGCGGGTTCGCGAGCCTGAGGGCGTCGCCGATATTGGCAGCGTTCAAGCCACCGGAAAGCATGTAATCGACGGAGGCGTCAAGGCCCGCAAGCAGCCGCCAGTCGAACGAAACGCCATTGCCGCCAGGCAATTCGGAGCCGGCGGGCGGCTTGGCGTCGAAAAGCAGACGGTCGGCGACGCCGGCATAAGGCACGATCGTCTCGAAATCCCCGGCCTCGCGAATGGAAAAGGCCTTCATCACGGGCAGGCCGTAGCGCGCCTTGACTTCGGCGACGCGCGCCGGCGTCTCCTTGCCGTGCAGCTGCAGCATGTCGGGCGCCACTGCCGCCACGATCTCGTCGAGGAAGGCATCGTCGGCGTCGACGGTAACCGCAACCGCCATGGCCCGGCCTTTGGCTGCCTGGCGCAGCTGGCCGGCGAGCGCGGGGGTTACGTTGCGCGGGCTCTTGGCAAAGAAGATGAAGCCGACATGGCTCGCGCCATTGTCTAGCGCGGCGTCGAACGTTTCAACGGTGCTGAGGCCGCAGATCTTGATGTCGAGTGCCATGGGCCGGGATTGGCACGAAACGGCGGCGGAGTCGAGAAAAGCTTGCGAAACGCAAGCGCCAGCAAGCGACGCACAGGGCCGGGAAATCTTGAAATGGTCTTGCGCCGCTCATATGCGGCGATCGCCCGGAAACGATCATAGTCGATCGGGCCGGAAGATGACGGACTGGCCGTCGGCAGGTCGTGGTCTGAAGGCATGGCGGGTCCTCGGTGAAGCCACACCGAAGGAATATCAGTTACAGAAGGTGACATAATTGGCTAGTTTGGCGATGCATTCATGATTTGGGATCACGAATATGGCGTCCTCAGAAGACATGAAGGCCTTTGTGCGCATCGTCGATCTCGGCTCCTTTGCCAGGGCAGCAGACGATCTGCGCCTCACACCATCGGCCTTGTCCAGGCTGGTGTCGCGTCTCGAGGACCGGCTCGGCGTCCGGCTGTTGACGCGCACAACACGCCGGCTGGCGCTGACCTCGGAAGGAGCCTTGTTCCTCGAGCGGGCGCGGGAGGTCCTCGAACTCATCGACCTTGCCGAGGCCGACGTCTCGTCGGCGCGGGCGAAGCCCAAGGGCCTGCTGCGCGTCAATTCCAGCACCGGCTTCGCCAGGCAAACCCTGCTGCAGGCGGTGCCCGAGTTCCTCAGGCGCTATCCCGAGGTTTCGGTCGACCTGACCCTGACCGACCGCCTCATCGATCCAGTCGCCGAACAGGTCGACGTGGTCATCCGCGGCAGCCCGACGTCAGGTTCAGAGATGGTGTCGCGGCAGCTCGCCGAAGGGCGCCGCCTGATCTGCGCGGCACCCTCTTATTTGGCCCGTGCCGGCACGCCGCGCTCCGCGGCCGAACTCGCCGGGCATAATTGCATCCCGCTCTCGGGCCAGTCTGTGGCGACCATCTGGCCTCTGGCGAGCGACGATGGCGTCGTCCGCTTCCAGCCATCAGGCAACTTCACTTGCGACAATGTCGGCATGCTGTTTGACCTCGCCGTCGAAGGCCACGGCATCGTGCGTCTCGCCGACTTTGTCGTCGGCCAGGCGGTCCGCGAGGGGCGGCTGGTCGAGATCCTCGCCGACATCAACCGCTCCGACCCGATCTCGCTCTGGGCGCTCATGCCCAAGGGGCGCTTCCGCGTGCCGCGGGTGCAGGCGTTTCTGGATTTCATGGAGGAGTGGTTGGGAGCGAATAGGGATAGTGAGTATTGAGTAGAAAAAGCCGAGTTGGGGAACAGTGCCTTGATATGGGCGAAACCGCGCAGCGGTCACGGCCCCACTACTCACTATTTGCTATTCCCTATTCGCTTATTCAAACACGATCGCCTGCAGCGCTCCGCCATTGCGCTTGAGCCAGGCCTTGCAGCGCTCGGTGTCGGGGCAGAGTTCTTCGCACAGCTTCCAGAATTTCGGGCCGTGGTTCATCTCGCGCAGATGCGCGACCTCGTGGGCGACGAGGTAGTTGATGACGGGTGTCGGCGCCATCATGATGCGCCACGAGAATGACAGCACCCCGTCAGAGGTGCAGGAGCCCCAGCGGCTGGTCGTGTCCCGGAAGCGGATCGCCTTGGCGCGGCGGCCGGCTGCCTCGCAATGCCTGGCCACCATCGCTTCGATGTCGCGCTTGGCCTCGCGCTTGAGGAAATCGGCGATGCGGCGCGGCAGGTGCGCCCGGTCGCCATGGACGATAAGTGTCGGGCCGCTTTCGTCCTCGCCCAGCCGCACCGTGCCACGTGTCCCGCCCTCATGGACGATGAGATGCGGCACCCCGCGGATCGGGATCTTGATGCCGGGGCGCACCTGCGGCCGGTCCGGCACCTTGGCGAGGCGCTGTTCGAGCCAGCCCTGGTGACGGTCGAGGAAACGGTCGACTTCGCCCTGGCGCAGGCCGGGCGGCACGGTGATGCGCAGGCCGCGGCCGCCGGCATCGATGCGCAGCGTCAGCCGCCGCGCCCGGTCGTTCTCGACGATGCGCAGCGGCAGCGTCCGGCCGGCCACGACGTGCTCGCGCTCCTGCACGGGAGCCGGCTCGCGGAGCTTTCTCAGGAAACCGAAGGGCATGGGCGGGACAATAGGTGATTCGGGGCGGAATTTGCGGAAACAAAAACGGCGCCGCTCGTTGCGGCGCCGTGTCGTGCGGGCGAGGTTCTGGCCTCAGTCGTCAAGCAGGCCGGACTTGCCGCCCTTCTTGGGCGTGACCGTGGGCGCGGTCGGCTTGTGGCGGTTGGCCATGAAGCGGTCGAAGTCGTCCTGGTCCTTGGCCCGGCGCAGTTCGCGGGCATAGGCGTCGAACTCGTCGCGCATCTCGTCGAGCTTGCGGCGCTCTTCATTGAGGCGCTCGAGTTCCTTCTCGCGCCAGTCGTCGAAGGCGACGTTGCCGGTCTGGGCGCTGGCCCGGTAGGAAGCCTTGCGGCAGCCGGCGAAGATGCCGTCCGTCGCGCGGTTGACGTCGCGCTTGAAACCGTCAAGCCGGTCGCCCCAGATGATGTAGGCAAGCATGGCGAGGCCGAGCGGCCAGAACACCATGAAGCCGATCACCATCAGCGCGATGGTTGCCGGCGTCCAGGCCGGGCGGATCAGTGCAGTCGTGTTCATAGTAAATTGCCGTTCCTTTGTTGGAGGCAGCCGGAGAAAAAGCTGCTCTTATCGACATGGGAAAGCAAAAATGGCGATTCAAGACGGCGCCCGCCAAAACCGGACAAGGCCCTGCGAATCCTAGCCTTTTTTGAAGTTCTCGAGCACGAGCACGACAAGGCCTGCAACCAGCCCCCAGAAGGCAGAGCCGACACCGACCAGCGTCAGCCCGGAGGCGGTGACCACAAACGCGATCGTGGCTGCCATGCGGTGATGGTCGTCCTTGAGCGCAATCGCCAGTGCATTGGCAAGCGACGACACCAGCCCGAGGCCCGCCACCAGCACGATCAGGCTCGGCGGCAGCACCGCGAACACTGCCACCAGCGACGCGCCGAACGCGGCGAAGATCAGATAGGCGAGCGCGTAGAACGGGCCCGTCTTCCAGCGTTCCTTCATGTCAGGATGTACGTCCGGGCCGGTGCAGATCGCCGCCGAGATCGCGGCAAGGTTGGTCGTCGAAGCACCGAAGGGTGCCGACAGTAGAGAAAAGAGCCCGGTCACGCCGATCAGCGGGCCGGGCTCGGGATGGTAGCCGGCGGCACGCAGCACGGCCAGGCCCGACAGGTTCTGCGAGGCCATGGTGACGAGATAGAGTGGCAGTGCCAGGCCGATCGTGGCAGTCAGCGTGAATTCGGGTGCAATCAGCGTCAGCGTCGAAAGCTCCGGCACGGGCAGGGTGCCGACGCGTCCGGTGAGGAAGGCGGCCAATCCGCCGCCGACCAGCACCACCAGCACCGACAGTGCCGGATTGTAGAGCCGGACCAGGAAGAACGCGCCGATCAACGGCAGGATCAGCCACGGATCGGTTGGCACGGCCTTGGCCGCGTTGATGGCGAAGGTGACGACGATGCCGGCGAGCATGCCTGAGGCGACGGAAGCCGGGATGCGCGAGATCAGCTGCGTCAGCGGCCTGATCAGCCCGGTCAGCACCAGAAGCACACCGGCGATCAGGAAGGCGCCGACGGCCTCGTTGATGGTGAAGCCACTGCTGGCGGCAATCAGCGCCGCTCCCGGCGTCGACCATGCCGAGATGACCGGCATCTTGGTCCGCCACGATAGCCAGGCCGTCTCGAAGGCCATGGCAAGGCAGATGGCGGTGACCCAGCTCGCGGTCTGAATCTGGGTAGCGCCCACCGCGTTTGCGGCTGCGACGATGATCGCGAGTGTGCTGCCGAAGCCGACGATGGCCGCGACGAAGGCCGAGATCGGGATCGAGATGCGCATCGGCTCAGCCTGCCCGCCCGATCATTTCACCGACGGCGCGGGTCATCAGCTCGAGGTCCTCCGGCCGCGACAACCGATGGTCGCCGTTCGGCACCAGCGACAGCGTCGCATCGTCGGCGGGCAGGAGGCTCATCAGCTTCAGCGCGTGGCTGGACGGCACGTCGGGGTCGGCCAGGCCCTGGATGATATGGACAGGACAATGCGTGTGAATCGGCCCCGACATGACGAGGTTCTTGCGCCCGTCCTCGATCAGCGCGCGGGTGTAGATGTAGGGCTCGGGTGAATACTCCGATGGCTCCTCGAAATAGCCCTTCTCGGCCAGGTCCCGGCGCTGCGCCTCGGTCAGTTCCGGCTCGACCAGCTCGGCGGTAAAATCCGGCGCCGGCGCGAGCAGCACCAGCCCGGCGACCCGGTCGCCCTCGCCCGACTTGTTGAGCTCGGCATTCATCCTGAGCGCGATCCACGCGCCCATCGACGAGCCGACAAGAACCTGCGGCCCTGTCGTGAACTGGCGGAACACTGCGAGGCTCTCGGCCAGCCATCTGGAGATCGTGCCGTCGGCAAACGCGCCGCCAGATTCGCCATGGCCGGAATAGTCGTGGCGCAGGAAGGCGCGGCCTTCGCCAGCAGCCCAGCCGGCCAGCGTCTCGGCCTTGGTGCCCAGCATGTCCGACTTGTAGCCGCCGAGCCACACGACGCCGGGTGCTGTCCCCTCGATATGCCGCAAGGCGATGCTGATGTTGTCCACCTCGATGAAGTCCGGCGCGCCTGCGGTCATGTCAAATCCCCTTGGTACGGACTTGTGGCACAGCCGGCATGATGCGGAAAGTGCCTCAAGAATCGTTATTTTGGGGCAGTTTGGATGCTCAGATGCAGGTGATTTCTTGAGATCGCTGTGCTATTGACTTCGCCCGCGCGCTCCCCACATTGGCGCGTTCCGCAGATACCACAACGTCAATGGCTCGAGGAGACCACGACCATTCGCAGACCTTTTAAAGCAGCCGCGCCCACCAAGGACGGCCCGCGCTCCAACCGTGACATCCGGGTTCCCCGGGTCCAGCTGATCGACGTCGACGGTTCCAACCGTGGCGATGTTTCCATCAACGACGCACTCCTGGCCGCCGAAGAGGCTGGCCTCGATCTCGTAGAAATTTCCCCCAATGCCACGCCGCCCGTCGTCAAGATCCTTGACCTCGGCAAGCTGAAATACGCCAACCAGAAGAAGGCGGCCGAGGCACGCAAGAACCAGAAGGTCATCGAGATCAAGGAGATCAAGATGCGCCCGAACATCGACAGCCATGACTACGAGACCAAGATGAAGGCGGTTCGCCGCTTCTTCGAGGAAGGCGACAAGGTCAAGCTGACGCTCAGGTTCCGCGGCCGCGAGATGGCTCATATGGAGCTCGGCATGCAGCTCCTGAACAAGGTCCGCGAAGAAGTCGCCACCATCGCCAAGGTCGAAGCCGAGCCCAAGCTCGAAGGCCGCCAGATGATGATGGTGCTCGCACCGCGCTGATGCCTTGGTGCGAGCCGCCCGAAAATCGACACAGATTTTCGGAATTCACGGCACGCGACTGAAAACTGCTGGAGCGCCACTGCGCGTCCGAAAGGACGCGGGGCGCTCCGCGGGTCCCGGCGACCTGCCGGGATGGATTCTTTTCTCCTGATAGGCGCCGTGCAGTGAAACTCGCTACAAGCGAGCGGCCGGCGAGTGGAAAGCGATGAGCGAGCCGGAATACAAAGGTCTGGGCCATTACCAGCACAGGCGCCGCATGGTGCTGGGCGCTTTGATCGTGGCGCTGTTCGCAGCGCTGCTGTTCGGTCAGTCGTCCTTTCCGCCCGAGACTTCCATCCACGAGATGCTGGAGATGGCCGGCATCGTGATGATCTTCCTGGGTATCATCGGAAGGCTATGGTGCACGCTCTATATCGGCGGGCGCAAGTCGGGCGAGATCGTCACCGGCGGCCCTTACTCGATGACCCGCAACCCGCTCTATGTCTTCTCGACGCTGGCCGCGGCCGGCGTTGGCGCGCAGATGGGCTCGGTCGTCATCACTCTCGGCTTCGCGTTGCTGTGCGCATTTGCCTTCCACATCGTCATCCTGCGCGAGGAAAAGCATCTCAGCCACCTCTTCGGCCCCGAATATGCTGCTTATGTCGCGCGCGTTCCGCGCTTCGTGCCGAACATCTCGCTTTATGAAGAAGGCAACACCGGCAGCTTCAAGCCGAAGATCCTGCTGACGACGCTGCTCGACGGCCTGGTTTTCCTCGTTGCCTTGCCGGTGTTCGAGATCATCGACAAGGCCCAGACCACCGGCGTGCTGCCGGTGCTGTTCCGTTTGCCCTGAGGCCGCTGAAACATTGCGGTTGCGGCCCTTTCAGGGTGTTGCACTGCGCCGAACTTCCGCGTATATAGCCGCGTCCCAGAACCGCCCGGCAGGGCATGCCGTGGCGGTTTCATTTGCTTTTCGGGCTTTGGTCGGCCTGAAAACAACAACATGAAGGGATTTCGAGCACTTTCGGGGGCTTCGGAATCCTGAAGAACGGAGTAGCAAAATGCCCAAGATGAAGACCAAATCGGCTGCCAAGAAGCGGTTCAAGGTTACCGCAACTGGCAAAGTCCTGGCGGCTGCCGCAGGCAAGCGCCATGGCATGATCAAGCGTTCCAACAAGTTCATTCGCGATGCCCGTGGCACGATGGTTCTGGCTGAACCCGATGCCAAGAAGGTCATCAAGAATTTTCTGCCGAACGGCCTCTGAGCCCGGCCTGGACAACGTTTTAAGGAGATCATGACATGGCACGCGTCAAAAGGGGCGTAACCGCCCACGCCAAGCACAAGAAGGTTCTCGAGCAGGCCAAGGGTTTCCGCGGTCGTCGCAAGAACACCATCCGCATCGCCAAGCAGGCAGTCGAGAAGTCGCTGCAGTACGCTTACCGCGACCGCAAGAACCGCAAGCGCAACTTCCGCGCCCTGTGGGTCCAGCGTATCAACGCCGCAGCCCGCGAGCACGGCCTGACCTACGGCCGCTTCATTGACGGCCTGAACAAGGCCAGCATCGAGATCGATCGCAAGATCCTCTCCGACATGGCTATCCATGAGCCGCAGGCTTTCGCCGCGCTCGTGGCCAAGGCCAAGGTTGCTCTTGAGTACCTCAAGAACACCACCCCGAATGCTTTTGAAAGCGCTGTTGCTTAACCAGCGCCTTCCCAAGCATCACAGACTTGATTTGGGAAACCCGCGCTGGCACGGCTGGCGCGGGTTTTTCTTTGCAGCAACGAAGGGCCGTTAGGGCCGCAACGGAACTGGACCATGAGCGATCTTGAAACTCTCGAACAATCGCTGCTGAGCGACATCGCTTCCGCCTCCGACGAGCAGGCCATCGAGGCGGTGCGCGTATCGGCGCTGGGCAAGAAGGGCTCCGTCTCGGAGATGCTGAAGACGCTTGGCGCGATGAGCGCCGAAGAGCGCCAGACCAAGGGCCCTGCGATCAACGGTCTGAAGAACCGCATCACCGATGCGCTGTCAGCCCGTAAGACCGAGCTGCGAGATGTCGCCATCACCGCCCGCCTCGTCGCCGAGAAGGTCGACGTCACCTTGCCGGTACGCCAGTCGCCGGCCGAGCGCGGCCGCATCCACCCGATCAGCCAGGTCATCGACGAGATCGCGGCGATCTTCGGTGACCTCGGTTTCGCGATCGCCGAGGGTCCCGATGTCGAGACCGACCACTACAATTTCACCGCGCTGAACTTCCCCGTCGGCCATCCGGCGCGCGAGATGCACGACACCTTCTTCTTCCCGCCAGACGCCAATGGCGAGCGCAAGCTGCTGCGCACCCATACGTCGCCGGTGCAGATCCGCACCATGGAGACGCAGAAGCCGCCGATCCGCATCGTCATCCCTGGAAAAACCTATCGCCAGGATTCGGACGCCACCCACTCGCCCATGTTCCATCAGGTCGAGGGCCTGGTCATCGACAAGACCGCCAACATCGCCAACATGAAGTGGGTGCTGGAGGAGTTCTGCAAGGCGTTCTTCGAGGTCCCCTCGGTCAAGATGCGCTTCCGCCCGTCCTTCTTCCCGTTCACCGAGCCGAGCCTCGAGGTCGACATCCAGTGCGACCGCTCGCGTCCGGGCGAAGTGCGTTTCGGCGAAGGCAACGACTGGATGGAGATCCTCGGCTGCGGCATGGTCCACCCCAACGTGCTGCGCCATGGCGGTCTCGATCCCGACGAATATCAGGGCTTTGCCTGGGGCATGGGCATCGATCGCATCGCCATGCTGAAATACGGCATGCCCGACCTGCGCGCTTTCTTCGATGCCGACGTCCGCTGGCTGCAGCACTACGGCTTCCGTCCGCTCGACATGCCGACGCTGTTCGGTGGTCTGAGCGCATGAGCGTAGCTGTCGATCCCTATGCCGATGCGGTGACCTTCGCCTTCGGCGACAGCCCTGAGCTGGCCGACGAGTTGCTGGCGCTGGTGCTGTCTGGCCGCAAGACCGCGACATGCGGCGCCTTGCGCGATTTCGGCGGCGACGAGCCGGTGCCTCAGGTCGGGCGTCGCGATGTGGTGCTCGACGGTCAGGGCCGGCGCGCCGCTGTCATCGAAACCGTCGAAGCGATCCATCGCCGCTTCGACGAGGTCGACGCCGAGTTTGCTGCTGCGGAAGGTGAGGGCGACCTGTCCTATGAATACTGGCGCCAGGCCCACGAGGCCTATTTCGCCCGCAACGGCGGCTTTTCGCCTGAGATGATTTTGGTTTGTGAGCGGTTCCGGCTGGTGGAAGTGCTCGACCGCAACGACACGAAACGAGTGAACCCATGAAATTCACCCTCTCCTGGCTCAAGGATCATCTCGACACCGAGGCGACGCTGGACGAGATCGTCGAGCGGTTGACGTCGATCGGCCTCGAAGTCGAAAGCGTCGATGACAAGGCCGCCCTCAAGCCCTTCGTCATCGCCAAGGTGCTGACGGCAAGCCGTCACCCCGACGCTGACAAGCTGCAGGTGCTGACCGTCGACACTGGCACCGACACGCCGGTTCAGGTCGTTTGCGGTGCGCCCAACGCCCGCGCCGGCTTGGTTGGCGCCTTCGCCGCTCCCGGCGCCTATGTTCCTGGCATCGACGTCACGTTGTCGGTCGGCAAGATCCGCGGCGTCGAAAGCCACGGCATGATGTGCTCCGAGCGCGAGCTGCAGCTGTCGGACGAGCACAACGGCATCATCGACCTGCCGGCCGATGCGCCCGTCGGCACGTCGTTTGCCGCCTACGCCCATCTTGACGACCCGATGATCGAGATCAACCTGACGCCGAACCGTCCCGACGCCACCAGCGTCTACGGCATCGCCCGCGATCTCGCGGCGTCCGGCCTGGGCACGCTCAAGGGCGGTGCGGTCGAAGCGATCAAGGGTGAAGGCGACTGCCCGGTCAAGGTTTCGATCGAAGCGCCGGAGCTGTGCCCCGGTTTCGCGCTGCGTCTCGTGCGCGGCGTCAAGAACGGCCCCTCGCCCAAATGGATGCAGCAGCGTCTGCTGGCCATCGGCCTGCGCCCCATCAACACGCTGGTCGACATCACCAACTACGTCACCTTCGACCGCGGCCGCCCGCTGCACGTCTTCGACGCCAGGAAGGTCGTAGGCAACCTGGTGGTCCGCCGCGGCCGCGAGGGCGACAAGGTGCTGGCGCTCGATGGGCGCGAATATGCGCTGACATCAGAGATGTGCGTCATTGCCGATGACAACGGCGTCGAATCCATCGCCGGCGTCATGGGCGGCGAGCACTCGGGCTGCGACGAAAACACCACCGACGTGCTGATCGAGTCGGCTCTGTGGGCGCCACTCAACGTCGCCCGCACCGGCCGCACGCTCGGCATCATCACCGATGCGCGCTACCGCTTCGAGCGTGGCGTCGACCCTGAATTCATGGTTCCGGGCGTCGAGCTGGCAACCAAGCTGGTGCTGGAGCTCTGCGGCGGACAGCCGACGAAGACCGATGTCGTCGGCTATGCCGGCCACACGGCCAAGGTCGTCTCCTTCCCGCTGTCCGAGGTCAGGCGCCTGACCGGCATCGAGGTCGCCAAGGCTGAGAGCCTCGATATCCTGACCCGCCTCGGCTTCGGCGTGAACGGCAATGGCGACGTCGTCGAGGTGTCCGTGCCGTCCTGGCGTCCCGATGTCGACGGCAAGGCCGACCTTGTCGAAGAGGTCATGCGCATCCACGGCGTCGACAACATCGCGCCGCAGCCGCTCGGCGCCCATGACGCGGTCAACGGCAAGATCCTGACGACGCTGCAGATTCGCACGCGCTCGGCTCGGCGCGCGCTGGCCGTGCGCGGCATGATGGAGGCCGTCACCTGGTCGTTCATTCCGGCCAAGCACGCCGAGCTGTTCGGCGGCGGCCAGGACAGCCTCAAGCTGTCTAACCCGATCGCGGCAGACATGTCCGACATGCGCCCGTCCCTGCTGCCCGGCCTGCTTGCCGCGGCCCAGCGCAACGCCGACCGTGGCCTCGGCGACGTCGCTTTGTTCGAGGTCTCAGGCACCTATGAAAACGACACGGCCGAAGGTCAGCGCCGTGTCGCCGCCGGCGTGCGTCGTGGCACCGCCAAGCTCGAAGGTTCGGGCCGCAACTGGTCGGGCAATGCCGGCAATGTCGGCGTATTCGACGCCAAGGCCGATGCCATCGCGGCACTCGAAGCCTGCGGCGCGCCCGTCGACCGGCTGCAGATCGAGACGGGAGCTCCGGCGTGGTACCACCCGGGCCGTTCGGGCGTGATCAAGCTCGGCCCCAAGGTCGTGCTCGGCACCTTCGGCGAGTTCCATCCGAGGACGCTCGAAGGTCTCGATGTGTCGGGTCCGCTCTGCGGCTTCGAAGTCTATGTCGACGCCATCCCCGAGCCCAAGGCCAAGCCGACCAAGACCAAGCCGAAGCTCGAGCTGTCGCCGTTCCAGGCGGTCAAGCGCGACTTCGCCTTTGTCGTCGACAAGGCGGTCGAGGCCGGCACGCTGACCCGCGCCGCTCTTTCTGCCGACAAGAAGCTGGTCACAGGCGTTTCCGTCTTCGACATCTTCGAAGGCGCATCACTCGGCGATGGCAAGAAGTCGGTCGCCATCGAGGTCACCATCCAGCCGGTCGAAAAGACGCTGACCGACCAGGATTTCGAGGCACTGGCTGCCAAGATCGTCGAGAACGTCAAGAAGCAGACCGGCGGCTCGCTCCGGAGCTGATCACGCTCGGGGAGGAGCATGGAGCATCTTCGCTACAAGGGCCTGCCGTTTGAAGACCAGCGGCAGGTCCTGCTCGACATCCTTCTCGCCGACCCGATCGTCCGCCCCGCGCTCGCATTGGCCGAGAAGCTCGACCTGCCGCAGTGGATGCTGGTTTCGGGCGCTCTCTACAACAGCGTCTGGAATCAACTGACCGGTCGTCCGGCCGGCTACGGCATCCGCGACATCGACCTGTTTTACTTCGACGGCTCGGACCTCTCCTGGGAGGCCGAGGACGTGGTCATCCGCCGCGGCGACGATGCCTTCGCGCATCTGCCGCTGCCGGTCGAGATCCGCAACCAGGCCCGCGTCCATCTCTGGTTCGAGGACCATTTCGGCTCGCCGCGCGCGCCCCTGGCGTCTTCGGCCGAGTCGCTCGAGCACTTCGCCTCCCGCACCCACGCCGTCGGTCTCGCCATTGTTGGCGGCATGCCCCAGGTCTGGGCGCCGTTCGGCCTCGACGACATCTTCGCCTTCCGGCTGACGCCCAACCATCGCAACGACAACCGCGCCACTCACCTGGCCAAGGGCCGGCGCGCCAGGGAAATGTGGCCCGAGGTCACGGTCGTCGACTGGTAGGCCCTGTTCGGGGACGAAATCCGCTCCAGATTCGTTGTGCGACGGAGGTGCCGTCGATGTTGCGCAACACCAAGACCCGCTACGGCTGGACCGCGATCGTCCTTCACTGGCTGATCGCGGCTCTCTTCATTGGCCAGTTCGCTCTCGGGCTGGTCATGATCCGCGTCGCCAGTCAGCGTACCTCCTTCGAGTTGATCCAGCTGCACAAATCCTTCGGCTTCCTGCTGCTCGGGCTGGTGCTGGTCCGCATCGGCTGGCGGCTCGGCAACAAGAGCCCGGAATTGCCCGACGAGGTCGGGCCGATGGAGCGTCGTGCGGCTCCGTCGGTGCATCTGGCGCTCTACGTCATGCAGTTGGCGGTGCCGCTGTCCGGTTGGGTGCTGGTGTCGGTCTCGGTGCTCGAAATCCCGTCCATGCCGTTCAACCTCTTCCTCATGCCGCATCTGCCGATCGGCGTTTCCGAGCAGGCCGAGAATTTCTGGATCTTCGGCCACCGCTGGCTCGCCTATGCCGGCATCGCCCTGGTTGTGCTCCATATCCTGGCGGCGCTCAGACACCATTTCTGGCTGCGCGACGTCGTGCTGGTCAGGATGATCGCGCCTTTTCTCGATCGCCGCCCGCGCCGGCAGGAATAGTGGCAACGGCCAATTCGTTCGTCTCGATGCGTGGCCAGTCTGCTGCGCCATCAGGGAGTATGATGAGATGTCCTTGCGCGTTTTTGGCGTTGCCACCCTCCTTGCCCTCGGTTCGATTGCCGGCTCCGCCCAGGCGGTGGTGCTGTCGGATGCCGCCGGGCGCTATGCCATCTCGCCCAGCGGCTCGACCATCCGCTTTGCCATCGGCAAGATCGGCGGCGGCGGGCTGAACGGCGCCTTCGGCAGTTTCAAGGGAACGATCCGGATCGACGGCGGCGATATCGCCCATTCCAAGGTCGATATCACCATCTTCCCCGCCAGCGTCGGCACCGGCGAGGGTCGCGTCGATGCGTTCCTCAAGTCAGATGCCGTGTTCGACGTCGCCAATTCGCGCGAGATCAGCTTCCGCTCGACCTCGGTGCAGCGTACCGGCGACAACTCGGCCATGATAACAGGCCAGCTGACGGCGCGCGGCCGCACCAACAGCGAGAAGTTCGAGGCCGAGCTGCAGAGTATGAGCGGTGGCCAGATCCGCTTCCATGTCAGCGGCAAGGTGTTCCGCTCGCGCTACCAGATGGATGTCGGCACGCCGCTCTACTCCAACATCGTCGCCTTCGACATGGAGTTCACGGGTCATCGCGGCTGAACCAGATAGGCTCTGGCATTTGGCCGCCGCTTCCGCCAATCTCCTGAAGCGGCCGGAAGGGCCAGCTTTTCCATTGCGTCCGGAGGCCAGATGTTTCGTTGGGGAATTCTTTCGACAGCCAAGATTGGCCGCGACCATGTGCTGCCGGCCATCGCCGATTCCGACAATGGCGAGATCGCGGCGATCGCCAGCCGCGATCTCGGCAAGGCCCGGGCGCTGGCCGACCGTTTTTCCGCGCCCCATGCCTTCGGCTCCTATGAGGAGCTGCTCGCCTCCGATACGGTCGACGGCGTCTACATCCCCCTGCCGACCTCGCAGCATCTCGAATGGGCAGCGAAGGCGGCCGAGGCCGGCAAGCATGTGCTGGTCGAAAAGCCGTTGGCGCTGAAGGCCGGGGACATCGCGCCGCTGATCGAGATCCGCGACCGCAAGAAGGTCATCGTCTCCGAAGCCTTCATGGTCACCTATCATCCGCAATGGCTGAAGGTGCGCGACCTGATCGCTTCGGGCGCGATCGGCAAGCTCAAGCACGTCCAGGGCGCGTTCTCCTATTTCAACGTCGACCCCAACAACATGCGCAACCAGCTCGATCTCGGCGGCGGCGCCCTGCCCGACATCGGCGTCTATCCGACTGTTACCACGCGTTTCACCACCGGCAGGGAGCCGCTGCGGGTCCAGGCGACGATCGAGCGCGATCCGAAATTCGGCACCGACATCTATTCCAGTGTCCGCGCCGACTTCGGTGATTTCGAACTGTCCTTCTACCTGTCGACTCAGCTCGCCAACCGCCAGCTGATGGTCTTCCACGGCGACAAGGGCTTCATCGAGGTCCGCTCGCCCTTCAATGCCGGCCTCTACGAACATCACCGCATCGAGCTGCACAATGCCGGCCACACCGAGGCGACCGTGTTCCGCTTCCCCGGCACCCAGCAATACCGGCTTGAGGCCGAGATTTTTGCCCGCGCGGCCCAGGGCAGCGGCGAGCACATCTTCTCGCTCGAGGAGTCGGTGCTCAACCAGAAGGCCATCGACGCCATCTTCCGCGCCGGCGACCATGATGGCTGGGAGAAGGTCTGACGACCCAGCGTCTTTGGCAGGCTGTCTGGCATTCCGGGGGCGCCACGAGTGTCGTTCGGCCGCTCTGGTACCCTGTTGCGAGCATTGAGCGACGCCAGGCGATTTCGTCTGGCGGCAAAATGCTCTAGGGAGCGGGCCATGACGTTCGACAACCAAGGCACGCGGCGATGATTCCCTGGACCGTACTCGACACCGCGAAGATCCCCGGCGGCGGCGAACTGCGCCTCAAGCAGCGCGGTACCGAGTTTTCGATCATGCTCGGCACCAACGAACTGATGAACAGCCGGCTGAGCGGCTCCGAAGAGGCCCTGGCGCGGCTTGCCCATGAGCGCATTGGCGGCCGTTCGAAGCCGAAAATCCTGATTGGCGGTCTCGGCATGGGGTTCACGCTGCGCGCCACCCTCGCCCTGTTCGGCAAGGACGCCCGCATCGTCGTCGCCGAACTGGTGCCCGAGGTCGTTGACTGGGCGCGCGGACCGATGGCCGAGCTGTCCGCCGGCGGCCTCGACGATCCGCGCGTTGAGGTCGTGGTCGGCGATGTCGGCAAGCTTATCCGCGACGGCGCGGGCAGCTACGACGCCATCCTGCTCGACGTCGACAACGGCCCCGAGGGCCTGTCGCGCGACGCTAATGACAGCCTCTACAACTACACCGGCCTCTATGCGGCAAAGACCGCGCTCAAGCCTGGCGGCGTGCTGACCGTCTGGTCACAGGGCCCAGACAAATCGTTTTCGCGTCGGCTGCATGAGAGCGGTTTTGTCACCGACGAGGTCAAGGTCCGCGCCAGCACCAAGGGCGGCGGCGCCCGCCACGTCATCTGGGTAGCGGCGAACAGCGCACCGGCTGCGACGAAGGGTGGCTCTGATGCCGCGAAGCGGCGTCCGACTGGCGCGAAGGGGCTGCGCTAGACGCGCTGTCTTGCCCTTCTCCCCTCATGGGAGAAGGTGCCCGAAGGGGCGGATAAGGGGTACTGGCAACGAGACAACGAAGATTGGCCCGATGGCACAACATCGGCATGCGCCTGATGTCAGCCGCAGAAATTCCTCAGACCGTGCAAATCCTCTCCCCACTCCTAGGGTGAAAATTCACCACCACACCCCACCTCGGGTGACGCGGATGCGGGGGCGGCTGCTGGGTGGGTTGAGCGGGGCGTCGCTGGCGGGGCGGGTATCGTCGGCGAAATCGGTGTTGGCGGCGTTGATGAAGCCGCGGGCGCCATGTGGCAGGTAGGTTCCGGGATGGGCGCGGATCTTGGGGACCAGCGACGGACGCGTGACATGTGGCATCGCTGCATTGGGCGTGCCGCCGAACTCGGCGGCCGCCTCCTCGGCCTTCAGCGCCCTCAGCCGGGCAATGCGGGTGGCGGTGAGCGGATGGGTGCGCAGTACCGAGGGATCGGGGATGCGGCCGCTGGGCAAGAGGATGTTTTCCCACAGCTTGCCTTGGGCGCGTTCGAGCTTGGTCAGCGCCGAAGCCAGGCCATCGGGGTCGCCGGTCAGCGTGGCGGCACCCAGGTCGGCGTCGAATTCGCGGGTTCGCGACAGCGCCATCTGCAGCAGGCCGCCGACGGTGGGCGCGGCGAGCAGGACGACGACGGCGAGCCATGGCACCTTGGGCTCGAAACCGCCGGCAAAGCCGAACAGGTTGAGCAGCAGCGAAAACAGACCGACGGTCGACATGAACGAAGTGAAGCGCGACACCATGTCGGCAAAGGCCATCACCTTCACGTCCTCATGGGCTATGTGGCTGATTTCATGGGCGAGAACGCCGGCCAGTTCGCGCGGGGTGAGGCTGCGGGCGAGCGCGTCGGTGACGGCGATGGCCGCGTTTTCGCGCCGTCCGACGGCAAAGGCGTTCATCATCTTGGAGGGGATGACGTAGAGTTTCGGCACGGCTGGCAGCTCGGCGCGGCGGGCGAGTTCCTCGACGATGCGGAAACCGGCCGGAAAATCGGCCGCGCTGACCTGCCGGGCCTTGTACATGGACAGCACCATCTGCGGACTGATCCGCCGCACCGCCCACATGGAAAGCGCACCAAAGACAAGGGCATAGAGGATCCCGGTGCTGCCGGCGAAGGCCCAGGCGGTGATGCCGAGCAGGAGCAGGCTGCCGGCGCCGAGAAGCCAGGTTTGCAGCATATTCACCGCCCGGTTGCGGCGATGCTCGAATAAGTTGATTGAACGCAGCTCGCTCATAGGCAGAATATGTGGGTTCGACAGGCTTTTGCCGAGTCCTCGCAATTGGAAAGTTTCGGGACGCTTGCGCTGTCTGAAGCCTGTTCTTATATACGCCGCAACACCGCTTCGGCCCGGAAATCCGGCATCCGGAGCGGAATTTCTTGTGACAAGGGGCTCTCGACGGAACGCCTCAATGGGTCCAGAGAGCCTGCTAAGCGGAGAGAAGTAGCAAAATGGCAAAAGTTATCGGCATCGACCTGGGAACGACCAATTCCTGCGTAGCCGTCATGGACGGTAAGGACGCGAAGGTTATCGAGAATGCGGAAGGCGCGCGCACGACCCCTTCCATCGTCGCGTTCAGCGGCGACGGCGAGCGCCTCGTCGGCCAACCGGCCAAGCGCCAGGCGGTCACCAATCCTGAAAACACCGTCTTCGCGGTCAAGCGCCTGATCGGCCGCCGCTATGACGATCCGGTCACCGAAAAGGACAAGAAGCTGGTCCCCTATCACATCGTGAAGGGTGACAACGGCGACGCCTGGGTGGATGCCGGCGGCAAGAAGCAGTCGCCCAGCCAGATCTCGGCGATGATCCTGCAGAAGATGAAGGAAACGGCGGAAGCCTATCTCGGCGAGAAGGTCGAGAAGGCGGTCATCACCGTTCCGGCCTATTTCAACGACGCCCAGCGCCAGGCGACCAAGGACGCCGGCAAGATCGCCGGCCTCGAAGTGCTGCGCATCATCAACGAGCCGACGGCTGCGGCCCTCGCCTACGGCCTCGACAAGACCGAAGGCAAGACGATTGCCGTCTATGACCTTGGCGGCGGCACCTTCGATATCTCGGTGCTCGAGATCGGCGACGGCGTGTTCGAGGTGAAGTCGACCAACGGCGACACCTTCCTCGGCGGCGAAGACTTCGACATGCGCCTGGTCGAGTACCTGGCGGCCGAGTTCAAGAAGGAACAGGGCATCGACCTGAAGAACGACAAGCTTGCCCTGCAGCGCCTCAAGGAAGCTGCGGAAAAGGCCAAGATCGAGCTGTCGTCGACGACCCAGACCGAAATCAACCTGCCCTTCATCACGGCCGACGCCACCGGCCCCAAGCACCTGACGCTGAAGCTGTCGCGCGCCAAGTTCGAGCAGCTGGTCGACGATCTCGTCCAGCGCACGATCGAGCCGTGCAAGGCAGCGCTCAAGGATGCCGGCCTCAAGGCTGGCGAGATCGACGAAGTGGTCCTGGTCGGCGGCATGACCCGCATGCCCAAGATCCAAGAGATCGTGAAGCAGTTCTTCGGCAAGGAGCCGCACAAGGGCGTCAACCCCGATGAGGTGGTTGCTCTCGGTGCCGCCATCCAGGCTGGCGTTCTGCAGGGCGACGTCAAGGACGTGCTGCTGCTCGATGTGACTCCGCTATCGCTGGGCATCGAGACGCTGGGCGGCGTGTTCACCCGCCTGATCGAGCGCAACACCACGATCCCGACCAAGAAGAGCCAGGTCTTCTCGACGGCTGAGGATTCTCAGTCGGCAGTGACCATCCGCGTCTTCCAGGGCGAGCGTGAAATGGCTGCCGACAACAAGATGCTCGGCCAGTTCGACCTCGTCGGCATTCCGCCTGCACCGCGCGGCGTGCCGCAGATCGAAGTGACCTTCGACATCGACGCCAACGGCATCGTCAACGTCTCGGCCAAGGACAAGGGCACCGGCAAGGAGCACCAGATCCGCATCCAGGCTTCTGGCGGTCTGTCGGACGCCGACATCGAGAAGATGGTCAAGGATGCCGAGGTCAATGCCGAGGCCGACAAGAAGCGCAAGGCGCTGGTCGAGGCACGCAACCAGGCCGAAAGCCTGCTGAACTCGTCTGAGAAGTCGCTGAAGGAATATGGCGACAAGGTCACCGAAGCCGACCGCACCGCAATTTCGGATGCGATCGCGGCCCTGAAGACCGCCACCGAGGGCGACGACGTCGAGGCTATCAATGCCAAGTCGCAGGCGCTTGCCGAAGCTTCGATGAAGCTTGGCCAGGCGATGTATGAGGCTTCGCAGAAGGAAGCGGCTGAATCCGACGCCGCGGCTCACGCGGCCAAGGACAGCGACGTTGTCGACGCCGATTTCGAAGAAATCGACGACAACGACGACAAGAAGAAGTCGGCCTAAGTGCCCATTTCGAGGCTCTGACAAGAAAGCCCGGCGGTTTGGCCGGGCTTTTTTGCAACCTGAGCCGAAAAAATGCGGCGCAGGCCTCGCAAACTCTGGCATCGCGGCCTCTGGCTCACTAAATCGAAAGCCTGTCGCCAGGCAATGAACCGGCAAACCAATGCCACGCAAGACATTGGGCATCCGGCAGCGGGAAGATATGAAAGCTGATTTCTACGAAACGCTGGGCGTCCAGAAGGGCGCTGACGAGAAGGAGCTGAAGTCGGCTTTCCGCAAGCTCGCCATGCAGTTCCACCCGGACCGCAATCCGGGCGACGACGCCTGCGAGCACAAGTTCAAGGAAATCAACGAGGCCTACGAGACGCTGAAGGACCCCCAGAAGCGCGCCGCCTATGACCGCTTCGGCCACGCTGCCTTCGAGAATGGCGGCATGGGCAATGGCGGCGGTGGCGGCTTTGGCGCCGGCGGTTTCGCCGACATCTTCGAGGACATCTTCGGCGACATGATGGGTGGCGGCAGGCGCCGCTCCTCGAACGGCCGCGAGCGCGGCGCCGACCTGCGCTACAACATGGAAATCACCCTCGAGGAGGCCTTTGCCGGCAAGACCGCGCAGATCCGCGTGCCGACCTCGGTGTCGTGCACCGAATGCTCCGGTTCGGGCGCCAAGCCCGGCACCCAGCCGGTCACCTGCTCGATGTGCCAGGGCCACGGCAAGGTGCGCGCCAGCCAGGGCTTCTTCTCGATCGAGCGCACCTGCCCGCAGTGCCAGGGCCGCGGCCAGACGATCAAGGACCCTTGCGGCAAGTGCGCCGGCCAGGGCCGCACCGTCGAGGAGCGCTCGCTTTCGGTCAACATTCCCTCAGGCATCGAGGACGGCACCCGCATCCGTCTCGCCAACGAGGGCGAGGCCGGCGCGCGCGGCGGCCCGTCTGGCGACCTCTATATCTTCCTGTCGGTCAAGCCGCATGAGTTCTTCCAGCGCGATGGCGCCGACCTCTATTGCAAGGTGCCGATCTCGATGACCACGGCCGCGCTTGGCGGGCAGTTCGAGGTGGCGACGCTCGACGGCACGCAGACGCGCGTGAAGGTGCCCGAAGGCACCCAGAACGGCCGCCAGTTCCGCCTCAAGGGCAAGGGCATGCCGGTGCTGCGCCAGCCGCAGGTCGGCGACCTGTACATTCAGACCGCCGTGGAGACGCCGCAGAACCTGACGCGCCGCCAGCGCGAGCTGCTGGAGGAATTCGAGAAATTGTCCTCGACCGAGAATTCGCCGCAATCGAGCGGCTTCTTCTCGCGCATGAAGGACTTTTTCGAATCCTTTGGGGAGAAATGACCTTGCGACATGTCGTAAGGTAAGTTGAGCCAGCTTTCGACTTGCCTTGGACCTCATTCTTGATATTGATCCGAGGCGGCAGGGGTAGGAGACGATATCGATGTCACGCGGTTCCGGATTGCGTAAGACCCTTGCAGCCAAGTTCGACGACGAACTGAAATTCTTCAAAGGCTGGATCGACAAGCCCAAGGCCGTCGGTTCGATCGTGCCGACGAGTTCCATCACCGCCAAGCGCATGGCCTCCGTCATCGACACCAAATCGGGCCTGCCGGTGCTTGAGGTCGGTCCCGGCACCGGCGTCATCACCAAGGCGATCCTGGCCCGCGGCGTGAAGCCGGAGAACCTCTACACGGTTGAATATTCAGCCGATTTCGTCCAGCACCTGCGCCGCAACTATCCGGGCGTGAATGTCATCGAGGGCGATGCCTTTGCGCTCGATACCACGCTCGGCGACAAGGCCGGGCTGGTTTTCGACAGCGTCGTCTCTGGCGTGCCGCTGCTCAACTTTCCCGTCGCCAGCCGCGTCGCCTATCTCGAGGGCCTGCTCAAGCGCATCCCCGCCGGCCGCCCGGTGATCCAGCTGACCTACGGGCCGAAGTCGCCGATCCCGCCGGGACTAGGCAACTACACGGTCGAGCATTTCGACTTCGTCATCCGCAACATTCCGCCGACCCAGCTCTGGGTCTATCGCCGCGGGAAGCACTGATCCTCTGCTTTTCGGCGCGGTTTCGGGCCGAAATCCGCTTCACAGCCTTCCTGGAATTGCTCTATACCCGCAGCCACGAGACTGAGCGCGCGTCGAGGCGCGCGCAGCAGGATGGTTGATGCCGATAATCCCGAAAATCCTTGTTTTCGCCGGTTCGATCAGGACCGGCGCCTATAGCGGCCTGACCGCCGACTGCGCCCACAAGGAGCTGGCGCTGCAGGGTGCGGACGTGACCCGCATCTCGCTGGCCGACTATCCGCTGCCGCTGATGAACCAGGATCTCGAGCAGCATGAGGGTGTTCCCGCGCACGCTTTGGCGCTTGCCCGGCTGTTCGTCGCCCATGACGCGATCCTGATCGCCACGCCCGAATACAACGGCTCGATCCCGCCGCTGGTGAAAAACACCATCGACTGGATCAGCCGTGTCCGCAGCGACGGCGGCAAGCCGCTGCACGCTTTTCCCGGCCGGCTGGTGGCGATCTGTTCGTCGTCGGACGGCCATTTCGCCGGCATCCGCAGCGCCAATCATCTGCGCGCCGTGCTGTCGCACATCCAGATGGAGGTGATCTCGCCGCAGGTTTCGGTGCCGAACGCGAGCGCCGCTTTCGACGAGAACGGCGATTTCCGTGAAGAACGCCTGCGCAAGGGCATGGAGCGGCTGTGCCGCGAACTGATCCAGCGGGCGATCCTGCTGTCAACGAGGACCGAGCTATGAACATCGAAGCAATGCGCGACAGGCTGATCGTCGGGCTCGACGTGCCCACGGTGAAGGACGCGGAACAGGTGGTGCGCGACCTTGAGGGAACCGCGACCTTCTTCAAGATCGGCTACCAGCTGGCGTTTGCCGGCGGCCTCGACTTTGCCCGAGAGCTCGCCAGCGGCGGCAAGAAGGTGTTCCTCGACATGAAGCTGCTGGACATCGACAACACGGTGGCCAATGGCGTCGAAAACATCGCCAAGATGGGCATGACCATGCTGACGCTGCATGCATATCCCAAGGCGATGCGGGCTGCGGTGAAGGCGGCCGAGGGCAGCGACCTCTGCCTGCTCGCCGTCACGGTGCTGACCTCGATGGACGAACAGGACATGATCGAGGCAGGCTACGAGTTCGACCCGCACACGCTGGTGCTGCACCGTGCCGAACAGGCGCTCAATGCCGGCATGGGCGGCATCGTCTGCTCGGCCAGCGAGGCGTCTGCCGTGCGCCGCATCGTCGGACCCAACATGGCGGTCGTCACCCCCGGCATCCGCCCCGCAGGGGCCGACCATGGCGACCAGAAGCGCGTGGTGACGCCAGCGGACGCGATCCGCAACGGCTCCAGCCACCTCGTTGTCGCCCGGCCGATCGTCGGCGCGGTTGACAGGCGGGCTGCTGCCCAGGCTATCCTGGAAGAAATGGCAAAAGCCTAAAATTCTGCTGTGACGGCTGCCTGCCGTGGTTTTCTCCGCTTCCGGTGCTCGCGGACTTGAATGTCCGCTGCGCTCCGGTTGTCGAAACCCGCACCAGTCGACTCGTCACAGCGAATTTTGGAGATGTGACAGCTCGGGAGGAAAATATGACCAAGGCTTACTGGATCGCACGCGTCGACGTGCGCGACCCCGAGGGCTACAAGGGATATGTCGCGGCGGCGAAGCCCGCCTTCGAGCGCTTCGGCGCGAAGTTCATCGCCCGTGGCGGCGCCCATGAGGCGGTCGAGGGGCCGGGTCGCGCCCGCAACGTCATCATCGAGTTCGCCTCGATGGAAGACGCCCGCAACTGCTATCTCTCACCGGAATACCAGCACGCCAAGTCGATCCGCCAGCAATTCGCCGATGGCGAGATCATGCTGGTAGAGGGCGTCTGACGAGTGCCTGCCTAGGCTGGAGGCATCCGCCCGGTGCGGACGGAATAGGCGACCGCATCACGGCCCGCCTGTTCGGCCTGACGCGCGGCAGCTTCGAAGTCGTAGGGCACGGCGCGCAGTTCCACCGCCCATCCGCCCGCACGCCTGTCGACCAGCGCATAGCGCGCGTGCGGCGTGCCCGCCTCCATCACATGCGCTACGGGCGTCGTGTCGCGATATCCCGGCATGCCGACGCTGCCGGGATTGACGACCAGCACGCTCCCTGACGTGGCAATGCGCGGAATGTGGGTGTGGGCGCACAGCACCAGGCTCGCCTTGCCGATGCCCGCAAGCCGGGTGCCGATGGCGTCCGCTGTGTCCAGCATCGGGCGGCCGGAGCTGACATCCTCGAGAAGATATTCGAGGTCGCCGCCTGCCGGGCTGCCATGGCAGGCGAACACTTCTCCACCGGCGAGTTCCAGCGTCCCCGGCAGGCTGGCGATCCAGTCCAGGTGCGCGCTGGTCAGGAGCGGTCTCGCGAAGGCATCCGAAAAGCCCGTGTCTCCTGCGAGCAATTGCCGCTCGTGGTTGCCAGCAATCGTGGGGCAGTCGAGCGCGATCTGCATGTCGGCGCTGCGGACCGGGTCGAAGGGCCCTGACACGAGATCGCCGAGATTGACGATGAGGTCGGGTGCGGAAGCGCGGATGTGGGCCACCACCGCTTCGAGCGCCAGCGCGTTTCCATGAACATCTGCGATTGCCGCAATCCGCATCGGAGCCCCCTGTTGCGCTGGCCAAGACGCTGGTGCAAGCCTGCGTCGGCGGCAAACATCTTTCCTGCTTGTTCGTGCGCCAGATTTCGGCGTTGCACAATGTCAAGGCATGGCATTTGTAAGCCGGCGGACACGTTGGAAACGCTTTTTCAACGGCTTGGACCAAAGAATGTGCCTGTTTCGCGCCGAATGAGATGTTGCATCGCAGCAGATGTTTGTTAACTTCGTTGCATTGCATGACGAGCCACACTGCCGGTTCGCCTCCCGAATGGCCCGCTAGGGGACAGCATGTTTTACCAGCTCTATGAATCGACCCACGCGGCCCTCCAGCCGGCGCGAGCCTATGCCGATGCAGTGAAGTTGTTCTATTCCAACCCGCTGAACCCCTTCTCTCACATGCCGCTGGGCCGCTCCGTGGCGGCCATGGCCGAGCTGTTCGAGCGCACGACCAGGCGTTACGGCAAGCCCGCCTTCGGCCTCGACAAGACAGTGGTAGACTTCAAGCAGGTTGCGGTGACCGAGCGTGTCGTCTGGTCCCGCCCCTTCTGCAACCTGATCCGTTTCGAGCGCGCCATGCCCGAGGGCAGCCGCCCGAGCCCCCGGCTTTTGATCGTGGCGCCTATGTCGGGCCACTATGCGACGCTGCTGCGCGGCACGGTGGAGGCGATGCTGCCTCATGCCGACGTCTACATCACCGATTGGACCGACGCCCGCATGGTGCCGCTGGCCGAGGGCAAGTTCGACCTCGACGACTACATCGACTACGTCATCGACATGCTGCATGCGCTGGGGCCGGACACCCATGTGATGGGCGTGTGCCAGCCTTCGGTGCCGGTGCTGGCGGCAGTTGCCATCATGGAGGCGCGCGGCGACCGCTTTGCACCCGCAAGCATGACTCTTATGGGCGGGCCGATCGACACGCGCCGCAACCCCACCGCCGTCAACCAGCTGGCCGAGCAGAAGCCGCTCGACTGGTTCCGCGACAATGTCGTCATGCAGGTGCCGTGGCCGGCGCCCGGCTTTGGCCGCGATGTCTATCCGGGCTTCCTGCAGCTGTCGGGTTTCATGAGCATGAACCTCGACCGGCACATCATCGCCCACAAGGACTTCTTCATGCACCTGGTGAAGAACGATGGCGACGGCGCCGAGAAGCATCGCGACTTCTACGACGAATATCTGGCGGTGATGGACCTGACCGCCGAGTTCTACCTTCAGACCGTGGACACCGTGTTCATTCGCCATGCGCTGCCCAAGGGTGAGATGACCCATCGCGGCCAGCCGGTCGATCTCACCGCCATCCGCAACGTGGCGCTGTTCACGGTCGAAGGCGAGAATGACGACATTTCCGGCCTCGGCCAGACGCAGGCGGCGCACGACCTCTGCACCAACATCCCACAGGAGATGAAGGCGCATTACATGCAGCCGGCCGTCGGCCATTACGGCGTCTTCAACGGCTCGCGCTTCCGCGCCGAGATCGTGCCGCGCATCGCCGACTTCATGGCGAGCCACGGTGCTGCTCAGCGCAAGGGCGCCAAGCCGCGGCTGGTGCGCTCGGCCAAGGGCTGAGCCGTCGGGGCTTGCCCGACGGAATGTTGTGCCCAAAGTGCTTTCAAAGGGTTGCACCTCTGCGTGCAGCCCTTTTTCGTTTCAGCGTTGGTCGTTGAGGCGGATTCGCCGGCCGGCGAGATAACCCGTGCCGGGGCGCTCACGTTGCCGAACAGCCTCTCTCCCCGGCGTCGTCAGCCTGTCCACCGGCAACGCCGGACGCAGCCCTTTTCAGGACAGGCGCGGGAAGTCAGTGCCGATCCAAGGGAGCATTTCGTGAGCGCGGGTTTTTCCACAAGGCAAGTGCTCCCGGTCAACCGTCCGGGCGTGGCAGTTGGCGCCGACCTTGGCGTCCCAGGCGGCGGGTGTAGGGCGATCGATCAGCTAACCAACTGAATATGTATAGTTTTACGGACGGCCATCGTGAATGTTGGTCGACCTGTTGGCCCGGCGCTGTTGCACAATAGTCGCGGCGGGCCGCCCGGCGGTAACCATAACCACAGTCTCTCGTCGGCTTTCATTGACTCGACCGGCCTCCCGATCTTAACGTTTTATTAACGATGTAAAGGGGCGGGCGGGGCAGATGATTTCCGCAGCAGGCGTACGGTACGCGGCGGGGCGAGCCGGTGTGGTTCTGGGGCTGATGACAGGCGTCGTCCTGTCTTCGGGTGCCGCTTTCGCCGGTTCGCAGCCGATGGTCACCGGCGGGCTGACCTCGCAGCCGATAGGCCACTACGATTTCTGCCGCCTCAACCCCAGCGAGTGCTCGATCAAGCAGCGCGATCCTGGCCCCGAGCAGCTGAGCGGTGCCCTGTGGCGCAAGATCGTCGCCATCAACGTGTCGGTCAATGCGGCGGTCAAGCCGATGAACGACATCGACATCTACGGTCGTGACGAGGTCTGGGCCTATCCCGACAAGGGCGTCGGCGACTGCGAGGACTATGTGCTGGAAAAGCGGCGCATGCTGAACCGCGAAGGCGTGTCGCTGGCCAATCTGCTGATCACCGTGGTGCGCAAGCCCGACGGCGAAGGCCATGCCGTGCTAACCGTCAGAACCTCGCAGGGCGAGTTCATCCTCGATAACCTGACTGACGCCGTGCGCCCCTGGGACGAGACCGGCTACAACTACCTTAAGCGCCAGTCGACCGAAAACACCGGCCGCTGGGTCTCGATCCGCGAAGGCCAGACCACGCTGGTCGGCTCCGTCCGCTAGGGACCGTCTCGAAGACCGGAACGATTTCGGCAGGCACGCTTGCGCAAATTCGTTGGCGCAGCTCGGAGCTTGGCGTGTCAGCGACGATGCGCCCAACGCGCCAAGATCAACCTTACACCCCGCAGCCGCAGACCGGATCGGTCATGCGGATCGACGGTGGCGCCTCACGTGCCGCCCACCAATGCCTACGCCGCCTGGGCCATGCGCTCCGACGAAATGCGGTAGGAAATCGCCTCGGCGAGATGAATGCGGCCAACTGTTTCGCTGGCGTCGAGGTCGGCGAGGGTGCGCGCAACCTTGAGCACGCGGTGGTAGGCGCGGGCGGAAAAGCCGAGCTTCTCGCTGGCGTCCCGCAGCAGCGCGAGCCCGCCGGCGTCGGGCACGGCGATGTCCTCGACGATCCCGGCCGAACATTGGGCGTTGGTCGTGGCGCCGGCGATGCCCAGACCTTCGAGCCGCTCGCGCTGGATCTTGCGGGCGCGGGCGACGCGTGCTGCGACATCGGCGCTCGCTTCAGACTTGCCGGTGCGGATCAAATCCGCAGCCGACACCGCCGGCACCTCGATGCGCAGGTCGATGCGGTCGAGCAGCGGCCCAGAAATGCGCGCCTGATAGTCCGACTGGCAGCGCGGGCCACGCAGGCAGCGGTAACCGGGTTCGCCGGCCATGCCGCACCGGCACGGATTCATGGCGGCGACGAGCTGGATGCGGGCCGGATAGGTGACGCGGTGGTTGACGCGCGCGATCATGCATTCGCCGGTTTCCAGCGGCTGCCGCAATGAATCGAGCACCTGCGGTGAAAACTCGGGAAGCTCGTCGAGGAACAGCACGCCATGGTGGGCGAGCGAGACCTCGCCGGGCCGGGCCTTGAGCCCGCCGCCGACCATCGCTGCCATCGAGGCCGAATGATGCGGCGCGCGGAACGGCCGCCGGTCGGTCAGCCGGCCCTCGGCCAGTTCGCCGCCGATGGAGGCGATCATCGAGACCTCGAGCAGCTCCTTGGGGGCGAGAGGCGGCAGGATCGAGGGCAGGCGTGCCGCCAGCATCGACTTGCCGGCGCCGGGCGGGCCGACGAACAGAAGGTTGTGCCCGCCCGCCGCAGCCACCTCGAGCGCCCGCTTGGCGCTCTCCTGGCCCTTGATGTCGGCCAGGTCGGGCAGGCCGGCACCAGGTGCGCGGATGCCGGGTTCGGGCCGCGACAAAACCTGCGTGCCCCGGAAATGATTGGCGATGGCAATAAGGCTGCGCGGCGCGAGAATATCGATGTCGGCACCGGCCCAGGCGGCCTCGGGTCCGCAGCCGGCGGGACAGATCAGCCCCTTGCCCTCGGCATTCGCCCCGATCGCGGCTGGCAGGGCGCCGGCCACTGAGGCAATGGTGCCGTCGAGCGACAATTCGCCGAGCACGACATAGGCGGCGAGCGCGTCGCCGGGCACGGCACCCAGCGCCGCCATCAGCCCGAGCGCGATCGGCAGATCATAATGGCTGCCCTCCTTGGGGAGGTCGGCCGGGGCGAGATTGACAGTCACTTTCTTGGCCGGCATCGCCAGGCCCGAGGCGTGAAGCGCTGCCTGCACCCGCTCGCGGCTTTCAGCGACGGCCTTGTCGGGCAGGCCGACGATCGAGATGCCGACCTTGCCTGGCGCCACCATCACCTGCACATCGACGGGAACCGCCTCGATGCCCTGGAATGCAACAGTACGCACATGCGAAACCATGCCGCCCCCTTACGCCGGTCATCATCCCTCGCCGGCGCGGTCAGGTCGTCATCGACCTTGCTGGAGACAAGCATAGATTGCGGGAGTGCGCAAGAACAATTAGGGAACATCTGTGCCGTCGTGGCTACTCGACACGGCGCCGGGTGGTCACTTCAGGTGACGGGGCAGGCCTCCAAGGCCGATCTATTGCCGGTCAATACCTACCGTCCATACCTGCCTCTGGCGCGAGCGCGAGTTTCCGCAGTGGGATCGCGAGGCGGGTCAGGGGGCTATTGAAGCGCTTATTGGACCCGAAGGCTGTTGCTCGCCACACGCTGAAACCAATTGGCCGATCCGGTCTGGGTGCGTCGGCTCTTGCGCTTCCCAGCCAGCGGGAAAGCGCGGCGTCCTTTTGGCTACCAGAGCCAGATCGGCCGTTCGGCGACGACAAAGAGTGTGCCCCACCAAAGGCAGGTGAACACAAGGGATGCTATTGCCGCCGGACGTACCCTCGGCAGCGCTTCAGTTGGCAGAACAGACATTTCATTTACGCCCAGTTAACCCCACGTCAGGCAATAACCAAAAGTTGCGACGTGTTGCACTCGGCAATCTGGTGTAGATGCTTTGGTCTATATCACCTGATATGTATTGGGGGAGAGATTTCCACAGAGTTCTGCCGCTGGGGCGTCTGCCTAGACCATTCGATCTAGCTCGATAAGGGCGAGGCGCGGCTGGCCTTGACGCCATGCCGTGATAGAAAATGTTAAGTGCTCGTGCGCGAATATATCGATGGAAGACAGTAGATCTTCATGGGGGCGATCTTGGTCAGGCGACAGATCGGACGATTGGGCAGCGCGCGCAGGCGCTCGGCCGACCGCATCGCTGAACTCGAGGCGAAGCTTGAGGCGCAGGCGGCGCTGATCCGCGAACAGGCGGTCTCGCTGGCGCATTCGCAGAAGATCTTCGACCGCTCGTCAGCTGCCGCCCGCATCGGCGTGTGGCAATGCAACCTTGCCGACGAGGCCCTGCACTGGACCGATGTCGTTTACGACATCTTCGACCTGCCGCGCGGCTCTGCGGTCGACCGCAGGCAGACACTTCAATGCTACACCGCTGAGTCCGTGGCGGAGCTGCACGCGCGGCGCAGCAGGGCCATCGCCGAGCGCACCGGTTTCAGCCTCGATGCCGAGATCGTTACGGTGAAGGGCAATCGCCGCTGGATACGGATCACCGCAACCGTCGAATGCGAAGATGGGGTCGCCGTGCGCATCTTCGGCATGAAGCAGGACATCACCGAGGAGAAAATCCTCGGCGACCAGACACGCTATCTCGCCGAGTTCGACGTCATGACCGGCCTCGCCAACCGAAGCCAGTTCCAGTCGAGGCTGGCCGGGCTGACCGCCAGCCAGCCCGGCTGCCCTGCCCCCGCGGCGCTGCTGCTTGTCGATCTCGATGGCTTCAAGCAGGTCAATGACAGCTTTGGCCATGCCGTGGGCGACGAATGCCTCAGGCAGGTGTCCCGGCGTCTCGAAGATGCCTGCGCCGGCATGGAACTTGTTGCCCGGATCGGCGGCGACGAGTTTGCCGTGCTGACAGGTCCGGATCTCGATCTGGCAGCGATCTCCGAGCTCGCCCGCCAGATCATCGACAGGCTTGGCAAGCCCCTCGACTATCGCGGCAATTCCCTGAAGCTTGGCGCTTCGATCGGCATCGCCCTGATCGAGGGCGCGACGCTGCCCGAATTGCTGGTCAGCGCCGACACCGCGCTTTACGCCGCCAAGGCGGCGGGCCGGAACACCTTCCGCATCTTCAAGCCCGATAGCCCAGTAAGCCTGCCGAATCCGCGCGCCGCGTGAGCAGCACCATGCCAAGGCTTGTTCTGGACGCGCTGGGCTGCTAGTCCGCCATCAGAGAATTTGCAGGGCACGCGAGCAATCGCGACATCGACATGGGCACCACCAAGTCCGCAGACAGATAGGCCGCAACAACACCAGATACGTTGTTGCGGCGCCCTGCCCCCTCATCCAGACATGCGAAGTGGCAGATCGCCGCCAGATGAAATTCATTTGAGCGGATGCTTTGCCATGTCCAATCGAAATTTTTCCACCTGGGGCTATTCTCTGCCCGCGGCGCTGCTGTTGATGGCGCCTTTCGACATCCTGGCCTCGCTGGCTATGGACATCTACCTGCCGGTGGTGCCGGCGATGCCCGCAATCCTCGGCACGACGCCTGACGTGGTTCAGCTGACGCTGAGCCTCTACATGATCGTGCTTGGGCTGGGCCAGGTCGTTTTCGGCCCGGTCTCCGATCGTATCGGCCGCCGCCCGGTGCTGATATCGGGCGCGGTCCTGTTCGCCGTTGCTTCGTTGCTGCTTGCCGTCACCACGTCGGCGCAGCTGTTCGTTGCCCTGCGAGTCGTCCAGGCTTTGGGCGCATCGGCGGCGCTTGTCGCCACCTTCGCCACCGTGCGCGACGTTTATGCCGAGCGGCCGGAGGGCGCCGTCATCTACAGCCTGTTCAGCGCCATGCTGGCCTGCGTGCCGGCACTCGGTCCGATCGCAGGCGCGCTGATTGCCGAAAGCCTCGGCTGGCAGGCGATCTTCGCCGCGCTCGGCATCCTTGCTGTGGCGGCCGTGCTGAACGCGCTGCCGCGCTGGCACGAGACGCGACCCGAGACGGCCCAGTCACGGCCGGCTTTCTCGACGATCCTCAAAAGCCCTGCCTTCTGGGTCTACACGCTCGGCTTCAGCGCGGCGATGGGGGCGTTTTTCGTGTTCTTCTCGACGGCGCCGCGCCTTCTCATCGGCAGGGCCGGCTATTCGCAGCTCGGCTTCAGCCTGGCCTTCGCCACTGCGGCGGTTGCGATGATCGCCACAACGCGCTTCGCCAAACTGTTCGTGGCGCGCTGGGGCATATCAGGCAGTCTCGCCAGGGGCATGGCCATGCTTTTCCTCGGCTCAGCGCTGCTGGGGCTTGGGCAGTCGTTCGCCGAACCGTCGTTCCTGACCTTCGTCGTGCCGATGTGGGTGATCTCGGTCGGCATCGTCTTCGCCGGCGCGGTGACGGCGAACGGCGCGCTTGAGGCGTTCGGGAATGCCGCAGGCACGGCGGTGGCGCTCTACTTCTGTGTCGAGAGCCTGATCGTCGGTATTGTCGGCACGCTTGTCGTGGTCGCGCTCGGCGGCGACACGGCCTGGCCGCTCGCAGCCTATTGCGCGGTCATGGCGGCCGTGACGCTGTGCGGGCTGAGGTGGCTCGGAAGATACTAGCGCGCTCGGTGTCGGGCGATACCGTTCCCGGTTTCGCGCCGACACCGGCAGGCTCTTCGCTTGCGGAATCCCCTCCGCGCTCGTCCAGGAATTGCGCTAGCGCTGCAGGCGAGACCTTGGCGCGGCTCCGATGGTCAGGCGATAGCGGGCCGCTCAGGCCCGCTTCTTCTCCACCGCATCCCAGAACAGGGCTGCGATGTCGGCGCCGCCGAATTTCTTGACCTCGCGGATACCGGTCGGCGAGGTCACGTTGATCTCGGTCATATAGTCGCCGATGACGTCGATGCCGACGAGGATGAAGCCGCGTTCACGCAGCGACGGGCCGATGCGGGCACAGATTTCAAGCTCGCGGGCAGTGAGCTCGGTCTTCTCGGCGCGGCCGCCGGCATGCATGTTGGAGCGAGCGTCGTGCTCGGCCGGCACGCGGTTGATGGCGCCGGCGGGTTCGCCGTCGATCAGGATGATGCGCTTGTCGCCCTTGCGCACGTCCTTGAGGTAGCGCTGGACGATGTAGGGCTCGCGGAACAGTTGGCCGAACATTTCGAGCAGCGACGACAGGTTCCGGTCGGCCTCGTGCAGGTGGAAGATGCCGGCGCCGCCATTGCCGTAGAGCGGCTTGACGATGATGTCGCCGAATTCCTTGCGGAAGGCGGCCACTTCTTGCGGGTCCTTGGTGATCAGCGTCTCCGGCATCAGGTCAGCGAATTCGGTGACGAATATCTTTTCCGGGCTGTTGCGCACCCAGGCCGGGTCGTTGACGACGAGAGTCTTGGGGTGGATGCGCTCGAGGATGTGGGTGGTGGTGATGTAGTTCATGTCGAAGGGCGGATCCTGGCGCAACAGGATCACGTCCATCTCCGACAGGTCGGTGCGGACAGGCTCGCCGAGGGTGAAGTGGTCGCCCTTGATGTCGCGCACTTCGAGCCTCTCGATGCGGGCGAAGACCTTGCCGTCGCGCAGCGACAGCCGGTCGGGCGTGTAGTGGTAGAGCTCGTGGCCGCGGCGCTGCGCCTCCAGCGACAGCGCGAACGACGTGTCGCCGGCGATGTTGACGGTGGAGATGTGGTCCATCTGGACGGCGATCTTGAGCGGCATGGAGGTCTCCGGCGCGGCTGGTCGATATGATGAAGCGGCAGCCGATGGCCGGCGGCGCGCCTGGGTCACGAGGATGTAGCGATTTGCCGGCCTTATGCAATGGCGGGGCTGGCAAGTGTTTTCGGCCGGCGATAGCCGCGCCTATCTCAACTTGCGGGAAAGCAGCGGCGTTTCGGGCCGCTCGGAACTTCGGAGTTTTGGGATCCGATCTGAAACCGGTTTCGACGCGATGTCGAAAAGCGGACGAGGGCGCGGATTGAATACAATTCCTAAACGCTTTGCTGCCAGTGTCCGCACACGATTGCAATAAGCACTGGAATAGAGACGTGCGCATGCCACTTGGCGTCAGCCATTCGGACAGGGAAACCGGCGACCTGGCGTTTACCGACGCGCTGACCGGCCTTGGCAACCAGCGCCGGTTCCAGGACAAGGTCGGGCGGCTGATCGATGATCGCGCCGAAGATCCGGCACCGTTTACCGTGGGCATTCTCGATCTCGACGGCTTCAAGCCCATCAACGACCTGTTCGGCCATCGTGCCGGCGACGAGATTCTGGTGCAGGTGGCGATGCGGCTGCGCGCCGCCGCTGACGGCTATTCGTCGGTCGCGCGCATCGGTCCCGACGAATTCGCCTTTCTCTATCCGCTTGTCTTCAGCGAGGAAGCCGCCGCCGAAAAGGCGCGCATGCTGATCGAAATCCTGTCGGCGCCTTATGATGTCGGCGAGCGTACGGCGCGCCTGTCGGCCTCGGTCGGCTGCTCGCTGTTCCAGTCGACTGAGGACAACACCGAAACGTTGATGCGCAAGGCAGAAACCGCGCTCTATCACGCCAAGCGTTCGGGTCGCGGCCGCGTCGTTGTCTACACCCGCGAGATGGAAGAGGCGGCCAAGCGCGTCACCCGCATCGAGCAGGCGTTGCGCCGAGCGGTTGCCGCCGGCGAGGTGGCGCCGCATTTCCAACCAATCGTCGATCTCAACACCCGTCGCACCGTCGGCTTCGAGGCCCTGGCCCGCTGGACCGACCGCGACCTCGGCTTCGTGTCGCCGGCCGTGTTCATCCCCATCGCGGAGGAGCGCGGCATCATCGGGCCGCTGTCGCAGCTGGTGCTGCGAAAGGCGGCGGAAGCGGCGCGCAGCTGGCCGCAGGAGATGTTCCTGTCGTTCAACCTGTCGCCGTCGCAGCTGGTCGATCAGAACACCGGCCTGCATATATTGTCGATCCTCGAGCGCACCGGCTTCGACCCGCGCCGCCTCGAGATCGAGATTACCGAAACCGGTCTGATGACCGATCCGATCTCGGCTGAGAAGATCGTCGAGGACCTGCGCCGCGTCGGCATCCGCGTCTCGCTCGACGATTTCGGCACCGGCCAGTCGTCGCTCGGCCGCCTGCGCGAATTCCGCTTCGACAAGCTCAAGATCGACCGCGCCTTTGTCGCCTCGATCCTCGACGACCGTCCGTCCGAACATATCATCCGCGCCATCCTGGCGATGTGCGAGGGCTTGGGCATGGATGTGGTGGCAGAAGGCATCGAACAGGAAGCGCAGGCCGAAAGGCTGATCCAGTTCGGCTGTGCCGGTGGCCAGGGTTACCTGTTCGGCAAGCCGGCCGATGCGGACGCAACGCTGGGCTATCTGCGCGAGGCCCACCGCGGCGCGGCCTACGCCCGGGCGCTGTGATCGTCCGGATCCGGTATCGACAGACTGCCGCCGCAGCTTACCGGCGAGCAAGGCGCTTCATTCGCCACTCGATGTGGCGCTGATTCGCCAGCCCTTCAATCGTTTGAAAAAGACGGCTTCCGCTGCGGAAAAGCGTTTCCGCTTTGCTGGGCCATGGGCTAAGACAGGCGCGCTTGCGGCCTGCTTCTTAAGGCACGGCCATGCGGAGGAGCAGGTCATGATGCCATCGGCGCGGTTTCCGGATCTCGCAGGGCGCTCGGTGCTGATCACCGGGGGCGGATCGGGTATCGGTGCGGCTCTGACCGAGGGTTTTGTTCTTCAGGGCGCAAAAGTAGCCTTTATCGACATCGCCGAAGGGCCAAGCCATGAACTGCGTGACCGGCTGGCCGCCGAGACCGGCAACCGCCCGCTCTATCTGCGCGCCGACCTGACCGACATCGACGAATTGCGCAGCGCAGCCGCAGGCGCCGTCGAGGCACATGGCCCGGTGACGGTGCTGGTCAACAACGCCGCCAACGACACACGCCACGAGGTGGCTGACGTAACGCCCGAAAGCTGGGACGCCAATCTGGCGGTCAATCTCAGGCCGCAGTTCTTCGCTATCCAGGCGGTAGCGCCAGGCATGGCGGCCGCTGGTGGCGGCTCGATCATCAATTTCAGCTCCACCGCCTACATGCTCAACATCGGCACCATGCCGGCTTACACCGCAGCCAAGGCCGCCATCGTTGGTCTGACCAAGGGCATGGCCGGCCGCTATGGCCCCGATCGCATCCGCGTCAACGCGGTGGCGCCGGGCTGGGTCATCACCGAGCGCCAGCGCACTTTGTGGGTGAACGAGGAAAACCTGACAGAGCATATCTCCAGGCAGTGCATCCCCGACATGATGCTGGCCGGCGACATGGTCGGGCCGGTGCTGTTTCTGGCGTCGGATGCCGCGAAGATGCTGACGGCGCAGACGCTGATCGTCGATGGAGGACTGTTGTGAACCAGAATTCCAAGCCGGCGATTGCCGCCGTCGACTGGGGCACGACAAGGCTGCGCGTCTGGCTGCTGGATGGCAAAGGTGCTGTGCTTGACGAGCGCCGCGGCGACGAGGGCCTTTTGACCGCCCAGCACAAGGGTTTCGCGCCGATCCTCGACAATCATCTTGCCAGCATGGGCGCTGCCGCCGACTTGCCCGCGATCGTCTGCGGCATGGCCGGCGCCCGCCAGGGCTGGGTCGAAGCCCCTTACGTCGATGTGCCGGCCTCGCTGGCCGACATACTGGGCGCGGCGGTGCCGGTGCCGGGTGTTGCACGCGACGTCCGCATCGTGCCGGGTCTTGCCCAGCGCAAGGCGGGAGCGCCCGACGTGATGCGCGGCGAGGAAACCCAGCTGGCCGGCGTCGCCGCCGAGATCGGCTCGGGCCGCCACCTCGTCTGCATGCCCGGCACCCATTGCAAATGGGTCGGCGTCGACGACGGCGCCGTCAGCGGCTTCGGCACCTGGCCGACCGGCGAGATGTTTTCGGTTCTTGCCGGCCATTCGATCCTCAGGCACTCGCTGGGCGAAAAGCCGGCGCCGGTTGCACCCGATAATGCCACCTTCCAGGAGTGGTGCCGCGAGGCACTGACCGATGGCGACATCGGCGCGCGCCTGTTCGGCATACGCGCCGCTGGCCTGTTGTCCGGCCTTGGCCAGGCCGATGCAGCTGCGGCGCTGTCGGGCCTGCTGATCGGTGCCGAAATCGTCTCGGCCACGCGCCGCTTCGGCAAGCGCGATACGCCCGTGGTGCTGGTGGGTTCTGGGCCGCTCGGCGCGCTCTATGCCGAGGCGTTGAGGCTCGGCGGTCTCTCGGTTCGCATCGCCGATGCCGACAAGGCGGTGCTATCAGGGCTGGTCGCTGCGGCGCGGCGCAATGGAATGCTTGCTGAGGGATGACGACATGATGGTTACCGCTCCATTTCCCGCCCTCCGGCGGGGCCTCGTCGCGATCCTGCGCGGCCTGAAGCCCGAGGAGGCGCTCGATATCGGCCGCGCCGTCTACGACGCCGGCATCGAGGCGATCGAGGTGCCGCTCAACTCACCCGATCCGTTCCGCTCGATCGAACTGCTGGCCAAGGCGCTGCCGGCAGCACTGGTGGGCGGCGGCACGGTGGTGCGCGGCGAGGATGTCGACCGGCTGAACGATGCCGGTGGGCGGCTGCTGGTCAGCCCCAACATCGACGCTGAGGTGATGGGCCGGGCGATGATGCACAAGATGGTGACGATGCCCGGCGTCTTCACCCCGACCGATGCCTTCCTGGCGCTCAAGCTCGGCGCCTCGGCGCTGAAGTTTTTCCCCGCGAGCGTGCTCGGGCCTGGCGGCATTGCGGCCATCCGCGCCGTGCTGCCCAAGGAAACGCAAGTGGGTGTCGTCGGCGGCGTGTCGGAGGTCGACTTCGACGCCTATGCCAAGGTCGGCGTGCAACTGTTCGGGCTGGGCTCGAGCCTCTACAAGCCGGGCATGACGGCTGAAGAGGTGGGAGCGCGTGCCCGCGCCGCGGTGGCCGGCTGGGACGCCATCGGCAAGGGAGCGTGAGATGAGCGGCGGCGTGATCCTTTCCGACGAGGCCTGCATCCTGGGCGAAGGCCCGACCTATGACGCGGCCACCGACACGCTTTACTGGTTCGACATCCTCGAAAGCCGTATGCTGACCAGGAAGCTGTCGGGCGGCGAGACGGTGATCCACCAGTTCCAGGAGATGGCGAGCGCCATCGCCACCATCGACGCCGAGCGCCAGCTCTTGGTGACCGAGACCGGCCTGCACATGCGCGATGCAAGGACCGGCAAACTGTCGCCGCACATGTCGGTCGAGGCGTCGAATGCGGGCACCCGTTCCAACGACGCACGCGTACATCCATGCGGTGCGCTGTGGTTCAGCACCATGGGCAAGAAGGCAGAGGCCGGCGCCGGTGCGATCTACTGGTATTTCCGTGGTGAGGTGAGGCTGCTTTATCCGGCGATCACCATTCCCAATTCGATCTGCTTCAGCGCCGATGGCAGCGTTGGCTATTACGCCGACACCGCCCAGAACCTGCTCTACCGTGTCGACTGCGACGCCGACACCGGCCTGCCGACGGGCGAGCCGAAGCTGTTCGTCGACGGCAGGGCGAGGGGTGGCGGCATCGACGGTTCCGTGGTCGACCTGAACGGCACCTTGTGGAACGCTGTCTGGGGCGGCGCACGGGTCGATGCCTATGCGCCCGATGGCACCTTGGTCCGCAGTGTCGCGGTGCCTGTCTCGCAGCCCTCGTGCCCGGCCTTTGTCGGTGCCAATGCCGACCGCATGGTCGTGACTTCGGCATGGGAGCACATGGATGCGGCAGCCCGTGCTGCCGACCCCCATGCCGGCAAGACCTTCCTGCTCGACATCGAGGTCAACGGCCGCCACGAGCCCAACGTGCTGATCTGACCTGACGCAATTCCAGGAAAAGTGCGCAGCGTTTTTCCGTCCGGAATTGCGCAAAAACAAAGGGAGGGAGGGTTTCCGCGTTTCGAAGAAAGGCGGAAACACTCCAGGCATCGCCGGCGGCGCGATGTCGCTGGCGTGTTCGCCACAGGTCGGTTTTCCGGCACGTCCGCGCGGGCGCGGATGCGAATGTTGCCCTACAATCGCCGTATGGGGAAAAATCCATGGCCGCAGGGCAACCGACGCTCTATCTCGTCCACGAGCCCGAGCGGGCCTGTTTCGAGGGGTTGCTGGCCGATGGCTTTGCCCGGCAGGCGGCATCCGAGATCTGTTCTTACCTCGCTCAGTCGACCGATCTTGCACCCGAGTTCGATGCGATCGGCACTGCCTGCGCGGCACGTGGCCTCGATTTCCGCGCCGTGGAACTCGACGATGCGGCTGGGGTGCTTGAGGCCGCCGACCGCGACCGAAGCCTCGTCTGGACCCTGACCGACGGCGTCGCCTATTTCCGCGGCGGTGCTGCGCCAGCACTTGCCCGGCTGAACGGCCTGCGCACGATAGGCGCCGACGACAGCCTGTTTGCACTCTGCCAGGACAAGTTCCGCTCGGGTGCGGTGCTTTCGGCTCTCGGACTTCCGGTGCCGCAGGCGGGGCTGGTGCGGGGAGGCGAGTGGCTGGTCGAACCGCCTGTCTCGGTCTCAGGCTATTTCGTCAAGCCGAACCGGCTCGGCGCCAAGATCGGCATCTGGGAGGATTCGCGCATTGGCAGGTCAGGCGACGCGCTTGCGCTCGGCCGTCGCGTCTTCGATGCCTATCGTGACGAAGTGGTGGTGCAGCCCTACGTGGCCGGGCGCAATGTGCGCGCCAGCTTCCTGGCGGTCGATCCGAATGCGGGGGTGGATGTGCTGGGCATCAGCTTTGTCGAGTCGGGCGGCGACTTCCAAACCATGGCCGACAGCATGGCGCTCTATGGCGATACGGGCGCGGCCGCGCGCGACGGAGGCAGCTACCGCGAGCCGGAGCTGGTGCCGGTGGCATCGCTGCAGCCGCGTGCGGCCAAGACGATCGAAGGTATGGCCGCGCGGCTGATGGCAGGGCTCGGTCTGCGTGACGTCTTTTCCATGGACCTGCGCGTCGAGGCCGACGACACGGTCCATCTCATCGAATTCGAGGTCTGTCCTGGACTGCCCTGCTTCGACTTCCGCGCGTATTGCCGGATGCAATGGGGCATGAGTCTGGCGGAGGCGATGGCCGAGACGGCTGCACAGCGTTTCGATTAGCATGCAACCCGCGCCCGGAGGCGCGGGTTAGCTTCAGGTGCGCGCCATGCAGACCGAGGTGTGGCCTGAGCTGACGAAACCGATCTGCTGCGCTGCGGCCTTGGACAGGTCGAGCACACGTCCCTTCACGAACGGGCCGCGGTCGTTGATGCGGACGACGACGCTTTTGCCGTTCTTCTGGTTGGTCACCCTGAGCTTGGTGCCGAAGGGGAGCGAACGGTGGGCTGCGGTCAGAGCCGATGGATTCATGCGTTCGCCTGACGCTGTCTTCGAGGTCAGGGCGTACCAGGAAGCGCCGCCGCATTGGGCCGAGGCAGTTCCGGTGGAGGCGAGAAACATCATGCTGGCGGCTGCTGCGGCCGCCGCGATCGCGGGCTTGGCGTTCTTCATCTTCTGGTTAATGCTCCGTTGATGGACACACGGAGCGGTTTCCAACGAAATGTGGCAGCGAATGGGGCAACCTTCGGGCGGTTCCGTGGCGAGCGCACACGTTTCGAATCCCAAGGTAACAGTCTGTCAGCTTACGCTAAGGTCATCTTGAGGAATATTTTCATACTTTCCGATTCTGCGGAGAGATCATCGGGAGATCAGTTGATTCTCGCCGATCAAAATATTCCTAGGAAATACTTCCGCTGCCGGGACGATTCTGGGCAGCGGAAAAAGATGCTCGGAATGTTCCAAACAGGATGGAGGCAGAGATGAGAATGCTTGGCTTGACCATCTCCGGACTGGCCATGGCGATCGGCTTCATCTGGATATTGCAGGGCGCCGGTTGGCTCGGCGGCAGCTTCATGACCGGCGATCCAAAATGGTTGTGGATCGGACTTGCAACTGCCGCTGCAGGTTGTATCGGATGTGCGCGGTTCGCGCGTCGGCGCGGCTAGCACGGGAAACGATCGCAGCGACGAGGGGCAATGACCGAAATCGGCATCACAGTCGCGATCTGCACACGCAACCGGGCAGCGCTGCTTGGGCGCTGCCTGGAGGCGCTGGCACGCGCCGACAAGCCTGCGAACCCTTTCGAGGTCGTCGTTGTCGCCAATGCCTGCAGCGACGACACGCTGGAGGTTGCCAAAGGGTTTGCCGGGCGGTTGCAGATCGTCGTCGAGGAAGAGCCGATCCCCGGCGTTTCCCTGGCGCGCAATCGGCTGCTCGATCTCGTGAGAGGTCGATGGATCGTCTGGATCGACGACGATGCCATGGCCCGACCTGACCTGCTGACGGCCTATGAGCGGGCGATAGCGATCTCGCCGTCATGCACCATCTTCGGCGGCACCATCCTTCCGGTCCTCGAAGGCAATCCGCCGGCCTGGTTGCTGGACGGCCTGCATGTTGTCGAGAATGCCTATGCGGCCCATCGCCCGGAGGCCCCGACCACGTTCGGCGATCCCGGCAGCAATGTGCCCTTCGGCGCCAACTACGCGATGCGCAGCGACGTGCAGCGCGCCTTCACTTTCGATCCACGTCTCGGCCGCCGACCGGAGGACCCTATGTGGGGCGGCGAAGAAACCATGTCGATCCGAGGCGCGCTGGCGGCGGGGCACCAGGGGCGCTGGGTGCCTGATGCCGTCGTCGATCACATCATCGGGCCGGAGCGCCAGACCGAGGCGTGGCTGTGGCGCTATTATCATGCCGATGGGCGGCTTTGGTGGCCCGAAAAGGGCAAGTCTCTCAGCCGGTGGTTCAAGGCGGTCCGTGCCTATTTCCGCTACCGTCGTGCCAGGCACACGGCTGCGCCGGCGGAATGGCTGGCTCTCCTTGTCAGGGCAGCCTCCCTGGCCGGTCGGGCCGGCGTCAGGCCGGAACTCTGAGCCGGGGCCTGCCGTCACCGCCAGCGACCCGCCCTGGGCGCACAATGCCCAGCCAGGGTGCGGTGGGGCTGCGACGTTGGCGGCGTCGCCGGATTCATTGAATCTTTTGCCGTCTTCTGAGATAATATTCCCAGTGCGAAGAACGCCCGTTGAGGAGTTCGCAAGGCACGCAAAGTCCTCACGGGCGTTTGAGCTTTACTCGAACGTAGCTTGTGAGGATCGTTGTCATGGCAACACTTGATCGTATGCCCTCTGGGCTCATGCAACACCGCCGCTGGGAAGACATCGCATCGATGATCCTCGGCGTCGCGATTATCATTTCACCGATGGTCTACGGCAATGCCGGCATGCCCAAGATGGTGGCGACGACAGCCATCGTCGGTGCCGTCGTGGTCGTTCTCGCTGGGCTGGAGCAGGTCTTCCTGCGGCGCTGGGAGGAGTTCCTGTCGCTGCTGTGCGGTGCCTGGATGATTATCTCGCCATTCTTCTTCCAGTATGGCGGAACGCTGCGCAGCTGGCATATCTGCCTCGGCATCGCCGTAGCCGTGCTGGCCGTGCTGGAACTCTGGCAGGACCGCAACCGCAGCCTTGAGGCCTGACGCTTCATTGCGCGGGTGAACCTAGCCCCCGGAGTTTATTGGGGCGGGGGCTTTCTTTCCTGCTCGGCGCGTGGCCGAGAGTGGTCGTGCCGACGGCGGATCGGCCGGAAAATCGGAATCGATCTTCGGAAAGCAGGTTGTGCAGGTTCAGCCGTCTTGGCGCTTCTCTCTGATTGGCGATTGGTTTCCCGTGCGAAATTTCAGGCAACAAAAAAGCCCGGCGAACCGGGCTTTTTGTAAGGTCCCGACGACAAGTCGTCCGACCTGAGAATTGGTGCCCAGAAGAGGCGTTTGCGAAGCCTGAAGGAAACGGAAAACGCAATGAAAACAATGGGCATTAAAGTAGATTGTTGCCCGTTCTGTTACCCGAAACCGGCCGCCTTCATCTGGGCGGCGCCGGCGTTCGATGGATACGAAAACGCGACGCGGACATCGCGCGAGCCGCAACGTGGGCAGCGCAGGCGGATAGCCAGGCGGGCGAGGGGGAAGTCGAGGCCGCGCGTGGCGATCAGTGTCGGCATGTCGAGGTCGAGGTTATAGCGGCACTCGCGTCCGCGCTGCATGCCCTTGGTGTGAGGGCCGAATGCGCAGTACATCGTGACGCGCACCGAGTGCGCGTAGGCCTGTCCTAAGGTCTCGATTTCCATGAGAACGAATTAGGAACATTTACCTTGCGCGGTCAAGCGACCGCGCTAAGATGCGGCGTCAATTTCGGGGCCGGTCAGATGGTCGAGACAATTACGCCGCAACGGGTGCTGCCAAAGCTGATCGTCGTCGTCGCGTTCGACCGCGACGACGAGGGCGAGCTGCAGGTTGCCTTCGGCCCGGCCGAACAGCAAAGCGAGGAGAGGGCAAAGCGCACGGCGCAAGCGCTGGCCTTGAAGCATGCAGGCGTGATCGCATGGAGCCGCGAGGCGGACCTAGCACTCGGTGAATATGGCGAGCCGACGACGCTATTTCGCGCCGGCTCTGTCCCCGACATGGAATGACAGCGCCTCATAGAGCCTATCGAGATTGCCGTCGTTGACGATTTCCGCGTCGACCTCGATCGCGGCCTGCGCCTCGTCGGTTTCGATACCTATCGGCGATCGAGCGTCGGGGCGGACGATCCTAATGATCTTGCCGCCCACCGCGCGGACCGACGGCGCCTCATAGACCAGGGACTCGACGACAAGGGGTTGCGCCGGGTTGGCATTCCACATGCGCGCCATCTCGACGCCTAGTGTCCACGGGCTCCCCATCGTCACGCCCATGAAGCGGCCGAACTTTTCGAGGAAAGTTCGGGGCAGTGCGCAGCCCGGAAGATAGATCGACGGGCGATCGCGCAGGTCGCCGTAGGCCATCCGGTGCGCAACATCCGCCGGCGCGCCGAGGTGTCGAAAATAGCCGACGGCTGCAGCCTTGCCGCCGTCGAAGGGATGCACCCGAGCGAAGCCGAACGCCTCGACCAGAAAGTTCGCCGCCGTCGTCTTGCCGACATGGCGCAAGCCGGCCAGGCCGATGACGGGCGGGTGATGGATCTGCGGCGCCAAGGTTTCATGCGGGCCGCTCATGTTCAATTGCCACCTCCGCGTCGAAGGATGGCTGCGCCGTGATCGAGATACTTGTCGAAGCGATCGCCGATACGGTCGATTGCGCCGACAATCCGACCTTCGACCTCCTTGATCGCCTCGTGCGTCGCGTATTTCTCCGCAACCGTGAGCTTGAACTCCGCCAGCTCGTGCGCGCCTCTCGAACGGATTTCTTCGGCACGCCGCTCAACGGCCGATATGCGGCGATGGATAGTCCACCACACGCCGCCGAGAGAGGTCGCGCCCACAATCAGCAGCGAAATTACGCTGCCCAGGTCTTCGAATGTCACAGGGCTATCCATTGCTTCCCCTTGGTATGCCATCATTCCATTTGCGGATGCTGTCGACCTGCGCCGCGCAAGCGGCGAGCGCGGCCTCGTTGTGGTCGCCGCGCTCTACGAAATCGCCGGTGGCCACAGGGCCGCCCGCCTTACGCCAGCGGGGCGGGCAGGGCCGGACTAACGCGTCGGGCACGTTCTCGCGGACGACCTCAGTCCGGATCATCACTCTTGCGCTGTCATCTGTCGTACAGGCGGCGAAGGTCGTCAGGGACAGGAGCGCCGAGATAAGAGCGTACGGTTTCATTCTGGCCTTTCAGCGCCTCACGCGCCCCATTGGTTTCGATGGCCCTGGCGTTGACCTCGCGCAGCTGGTCGGCGAGCTCGGCCGTGAGGCGATCGGCGAAGGCAGCCTCGGCGCGAATGCGGATGATGGTTGCAGCCTGCTCGCGATTGAGATCGAGCGCGGCCTTGAGACTTGCCCTTGCCTGCGTGGCTTCGGCCTCGGCAGAAATGGCGCTGGCGCGATACCAGAGAACGGCGGCGACGAGCGCCACGAAGACGAACAGAACTGCACCGCGAACATAAGCCATCAGCGCAGCCCCTCGATGCAGAGTTGGTATTCCGACTTGCGCGTGGCGTCGCCGAGGCGCCGACGCTTTTCGAGGCCCTTGACCTTTCTGCCCCCGGCCTTGTCGAACCAGGTCGCGGCCTCGCAGGCGCCCCGCAGGTCGCCGGCATTGATCCGTTTGGCGGTAGTCGACTTGCAGAACGCGCCGACACCGATGTTGTAGGTCAGGCTCAAGAACGCGACATAGGTCTTGTCGGCCATCTGATCGGGCGTCTTGAGGCATCCGCGCATGCCCTTCTCGTGCTCGACCAATTCCTCGACGAGCATGCGGTCGCACTGCGCGTCGGTGAACCGCATGTTCGGCCCCATGCCTTTGGTGACGCCGTCACATCCGGTCCAGAAACCGACGATGTCGCGATAGCTGACAAGGCTTCTCCCCTCCCAGCTTGCGACAAAGGAAGCCGCGAGCAAGCCGGCAGCGGTCAGGGCGCCGGCGGCACCCTTGATTAGGCGGGACATGTCGATCTCCAAATGGGTTATTGCGCGATGAGCCGGGCGACCTGGCGCAGGCGACGAAGCGCTACGAAAACACAGCGCTGGTAAACCGAAGAATTTCCCTTGAAATCTTTCAGCAACAACGTGAGAACGGCGTCGCAAGAGCTTCTGGTGTGAAATGGGATATCTGCGGGAACTTCGAATAAAGCTTGGGCTCAGAAGGCCGCCCCCGCTTCCGATCCAGATGCCCGCAAGCGTCAGGATCGGGCGGCATACCTATGGAGTTGAGCCGGCTTTTTTGGCCCGCCACTCACCTCAGTCGCGCCGCTCCCATTGCTTAACGAATGAACCCACGCAATAGTAAGCTGATATCCAAAGCCACCTTATTTATCGAGAAAAATTTTTTTAGATGAATACTTCCGAGAGCCTGCCGACAATTAACGCCGTTTGGATTGGAAATACACTTGGGCCTATCCACTCGGCCTGCCTTCGCTCCTTTGTGAAGCAAGGCCACAGAGTTGTCCTGCACTGCTTCGAGGCTATTTCTGATCTCCCGGCGGGCGTCGAGACTTTTGATGCCAATAGACTGATGAAGCGGGCTGAGATCGTCAAACACGGCCGCACCGGGAGCCTTGCACTCGCCTCGGACATATATCGGCTCCGCATCCTGGCGGAAGGTATGGGGGTCTACGTTGACTGTGATGTGTTCGCCCTGTGCCCCATCGAAGATCAGGAATACATCTTCGGTTGGGATTCTTGCCATGCATGGTCGGTTGAAGACATGCACCGCGATAAGTCCATTCACGGCCTGATCAACGGTGCGGTTCTGCGAATGCCGTCCGACTCTGATCTGATGCGCAAGATGCTAAGTGCCGCCGAAGACCCGTACTTCATTCCGCCATGGCTGTCGGTGACGCGGGCAAGGCGTTGGCGTTGGCGTAAGGCATTGGGATTTCCGGTGCCGGTCACAAAACAAGAGTGGGGAGTAATCGGGCCAATCGCTCTCACACACTACGTACGCGAACTTGGTCTAACGCAGCATGTCGCCGCGCCAGACACTTATTATTTCTTCCGGGGCGAGAACCATCGTTCCTTGTTAAGTGCGCCTAACATGTCGCTCCGCGACATCCTGACCCCCAGAGCAAAGGCGATACACCTGTGTTCATCTGGGGGCCTCCCTTCAATAATCGTGCCGGGTTCTCCGCTCGATGAAATGCTGAGCGCGTAACCGGTGAGGATGAGTGATGTTTGAAGAAGGCCCCCTGGAATTTATGGTTCGTTGGCACCTGTATCGTCGCTGGAAGAGCCATTGCTCGACATTCAGGCGGGCGGAGCTCGGTTTTCACCGCGCCCTTCGGCGATTCCCTCGCGGCAGCTTCTTTATCGATCTAGGTGCAAATGTCGGCGACATTTCCCTGGCAGCACGCAGACATGGCATGAAGGTTATCGCGTTCGAGCCAGATCCTGTGGCACGCGCCATCCTGGTTGATCGCACTCAAAACGACCCAAATATCACCGTCGTCCCGAAGGCAGTCGGCGGCTCTGCGCGGATTGCGACCTTCTATCAGCGTCCTGATGTTCAGGACGATCAGTTGAACACGCAGTCTTCGTCTTTGGTGCTTACGCACGAGCACAAAGATGGGCAATCGTTCGATGTGGAAGTTGTCGACATCGTCGAGTTCCTTAGAGGCCTGGACGGGCATGTCGCCGCTATTAAGATGGATATCGAGGGCGCTGAGATTGAATGCCTTCAAGCCATCCTAGACGCCGGCATGCACCGCAACGTCGGACACATGTTTGTCGAAACGCACGAACGCTTCTCGCAAGACCTGCTCGATCGAACTGTCCACCTCCGAGATCGGATAAGGGCCGAAAACATCGACAATATTGATCTCAACTGGGTCTAGCCTCCGCCAGGGCGGGGCTACCACTCAAATGGTGGCAACTCACTGAGAAGCTCTGCGACGGTTGGCTGCGGGCGCAAGCTGGCCATCACCTTGTCGAGTTCGGCATAGGCGTAAGCCCATACATTGTCGCGCCAGGCGACGAAAGCCGAGGCCTCGGCAGCCCACAGTGGGTTTGTGCTGCCCGTATACGTGGAAATTGAGACGGCGCTGTCATAGCGCCTCTCTTGGGCTTTACCATCGAGCATAGAAACGATGGCCATCTTGTAGTCGTCAACGGTTGGGACCACTGTGAGATAAACCCATTCGCCGTCTTGCCAATCGTAATTCGCCCCAGGCTTGACTGGTACTTGCACCGTTCCTTCCGGATAGCCCACGAGCAGATCGTCAAAATCGCCGCCAATGGCCTGCCAGTAGCCGCGGGCCGGGTGATAAAAACCAAACTCCATCAGCGTAGCTCCGACCAAATTACAATCGTGGAAGATCCCTGGACTCGGTAGTAATGACCAGGTGGAATCTCGGCCTTCCCATGGAGGTAATCGACGGCGTCCTGACCTCGATCGAGGGAGACCCAAGCGACGTTGTCCGCACTAACTTGCAAAGCCGGTTGAGCGCCGCCCCCGTTAGCAATGGCAGTAATTGACACGCCAATCACTCGCCCGGTCGTGTTCTGATAGGACGTTCCGGCAGTGCGTGAACCGGCCATGTTCTGCCACGTCTGTCCGAGTCCGATCACCTCGTTGATCGTTGGGACGCGAACACCATCATCCAGAATTTCCGCAGCATTGATCTTGCCAGCACCAGGGTCGCCGCCTGTCGCACCGTCCATGTAGAGCCCCGCCCCGAGGGACATCCGTGAGGCGATCGAGCCATTGATGACAGTTTGCCACCCAAAGCGGGAATCTTCGGTGCCGCTAGTCGGGTCAACAATCTGCGCGAACTGTTGAGCGTAGACCTCGACATTGCCCGCACTGTCCCTGCCACTCCAACGGTAGAGGGACAGAACGTCGTTCGCTGCTGGTGACGCGCTATCTCGAAGGGTAATGATATCAGGCCCGCTCGCCTGACCCGCATCAGTGCTGGTTACGAGCACGTTGCCGGAGATGGTCGGGGTTGAAATCGCTGGGCTGGTAAGCGCCTTATTGGTGAGCGTCTGCGCGGTGTCGGCGTCGATCAGCCCTAGCGACAGCATCACCTCCGCGACCTGATCGAGGGTCAGCTTGACCGACAATCCGTCCTTCATCGCAGGGATGACATAGCCGGCGGCGGCAGCGCCCGCGGGTAGATCGTCGATGCGAATTCCCAACATTGCGTGCTCCTAACCCACAGCCATCAAGGTTGCGGTGTATTCCGGCCGTCCGCCCCGTCCCTGGAGGTGGTTGACCGAAAATGCGAAAATGGACATCTCGTACCGGCTCAATGACCTGACGACGACATCGAGCTCGCTCCCGTCAGTAGGCGTTGCGCCAGAGATGTATGCGTTGCCCACGCTGCCCAGAAAGAACAGCGGCGTGCGGGCAAAATTCAGAGCTATGGTCTCTGTGGCCATTGCCACGATCGCCGGGTTTCCGAGGTCGCCAGGGGGGTACACGAGCGTGCCCCTCGCATAGTTGTGCTTGATCGTGTTCTTGTTTGCCAGATTGGAAATCGTCGCCACGTTCGCCGCGCTGGTGACCACTCTGGCTATGAGCATGTCATCATAGACGCTGTCGAACACCGGCGACGTTTCCGGCAAGACGCCCGGATTGTAGGCGGCGTCGGCAAGGTCGCGCAGCCGGAAGCCATTCGTCGGGTCCCATCTGAGGTGGTAGGTCTTGCTTGCGGCCGTAGCGAAGGTCCTGTTGGGCTCGCTGTAATCGCTGGTGGCTACCGGAAAAATTCCCCGGTGCATGAAGTTGACCGCCGGAGGCACGAGGATCGTCCCCGCCGACGGGCTCGACACATTGATGCGGCCGTCGGCGCTCAAGACCTCGGGGAAAATCGGCAGGCGCGCGCGGGCCTGCGAAACCAGCAGGAACTGCGAGGTTTCGCCGCCGCCCGTCGCGGCCGAAATCAGCGCCTCGATCGCTTTGCGCACCTGCTCCTGATCGCCATCAGACGGCGTCAGGCCGGCGTAGTCGATCAGATGATGCAACTCGCGCTGCGGATGCTCGACGGCCTTGGCAGGCACGACAGAGCCTCTGACGCCGGCGCTGCGGTTGCCATCCACATAAGGCGCGCCAGGATCCCCGCCGGGCGGTGCGATGTACTTCATTGGATGTCTCCGTTGATATCAGGCGAAGGTCGGGGCGATCAGACGTGCGCCCGTTTCAGTGACGATGAACTTGCCGTCCTCGGTCACGAGCATCGTGGCAGCCGGCAACGGCGCGATCGAAAACACGGGGTAGGTCCAAGCCGGCGAGATCCTATGGATGGCACAGGCCAGAATGCCGTGATCGAAGTCGAGCAGACGATCAACACCAGCCTCGTGGATGCCAACTTCGAATTGCGCGAACGGCGCATCGAAGATGTGAAGGACGAACTGCTGCTCGAGCGCGGTGTCGGAAGGCTCGTCGATCCCTCCGCATTCGGACACCCCGGCACAAAACGCCGATGGCTCCTCCAGCGCCACGACGAAACCCAGCCGTGCCGAGAGCCTGACCACGTCGCCAGGAGTGATCGTCGCAAGTTGCGCCACCCGCGCGCGCAGATTGGCCCGCCTTTGCTCTTCGCTCTGGGCTTCCGTGGCGCAGGGATCGGGCAGGCCGAATTCTTCCTCCCATTCGGCAAGGCTCTCGACCACGGTTGCCGAGCGCGATTCGAGTGTCAGTCGCCACGCCGCTCGGTAGAGGTCGGCGAAGCCCGACAGCAAGGCGGAGGTGAACCGGGCAATCACGCTTCCTTCGGGAACGGCAACCCCGTCCGGCGAGCCCCAGGCCGCGCCGCGTGGCCAGAGCGCAAGTCCGGCCGGTAGCAGCGCAGCCACGCTCGGGTCAGACAAGGCGTCGCGCGTATCGAGATCGAGAACGTCATCGACCAGGCGGCAATCGACAAGCCTTACGGGGCCATGGTCGGCGGCATAGAAAGTCGTCCAGGCGTCATTGACGAACCAGCGGGACATAGGTGCGCGCCCCTAAAGCCAGGTGATGGTGCCGAGCACCGGCAATTCGCCCGGTTGAAGCACGGGGTCGCCGGCCGGCTCGACCAGCCTGTGACTTTCTTCGCCTGTCGTGGTCGAGATCGCTTCCGAGATCCACGCCAGCGGCAGGGTGAAAGGACTGTCGGGCAACCCCGGCTTAAGCCGGGTATCGCGGCCCGTTGCATCGAAGAAATTCTGCATCACGGCGGTCACTGCGGCGCGCTGTGCCGCCGTGTCTGGCGCAAGGCGGATCGACAGGTCGACAGGGACGGGCACCGGGGCAGCGGCTACGAAAGTCGCCCTCACCAAGCGCAACTCGTCGACATATGCCTGCACCGCGGCGAGATCCGCCTCGGTCGGGATGCCGTGAGGCCGGCCGGCAAAAAGCACCCATACGCCGATCGTCCCGAAACCGGTGGCGAACTGCTCTGCCCAGGCTTTGACCACGCCCGGCACTTCGAGTGCCCAACGCTCATAGTCGGGCAGGGCGCCGCCTTGCGGTGGCGTCCGCTTCCGCAGCAGCGCCCGCGCCCGCAGCGCCTCCACGGTCTCGATGTCGGCGCCGCCGCCAAGCCCATCGGGGCCGACCGAAGCCTCTTGTCCAAGCGTCGGGTAGAGCGTGGCGTCGGCTAGCAGCAGGACGGCGTCAGCCTCGCGGTTCGTTACTGTCCCGATCGTCTCCGCAGCCACCGAAGCGGCATACCGGCCAAGCGCATCGGCCTGAAACGAGGCCGTCGTCACATAGCTGATGCCAGCCGAAACGAAGCGAACGCCTGCGGGATAGACGGCGCTTGCCGCGCCGATGCCGAGCACGGTTCCCGCCGCTCCAGCACCCGGCTTGAGCCGCAGGCCATACTCTGCGGCGTGCATGCGCACCATGGCCTCGCCGGTCGCCGTCGTCAGGAATAGCTGGCGGAAGATCCAGTCGAGCCGCAACTCATATTCGCGCGCAAGCAGCGTCATCACCTTGGCGATGACATAGAGCACGTTACCTTTGAGGCTGGCGTCGGTTCCAGGCAGATACTGCCGGAACGCACCGCGCACGGTTTTCGAAATCTCGTCTAGCGAGCGGATCGAAAAGATCATTGAACACCATCCCAAAGCACGGCGAATTTCTCATGAAAGCGGCTCACCCCGTCTCGGCCGAACCCGTCGACGGTCAGGTCGAGCCGGTTGCGCGCAGGGTCCGCGCTTGCCTGCACGTCGAAGCGCACGAAGGCTCCCTGATCGATCAGCGGCTGCAGCGCCTGCAGCGCATAGTCTTCAGCCAAGGTCTCTATTCCCGGCCGCAAAGCCGAACGGCGGAGCAGCCAGAGCTTCGACCCAAGCGGCGTCTCGCCGGGCATCAGGTCGAAGGCGTCACCGGGCCAGCCGCGATTGACATCACCGTCGCGCAGTTCGGTCTGCTCGACGCGGCAATCGGTCATCAGGCAGATCAGGACAGCGGTCTTCAAAGCCTCGCCCGATTTCAGGCCGCCAGGGTTGACCGGATCGGTCAATGCGGTCAGCACAAGATCGCCCGCAATTCCGTTCCAGGCGAGATCGGGGTCGAGCAGCGGTGCGCTTCCCTCAACAAGCGGAACAATCCTCATGTCGTCGTCACCGCGTTGGCAAAATTGGACGAGGCCACATGGCCGGCACTGTCGACCGTGCCTTCGACGGCGACCGGTCGGCTGGCACCTGGTCCGCCAAGCTTCACGCTGCCTTCGAGAATGATCTCCGGTGCCACCAAGTGGATGACCGTCGCATGGACAATCCGCAATTGAGCCTGCACCACCGATACGATGTTACCGGTGTGGTCGTAGATCGCCGTACCACCAAGGGCTACGTCCGGACGCAGGCCGGGGTTTTCGCCGCCGAACAGATAGGCGGATTCGCGCCTGCCGCGCGCCGACATGGCAACGCCTATGCCGCCCTTGACGGGATGGCTGGCGAAGCCATGCGGTTCGATCCGGTGCACCCTCTCAAACCGGTCGCCGGCAAAACCCTTGCCGTTGATGAACTGCTGACCGTCGCGGTGGTCGACAGTGCCATCCAGTTCAAGTCGCGTCAGATGGCTGTCGAACATCATTCCTCTTCCCGGTATTCGCTTTCGATGCCCGACGGCGCCGCCCAGGCATCCGCCGAGGAGCCGCGCGGGTTTTCCCCGCCGAGCGCACGCGGGTCTTTGAGCGACAGGGTCGCCGTTGTTCCGCCGTCGCTGCCCTGATCGAACGACAGCGACGCGATCACCATGTCCTGATTAACGCCGATCCAGTCGTCGACGACCTCGACGAGGAAGTTGCGCGTCCACAATCGGCCCGCGCCGTCTCGAAAGCCCGGCACGGTGATCATGCACGAGGTTGCCTTGCCGGCCGCCCGCTTGGCTTCCCACGCCGCCCGCTTTTTCAGCCGGCCGGAGCTGGCCTCACCCTCATGCGGCAGGATCAGCATTCGCTTGCGCCGCGCCCCGCTCTTTGCCTTGGCCTCCGCGCGCAGCGCCGTCGGCCTGATGCCTTCGGAGGCCTGGCCGCGCACCGTCACCTCAGAATAGGCATAACGCCCGGACAGGCTGGCCGACGCGGATATGATGTTCTGACCGCGCACCAGCCCGCCGCTATGTCGGCCCTCCGGTTTGTCAGCGAGCTTGAGCTTGCCCTCGGGCGTGTCGTGGATCAGCACGCCCTGCGCCCTAGCGTCCGTCTCCAGCGTCTGGAACAGCGTCTCGCCCGGCACGACCTTGTGATGCCGCTTCTTTTCGGTGCCGGCCGAGCCCTCAATACCAATGCCGTAGCTGTCGAACTCTTCGGCGATCTGCTTGAGGTCGCAGTCCGGCTTGAACCCGGTAGGATGATCTATCGAACATTCGGTTGCATCGACGGTCTTAGATACGAAGGTGACCGCGCAACGGCGGGTTTCGTCATGCGATGGGCTCACATCGCGGACATAGCCGGTGCCCCACAGGTGGCCGGATATGGTGATGGTGGCCTCGTCGTCTGGCGCGCAAGGCAGCCCTGGCCCTGTGTGGGCGATCTCGAAGGCCGCCGTCCGCACCGCCTGCTCTGCAGAGGCTTCAAGCTGCGCCGAGACGTGCGCCAGCGGCCGCCCGTTGACGGCGAAGACAATGGTTTCCAGAGGCATCAGACGCCCAGCGCCTCGATCAACACCGGCATCAGCATCGGCGTTGCGGACTTGTTGCGCGCAACGATCTCCCCACCCCGAGCGGGCTCGCCATAGAGATCATAGGCAATGAGCGAAGAGGGCAGCGAAATCGCTGTCTCGACCCGAACGACGGGCACCATCGACGCCGGCAGGCGTGAGATCTGCACCACAGCCTCGCCGACAATGCGGACGGCAAAGTCGAGCGCAGCGGCGCCGAGCGCTTCGCCGATTAGCGGATAGCTCGCCTCGGCCCTGGCAGAAAGGGCATCTCGCGCCGCTCGCGCATCGGACTGCGAACGATACCCCCCACGCACTGCCGCAAAGCCATGCACGATCAAGGCCCCGACGCGAATGCCCGCGTCCGCCTCGGTGCTGTCCAGCGCGGCGATCGCTGCAGCCGGCTCGGCTGCTTCGCCGACCAATCGACAGAGCGAGAGATACGCCGATGCGCCAGCCTCGCGGGGATGCGCCATGGCGAGCCCAAGGCTTCGCGCCTGAGCGACATCGTCGGCTTCGGTCAGTAGCCGCGCCGCGAGATCTAGAATCCATTCCTTCATCGAAACAAACCTGACAGAGAGGATGCGGCGGATGCCATGGCGTTCGCGAACACCTCGCGCAGCATGCCGAGCGCCGAGCCCATACCGACGATGGCCCCGCCTGCTTCGACGAAGTCCAGCCGATAGCCCAGAAATCCAACCTGGTCGCGACGCCTGTCGCGCGCGCAACCCTCACAATGAACGGACACTGCCGGGTCGAGCGGCAGCGTCAGCAGGCCAGGCCCTGGCGCCGCGCAGGCTTTTTCGAGCGCACGACCCTGCATGTCGGCCGTGTCACTGGCGACATAGGCCTCGACATAGAAGCGGCGCACCCGCCCGCCCATGTCCTCGGTGACGGCACGTTCGCCGCCCGAGATCTCGTGCACGACGACACGGCGGCCGCCTTCTGGGCCGTCGGCGTCGACATGGAACGGCACCCCCCGGAAAGAGGCGCGTCGGAAGCTCCGCGACCAGTTGCGCATTACGGACCTCCGCCGGGAAGGCCGGCATTCGGCATCGTCATGCCGGAATTGACGTTGACGGACGGGCGTCCGCCGCCAGGCGATTTGGCCCCGGCATTGAACGCTGCTGCGGCCTCGGCCCCGAACTGCTTGCCCATGCCCGACAGCATCGAGCGGAAGGTGTTGGCTGCCTCACCGCCGGCCTCGTTGATTGCGCGCGCAGCCTCGGTGATCTTCGATCCGGCGCGCTCTCCGCCCTGCTCGATCTCGCTGCCGATCGGTTGCATGAGGTCGCTCAGGAGCTGGTCAAAGCTAAATGGAACAGCCTTGGGATCGGAATTTGCCCAACCCGTGACAGGCGACCGCGCTGCAGCATCTGCAGCCCGTGCCCCATAGGCATCGTTAAGAACAGCCGCAGCGTGACCGCGCCCGTAAAGGGAATACTGTTCAGCCATCGAGAGCGGCGCCGGGCGAGGCGTCGGGATCGGAATGGACGACCCCGCTTGATCTTGGCGTCGCGATGGAAGCTCGGGGCTGACCGACATCGACCCCTTGGCTGCGACAAGCCCTTCGGGACTGCGCCAACCACCCTGAAAGGCCTTAAGCCCCTGCGCCTCGTTGTCGAAGCCGTTTTGCGCCCACCACTTGCGCCGGTCCCACCAGCCCATGCCCTCCTTTTCGAGCTGGGCATTGATGAATTGCGCCTTGTCCATGTTGGAGCTGACGAAGTCCATGCCGGTCGAGGCCGGGCCGGAAACCCCGCTGCCAATCGCTTTCTTCAGCCTGTCCCACGACGCAGCCAGTCGATCGACATCGGCCATGCTGTCGCCAAGGATGCGGTTGAGGTCGGACAACGTCGAACCGTCGACATTCGCGAGGGCCTGTTGAAAGCCCTCCATGTCCGAGCGCCCTTGCAACAGGGCACGCATGCCGATCTGAAATTCGGAGTCGGTGAACAACTGCGGGATTTTGGACAGGTCGCCCCTGGTGGCCTTTTCGGTCAGTTCGACGAATACGTCGACCAAGTCGCGGCCGTCCTTCCGAGCCGCCGCCATCTCCTTGCGCAGGTCGATGCCGAATTCACCGAACTTCTTGACCGTGTCGTTCGACTCCATTTTCTGGACGATGTTCTGAAGGGCGGTTGCCGCCTGGCTGGCGCCGCCGGTGCGCATGCGAACGGTCTGCAACAGCGCGGCCAACTTGGTCAGCCCCCGCTCACCGCGATAGCCGAGCGCGGCGAAGGCCGGCGCGAGCGTTGGCACATACTGCGCCATGTCCTTGAGTTCGAACTTTCCCTGCTTGCCCGACGACACCAGGATATCGAATGCCTTCTGCATCCGGTCAGCGGCGATTTCGAAGGACCCCGAAACCGCGTCGGCCGTCGTGGCGATGTCTGCAATCTCGGCGCCTGATGCTTGCGCCGTTGCCGCCACCGAAGGCAGAAAGGCGAGCGCATCATCAAGGCTCCGACCCGAAGCAACGAGCGCGTCGAGGCCATCGACAACGCTGTTCTGGCTCATGGCATAGTCGATCGCTGCGCGGTCGACAGTTCGGAACATATCGGTAAGCCGTTCCTTGCTGGCATCGGCATTGATGGCGATGCGGTTGAGCCGGCGCTCGGCCGCCGCGAATTCGGTTACGAGTGCAGAGGCGCCCCTTACGCTGGCGACACCGGCTATGCCGCCCACGATCGCGCGCTGTGTACGCAGGGCCGTTGTCGCAAGTAGGCCTTGGGAGCGGTTGAAGGCTTTGGCCTGCTTGTCGACAGCGGCCAGCTTGCCGGACAAATTCCTGAATGCCTGCCCAGTTCTATCAACGGCTGAAAGCTTCAGCCTGGCTTCAATCTCACGAGTGGCCATGGTTCCGCTTTCTTTCTGCCCACGCCGTCGCGCGATGGCCGAGCCCGATTAATTCCGCGATGCTCAGTTCGCCGAGCCCGCCGGGGTCGTGTCGCCAGGCGAAGACGAGGCCGTCGAAGACGTCGACGGCCTTCGCGCTTCGATAAAAAAATCGCCGAGCGCTGCCTTCACAGCCAGCGCATCGGCCAGGCCGAGTTCGGTCAGATGATCTGCAGTCGGTTCGATCGCCAGCCGGTCGATATAGCCCTCGATCCGGTCGAGATATTCGATAGGAACGCGAGATCCATCGACACCGCTGACCGCCTCCCAGGGCTCGCCCAGTGCGAGCAGATCCTTCATCTTGGGCTCGCGCAGCACGACACAATCGAAGCTCTTGCCGTGCACGGTGTAGCTCCGGGTCAGCTTTACCGTCTTGCTGGCCATTACGCTGCGATCCTCTGATAGGCCTCACCCGACAGTGTCAGGCCGGTCACTTCGCCGTTGCGCCGATTGACGCTCGGGTCGCCGGTGAAGAATGCCTTCGACAACAGATGCGTGACCCCGGTGAAATCCTCGACCGCTGTGAAGTTGATGTCGTCAGCCCGCATCAGCGCGTCGTAGTCGAGGCCGCGATCTTCGAAGTTGATCTCGATCGTCGCCGGCTTCGGCGTTCCGACCCGAGCGAGAGAGGCGTCGTCGTTGGTGATGGCTTCGACCGACATGCGCGCCGGAGCGATGTTGAAGGTGCCGCGCCCCGCGAACAGTTGGCCGGTCGAGCTGCGCAGCGTGATCTTGCCGCCAAATTTGGTGGACATGTCCTGTTCTCCGGTTTGTGCTGGCGTCAGGCCGCGTTGCGGAACTGCGAATAGATGACGGCGTTCGCCCCGATCACATCGAGCGGGTTCGTCGTGTCGAGTGGCGCCACGATGTTGATACGGTTCGGGTTGTCGGCATCGCGCGCCACCTTGAGGGAAGCGCCAAAAGCCACAACGTTCTCGAGCACGCCAGAATTGACCAGGTCGCGATAGGTATGGACCATCGTCGCGGCGATCTCGCGTGGCGTCGAAACCGTGTCGATGTTGCCAGGGTTATCGTCGGCAATGGCCTTCTGGCCGTGCTCATAGGTCAGCGCCGCTCGAAAGCGCCTAAGAGCATACATCACCTGGCCGATCTTCTGGATGTCGCGGAAGGTCGTGTCGGTCACGCCGAGCGTCGTCCGCTGGGTGGTGATCGCCTTGTCGATCAGAACGCGGCCGGCGGCATCCACGCTCCAGGTCGATAGACCCGAGACAAGCCAGGCGTTGCGACTGGCGTGGTTCGGCCAGAACGCGCGGTCACGCGGCGGCGCGATGCCGATCAGTTGCAGGCCGGTCTGGTTGCGCGACACGTTGCCATTGGCGCCATCCGACAGCCACGGCACGATGCGCGCGGAATAAGCAGCCACGAACTGCCACGACGGCTGCGAATAGCCGCCGCCCGCTACGCGGGCCACCGGCGAGATGTGGCGATCGTCTTGGGCGAGGCCGTGGGTGGTCAGGTTCCCGCTGGTGTCAGTCTTGGGATAGAAGGCATGGCCGTAGATCTGGCGGCTCCACGCCCAGCGCCCCGAGACATCGTTGAGCAGCGCCTTGAACGCCGCCACCGTGCCGTCATCGCCGAAACCTGAAACAGGCCAGTCGAACGGATCGTCGCCGAGTGCCGCAAGCAGGCCAGTCAGCGACGGCGCACCGGAGCCGGCGACAGAGATCGCGACCGTCAGCGCTCCCGCGAACGCATTGCCGGTGGCAAGCGCCGGAATGTTGAAGTCGACCTCGGCGCCATGCGCGCCCAGGTGGCGATTGGTGCAGGTCACGACACCGCCGGCCACCGTTGCCGTCACTGGCAAAGAGGCGTCGTTCAGTGGATTGAAATAGGCGTTGATCGCCGCGCCCAGCGCAGCCGCAACCGCATTGGCCGTATCGCCGGGGGCAATCGTGAGCTGGACCGGCTCGCCTGCGATCTCGATCACACCGATGCCGCCGCCGGCGGGCACGTCGCCGACGGTCAGCGTGCGCGCGTTGGCCGTTCCGGTCGGCGCTACGGCACCGATCCAGATCTCCTGCCCCGGTGCGTTGCGGCGGGCGATGCGGAACATGTCGTCCAGCATCGAGCCGGCACCGGCCAGTGCGCGGGCATCGCGCTCGGTCTGGCAGGGCACAGGGGTATCCACCGCCATGCTGCCGACCGAAGTCTTGTGCCCGATCAGCAGCAGACGTGACTGGCTTTCGAACTGGCCGCCGGAATTCACCTCAAATGCAATGATCGGCGCGACGATGTTGCCCGGGATATTGTTGAACATGTCCGTTACCCTTTCTGGTTTCGCCGCGGCGTTTCGGCCGCCTTCTCGTCCGCCGCCGGAGCGACGATGATGTCGCCGTCCGCAATGAGACGGGCGTAATAGGGGTTGGCCGTGTCGACCGTTTCGCCCGCATCGCCGAACAGGCGGCAGCCACGGTCGGGCATGGGGATCTTCAGGTCAGGCCGCGCCAGTCTGTAGCTGGTCATTGGAGGAACCTCCGGTTCTAGGTGCTGGCGACGGGGTCGCCGGCCTCATCATTGCGAATGACGATCCGCTGCAAAGGATCGCGCGCCACCGGAGCAAAGTGCCCGGCCAGATGGTCGAGGCGTTCGACGGCGTAGGAGTTTGCCGGCAGTGAAGCCCGCAATTCCCTGATCGGCTCCGGCAACCCGCCTTCGTCGGCAAATGCGTCGTCTCCGATGGTGCAAGTCAGCCGTGCCGTCACACGCTGCCAGCGCAGGCCGAGTTCCGGCACCGCGAAGGTCTCGCATTCGAGCCGCTCGGGAACGGCTATGCGCCGAAAAATCAGGCCGGCAGGCAGGTCGAACAATACCTGGCGGATCTGCGCGACAAGGGCTGCAAGGACTAGGCGGGCATCGGGATCGTCGCCGGCCATGGCGTCGGCATAGACGCCATTTTCGTCGGCGGCACCTATGGCAAGCTCGGCCACGAACTCGATGACGGTTTGAACTTCGAAGGCCCCATAGTCGGCGGTCTCGCCTCGTCGCCGAAGGTCAGCGCTCCGCGTGTAGATCGAAACAACAGGCGTGAACTTTTCGCCTTCGATCAGGTCGGAAACCGCGACTGCCCGGCTGTCGAGAATTCTCTTTCCGGCGAGTGTCGGAAACGATGCCGTGCCGGCCAGTGCTGCGGTCGGCGCCAGGCATTCGATAGCGGCAAGGCGAGCCGCCTCGGCTGAAAGGCTCATGTCGGGGCCGCCTCTGCAACAGTAAGCGTGAACTGGCCGAGGCCGTCGGGGTCGATGGCGGTGATTTCGAACCGCTCCCCGTTGTCAGGGTCGCGCCGCAGCAGATCGCCCACTTGCGCGATCTGCCCGTTCGGACCCCGCCCGACCGAAGCCGTCAGTTGCCCCGATCGCAGCGCGCCGCCCCTGCCATTGGCTGACCGTGCCGAGAAGGCGTTCGCCATATCGCGGCCGACCGCTTCGGCCTCGCGGTAGAAGATCGCCTGCACCAGCCACGGCGCGCGTTCGACGGACGCCGCGCGCTTGCCGTTCGGGCCGCTCGGGCGATCCATCGGCAGGATGATAGCGGCCTCGCCGAGAACGGCCTCGACGCTGGATCGAGCCATTCCGACGAGGTCCGCGAAGTCACTGGCCACGGCGGCGCCTTTAGAGGGTGTCGCCGAGGCAGATATCGCCGACCGTGTCGGCGGATGCCGCAGGCGCCGCCGCGAAACCGAACAGCGTGTTGTTCGTTGCCGTCTTGGTGAAGTTGTCGGCGGTGGCGTCGTAATAGACCTTGTCACCAGCAGCCCAAGCGGTGCCGGCGGCCTTGGTGTAGGAGTAGACGCCTACGCGGCCGATGGCGACATCTCCGCCCTCAGCGGCGGTGCTGGCCGCGAAACCGCGTAGCGAGCCGATGACGACTGGCTTGCCGGAGATGGCGCCTCCGGCCGGGGCCGGGACGGTCAGAGAATTGCCAGGCTGAACATAGTTTTTCATGATCGTATTTCCTTCGCAGGAATGGCGGCAGAGCCGCGCGAGATAAGGTGGCTGGCTCAATCGGGGCCGGGCGATCCGGCCCCGAACAATTCCGATTACTGGCCGGGGTTCTGGTAGCCGAAGCGGAAGTCGGTCGCGCCGACGCCGAAGTCGTGCTCGACCGACATCGCGAAGCCCTGGCGGCCGAACGGCTCCTCCATGCGAACACGCGGTGCCTCGTATCCGTCCAGCAGTCCGTAGCGGTAGTTGGAGCGACCGCTGGCGGCGTCGGGAAGCAGGTTCCAGGACTTGCTGCCGATCTGAGGCGTCTCCAGCGGCTCAAGCCGACCCGAGAAGATATTGACCGTTGCCATGGTGGCCGGCGTGATCGACGCGACGAGTTTTTCCGCGTCGGTGATCGTGTCGGGACCACACAGAATGATCTTGGGCGCGTTGTTGAGCAGCGGCTGATCGTCGATCGATTTCTGTTTCGACATTGCAGCGCGGCCCTTAGCGACTTCGTCGACGCTGATGGCGGCTCCAGCACCCGTGTTCTTGTGATCGGCATGGAACACGGTTTTGCCGTCCGACAGCTTCGCGTTGAACGCCTCGCTGTAGAAGACGACCTCTTCGAACAGGGCAACCGTATCGCCATATGAGGCCAACAGCCTGGCAATGGCGCCGAGGTCGTCGTTGACGATCATCTCGCGGGTGATGGCGATGGCGCGCGCATAGGCGAATGCCTGCGTCACTTCGGCCCCTTCACCGAAGCTGCCATACTTGATCTCGCCGTCCTGTGCGACGCGCTTCAGCATCGGGTAATCCCCGATCTTCACGGTCTTGTGCGGCCTGAAATCATGGAAATCCGAACGCAGGGCGATGCGCCGATAGGTCGGCTGCGCCAGAGCGTAACGACCCTCAAGCGAACGGTTGACGGCGCCTTCATAGATGGCCGGGAAGTCCGAAGTGGAATTCGCCGCGCGATCCATCAGGTCGTCGAGTGCGCGAACGCTGTCGATCCGGCCACGATGGCCGATCGCCTCGGCGATGAACGACGAGAAACGGCGCATCTCCATGAAAGGCCGCGCAGGCTCGGAGGGGCCGTTGTTGGGAAGCGGCGCGCCCATGCGGTAGGACAGCGCCTCGGTCAGGGCATTGCGGCGCGTTTCGTTCTCGTCGCGAACAACGCGTCCTGGCGCCGTGCGCGTGCGGTCGGACTGGCCGGCCAGGTGCTCGAAAGCCTGCGTGCGGAACGCGTCGACCGAGGTGCTGGAGCGGATGGCAGCTTCGATTGCGGCGGCGTCCATACCGGCGCGAGTGCCGATATTGAGGATGTCGGCGGCGCTCGTACCGTTGCCGTTGCCGGCGCCAGCCTGTGCCGGTTCGTTTCTGGCCTCGCCGTCATCCTCGTCGGCAAGCTTGTCCATTGCCGCACGGATCTGCGCGATCTCATTCATGATCGCCTGATGATCCGTCTCGATCGAGCGGGCCATTTCCTCGGACGTGTCGTCCTTGAGTTCGGCCAGCTTGGCAGCCGCGCGAGTTTCGGCCTCGCGGAGCTTCTTGAGAAGTTCCTTCATTAATCACTCCTATCGATGTGATGCCTTGCCCAAAGGCCGGGATTTTGTGTCGGGCACTGGCTCGCGAGGTCTAGCGGGCCGAGGCGAGCGACCGCATGCGCATGCGGATGCGGCGCGCCTCATTTTCACCGGGCGCTGCCCGGAATTCGCAGCGGTAGGTCGGAGCGTCGTCCGCCCGCACCTGGGCTTTGATGTCTGCCGGGATTGCGACAAAGGAGATTTCGAACGGCTCCCAATCGACGACACGCCAGACTGTCGGCTCTTTCTTTTTGTCGACCTCGATTTTCAGGCGCTTGTAGCCGACCGAGAGCGAACGGATGATGCCGTCGACGATCTTGCGGAAGACGCGATCGGCGTCGGGATCGTCCTCGGCCTTTGGAAACCGGACGATCGCCCGGCCTTCGCCTTTCTCGATCCATGCACGGTCGACGACAGCCAGCATGGACTTGAGACCACTAAAGCGATCGTGGTTGTCGAGAACGGGCGCACCGGCATTCAGGCGGTCGAGGCGGATGGCCTTTTCCGAAACCACCAGTTCCTCGACGTACCGCTCGCCAGAAAACCAGTCGATGCGCTCGACGGGTGCGCCGGTCGTCCACGTCACCTCGATCGTGCGCGACTCCGCGTTGATTGTCGTGATCGGCGCAGACCGCGATTCGAGCGGCAAGTCGCGCTTGCCATCAGTCGTCGTTGGCGTTCGGGGCTTGCTGGCCATTGTCGAAAGATCCTTTCATCGGCTTGCGACCGTCGATGTCGAACGAAAGGCCTTCGCCGTTTCGCTGCTTGTCGAGGAAATCGAAGAATGATGCTGTGTCGGCCACCACTTCACGCCAGTCGCGACCCCACGCCGCAATGAACTCCTGGGGCGAAATGCGTCCCGAGCGAACGGCGAGAATGTCCGCCTCGAGGTCCTTCTTGGGGTCGATCGGCTCAACCGCGGGCATGATGAACGAAAGGCGATATCCTTCCTTCCGGTCTCGGAGTCTCCCCGCCAGAATGGCCCGATCAAACAGCTTCCGATGCACGGGAGCGATCAACTGCGGGACCATGCAAGTCCATTGGAACTGCTCGACAAGGCGTCGGAACTCGATCTTCCCAGCGCGCAACGATGAGAAGTTCGCGCCGCGAAGGTCACCGGTTAGCTGGTCGTATGTGATACCTGCTCCGGCGGCCATCGCCTGCATTGCAGCTATGTAGACCTCGCCGAAAGCGGTCTGCGACGATGGATTGGCGAACACGACCTCGCCATCACCGATGTCGGCCAGCATGCCAGGCTCGATGCGGGTCAGCGCCTGCCCACCGGGAGCGGTCTTGCTTTGCGAGGCTAGGGGCGACATCCCCCCGCTGGGTCGCTTGATGAAACCTGCAAAGCAGGCTTCCGTTCGCGCCTTTACGAGGGTGGCGTCGATTAGCTCTTGGACCTCCTTCGCATTGAGCAAGATCGGCGCGAACCAAGGTACGCCTCGCACTTGCCCGAACCGCAGAGGGCGGAAAACGTGCGACAGGTCCCCCCAGGCAACGAGGTTCGATCGAACCGAACCAAACCTCATCTCGCCGGGGTGATCTTCGAAAAGATGGAGGCCTTTTCGGCGCCCCCATTTTCCAAGCTCCACACCAAGGCGAATATCCAGGTCAGGCGAGGAAACGTCCTTCGCCGTGTCGATAAGGTCGCCCTCTAGGCCTTGCAGGCGAAAGGGAATGGTTCGGCCGGCATCCGCCGGGCTGATGTCAATGTGACGAACGACAGACTCGCCGCCCTCAATCAGCGTTCGCGCTGTGACCGCCTGTATGCCTGGCCAATCGAGGAAGCCTTCGACATCCGCATTCTCGGAAAACTCCTCAATGACAAGCTTTGCCTGATTGTCGTGCCTGTCGGAGCCCGTGTTAGGGGATGCGATAATTCCGGTGCCAACGGCATGGGACGTGAAGACATCGAGCATGCGCCCGCCTGCCCAAGAGTCCCGAACAAACTCTCGAGAACGATTTCGCAGATTTGCCAGCGACCCGCCGATCTCGGCATTGGCCGACGTTCCGCGCCCTGTCCACGATTTGGAACGCCGTCCGTTCCGCGCCGCCGCATATGAGCGCTCGCCATAGAAGTCGAGAGCCTGACGCGCGGCTATCCGCCGAACCCCCCACACCGGGGCCACAGCGCCGATGATGCGATCAAGAACGTTCATTTACTGTCCACCGCAGTATTCAGCAAAGGAGATGCCGGGGCGAAACGCCTCGTCGATTTCGGACTTGATCACGTCGCGCGCCAACAGCATCTCGCGCATCGACTGGTATTCAGCCTCGTGCGTCTGGAACCTAACCTTACGCACGCCGCTGGCGATGGCCTTTTCGATCCTGTCGAGATCGCTTTGCGTCCAGGCCATCAATATCCATCCCAAAATGATCCGCCGCTCTCGCCGCCCCAATCGGTCGCGGCCTCGCTTCGGTTGTTGGTCGTGTTGGTCGCCGGCGGCTCGCTCGGTCGCTGCACGGCGAGCGGCAGCGTCGCGAATAAGTCAGGGTTCTTCACAATCTCCGGCGCGCAGCGCTCGGCGATCAGTTCGGACCATTGGTCGGCGGTGAGGCGCGACAGGCCGAGATAGTCGGCCAGCGCGTCGTTGTAGATCGTGCAGTCGAGGAAGTGGTTTTCCTCGCCTGCTCGCGGCTTCCAGATGCGGCGGACCCGGCCGCGATAGTTTTCGTTGGCCAGGTATTCCGACGTGATCTGGCGGAAATAGACCTCGTCGAGCCACGTTCCGAAGTGGCAATAGCCCGACGGATCGCGCTCCTGCCCCGCCTTCACACCTTCCTTGCGCAGGTCGTCATAGTGGGCGCCCTTCAGCGGCCACGTTCCAACACCCCACACATGGACGCCGTTGCGGATACGCTTGCCATTGAAGTCGATGTCGACCGCCTGGCCAGTGCCAAGCGCCGGCCGAGACCAGCCATCAAGGCCCTTCAAGGCAAAGGCGCCGACGCGACCGCGCACCCACGTATAGACGACATGGCTACGGAAGCCCGAGTCGACGCCGAAGGCATCGACCCGGCGCGAGCCGCCGAAGGCATCGGGCCACGACCGCTCGTAGATTTTCGCAAGCTCAAGGAACGCGCCCGAGTGGGGGTCGTTCGTTTCGCCTTCGATGATACCGGCATCGACAATCCATTTCTGCCGATCCGGCCCGTAGGCCTTCACCTCCCAATAGATGCCGCGCATCTGCACGTCGGCGGCGCCGACCATGATAAGCCCGAGCGGCGGGATATGCCCTCTCGTGAGATCCGACTCGCGCCGCTCCATAAGGCGGACATGATCAGGAGCGTCGCCCCGAACCTCATAGGGCAGGCCAAGCCAAAGATTATAGAAGCCCTTGAGCTTTAGGGGGTCGCCCTTTGCCTCGACGAATTTTCGCGCCACCTCGTCCCAAGGAACGAGCGGCGACGACATGGCGCAGAAATGATAGCTGCGGCCCGCCCCTGGCCGCGTAGCCGTCGGTATATATTGGCCGGTGCGATAAACCGCGTTTTTCTCGTGGCCTTCGATCACCTTGCCGCAGCACGGTGCAGCATAGAACGCCTTGTAAGGCGCCTCGTCATTGAACCGGAAATGCTTCCGGTCGAACTCGAATACAAAGCGCTCGCCGCAGCCAGGGCATTCGACGTGCCATCGCCGCTGATCGCCCGCCAAATAAGCGGCCTCGATCTTGGATCCGCCCTTGATCGTAGGCGTCGATATTTTGAGTCGCTTCCAGTCTCCCGTTGTAAGAAACGCAATTTGACGGGCCTCGGCCATTTCCAGCGGATCTCCCTGCCCGTCGAGGTCGTCGGGGTATTCGTCGATCTCGTCCAGATAGACTTTTTTGCGGGTCTTCGATCTAAGGTCGGCCGCCGACGTCGCAATAGCGAGCGTGACGGAACCGCCCGGAAATTGCTTCGAAGTCGACGTCGATCCATCCGCTGACCGCGACGTGATCCCGCGAACCTTCTTCGCCAATATGGGCGAAGCCTCGATCGTCGGCGCCAGCTTCTCTTTGTTGAAGTCGTCGCGCGCGCCGGAGGTCGGCTGCACTATCATCATGCGGCATGGATCGCGATCGATCGAATGCCCTGTCGCGATGATCAGGACGGTGGTGAAGCCGGTTTGCGCCGACTTCATCACCGCGATTTCATTGTCGGTCTCGTCGGGGCCGAGGGCGTCGATGATCTCGACGCAATGAAGCCCGAGCGAGCGATCCCACTTCTTGCCGGCGCGCGGTCCATCCGGCACCACGAGGTTTTCCTCGGCCCAATCCGAAGGCGACATCGGCGGCGGCGGAGCGACACTGACCGCCATCGCCCCGGCAATAACCGCCAGTGCGGATCTGGAAAGCGCAACCCTCATTCGTCGGGCAACAATGTCTCGATCGGCCCGTCGCGTTCGGCGGCGGCGCCTTGGTTGGCCAGTTGCGAAAGAGACCCCGCGACCTGGCGGCGGATCTTCACAGCGATTTCCTTGAGCAGGCGCCGCGCACCGGCAACGCCGTCCTTGCTGACCGCAGTCGCGAGATCGTCGGCGTACTGCGTCAGACTGTCGAGATCGTTCGCGAGCGCAGCTCCGATAGCGTCCGACGCCGCTTCGATACCGTGCGCGCCTGTGATCGGCAGCAATGCTTTCTGCCGTTCGGCCAGATCAAGAGCCTTGAGGCGCGCCTCATATTGGGCGCGCTCGGCCTGCGCGTCGCGCATCGCCGGCGCCGCTCTCGGTGACTTGCGTTGACGCGCGGCGGTCTCGGCCGCCTGTTCCTTGATCGCGTCGCCGGTCTCGCCAATGGCGCGGTCGAACGAAGCAAGCTCGACAAGGCGCGACCTGCCATCGCGACGGGTTTCAACCTTGCCCGCCTGCACCAGCTTGTCGACACGCTTGGTAATCGCGGCCGGCGAGACGCCGCGCCGCCTGGCGAGGTCGGCGCATGTGACCCAAACGCCGCCGCCGCTGGCTTCGGCGTTCGTGCTCATTCGGCCTTTCCATGTTAACCGGCGGCCATGGTGTTAACCGTGTTAACCCAAGTTTCGGCCAGCCTCACTAGCGATATTTCGGGGTCGCCCCGGCCCGCAAGGGGGGAGGGGGCCGGGAAGGACCCGCGAGGGGGTGGGCACCCCAGCCCGATCACGATGGCAGCAGGCGACCGATCTCGCGCAGCACGCGCGGGGCGAGCGCTTCCTCGATCACCTCGGCCAGCAGTTCCAGATACACCCGGTCGTTGTTGGTGATGTCGTGAGCCGGGTTCGGCCCGAACAGTTCGCGGATCGGCAGGCGTTCGCTGCCGACACGCTTCATGACGCCACGGTGGCCGCTGTCCATGGTGGCCAGGAAGGCCGATCGATATGAGCCCCGAAGTCTTACCCTGACGCCCTTGCTCGTCTGCGTCGCGCCGAGCTTGAACAGCGGTATCCAGCCCGACCGCACCACGATCTCGGACGTATTGCCGCCGGCGTTGAACCGCGCGGTCGTGACCTCGCGGATGAGCTTCTGCGGCAGCTTCAGGCGGGGCGCGGCCCGCTTGAGGTAGGCGGTGCGGGCTTGCTCGGTAACGCGCCGCCCGGCACGGGCGAAGGCCTTCGCCTTGATCTCGTCGGGCAGCTTCCGAATTGCCCTCGACAGCGCGAGGAATTCGGAAGTGTCGGCGGTGAACATGGGCGAAGGCCTTCGGGGTTTGCCTTGGGAGGCTGAACAAGCCAACAAAAAACCCGCCGGGCTTTCGCCGGGCGGGTCGTCTGTGCTTTTCGTGCGTGACAAGACATGCACCAAAGGTCATCCGCTCGTCAAGCGGGAATTGCCGGCGATTTCGCGCCCCCTTTAGTCTTTGATTTCGCACGTCTATTCCGTGAGGGCGCCGAGCGTATCGAGCCCCGCAGGTCGGGCAGGATTTTCGGTTCGCGCGACTCGCCGGCCTCCTCGCCCGAATCCACCGCCCACGGATGCGCCGGCAGATCGACCGCGACGAGGTCGATCGTCTCAAGCTCGCCGGCCAGCGCTTCGAAAAGCATGGCCATGGCGGCGCAGTAGATTTCGTATTCGGCCCGCGCCACCATCCCAGGCACCGGGTCGGGCTCCAGATAGGGCTTGCGATAGGCGCCGGTGACGGGACGCTGCAGGCGCGACGACCAGCCGTCGGCCTCGATGTTGTGGACGACGATGTAATCGGTCCCGTCGGCGTTCTTGCCCTCAACGACGCGCACCTGCCTGCGCACATACCAGCGGTGCCGCCCGTTCTCCCACGTCTCGAATTTCACTTCAGGCTGCTGGCAGGGCCGCCAGTCGGGCACGAGCCCGAGGATGGCGTGCCGCACGATCAGCACGTCGGGCCGCGTGCGGAAGTAGCGCAGGCCGCCGCGCTCGACCGTGGCGCGCTCCAGCGCGTCGGAAATCGCGCGCCCGGCAAGCCCGGCGTCGACCGCCGCAGACAGCTCGGGCATGGGGTTCCATGCCTCGGGCACGTCGACCTCGCATTCGGCCAGCGTCTCGACATGGTGCGCGATGGTCAGCGCGTCGGCATGCGGCCATCCAGCCTGGTCGAAGGGAATGCAGCCGAAGCGGTTGGGCTGGCGGTCGACGATCGAGTGCAGTTCGCCAAAGCGCAGGATTGCGCCCCAGGCCGAGGAATAGCCGTTGGGTGCGGCGCCGCCGCCTTCGCCCGCCATCTTCGGCAGTTCATCGGCCCAAGCCCAACGCAGCGCGTCCGAAAGGGTCATCTTGCGCCTGCGCAGCAAGCTTCCGTCCCTACCGACCCCGCTTCCGTTCTTTCCGTCCCTGATATCCATCTGCCTAACCTCTTGATTTTCCTATTCTTGATTGAACTCTTGGGGAGGCTAGGGACGATAGGGAGGATAAATCCCGTAATATCTGGAAATCCCATCAGGATTTCGCATTTTCTCTTTTGCAACGCGCATAGAGAAAAGGTCGGGACTTTGCCGCCCTATCGCCCCTAGCGTCTCATGCCCTTGTTTTCACGATACATTGCACCCCTTCCCCCTGTTTCCAGCGACCCCACGCGCCGCCCTCTATCCGCCCTAGCGCCCCCGTTTGGGGTCGCAATCCGTCCCTCTCTCCGCTGCGGAGCCAGAAGGGGGAGAAGGGCGGCGGCGCGAAGTGGCGGCGTCGAGCAGGGCGCGGCTGCGGATGCGCTCGGCAGCAGTGGCGACAGACGTGCAAGGCTGGTCGGCATCGGTCGTCGCGCAGATGCACGAGCCGTTGGCGAATTCGCACAGCATCTGCCAGACGGGCGGCGGCATGGGCGCGCCGGTCGACAGTCGGTCGCGTTCGCGTTTCAGGATCGCCATGGAGCCCTCCTTGCGGCCTTGTCCTGCCTGCGGGATGATGCGGCATGATGTGGTGGAGCCATCTGCCGGCGGTGCCCGTGCGGGCCGCCGACAACGTCGGCATCACGATGCATGTTCGCTCGGTCGAGGATGCAGTCGAGCAAATGGAGGCTTGGCCACTGCCGGCCGGCGGCAAGCGCGGGCCGAAGTGGCGCAAGGCCTACAGGGCCTGTTTCGACGCGCTGGAGGGCATGGCCGAACTCGACGCCGCCCGTAGTGCATTCGAAGCGGCGGCCTCCGAGGCCGGAATGCTGCGCAGGCATGGTTAGCCCGCCTCGGCGTGCAGCGCGTCGTCGAGGGGCTCTATGCCCAACTGCGCGGCAACCTCCGATACCCAGAACACCACGTCGAACGGGAGGCGCCCATAGGGGTCAGGTTCGCGTTTGTGCATCTCAGCCAGTTTGGCTGCCACGGCGGGGTTGAGCGCCAGCAGCGCGTTGAGCATGTCGCGCCGCCCTTGGTCGTACCTGTCGACCTCCTCTCCCCCCACCGGGGGAAGGGCGGCGAGGGCGCGCATGACCGCATCCGTCTGCCACTCGGTGAGTGTGCGGGCGCCCTTAAAGCCTTCGGTAGCGCCCGGGTCGAAGATCGCGGCGGCCACAGTCTTTCGCGCTACGGCTAGGGCCGTCTTGTCGATGCTCATGACCGCACCTCGTCAGTAACGAGCGGATCGAGCCCTTTGCCAGCGCGCCAGGCGTCAAAGGCATGGTCGCCGTCGAGCACCATGCGCATGGCCATGACGGCAACCTGCACCGCTTCCTTGCGCACGCGGTCGCGACCTTCCTCGAATGTCGCCGTCGCCAGTTCGCCGACCTCCTCGACCAGAGCCGCAAAGGTCACGTTCTTGCCGGGGAATTTAGTACGGGCGCGCACCAGCTCGGCGAGGATTTCCTCGGCAAGGGCAGTCTCCGGAGAAGGGATGCCGGCACGGCCGTAGGCGTCGAGATTATCCAGCTCCGGCCCAATGAATGGCAGCATGACCAGCCCGTCGAGCCGAAAAAGCTCGGCCCGGTTCTTGTCCGGCGTCCAGGCGCGGATATTGCCGTTGTTGGCGAAGCACACCCAAAGCGTGGGGTCCGGCTCGCCCTTGGCAGCGCCACGCAGGCGCTCTGCCATGATGGCGCGCTCGAATGCCTCGGTCAGCCTTCCACGCTTATCGCTATCGCAGCCGTACCAGTCGGAGAAGGCGTCGCCTTCGTCACAAGCGGTTTCTTTGATGTCTTCGGGAATTTCGCTCGGGATCTCGATGTCGCCGCGTAACATGGCGTCGGTCATGTCGAAATAATCGGTTGCGTCCCACACGGCGCCGATGCCCCCGCACTCGCCGCAGCCGGTGCCGAGATGGCACTTGAACGCCTTGCTGTATTGCCCGGTCGGCGCGCCGTCGTTCAACTCATGGCAGCCCGAACAGGAGCGCCAGAAGCCGCGCTCCGCATACTCATCGACGCATTCCGCAACGCGCCCGCGCACGTCGTCATCCGCATTCAGCACCGCCAACTGTTCGTCGGACACCATGTGCTCCATCATCGTCCCATCCTTCCCTCGCCATCGGCTCGGCCATGCCTCTGGCCTGCCATTCGTCGCGGATGCGCAGGCCGCGATAGACCGGCATCCCGTTGCTCTTGATCTTGTGGAATTGCTGCATGGTGGCGCCGTCGGGTGCGGGCCAGGTGCGGCGCGCCGCATCGGCGATGCGGCGATAGAATGTCGTATCCTTGACCTTCACCGTGCCCGAGGCCGCGCAGAATCGGTCGTAGGAAATGAACAGGTCCGCGGGCTTTTCCTGATCGCGGTCGTCGCCGGTCACGTCGCAGGCGTTGCGGATGAAAGAACCGATCGGGTCTTCCTCCTCGCGGTATTCCTGCGTCGCGTCGAGAATGTCGGCCGGCGGGTGCAGGCCGCCCGAATTCAGGAAGTCGAGCGCGCCGTCGACTGCCCATTTCAGGATGCCCGCAGCCTCGGCGAGCAGCTTTTGCGGCAGTTCCTTGTCGACCTCGTCCTTGGGGATCTGTTCGTTCCACGGCACCAGATGGATGCGCCGCCAGATGCCGTCGTCATTGCCGATGATCACCGGCTTGTGGTTGCCCGAGACGATCAGCGTGAATTGCGGAGAGAATTCGAAAAAGTCCTTGTGCAGCCGACGCACCGCCAGAGCCTCGCCGCCGGTCAGCCGCTTGATCAGCGACTCCTTGAACCGCACACCGCTTTCCGGCTCCGACGCTGCCACCAGGCGTGCGCCGGGCAGGCGGGCAAGGTCGGGCGTGGCTTCCGAGCCCGACTTGCGATCGTCGCCGGCGAAGCTGTCGATCGACAACGTCACCGCATAGTCGGCGAATATCTTGGCCAGCGTGTCGACGAAGGTCGATTTGCCGTTACGGCCGATTCCGAAGAAAAAGGCGATCATCTGCTCGGTGTTGAGCCCGAGCAGGGCATAGCCGGTCAGCCGCTGAAGATAGTCGCGCATGGCCTTGGACGGCTGCACGCGCACGAGGAACCTTTCCCAGAATTTCGGGCGAGGGGCGTCGAGCAGAAAGTCGACATCGACGAGCTTCGAAATCAGATCGTCGCGGTCGTGCTGGTCGAGCCGCACATGCCAGATGTAGCGCGGGTCTTTCGGGTCGCTCTCCTCGTCTTCGGTGCGCTCGAAGCGCAGCGTGCCGTTGCCGACATTGAAGGCGTAGAGATCGGTGTTGAGGTCGTTGACGCTCGCCGGCCGGTAGGCGGATGCCTCGGTCAGCATGTTCGAAATCTTCGACGAGCCGCAGGATGATTTCGCATGCCGCAGCCTCACCGAACGCCGCTCGGTCAGGCGCTCCCTGGCCTGCTCGGCGGCGGCGATCGTCGCGGCCCACGCCTTGCGGTCGGCGGTATGGCGCTGCAGTTCCTCACGGGTTGCGCCGAGCGCATCGAAAGGCGCGTTCAGCGCCTCGCGCGCCACCCTGCCTGCGTCGAGCGCTTCCTGATCGGCTGGGTCGGGGCCGAGCACGCCCGCCTCGTCATAGATGGACTCGGCCGCCTTGTGCGCCAGGCGCCGCACGATCGAGCCGGACTCGTCTTCCTTCCAGTGCCGCCCGTCATAGACATGCCAGCCGACATTGGTCACGTTCCGCACGTCCTCGCCGGCCCATATCAGGAAGCGGCGGGCATTGCCGATGTCGTGTTCGGGCTCGGCCGCGCAGAGCGCTATCTTGTCCTGTTCGGCCGAGGGGCGGTCATGCCTGTTCACGATGCATCAGGCTCCAAACAGATCGCCAATGTTGCCGACGGGGTGCGGGGTCGCCGCGCCTTGCCGCCGCGAATGCCTGGCGCGATTCGCGGCGTGGCGCCTCGCCACCGGCCCGGCCGTGGCGTGTTCCAGGCGGCGGGCAATGTCGGCCTGATATTCCGGCTCACGCTCGATCAGGATTGCGTCGAAGCCCTCACGATAGGCCGCTTCGCCGGTTGTGCCGGTGCCCGCGAAAAGGTCGAGGATCACGCCGCCGGGCGGGGCAAGCATTCGGCAAAGCCACTGCATGAGGTCGAGCGGCTTGACCGTCGGGTGACCAGAGCCGATGCGGTCATGCGCATCGGCCTTGGCGGTGTAGAAGAAGCGAGATGCGGAGCCGCGCCCCTCACTCGGAAACCCGGCCGTAGATGAGCCATTGCCATCGTGGACAAGGTTAGCGGGGAAGCGGCCCTTACTCGGATCGTAAGCGGCCGTACGGTCCATTCTCCCGCCACCTTGATAGGCGCCATTGCCTCCAATCGAGCGAGTGTCGTTAAAGCCGCCGATGCGTTCGGAAATGTACATGGCGTCGGCTTCCGACATTTCAGTGCGAGCTGCGTCAATGTTGATTGCGCCGGTTCCGGTCACCATGACCTGCCTCGCGATCGAGCTTTCCGCCAGTGGCTTACGGGCGATGACAATCGGCTCATAGGCAGGCTTGAGTGCAGTGCCCCAACCTTGCCAGCGGATTGCGTGCTCGAGCACGGCATCACCGCGCTTGAGGCCATCGCGTGAGGTCAGCGCATAGTTGGAGCGATCAGCCCATTCCTCGACCTCTCCGACAATCTCGCGCTCGTGCCACGCATCGCCGAACTGCCCCTTGCGCGCATCGAGTTCGGCGAAGGTAGCGTCCATTTCATCAGGAAGATCGAGCACCCGCTTGAGCGTCGCCCATTGCTCGGCCGTCGGCAGGCTCGGTTGCGAGTCACTATCGCGAGCGGCCCAATGGTCGATCAGGCGCGCATTGCAGTCGCCGAAATGTCGCGTCAGGTCTTTCGACTTCAACCGCTTCCGATCCATGTGCGCCCGGATGAAGCGGCAAACGACACGGATCTCGTCGACCTCTCCATGGCGCATCTTGTCGATCGCCTTCGCCACATCGTGGCTTTTCGGAAAGCCAGATCCGAAAGTCCAAAACGCCTCACCGAGCGGCCCGAAGTGGTCGAGCAGACGAAACAGCGCGTCAGCCTGCGCCGGGGACAGGCTTTCAAGGAAGGCGATCACGTGCTCGTCGAGGTCGAGCAGGTGAATGATCCGGTCACGGACCTCGAAGCCGGCGGTCTCGATCCCGAACGCCATCTTGTGAACGCACTTCGGCGCCGAGAACGCGGCCAGATGCCCGCCCGGCTTGAGCACGCGCAGCACCTTCGCCCATGTCTCCGGACGAAAAGCTATGTCGCCGCCATCCCAATCCTTGCCCATGAAGCCGGCCGAGGCGCGGGCGAACACGCCATCGGTGCCGTATTTAGCCGGCGCGGCGCCGTCGGCGCCGAAGCGCTTTACGATCGTGTCGAAGTGATAGGGCGGGTCGGTTATCACCGCATCGACCGAATTCGCCGGCAACTGGTCGAGCACGGTCAGACAGTCGCCGAGATAGAGGGTCACGCGGTCGCCAAGGAAGCGCCGGCAGTTGATGCCTGTCACGTCTCTAGCCTCACAAATCCGGCATGCGGGCGATGACATAGGCGCGACGGCCGCGCCCCTGGCTTGGCGCAAGTGCGATGAAGCCTTTCGTCAGCAGCGCGTCGTACGTCTCGTCGAGATAGGACGCCGCGACACCCGATTTGGCGGCGATGTCGAAGGAGCCGGGGCGGACGATACGCACCATGCCGGCGCAGTTCACCAGCGCCCGGAATACACGCAGCTCGCGCACCGTCATCCCGACAGATGCCGCGCGTTCGGCAAGCAGGCGCGTGTCCTTCTCGATCTTCGGATAGAGCGCTTCGAACCGGGTGGCCGCCCTGGCGATGTCTCCCTCGACCCGTGACAGGTCGAGCGTGTCGAACAGTGCCTGCACCAGTTGGCCGGGCTCCATGCCCACCCTGTTCGCCGCTTCCCTGATCGCCGTATAGCGCGTCTCGGGCGTGCGCACCGTGAACCGCCAGGCCGGCGGATTGAAGCTGTTTTCGATTTCCATTGTGTCCCCTCGAAATGGACGGTCAGAGATTGAGTGACTGCATGAGCAGCGAGTTGAAGTCGTGCGGGGCGGGCGCCCAGTCGATCGGCGTCTCGATGCCGCTCGGCGCGAGGCGCGCTTGCGCCCTCTGCATCGCCGCCTTGGTGGCAAAGGGGTCGCTGTCCCCATCGCCGAGCAGGAAAAGCCGCTCGGTTCCGGGGTGCGGGGCAAACAGCAAGGCCGGGTCATCTTCCGGGTGCGGGTCCGGTCCCGGCACGCGCACGGGCATCTTGCGATTGTCGCGGCGTGTTATTTTCAGGGTCGGGTGCGCGATGGTGCGCGCCGCACGGCCGGCGAGGTTGCCGAGGTCGATCGACGAATAGAGCGAGCCGACAAAGCCCCGGATCATCGCCCAAGAAAGCACTGTTTCGATGCCCTCGCCGGCGCCGGCGGTCGGCCAGAGGCGATGCGCGTCGCGCAGGACGATGCGCCCACCCTTCTTCGAGCCACGGACTTTCTTGGCCGGCAGTTGCTCGCCGGTATCGGGACAGAAAATCTCGGCCTTGCCCTTCGGCCCGGTCGGATCGATCCATGTCGCATGCAGTCCGAGGAAATGCCCGTCCAGCGCCGTGATCGGCCACAGCATAGCCGGGCCGCGATGGATGACGCGCCATTGGGTCTTTGCCTGCCGGCCCGCTAGCGTCGGCCCTTCCGTGTAAGGTTGCCAGAAGGGGAAATCGTCATGCTCGCGGCAATGCGCGCCGGCCTGGCGCGCCATCCCAAGCGGGATGCCGCGCGCCGCCAGATAGGCCGCCACGTGGCCGCCGTCGGGGAAAGGGCGGCCCTCGCGCCAAAGCTGATAGGCGCGGCGCCGTTCCTTCTCGCGGAATTCGTTGTCGACGATGCGCGTACCGGCAGCTTCGGCGCGCGGCTTGAGGTCGGCGAGGTCGCCGAGCAGGATCTCGACGGCCCGGGGAAAGTCGCAGTTCTCGACATGGCGCACGAGCGCAATCGCATCGCCGCCGATAGGATCGCCGCCACCCTGGCGACAGCGCCAGACGTTGGATTTCCTGTTGACCGAAAAGCGGTCGCGGCCGCCGCATCCGGGGCAGGGGCCGACCGCCTCGCCGCGCTCGCCGCGCGCGATGCCGGCGAAGCCGTAGCGCTGCGCGAGCGACATCACATCGATCGCGCGCGCCCTGTCGATTGCCTCCTGCGGGATGCGGCCCTCGGTCATCGTGCCGCCTCGACGATCATGGCGGCGAGGCCGACGGCCCACGCGCCGAGTGCGATCGCCGCGCAGAGCGCAAGCCGCATCAGGTCGCGATGGCTGATGCCGAGCGGGGCGGCATAGGCGCGGCGCAAGATGGCCGCAGCCTGCGCGCAGGCCAGCGCTACCAGGGTGATGCAGGAGGCGGCGAGCATCTTCATGCCCCCAACAGCGAGGCGCGCAGCTTCCACAGCGCCATTGCCGCCTGATCGATCTCGCCGGCGATCCTGGCGCGCTCGCTTTCGGTCAGCTTGCCGTCGGCCATGGCCTCAAGGATGACGGCAGATGCCTCGCCGGTTTCGCGGATCAGAGAGCCCACCAGCTCCGGCGCATACCTCACCGCCTCCGGCGCCATGGGCGACACCGAATAGCCGAGCGTCGTAGCCATAGCCGACAGGATGATCGGGGCGCCGGCGGCCATGTCGCAGTCGACTGCGACATCGATCGGCATAAAGGCCGTCTCCTCGTGAACGGCCTTGTATTTCGACAGCACCGGCGCCTCGACGCGCGTCTGATCGGAAAACAGGGTGCCGCCGCCGGCGCGCTTGAGCGAGCGGTCCGTGGCAGCCTTGAGGCGCGCCCTGTCATGGTCGGAAGTCGGACGGACTTTCATTGGATTGACCTTACGGAAAATACGGGGACGGTTTTTTCCGTGACCGCACGGAAAACGCGCCGCATCATTGCGGCATGGAAAACGTTGCTGACATCGCCGCTGCCGCTCATGCCGAGCTGTCCTGCCGGACCGCCAAACCGGCCAGCCACTCCAGCGAGACGGCCAGCACGACCGTCACGGCGGTCGCGTCGACGAGGGTCAGGTGGCGCTTGCGGCGGGCGAGGAAATCGCGCAAACCGTCGCGCTTCAGGCCTGCGGATGCTTCGATGTCCGCAACCGATCGACCCGACGCGGTAACGGCGGCGGTCATGCGGTCGCGGATGGCTTCGATGTCTGGTTTCGTTGTCATGGCGACGCCAAGAGATACGGAAATATCCGTACTGTCAACGGAAATAACCGTGTTGGGCGTGCGGAATGATCCGTGCGAAAATGGGGTAGAGTGGGGAAAGGATACGGATATGCCAGACGGCACGCAGAAGCTTGTCGCCGAACGCCTTGAATTTCGCCTGAAAGAAACGGGCAAGACGGCTGCGGCCGTGTCCCGTGCCGCTGGCCTCGGGCCGGATTACATCAGGGACTTTCTGATCGGCCGCAAACGCAACATGAAGCACGAGGCGCTGGTCAAGATCGCGCGCGAGCTGGGCGTGACGATCGCCTATTTCCACCCGCGCGACGAGGAAGCCGGCGAATCGGGCGCCCTGATGGCCGCACCCGAGCCACCGGCGGCGGGAAAGTCCGTGCCGATCTATGGTCGTGCCGCAGGCTCGCGCGACGGCGCGATGCATGCCGAGCCGCAAATCATCGATTGGGCGCCATGTCCGCCGGGCGTGACGAACGTTCGCGACGCCTATGCGCTATGGGTGATGAACGACTCGATGAAGCCGCGCTTCCGGCATGGCGATATCGTTTTTGTCGAGCCGCACCGGGCGGTTCGGCCAGGCGACGACGTGGTGATCCAGATAAGGCCGGACGATTCGAACACGGTCGAAACGTGGATCAAGGAATTCGTTTCCTATCGCGGCGATGACATCGTCGCGTGGCAGCACAATCCGCCTCAGGAAGTGACCTTCAAGCGCAGCCAAGTCGCTGAAATGCAACGAATCATCCCGATCAACGAACTGGTCGGCGTGTAGGCGCATCCGTATCGTTAACGGAAATTTCCGTGACGCCCGTTGACAGTACGTATTTTTCCGTATCTCTTCCGTTCCATTGTCGCAGCAATGGAGTGGTCGAGAAATGTTGTCAGCCTCCGTTCAGAAGGCCCGGCCCTTCGCTTCCCTTGGCGCCGTAGCGCATTTGCCCGAGGCGGCACGCGTCCGCGTCGCTCGCCTCGACAAGCTCGGTCAGGGTTCGATTGCGCCACACGGTCACGACCGACTCGAAGGTCGCGTCGACCTTGAGCCCGAGCAGCGCCGTATAGGCGCCCATCCTTGTCGTGTTGGCCTTGAGGCTCAGGCAACGGTCCGCCAGCGCGAACGCCTCTCCAAATTTGCGCGCGACCGTATCGCGTGTCTCGCTGCCCTGCGCAGGGCCGCCGAGGCCAAGCGCGCAGAGCGCGGCCGCAAGGCACAGTCTCACCCGGAAAATCACTCTTTCCCCCTCCCCACTATCGAGCCCGCCGGAGCTAACGCCCGGAGGCGCCTCGACCTTATCAGCCGTGACCGGGCGCAGGAAGCCGCGACAATCGTGGCCTTGCTGATCCTCGCGATTGCGATTGCGATCGCGGTGATCGGGGAGGGGGCCGGCCTGGTCTGGCCGGCATAGTCGACGCGATCGTTTGAAGCATTGGCAGAGGAAATTTCAGCGATGAACATGGCCAGTTACCCGCTACAGGCTCCACACACGGCCGGGCGGCGGTCGATACAGACGCGTGGCACAAACCCGGCCGAACCGCCGTGCCCGCAGGAACGCGCGGTCGCCATGGCCGAGACGATGCGCGAGATCCTGCACCGCGACGGCCATGTCACGACCGAGGCGCTGATCGGCGAAGGCTACACCTCGGCCGAAATCCTCGAACACAGCGAGGACGCCAACCACCATCTGCGCAAGGTTCTGTCGATCGACGGCAGGGCGGCCGACCGCGTACCCGAGATCATCGAAAAGGCCATCCTCGCCACCGCATGGATCATGCCGCTCACGGCGTCGACCGAGGATACCGCGACGATGCGGCTCGCCTGGCGCGACTATTGCATGGCCAGCGCCGCCCACCGCATCGACCCTTGGGTTTCGCAATCCGAGCGCTGCCTCGGCAGGCTGAAAATCTTCCTCGGCCTGCTGCCGCTCCTGCCGCGCGAGATCAACACGGTCTTGCAGGCCGTTGCCGTCGCACTCAAGCGCCGGGTGCTGGCATGACGCGTGCGTGGATGCAGGCGCTTTCGGGCCGCTCGATCACTATGGCCAAGCCCGAGGCGCGCGAGATCGATCCGATGCTCGACATGCCGGAAATGCTGGCGCGGATACCGCGCTTCAACGGCGCCGTGCCGGCCGGGCACTACTCGGTGGCGCAGCATTGCGTGCTGATCGCCGACACCATCCTCGACGACAGCGGCGACGCCAATGCCGCAGCCGTGGGGCTGCTGCACAATGCCCATGAAATCATTTGGGGCGATCTGACGACGCCGGCGCAGGAAGGGCTTGCCGAGATCGAGCGGGAACTGTTCGGCGACACGCGTTTCGAACAGGTCATCCGCGAGGCCAAGCGCCGCGCCGACGAGGTCATCTTCGCCGCCTGCGGCGTGCCGTGGCCGCCTCCGGCGCAGCTGCAGCGCACGGTCAAGCTCTACGATCTGCGCATGCTCGCGACCGAGCGGCGGCAACTGCTTTCGCCCTCGGGCAAGCGCTGGGGTGCCGTGATCGAGCGCGCCGAACCGCTGCGGATGCGCGGCGGCATCACCCCGTGGTCGATCGCGCGTGCGGCCGACGAATACCGCAGCCGGTTGGGGCAGCTCTGCCCGGCCGTCAACCGCAAAACCAGCCGATAGGAGGTAACCATGGCCAAGACCGTGGCGCTTGCGACTGCCGACATGTTCACCGAGATCGAGGGCGCCAAGGCCCTCATTTCATCGCGCGGCCTGTGGACACCGGCCGCCGTTGTCAAGCGGGACGACATGCTCTTTGCCGCCCACGGCAAGGGCTTCATTCGCCTGCTCGCCCGCAACCTGACCTCGCTTCCCAACGCTCGTTGGGAGGCGGTCGAGGGCGTCGCCTACCGCGAGGAATACAATGGCCTGCGCATCGGCCTCGCGGCCGTCGGCAAGGCCGCGTGAGGCCATAGCCATGAGCCAAGGTCCCGTCCCGCCTCACATCGTCGACACCAGCCTCCGCGACGAGGTCTTCGACCTGATCGCCGAGGCCGCGCGCGTCTCGCCGCATGCGGCGCGCGCCTATCGCCTGATCCGCGAGGGCAACCCCGCAATCCTGCCGCTCGAAAGGCGGCAGGAGACCATCAAGCACCGCATGGCCGGAGTCCCGCTATGACGATAGCCCTCGATCCGAAGGTTCTCGCCGCCGTTCACTCGGCGCTCAAGTCCATCCCCGATCGCCGCAACGTGATCCCCGTCGCCGGTATGTTTCACCTGGCACCCGGCGCGGCCGGCCTCGTTGTCACCGCGACCGACTGCGACCTCGAGGCTGCTATCACGGTCGACTGCGCGGCCAGCTTCGAACCTGTCTGCCTGCCGCCATATCTCGTCGAGGCGGCGGGCGCTCTGTCCACGGGAGAAGTCAGGATCGTGCTCGACGAGCGGCAGGCGGTCGTCACCGGCGGAAAGGCGCGTTTCGTCGCGCCTGTCCTGCCAGGCGGAGATTTTCCGAAGTTCAAGCAATCGTTCGACAACTGTTTCGAAATCGCTGGCTCCGCCCTCGCGCGTCTAGTCCAGGCGACATCGGACGCGGCAGCGACTGACGATCCGCGCTATTTCCTTGAAGGCATCTTGCTGCAGTCGATCGACAATCGGCTGCATGCTGTAGCCACCAACGGCCATCGCCTGCATACCGCCAGCGCCGAAACTGCGGCCGAAAACGTGCTTGGGGAAAGCGGCATCATCATCGCCACCAAGGCGGCCAATGAAATCGCCAGGCTAGCCGGCAAGGCCGGGAGCAATCCCGTCATCGTCGAGACGAACAACCACGCCGTGACGGTCCGCGCTGGTGCCGAGCAGATAACATCCAAGCTGATTGAGGCGAACTATCCAGACTGGAAGCGCGTCGTGCCGGGCTCGGTCGACATCACGGCAACGTTCGACCTGGCCGAGATGGTCGCCGCCCTCGATCGCGTGATGAAAATTCAGGCCGTCAACGAGGCCGAATACAAGGCCAAGAACAAGGCTGGCGCGGTTCGCATATTCGAGGACGGCGACTACCTGGTGATCGCCGCTGCCGGCAAGGGCGACGGCGACGCCCAGGCGACCGACGCGATCCGGGCCGAGTTCAACGGGAAGTGGGGCGAACGCGGCGTTTCCGCCCGCTACCTGCGTGCCACTTTGGCCGCCATGAAGGAACGCGGCGGCGACACCGTCACCATCGACAGCGCCGACGCCGGCTCGCCGATGCGGATCGAGAGCCCGACCGACGAGGACTTCCTCGCCGTCGTCATGCCGATGCGGGTCTAGGGGCCGGGCATGGGAAAGAAGATGCTTGTCGCTGACCTGCTTTGCGGCGCCGGCGGCTCCTCGACGGGATGCCGCCACGCACTTGAAGAACTCGGCCTCAATATGGAGTTGGTTTGCGTCAATCACTGGCCGACGGCGATCGAAACACATCAACGCAACCACCCAGAGGCGCGGCACTATGTGCAGGACATATCGACAGTGCGACCGCACCTGGTCGTGCCGGAAGGCTATCTCGACCTGCTTATGGCATCGCCTACCTGCACACATCACAGCGTTGCGCGCGGCGGCAAGCCGACGAGCGATCAGCAGCGGTCCGACCCATGGCACATAATCACATGGCTGACCGAGCTTCGGGTGAAGCGCATCATCATTGAAAATGTCTGGGAGTTCATTGGTTGGGGGCCGGTCGACCACCGCACCGGCAAGCCTATCAAGTCGCGCAAGGGCGAGTACTTCAACGCGTGGATCGACACGATTAGGCGCCTTGGCTTCGACCCCCAATGGCGCAAGCTAAACGCGGCAGACTTCGGCGACGCGACGACCAGGCAGCGATTTATCTTGATGGCTAGGTCCGACCGCCGTCGCGTCGTCTGGCCCGTGCCAACACATCGGCCTAGCGATGAAGTTCATGGTGATCTGCTTGCCGACGCATCCAGGCCATGGCGGCCGGCTCGTGACGTTATTGATTGGTCGATCAAGGGGCGGTCCATATTCGGTCGCAAGAAGCCCCTCGCTCGCAAGACGCTGGCACGCATCCATGCCGGCGCGCTCAAGTTCGGTTGGCCCGACCCATATCTTGTGGTGTTGCGCAATCACATGGCGGCGCAGGCCCTCGACCAACCACTGCCGACGATTGCGGCCGGCGGATCGCACATCGCGCTGGCGCAGCCCATTGTACTGTCGCAACACAGCAGCGGCTCGCCGCGCTCCACCGGCGATCCGCTACCGACAATTACGACAGGCGGGGCAGCGTCTGGTGCACGACCGGGATGCGCTCGGCCAATGCTGATCGAGCCATTTGTGCTTTCTCGACAAGCCGGCGGGGCGCCGCGCTCGGTCGACGAACCGACACCGGCGCAAGTAGCCAAGCATTCGCATATTCTGATTTCGCCCTACTACGGTTCGGGATCCGGTGAAACCTGCGCAAGCGCCAACGAACCGCTGCCGACGATAACGGCGAAGGGGCGGTTTGGTATGGTAGTGCCGGTCACACATAGCCAGGGCGGCAATGGCGCCAGGCACGTCAACGAGCCGATCCCGACTTTGACTACAGCCAAGGGCGGCGAGTTCGCCCTTGCCGAGGGAACAGACCAGTTCGACATCCTGTTCCGCATGCTTGAGCCGCACGAGCTTTCGGCCGCCATGGGTCTTGAAGGCTACGATTTCGCCGGCACGAAGACCGACAAAATCAAGCAGATTGGCAACGCCGTTTCTCGCCGGAAGATGCAAGCATGCGTCCTCGCGCTCATGGCCGACGCAGCGCCGAAACCGCGCGAGCAAATCGAGCCGACCTTCCTGGAGGCCGCCGAATGAGGGCCACCGGGACGGTACTAGAACAAAGCGCACAGACGGCCGCCACGGCGTCTCGGGCCATGTCGCCCGTGTGCCGGTGCCTAAACTGCGGCGAGCCCTTCCAGCGCGGCGCCAGAGAGGCCGAGTTCTGCGGCCGGATTTGCGTTCGCGCGTGGAACAATCGCCGGCTCGTCAGGGGCGCCGAACTCTATGACCTGATCATGATCGCGCGTTTCGAACGCGCGGCGGCCACCAAGTTCAAGGTCTGGCGCGCCATCAATCGCCTCGCCGCGAAATTCCGCGACGAGGACAAGGCGCAGAGAGGCGGCCGGCGATCCTGGCGCCGGCTGCGCTCGATCATCGAAACCAAGATTTTCCTTTGGGCGGAGTAAGCCAAAATGAGCGGAAGCGTGAACAAGGTTATTCTGGTCGGCAATCTCGGCGCCGACCCTGAAATCCGTCGCCTGAATTCCGGCGACCCGGTCGTCAACCTGCGCATCGCCACCTCGGAAAGCTGGCGCGACAAGAACACCGGCGAGCGCCAGGAAAAGACCACGTGGCATCAGGTCGTCATCTTCAATGAGAACATCGCCAAGGTCGCCGAACAGTATTTCAAGAAGGGCATGAAGGTTTACGTTGAGGGCCAATTGCAGACGCGCAAATGGCAGGACAGTCACGGCGTCGACCATTACACGACGGAGGTCGTGCTCCAGAAGTTCCGGGGCGAAGTCCAGATGCTCACCTCGACCGGCAACCGCGCGCCAGGACCGAACGGCCCCGATGACTACGGCACGCAATCAGGCGGAGGTGATCGCGGCTCGGGCGGCGGCTACGGCCAGCAGAGCGGCGGCAATGGTGGTGGCTCGACCGGCCGCGATCTCGACGACGAGATTCCGTTCTAGGCCGGGCGATGACGAAACCGCTTACCCGCCGCGAAGCAATTCGCGCCAAAATCATGGCCTGCGTCGAGATCGTCGACACAGGCTATGAGACGCCATGCCACCTATGGACAGGGCCGGACAGCGGCGACGGACGTGGTGGCGGCTATCCGCGCATGTCGCTCGACGGGCAGACCGTGGCCGTTCACAAGGTCTCATGGACCAACGAGCACGGCTTCATACCTGGCAAGAAACAGCTTGATCACAAATGCCGGCAGCGCCGCTGCGTGCGTGAGGATCACCTCGAATTGGTGACGGCCAAGCGCAACGCCATCCGCCGCGAGGAGGCCAACGGCCGCCGCCGATCGATCCGCCGCAAGAGCAAGCCCGCAGGCGCAGGAGCGCTTGCGTGAAGGCCTCCGCTCACCCTGTCACGCTCGACGAAGTCGACGAGGCCTTGGCCTCGCTGGCGATGCTGATGCGCGCACAGGGCGAGCACGGCCTCGCCTATCTGCCGATCTTCGAAAGGCTGGAGCGCGAGCGCGAGGCCATGGCCAACCTCGACGATCGCCTTGAGCGCGCCATGCGCCGCGCTGGAGGGTTCAAAGCGCGATCTTCTCGATCGCCGAAATCGACCAGCGCAGATCCTCGCTATACCCGTACTTCGGCCGCTTGATCGCGTGGCCCATCAGGTAGCGGCGCAGCTCCTCGTCGACCTCCGCCAGCTTCAACCGCAACTCGAATCCATGCCGCAGCGAATAGAGCGTGTGCTCGTCGCTCTCCATCAACTCGTTTTCGCGCAGGAACTTGTTCACGGTCGCCGAAAGCGTGTCCTTGTCCCGATAGCTCGGGAAGCCTCCGCGCAACTGGCGCAACGCATCAAGCGAGACGCCGACCAGGGGGATGCGGCGGGCAGATGCTACGACCTTCAGCTCGCGATCGTCCGTTTCGCGAATGTCGATATAGGGGGTGGTGGCGTCGAGGACGATCCGGTCAGGATCGAGGTTGACGATTTCCGACGGCCGGGCGCCGGTGTTGACCATCGCCAGCACGGCGAGCCGCGCCTCGGTGTTGAGGCTGGCGAGCGCGCCGGCCTTTAAGAGGCGGTCGCGAATCCACTGTTCTGTAAACGACGGGCGCGTTCTTTGAATGCGGTCCTTAAACCGCAGCTTGCGGAACGGGTTTGGCACATCCTCGCGCCCGATATGAGCCATGTACTCCCCGAACAGGGCACGCATCGTGTCGAGGTCTTTGTTGCCGGCAGAGGCTGACAGCGCCTTCGGCTTTTCGTCGCCGGCCTCCTCGTCCTCGTCGGGCACGATGCGCCCAAGCCAAAAGGCGTGGAATTTGAGCGCGTCCGCGCGCGTGATCTTCTCGATCGCGATGTCACCGACCTCGCGCTTGAAGTTGGACATGCCGCGCTGCTTGAGTTGGCGCCATTTCAGCAATTGCCAATCCGACTTGCGGGCGAGATCCGCCTTGCGGATGACCTTTTCGAAGGTGTCGAAAGCGTCGTCGATGGTCGTCGACTTCTCACCTGCGCCGCCGAGCACGGCTTCGGCCGTCGGCCGGTCGGCCGGACCGGAGATCAGGCGGATACGCTGCAGGATTTCCTCAAGGCTGGCATCGCGTGCCAGTTCGGCCGCCGGCCGATACTCGACCTTGAGCGATCGCGCACGCGCAAGAGCGCGCTCGTACTGGTCTGCCGGCTGCAACTCCCCGGCCTCGGCCAGCGCCCAGAATTCGGCGTCGGCTTTTTCCATGGCGTCGCGCTTGGCTCGCGCCTCGTCGCGGTTGTGCGTGTCGAGGGATCGGCGGATCGTTTCGGGGTAGTCAGGGTCCTGGCGGTGCAACATTGCGAGTGCGCGGGCAGGAACTCGCCGAACGTAGCGGAAGCCGCCGTCGGCGCGCTTTTGCATGTGCCTGTCAGGGTCTTCGGTCCGCCTCATCAGGCGGCTTTGTTGCCCGAATTGTTGCCCGAAATCAAGCGTTTCGCCAAAACGAAAAAGCCCGGCTCGCGAGAGCCGGGCTTAAAAGCCTTGGTATTTCAAGGGGTTAAGTCGTTGCTTAACCTTTGGAAACTGGTGCCCAGAAGAGGACTCGAACCTCCACGCCTCGCGGCACACGGACCTGAACCGTGCGCGTCTACCAATTCCGCCATCTGGGCTGGTGGCGGTGATGTAAGCGGGCGAAGCGACTGTGTCAACGCGCTTTTTCAGCTTTTGCCGACGAATGTCGCAACGGGCCGGATTTGTCGCATTGCCGCCCGCTGCATGACGTAGGGGCGGCAAGCCCGTTGAGCTTAAAGCAGCCGGAGCCGCCGGCGAAACGGGCGGCTCCATCGCATCGGCCCGGAAGCCGGAATCGGCTATCGGAAAGCACAATGCGCAGAATCAGCAGACTGGAGCGACTTTCGTGCTTCTGTTTGGGTGCACGAAAGTCGCGTATGAATCAGGCCAGCACGTCCTTGGATGCGACGGTCGAATCGGCGTTGAGCTTGTAGACGATCGGCACGCCCGTCCCGAGCTCGAGCTTGACGATGTCGGGGCCCGAAATGCCCTCGAGCGCCATGATCAGCGCGCGCAGCGAGTTGCCGTGGGCCGCGACCAGCACCGTGCCGCCCGACAGGACGTGCTTTTGCATGTCGTGCAGATAGTAGGGCCAGACGCGGGCGCCGGTGTCCTTCAGGCTCTCGCCACCGGGAGGCGGGGTATCGTAGGAACGGCGCCAGATATGGACCTGCTCCTCGCCCCACTTGGCGCGGGCATCGTCCTTGTTGAGGCCGTTGAGGTCGCCATAGTCGCGCTCGTTGAGCGCCGCGTCACGGATGGTCTTGAGGTCGCTCTGGCCGAGCGCGTCAAGAATGTGCTGGCAGGTGGTTTGGGCGCGCGACAGAGCCGAGGTGAAGGCGATGTCGAACTTCAGCCCGCGCGCCTTGAGCTTCTCGCCGGCGGCCTTGGCCTCGGCGTGGCCCTGCTCGGTCAGGCCCGGATCGCGCCAGCCGGTGAACAGGTTCTTGAGGTTCCATTCGCTCTGGCCGTGACGGACGAGCACGAGGGTTCCGGACATTTTTGCTCCCTTGGGTGGATGACTTGATAAAACGAGTTAGAGGCCGAGCACGTCGCGCATCGAATAGAGTCCGGGCTTGCGTCCATGCGCCCAGAGTGCCGCCTTGACGGCGCCGCGGGCGAAGATCGAGCGGTCCTCGGCAAGATGCGACATGACGATACGCTCGCCCGAACCGGCGAGGATGACCGAATGCTCGCCGACAACCGAGCCGCCGCGCAGCGTGGCGAAGCCGATGGTGCCCGCTTCGCGTACGCCGGTGTGGCCGTCGCGGACGCGCACGCTGTTGTCGGCCAGAGCGATCTTGCGGCCTTCGGCGGCGGCTTCGCCGAGCAACAGTGCCGTGCCCGAGGGCGCGTCGACTTTGTGGCGGTGGTGCATTTCGAGGATTTCGATGTCGAAATCATCCGGCCCGAGTGCCTGTGCCGCCTTCTCGACCAGCACGGAGAGGAGATTCACGCCGAGGCTCATATTGCCCGACTTGACGATGGTGGCATGGCGCGCTGCGGCCGCGATCCTGGCGTCGTCCTCGGCCGAGCAGCCGGTGGTGCCGATGACATGAGCGATGCGCGCCTGCGCGGCATAGCCGGCGAACTCGACCGTCGCAGCCGGCACGGTGAAGTCGAGAACGCCATCGGCCTTGGCGAAGGCCGCGAGCGGGTCGTCACTGATGGCGACGTTGATGATGCCGATGCCGGCGAGCTCGCCTGCGTCCTTGCCGAGATGCGGTGAGCCGGAACGTTCGATCGCGCCGACGATGCGCACGCCATCCATGGCATGTACCGTCCGCAGGAGCACCTGGCCCATCCGCCCGGCCGCACCGACCACCACCAGACCCATCTCGCTCATGTCAGGCTCCCTGTCACTGCGTCATGCAGCGCTTTTATGCAGTCTCGACCGTATCGTCGACCAGTCCGAGCGCCGCCTCATCGTGCAGATTGTGGAAGCGGGCGTAAATGCTGTTCGGATCGGCCATCAGCCCGGCATGCGTACCTTGTTCCACCAGGCGGCCTTGCTCCAGCACCACGATATGGTCGGCGTTGATGACCGTCGAGAGGCGATGGGCGATGACGATGGTGGTGCGTCCCTGCGTGGCGGTGGCAAGTGCAGCCTGGACACGCGCCTCGGACTCGTTGTCGAGCGCCGAGGTCGCTTCGTCGAGCAAAAGGATCGGCGCGTTGCGCACCAGCGCACGGGCAATGGAGACGCGCTGGCGCTGGCCGCCCGACAGGGTCGAGCCACTCTCGCCGACTGCAGTGTCGTAGCCGTCAGGCTGCTCCAGGATGAAGTCGTCGGCGAAGGCTTGCTTGGCCGCGTAGCGGATGTCCTGGTCGGTGGCATCGGGACGGCCGTAGCGGATGTTGTCGGCGATGGTGCCTTCGAACAGATACGGATGCTGCGAGACATAGGCGATCGACTGGCGCAGGGAGCGCTTGGTGACGGTTGCGATGTCCTGGCCGTCGACGACGATGCGGCCGCCGTCGAGATCGTAGAAGCGCTGCATCAGCGCGATCAGCGTCGACTTGCCGGCGCCCGAAGCACCGACGATGGCGGTGGTCTTGCCGCCGGCCGCGGTGAAGCTCAGGTCCCTGAGCACAGGCACATCGTCGCCATAGCCGAAGGAGACGTTGTCGAAGCGAATCTCGCCCCTGCGCACGCTAATCTCCCTGGCATCGGGAGCATCTTCCTGACGCGGCTCCGTGTCGAGGATCTCGTAGAGCATGCGGGCGTTGACGAGCGCGCTTTCGAGACCGACCTGCGTGCGGGCGAGACGCCGCGCCGGATCATAGGCGAGGATGAGCGACGTGATGAAAGAGATGACCGCACCGGGTGGCTGCTGGTCGAAGACGGAACGGTAACCGGCATAGCCGATGACGGCGGCGATGACGAAGCCTGCGAGCACATCCGAGATCGGTGACAGGCGCTCGGAGACGCGGGCGATCTTGTTTGAGCGGGCCTCGACATCGCTGACCAGATGACTCATGCGCTTGGCGAGTTGGTCCTCCATCGTGAAGGCCTTCACGATCGCCATGCCCTGGACCGCCTCCTGCATCGAACCGAACAGACGTGCACCGACCAGGATTGCCTCACGATTGAGGCGGCGCAGCCGGCGCACGAGGTAGTCGACAGCAAAGACCAGCGGCGGCCCGATCAGGAATGCGAGCAGCGACAGCATCGGATCCTGGTAGATCATGACGCCGACCAGCGCGACGAGCGATACCGCATCACGCGCGATCGACGTGACCAGGATGTTGAGCAGGTCACGAACGCCGCTGACGTTCTGGTTGACCTGGGCGATCAACTGAGCCGAGCGCTGCGACGAGAAGAAGTCCATGCCGAGGTTCATGAGATGATCGAACACGCGGCGCTGGTAGCGGGCGATAAGGTTGTTGCCGACCTTGGCAAGTGTGACGGCCTGTCCGTAGGTGGCGATGCCGCGCAGGCCGAAGGCAGCGATGATCGACAGGCAGATCGGCAGGATCAGGTCGGCACGACGCTCATAGAATATCTGGTTGACGACATCACGCATGATCCAGGCCGTAAAGGCCGTGGTGCCTGCGATAGTGAGCAGGAAGACAGCGGCCAGCGTGTAGTGCCTGGCGTAGTCGCGGCCATTTTCGGCGGCGACGCGCTTGATGACGCCGACGATCTCGCTCTGCGCGGCCTTGGGCGTCTGGTTTTGGTCGATGGTCAAACAGGTGGTCCGGTTCGGTGGGGCAAAAACTGCGCCCCTCATAAAGCATGAAGACCGAGGGGGAAACCGCCTTTTGGTCACTCACCTCGCGGTTGCGCCGTCACTGGCGGCCTGCACAGGTTGAGATTCTGGCTGTGCGCAGTTATGTTTTGGGCTGCCCCTGCCAGGCTCCAAAGTTCTTTCTTGCGAAAAAGCGATCCCATTTCATGGCAGATGACTCCCTCCCTTCGAGCAGGCCGCTTGTTTCCGTCTCAGGAAACAGCTTGATCGTCATCGTCGGATTTCTCTGCTTGATGCAAGCCGTCGTGCTGAGTTTCATTCGCGACGGCACCAGCTATGACGGTGCCGAGCAGTTGCTCTACACCCAGAGCTTCGAATGGGGCTATGGCCGTTCGCAGCCGCCGCTCTACACCTGGATGCTGATCGCCGTGCAGCAACTGTTCGGCGTCACGCAGTTTTCGGAAAACCTGCTGAAGTTCGCCTCTCTCTTCGCCTTTGTCTTCCTGATGTGGCGGATTGGGCTCAAGCTCGGGCTCAGGCCTCCGGCGGCGGTCACCCTCGCCGTGTCGCCGTTCCTGATCGTCGAGATCGCCTGGGAAGTACAGCGGAATTATTCCCACAGCGTCCTGCTGCTCGCACTCACTGCGGCCTTCGCGCTTGCCTATCTCCACACGCTCTCTGCCCGGAGCATGCGCGGCTATGTCGTCCTCGGGGTCATTTTCGGGCTGATGCTGCTGACGAAATACAACGCCGCGCTGTTCGTCCTGGCGCTTGTCGTGGCGGATCTCGCGGTGATGCGGCGCGAAGGTGTTTTCTGGACGGCCAAAGCGCTGTTGATCCCGGTTATCGCCGGAGGGCTCGTCGTCCCCCATGTCATCTGGGCCCTCGATCATCTTGATCACGTCCTGGCGCAGCAGGGGCGGTTTCGAATGGTAGCGGATGATCGGGCGGGGGCTCTCGTCAGCGGGCTGCTGGCCTATTTCCTTGCTTGCATCAGCATCCTGGGGCTTCCCCTGCTCATGATGCTCCTGCATCGCGGTTGGACCGCGATCGCGGCGAACTGCCGTGGGCGCAAGCAGGCTTTTGCACTCTGGACCCTTCTGTCCAGCGCCTTTGGACTGATCCTTGTGCTGGTTTCAGGGGCAACCAACGTCAATATCCGCTGGATGCTGCCGCTGGTGATCGCCGCGCTTCCGGTGCTGTGCGGTCTTGTGGCCGATGCCGATCCGCGCGCCAACAGGCATATCCAGACGCTCGCAATTGTGATGGCCCTGATTGCAACGCCGGGCCAGTGGATCGAAAGTCTGCATGATGCGCGCAAGAACTACAATTACGAAGAACTTCTGCAGACGGCGGTCCAGTCGACTGGCGCTACCGAATTCCTGATCAACGACTATGCCATCCTGGCCAATCTCAGGCTCTACGACAGCGATGCCAGGATGGTTCACCAGATCATGCCGGCGGCGGGCTCGATGCCGCTGACGAATCCGGCAATGCTGTGGACCGGCGACGACGACGCGGAGCAGATGCTGCTTTTCGCGCGCGGATTGGGCGCTTGTCCGGCCGAGCCTTCACCCCACACCTACTTGATGCGCGCCGATCGCGGACAAGATCCGTTGCTCGTTCACTATCAGGATCTGAAAACCGACTGCGAACCTGCTGGCTAAGGCGCGGGCAGCGCCGGCGCTACACCCGCCAGCGGCGGTCGCCGGTTTCGATGCCGAAGAGATCGGGCGTGCGCGCATAAGCGGCAAGGCCCGCAAGGGCGGCGAGCGGGTGGGTGATGACATAGACCGGCATCGACGCCATCAGCTCGCGATGCGGCGCCTTGTCTTCGAAGGCTTCGCGGAAGTTGCCCTTTTTCAGCGCTGGCACGATCTTCTGGGCGATGCCGCCGGTGAGGAAGACGCCGCCCTTGCTTTTGAACACCAGCGCCAGGTCGCCGGCGGTCCGACCGAGGCAGGTGACGAACAGCTCGAGCGCTTCTACCGCGATCGGGTCAGTGCCGGCCAGTGCGGCGGCCGTGACCTGCGCCGGCTGGGTGAGCGTTGGCGTCTCGCCGTCGGCCAGGGCGACGGCGCGGTAGGTGTTGACCAGTCCGCGGCCGCAGAGGATTTGCTCGCCGGAGATGCGGCCCTCGAGCTTTTCGATATGCGGAAACACCTCGAAGTCGCGCGAAGAGCGCGGACCGATGTCCATATGGCCGCCTTCGCCGGGAACCGGAATCCAGCGCCCGAGCGCATGGATCAGGCCAGCAACGCCGAGGCCGGTGCCGGGGCCGAGCACGACGCGGCCGGCACCCTGTTCGGGTTCGCCGCCGCCGATCTTTTCCATGTGTTCGTCGCCGAGCGCCACGACGGCCAGCGCCTGTGCCTCGAAGTCGTTGAGAACAAGGATGTCGGAAAGACCTATGGTCGAAAACATCTGCCGGGGCCGCACCACCCAAGGGCAGTTGGTGAGCGCGATCTCCTCGCCCTCGACCGGGCCGGCCACCGCAAGCACGGCCGAACGTGGACGGATGGGCGAGCCGTCGAGCACGGCGAGGATGGCGTCGTCGATGGAGGCATAGCTGGCGGTCTGGACGATGCGCGGCTCGCCGGCTTCCTTATCGGCGCTCTCGACGATGGCGAAGCGGGCATTGGTGCCGCCGATGTCGCCAATCAGGATCGGGAAGGGGAGCGCCTGTGCCTGTTGGCCCTGATGTGACATGCCCGGTTTCGTCCCCAGAATGCTCGCGACGGCGTTTAGCCGTTCTCTTGGTTTTCCAGCATGATCTCGGCGGTCGACCGGTTCAACGCCATGGGAATGTCGTAGACGATGGCGAGCCGCGTCAATGCCTTCACATCGACGTCATGCGGCATCGGCGTCAGCGGATCAACGAAGAAAATCAACGCATCGATCTGGCCTTCGCTGATCAGCGCGCCGATTTGCTGGTCACCGCCGAGCGGCCCGCTCTTGAGCGGCGTCAGGTTGAGCTCCGGGCAGCTTGCCAGGATGCGCTGGCCGGTCGTTCCGGTGGCGACGATGTGACAGGTCTTCAGGAACTCCTGATGATCCCCCGCGAAGGCGACCATGTCGTCCTTCTTCTGGTCGTGGGCGATCAATGCGAGACGCAATGCGGGTGTCACAAGGGTTGCTGCCGTCACTATCTAAATCGTTTGAAATCAATAGACCGATTTCCGGCGATTTGGAAGCGCCGCAGAGAACCCTTGGCGCGCCTCACTTGTTGGCCGGACGTGGGCGCGGCAGCGGAATGTCGGCCGGCGGGCGCGGTGCGAACGCATTGGCCGATGCCGGCGTGCCGGGATCGGTGATGACAGGCGTCTCGGCCACCGCTGGCGCTGCCGGTGCGGGTGTAGCCGCATACTCGCTTCCGCCTGGGCCATGGTAGGTGACGGCGGCCTCGTTGACTGGCGAGGGCGCGTTCAGCACGGCGCGGCATTCCTTGGGCATGCTTGCCATTGTCATGATGTCGCGCGCCTTGGGCTTGGCTGGCCCGGTGGCCGGGCGCCATGGCTCCTCGGTGAACCACCAGGCGAGCGACTTGTCGCAGCCGTCGCCGCGCGGCGTCGGATCCTGCTCCTTGCAACCGACAGACCCGGCCTGGCAGCCGATGCGGACATGGAAATGATAGTCGTGGCCCCAGAACGGCCGGACCTTGCGCAGCCACGAGCGGTCGCCGGTGACGGTATCGCAGAGCTTCTTCTTGATGCCCGGATTGACCAGGATGCGCTCGACCTCGGGATAGCTCGCGGCGCGCTCGAGCAGACGCGTATGAGCAGGCGTCCAGCGCTTGTCGATGACCAGATGCGTCTTCTCGTTGACCATCGACACCGCGCTCATGTTCTCGCGCTCGGTTGGCGACAGCCTGCGGTCGGGCATCGGCGTCAGCCAGATGTCGGCGTCGAGGCCGATCTGGTGCGAAGCGTGGCCTGACAGCATTGGGCCGCCGCGCGGCTGCGAGATGTCGCCGACCAGGAGGCCAGGCCAGCCGTCCTGGGTGGCGTCGCGGGACAGCTTTTCGATCAGCGCGATCATCTTGGGATGGCCCCAGCGGCGGTTGCGCGACAGGCGCATCGCCTGCCAGGTCGGCCCGTCGGTGGCAATCGCCACGCCGCCGGAGAAGCAGCCCTTGGAGTAGAAGCCGTAGGAATGAGCAGCGGTCGCCGCCGGCAGCTTTTTCCCGCCAAACAGGTCCTTGGCGAGTTCCGAAGCACTCGCCATCTGCATGTCGAGCCCTACCAGGCCGAGCGTCGCCACGGCCATCGCCAGCCGCGCCACCTTGCTCGGAAATCCGCTGAAAAATGCCGTCATGGGGTCCAATCCTCTCCGAAGACCTTGCGCTGCCGTGGTTACCAAGAGGTAAAACGCAGGCGGGTCGCCCCGATCAAATGTCCGCTCCCGTGCGGCTATTGCTGCCGCATCGGACTGCGCTTGTCGCCTTCGCCTTCGCCGCGCCAGCTGCCTTCCGCCCACATGCGGTCGAAGGCTGCGCGATAGTTCGGGTGGCGGAAATCATAGCCGGTGGCCCGGATCTCGGTGTTGGCGACACGCTTGTTTTCGCCATAGAAGGACCGCGCCATGGGCGAAAGTTGGGCAGTCTCGAAGGGAATTTCTGCCGGAGCCTCGACGCCCATCAGCTTGGCGGCATAAGCGACGACATCCTGCGGCGGCGCCGGCTCGTCGTCGGTGACGTTGAAGATGCCGCCTCGATCGGCATCGATCAGGTGCCACAGGGCACCTGCTATGTCGTCGACATGGATGCGGTTGAACACCTGGTCCTGCTTGACCAGCCGCTTGGCGGTGCCGTTTTCGAGATTGACGAAGGCATTGCGGCCGGGGCCGTAGATGCCGGACAGGCGCAGGATCGCCAACGGCCGGCCGGCTTTCTCGCCGAGGTCGTGCCACAGGTTTTCGGCTTCGAGGCGTGCCTGCGAACGTCCCGACTTGGGATGGCAGGCTGCGGTCTCGTCGATCCACTTGCCGCCATAGTCGCCATAGACGCCGACGGTCGACAGATAGCCGATCCAGCGCAGGCGCGGCATGTGGTGGAGGATGGCTTCAAGGGCGACGTCGAGCACCGGGTCGCCAGCATCGCCAGGCGCCGCTGATATCACAAGCTGGGTGGTCTCCGCGAGTTTCGCGCGGATTTCCGGCGTCAGCTTGCCGTCGAACAGCAGCGGCTCGATGCCGGCGGCCTCGAGCGCTGCGAATTTGTCGGGTGAGCGCGTCGTGCCCGATATGGCCACGCCGGCGGGTGCCTGCCGGGCAAACGCCTTGCCGGAATAGCCGGCGCCGAAGATGAAGACTTTTTGTTCGCTCATGCCCTTGCCCCAACGCCTTCTTGCACCGCCAGTGCCGCCTGCCACTCGGCGATCACGTCGGTCTCGGTTTCTGCCTTCAGCGCCTGTTGTGCAAGAGCGGAAAACGCCGCGCCAGGGGCGAGCCGCGAAAGCGCCCATATTGCGGCGCCACGGACCAGCGGCGAAGCATCGATGAGCAGCGCCCGGCATAGCCCGGCGAGGCTGGCGTCGGCGGAGTTTCCGGCGGCGATCAGCACGTTGCGGACGAAACGGTCGCGGCCGATGCGCTTGACCGGTGAGCCGGAGAACAGGGCGCGGAAGGCGGCATCATCGAGCGTCAGCAGTTCGGCAAGGCGTGGTTCGCGCAGGTCGTCGCGGGCCGCCAGTTTCGCTTCCGAAGCGGCCCGGGCGAACTTGTTCCACGGACAGGCGGCAAGGCAGTCGTCGCAGCCATAGATGCGGTTGCCGATCTTTTTGCGGAATTCGGCCGGGATCGGCCCCTTGTTCTCGATGGTCAGGTAGGAGATGCAGCGCCGGGCGTCGATCCGGTAGGGCGCCGGGAAAGCATCGGTCGGGCAGGCGTCGAGGCAAGCCCGGCACGAGCCGCAATGGTCGATCTCTGCATCGTCTGGCTCGATCTCGGCTGTCGTGAAGATGGTGCCGAGGAACAGCCAGGAGCCGAACTCGCGGCTGACCAGATTGGTGTGCTTGCCCTGCCAGCCGAGCCCGGCGGCTTCGGCGAGCGGCTTTTCCATCACGGGCGCAGTGTCGACGAACACCTTCACGTCGCCGCCGGCGCGGGCAACGATCTTGCCGGCGATTTCCTTGAGCCGGCCCTTGATGACATCGTGGTAGTCGCGGTTGCGGGCATAGACCGAGATCGCGCCGCGGTCGGCCATGGCCTGCAGGGAACGTGGGTCGTGGTCGGGCCCGTAATTCATCGCCAGCACGATGATGGAGCGCACCTCGGGCCACAGCGCCAAGGGATCGGCACGGCGTTCGAGCGTCTCTTCCATCCACGCCATCGAGCCATGCAGGCCTTCGCTGACGAATTGGGAGAGGCGGGCAGGGGCGAGCGGGATGGCGTCGGGCCGCGTAACGGCGACGGCGGCAAAGCCGGCGCGGACGGCTTCGCGCTCGATCAGCTGGCGCAGGGCCTTGTCAGAAGTCGAGGTCCGCATAGTGCGATGCCGGTGTCAGCCCGCGTACCCGGTCGGAGAGCAGCGGCCGGAAGGATGGTCGCGATTTGACGCGCGTGTACCATTCGCGCGCCGAGGAATATTCGCGCCAGTCGATCTCGCCGAGATAGTCGAGCACCGAAAGCGATGCGGCGGCGGCAAGATCGGCATAGGTGATGCGCGGGCCCGCGAGCCAGTGGCGCGTGCCGGCCAGCCAGTTGGTGTATTTCATGTGCTGCCGGATGTTGGCGCGCGCGGCACGGATGGCGCCCGAATCGGGCGAACCGCCGCCGGCGGCCTCGGGCATATGCGGCTTCAGCACGCGCTCGCGCACAAGGTGGCGCGTCACTTCGCTCTCGGTCTTGGTGAGATACCAGTCGGTGAGGCGGCGGATCTCGGCGCGCTCCATCGGGTCCTCGGCGAAGAGCCGGCGCTCGCGCTTCAGCACGCCGCGCGTCTCGTCGATATATTCGGAAATGATCATCGCGCCGACGATTGGCACGTCGCCTTCGGCCAGCAGCACCGGCAGCGTGCCGGCGGGATTGAGCGACAGGAATTCCCGGCGGCGTGTCCAGGGCTTCTCCTCGATCAGCGCCAGCTCCTCGCCATACTCGCCAAAGGCGAGACGGATGAAGCGGCAAGTCGCAAACATCGGGTGGTGGAAAAGCGTCAGCATGGTCCTGCGGAATTTCGTGATCGACGGTGCTCTGGCGAATCGCCTGCCGCGCCGCTAGAGCTTTTGGGCCCGGTGCGCCGGGCTCACGGGCGCCCCGACCTATAGGGGGAGTCCTGCCCTATGACAAGCAATCGCGAATGAACGATCTCGCGGGGATGCAATGGATAGCCAGATAATCGACGCACTGCTTCTCGGACTGCTCGAGGGCCTCACCGAATTCATCCCGGTTTCGTCAACCGGCCACATATTGCTAGCCGGGCATTTCCTCGGCTTCGAATCCACCGGCAAGACCTTCGAAATCCTGATTCAGCTGGGCGCTATCCTTGCCATCCTGTCGGTCTATTCGGCGCGGCTGTGGCGCATGCTGATCGACCTGCCCCGCGACCCTGGGACGCAGCGTTTCGTCGCCGGCATCCTGATTGCCTTCCTGCCTGCGGCGGTGATCGGGGCGTTGGCCCACGACTTCATCAAGACAGTGCTGTTCGAATCGCCACGCCTGATCTGCACCATGCTGATCCTCGGCGGCATCGTGCTGTTGTTTGTCGACAAGCTCGACCTCAAGCCGAGATATGGCGACGTCACCAAGTTCCCGCTGTCGGTGTATCTCAAGATCGGCCTGTTCCAGTGCCTGGCGATGATCCCCGGCACCTCGCGTTCAGGCGCAACCATCGTCGGTTCGCTGCTGATGGGCGTCGAAAAGCGCGCCGCGGCCGAGTTCTCGTTCTTCCTCGCCATGCCGACCATGGCCGGTGCCTTCGCCTACGACCTCTACAAGAACCGCGGCATCCTGTCGGCGTCCGACCTTCCGATCATTGGCATCGGCTTCGTCGCCGCCTTCATCACCGCGCTGTTCGTCGTCCGCCACCTGCTCGACTACGTCTCGCGCAATGGCTACGCGCTGTTCGGCTGGTGGCGCCTGCTGATCGGCGGCGTGGGATTGATTGCGCTGATGGTCTGGGGCTGACTTTTTCCTTTTCCCACTAGGGAGGGAAAGAGGCGCGCTTATCCCAGGCCCATCAGTCCCCTTCGCAAAAGGTCGAGTGCCAGCACGGTGATGGCGATCTTGAACCATTTGCGGAAGCTTTCCTCCGGCATGCGCTCGAGCAGCCTTGTGCCGTAGACGGTGCCGAGGAAGCCGGAGACGATCATCGCCGCGATCAGCGGCAGCCACTCGGCGAAGGCGAAGCCGGCAAGCCCGAAAACGACGATCTTGAGCCCGTGCTGGGCCACCATGCCGGCGGCATGGGTGGCGACCAGTGCCTTGCGATCATTGGCGAAGAACTGCGCGAACAGCACCGACACCAGCGGCCCGGTGGCGCCGACCAGCATGCCGAGCAGTGCGACCACCACGCTCGCGACCGCCAGCCCGGCGCGCGTCAGCTTTTCGATGCCGGGGATCTTGGTCCAGGTGATCGCGATGACGAAGGCGCCGAGCACCAGCTTGAGCAGCGCGTCGGGCAACTGGATCACAACGAAGGCGCCGATGATGGCGCCCACCACCGAGCCGGCAATGAAGGGAGCGGCGACGTCCATGCGCACATTGGCGCGCTGGTGCCAGGCGCGGCCGGTGTTGGAGCCGAGTTGCACCGCGCCATGGACGGGGATGAGGGCCGCGACCGGCACGAACAGGCCCATCAGCGTCAGCATGGCGATGCCGCCGCCGACGCCGAAGGCGGCCGTCAGCGCCGAGGTGAAGGCGCTGGCAATGACGAGCAGGACCGCGATGACAGGATCGAGGCCTTCAGGCAGGAGGGCGGCGAGGGCCTGCATGAGGCCCCGGCCCGCGCTCAGGCCTCGGTTCTGCGGGTGAACTGGCCGGCGGCGCGGTAGCGCCAGAGGTAGCTCGGCAGGATCGACGCCGTGGTCTTGGGCGCAATGCCGACAGCCGCGATGGTGCGGCCTTCGTCCTGGGCGGCCTTCGACACGACGTTGTCGGAGCGCAGCAGCAGCACCTGGTCCTTGGTCAAGAGCGGGTTGGGCAGCATGCCGAGCAGCGAGGCCTGCATGTTGGCGACCCACCACGGCACGGCCACCAGGGCGCGCTTGCGGTCGACGACCTCAAGGATCTCCTCCATGCACTCACGGAAGCTCAGCACCTGCGGGCCGCCGATTTCATAGGTGGTGCCGCCCCTGACCTTGCCGTCGACGGCGCGTGCCACCGCTTCAGCAACGTCGCCGACATAGATCGGCTGGAAGCGCGTCTCGCCACCGCCGATCAGCGGCAGGAAAGGCGAGAAACGGGCCATGTTGGCGAAGCGGTTGAAGAAGCCGTCCTCGGGACCGAAGACGATGGACGGGCGATAGATGACGGCGTCGGGCAGGGTATCCTGCACGGCCCTTTCGCCGCGGGCCTTGGTCTGGGCGTAGAGCGAGGCCGAATTTTCGTCGGCGCCGAGCGCGGAAACATGGGTCAGCGTCGCACCCGCCGCGCGGGCGGCCTCGGCAACGGCGCGGGCGCCGAATTCCTGCACGGTCGAGAAACGCTGGCGGCCGCTCTCGTGCAGGATGCCGACCAGGTTGACGACATGGGATGCGCCCTGGACGGCGCGGTCGACCGACCAGCGCACGCGCAGATTGGCCTGCACCGGTTGGATCTGGCCGACATTGCCGAGCGGCTGGACATGGCCGGCAAGATCGGGCCGGCGGCAGGCGACGCGCACCAGATAGCCGCGCTTTGCCAGCGCCCGGACGACGTGGCGGCCAAGGAAGCCCGACCCGCCGAAGACGGTGACGAGTTGCGGGGTCTGGAGGATTTCAGTCATCGCTGGCTCCGTTACGCCTGAACGGCTTGGATTGTCAGCGTTTCTTAGCCCGTTTCGCAAAAAAGGCAATCATTGTGCGACCGCTCGGAACTGCCCGCGCCGATCTGGCGCGGGCTGGTGGATCGCCTTGGGAGGCAATCGGCAAGCTTGTCTAGAATTCGCGTCCGATGCGGGCGTCGACGGAGTGGCGGTTGCCGCCACGGATGACAAAAAACAGGAAGATCGCGGCCCACAGAAGCGACTTCTCCGCGCCCTGATAGCCCTGGCCCATGGTGACCCAATGGAACCAGACGGTGACCAGAAGAACGAACATGGCAGCGAAGGATGCCGGCCGGGTGAACAGGCCGATTGCGATCAGGATGCCACCGAAGAATTCGGTCGCGGACAACAGCAGCGACCAGAAGGCGCCGGGGTGAAAGCCGAGGCTCTCGACCATGCCGGCGGCGCCGAACGGGTCGACGATCTTGGTTGCGCCATGGGTGACGAGAGCAAGGCCGGCGACGACGCGCAGAATCGTCTCGGCGCTGTCGCTGAGGTTGGCATAGAGCCCGCCGAGTGCGGGGATGAAAAGACGGCGGCCGGAATTTTCGGTCGTCAGGGTCAAAGGCATGTCTCCTGGTGGGGGCGATGCTTGTTTGGATATTGCAATGCACCAACGCCCGACCGGTTGCTTCACGGTCAAGTCAACAAGGTTTGAAGATAATATGATTGACATACTCATATTTTAAGAAAATTCGGAACCCGACCGGCATTGAGGCGTTCCCCAATCAGTGCGGCATGCCAGTCGCGCCTATCCCGAAAGGAGAAAAGCGATGAATTGGAACCAGATCGAAGGCAATTGGGAGCAGTTCAAGGGCAAGGTTCAGAGCCACTGGGGCAAGCTCACCGACGACGATCTCGATGTCATCAAAGGCAAGCGCCGCGAACTCGCCGGCCGGCTCCAGGCACGCTACGGCAAGGCCCAGGACGAGGCCGAGAAGGAAATCGACAGCTGGCTGTCGCGGCATTAGCCAAAAACGAGATGCGGCGGGCCAAACGGCCCACGAGGACGAAGCCCCGCTTTTGGCGGGGCTTTTTCTTTGCCACGGCCTGGGCGGGAGAAAGCAGAAAACCCCGCACGGGGGGCGGGGTTTTCCGGATGGCCACGATGCGGGCGACCGACGCCGCGGTCAGGCCGTCGCCCGGTACGGCATCAGGAGGGCTCCCAGCAGGTTCTGCCGCCCCAGCCCTGTTGACCCGACATCGTGCCACCTGCGGCCTTGCAGTCCTGGACGAACTTCTTGTTGCAGTCCGGGAACCTGCTTGAGCTGTTCTTGCAATATTTATCTTCGGTCGCGCCGCTGCCGCCGGAGGTCTTGTTGCCACCCGAAGGCTTGTCGCCGCCACCGCCGGGCTTGTCCGAGAAGTCGCCGGGGCCGGAGGGCTTGTCATTGCCGGGCTTGTCGGCGAGGTCGCTCGGGCCCGACGGCCTGTCGCCGCCGCTCGGTCCGGCCGAAATGCTGCCGGCATTGGCACTGCCGATGGCGCCGGCAAGGAGAAGCACTGCAGTGAGGATGGTGATTTTGGTCTTCATGACTATTCCCTTTTCGAGGTTGCGTTTCGGGGGCGCGGAAACCTTGTTTCCACGTCGGAACGTCGTTTCGTTTTCGGGTTCCCCCGGGGTTGATCGGGCAAGCTCACCTCGCCCTGGACATGGCTAGGTCGCAGCGGCCCGGGGAAAGGTTCAAAAGGGGGCGAAGATTTTTTGCGGTGCGTTTGCGCGGGTGATTTTCAGCTGCGGCAGGGGCCTGTTTCTGGACCGCTGCTGAGGTGGCAAAGTCACGGCATGGATCCCCGACGCTCTCCGCTCGCTGTCGCTCGCTCACGAGGTCGAGGATGACGGTGATGCGGCAGTTGCTCGCCAATCGCCAAGCGTTCTGACAGGTGGACGTTCTCAGACCAGATCAGACAGCGGGATGTTCTCAGATCAGTTGGGTCGGCCCTCTCGGCCTTATCAGACCGCTTCCGGTTGGCAGGCGCCCCCTCCAGCCGTCATCCTCGTGCCCGTAGCGGCGTGAGCCGCGAAGGGTCACGGGGGGCCATGCCGTGACCTCGCAACTGTCGCGACGGACCAGGAAGTTGTTGCGGCCGGTCGAGTGCCCGACTTGCCGCGCGACGAGGCCGGTCAGCTCGCGTTGCGCGCCGAAAACTCCGCAATGCGGGCGTGAACGGCCGCCGGCACTGTGATTCCCTCCACCTCGGAACGGGCCCGTGCCGCAGCCTTGGCCGGGCCGGGGATGTGCACGCCGAAGCTGCCGGACAGTCGGTCGAGCTGCTCGCGCATGCGGCTTTCGAAACCGGGATCGAACAGTTTGGGGTCGAGGGCGACGATGAACAGTCCGGTGCCCGGGGTCTGGTCGCCCGCGGTGATCGACGGCGCGTCGATGGACCAGTTGGCGCCGGAAACGCCGGCAGCCAGCACCTCGACCATCAGCGCGACATTGGCGCCGCGCGCGCCGCCGAAGGCAAGCAGCACGCCCTTCATCGCCTTCTTGGCGTCGGTGGTGGGCTTGCCCTTGGCGTCGAGCGCCCAGCCCTCGGGGATTTCCTCGCCCGATTGCGCCGCCTGGCGCACGTTGACGAAGGCGGTTGCGCTCGACGACTGGTCGATGACCAGCGGCGGCCCGTCGGCGGCAGGCGCCGCTAGCGACATCGGGTTGGTGCAGTAGACCGGCTTGATCGAGCCGGAGCCGGTGACGAGCGCCGGGCCGTTGGTGGCTGCGATCGCCACAAGCCCCGCCTCGGCGAGGCGGCCGGTGAAATAACCGAGCGCGCCGCAGGTATAGGCGTTCTTCTGGGCAAAGACCGTGACGCCGAACAGCCGCGCTGCCTTGGCGATCTCGTCGAAGCTGCGGTCGAACGCGGTGTGGGCGGCACCGCCCTGCGCATCGGCGAGATAGATCGCCAGTGCCGGACGGCTGACGATGGGCTCGGACTTGCCGTCGATGCGGCCGGCCTCGAGCGATTCAAGATAGTCGATATAATGCGACAGGCCGACGCTTGCCTGGCCGTCGGCCTCCGCGGCGACTGCCGCAAGCGCGATCGAGCTTGCCGTTTCCTCGCTGGCTCCGGCTCCGATGGCGGCGGAGATGCAGAGCGCTCGGGCTTCGTCGAGACTAAGCGTGACGGTCTCGGGCTTGGTCTCGTGCTTGGTAGCGGTCATGAGGCTATCCCAGTCTGGCCGGAATCCTCGCCTCCAGCTTGCGGAACGCAAAGACGAGGATGCCGGTGATGATGAGGTAGACGAGCGCCAACAGCAACAGCGGCTCGTAGACGATGAAGGTGTCCTGGCGGATGCGCGAGGCCACCGCATAGATGTCGATGACGGTGATCGTGGCGACCAGCGGCGTCGCCTTGAGCTGGAGCACGGTTTCGCCGGCAAGGGTCGGCAGGGCGCGATGGATGGCCTGCGGCAGCCAGATGCGGCGGAAGCGTTTCCATGGGCTCATGCCGAATGCGCGGGCGGCTTCGAGCTGCCCTCTCGGCACGCCGGCAAAGGCGCCGCGCATCACCTCGCCTTCATAGGCGGCATAGGACAAGGTCAGCGACAGCACCGCATAGGGCCATGCCTGTCTCAGGATCGGCCACAGCTCCGACTGCCGGATCCACGGATATTGCGGAAACAGCGAGCCCAGCCCGTAATAGAGCAGCCAGAGCTGAAGCAGCAACGGCGTACCGCGGATGATCGTGCAGAAGGCCTTGGCCGGCCACGCCAGCCAGAATGGGCCGGCGGCCTGGGCGAGCCCCAGTGGCACGGCCAGCATGAAGCCGAGCACCACCGTCACGACCAGAATCCAGAGCGTGCGCCAGACGCCGGCCGCGGCCATGCCGAGATAGTTGGGCAACCACTCCCAGCGCATGAACAGGGCGGCGCAGAGCACCAGCGCCGCCGCAATGGCGATGAGCACGATGCGGTGCGGTTGCAGCCATGCCGAGCGGGCGGCGAGCGGCTGATCGGCGGGGGCTAGCGCGCTCATCGGCCGGCCTCCGCGACAGGCGGCATGCCGCGACGGGCCCAGCGTTCGATGCGGCCGATGATGACGTTGGAGAACAGCGTCAGCATCAGATAGAGCACGCCGGCGGCGACATAGAAGGTGAAATAGTATTTGGTGGTCGCGGCCGCCTGCCGGGTTTCCTGGGTGAGCTCATTGAAGCCTACGACGGCGAGAAGGGCCGTGTCCTTGGTGGCGATGAGCCAGAGATTGGCGAGGCCGGGAATGGCGAAGGGCAGCATGGCGGGCAGGGTGATGCGCCTCAGCATCTTGCCTGGAGACATGCCATAGGCGCGCGCCGCCTCGACCTGGCCCTGCGGTATCGACAGGATGGCGCCGCGGATGACTTCGGTGGCGTAGGCGCCCTGGACGACGCCCAGCACGCCGATGCCGGCGGCAAGGCCCGATATGTCGATGGCCGGGTAGCCGAACTGCTCGAGCGCGCGGTTGATGAGGTCGGTGCCGGCGTAATAGAGCAGGAGGATCAGCACCAGCTCGGGCACGGCGCGCACAATGGTGGTGTAGACCTCCAACAGGTCACGCACGACAGGCCCGCCATAAAGCTTGCCCCAGGCGCCCGATATGCCGATGGCGAGGCCGAGCCCGAAGGCACCCACCGCGATCTGGATCGAGTTGGCCAGGCCGCGCAAGAGATTGCCGCCCCAGCCGGGCGGGGAGATCGACAGCAGCTCGACCGTCGCGGACTGCAGCAGCGGGTTCAGCAGATGCTCGATGTCCAGTGTCCTTTGGAGTGCCGCGGAGAACAAAGTTCCTCGCCCCCTGTGGGGAGAGGCCAGGAGCGGGGGTGAGTGGCGCGAAATCGGTGCCTGACGACCCCCGCCCTTTATCCCTCCCCGCAGGGGGAAGGGAGGTCGCTGGCGCTGTGCCTCACGTCGACGTTGCGGCCGATCTGGCGCTGGCGCAAGACCAGATCGGCGCGCGGTCGCTCACTTGCCGTAGATGTCAAAGTCGAAATATTTCTTGGCGATTTCGGCATATTTGCCGCTGTCGCGCAGCGACTTGATGGCGGCGTTGAACTTGTTCTTGAGCTCGGTATCGCCCTGGCGCAGACCGACGCCGACGCCCGGTCCGAGCACTTCGACGTCTTCCGCAACCTCGCCCTTGAAGTCGCAGCAGGCCTTGCCCTGGTCGGAGGCGAGGAAGGTCTTGAGCGACAGCGAATCCGCTTGCACCGCGTCGACGCGGCCGGCGGCGAGGTCGGACTGGGCCTCGTCCTGGGTCTGGTAGATCTTAATCTCGGAGGCGGTGTCGCCGAAGTGTTTCTTGGCGTAGGCCTCATGGATGGTCGAGACCTGCACGCCGATGACCTTGCCCTTCAACCCCTCCGGCGTGGCGTCGAACTTGGCGTCCTTGGCGCCGATGATGCCGGCCGGGGTGTTGTAGTATTTGTCCGAGAAGTCGATCGACTTCTTGCGCTCGTCGGTGATCGACATCGAGTTGATGATGGCGTCGATCTTCTTAGAGTTGAGCGCCGGGATCAGGCCGTCCCACGCCGTCATGGTGACGGTGCATTCGAGCTTGGCTTCGGCACAGAGCGCGTCGATCATGTCCATTTCCCAGCCGCCCCATTTGCCCGAGGCGTCGGGCGACGCGAAGGGCGGATAGGGTTCGGGCGCCATGCCGACCTTGATGGCCTCGGCGCTGGCGCCGGCCGCGCTCAGGCCAAGGGCCAGAGCGGCGATCGCAAGCAGTGATTTCATGCTGTCTCTCCCGTTGTTTTTCCGGATTTTCCCCTGATTTCGTCCGCTACCTGGATTTTCGCATGGTCCTTTCCGTTCCGGGGTCGTGCGCTAGCCAATGCTGCGGATGAACTGCTTGAGGCGCTCCGATTTCGGCGCGCCGAAAATCTGTTCGGGCGGTCCTTCCTCCTCGACCTGCCCGTTCCACAGATAGATCACGTGGGTAGCCACCTCGCGGGCGAACTTCATCTCATGCGTCACCAGCACCATGGTGCGGCCTTCGCGGGCGAGGTCGCCGATGACCTTGAGCACCTCGCCGACCAGCTCCGGATCGAGTGCCGAGGTCGGCTCGTCAAACAGCATGACGCGCGGTTGGACGGCGAGCGCACGGGCAATGGCCGCGCGCTGCTGCTGGCCGCCGGACAGGAAGGCTGGATAGACGTCGCGCTTTTCGGCCAGGCCGACGCGGGCGAGCAGCCGCTCGGCCTCGGCAATGGCGTCCGCGCGCTTGATGCCCAGCACATGCACCGGCACCTCGATGACGTTTTCCAAAAGCGTCATGTGGCTCCACAGGTTGAAGCTCTGGAACACCATGCCGAGGCGCGAGCGGATGCGCTCGATCTGGCGCCGGTCGGCAGGGATGCTGTCGCCATGCGCCATCTTCTTGAGGCGGATCTCCTCGCCATTGACGCGGATGATGCCGCTTGTCGGGTTTTCGAGGCAGTTGATGCAGCGCAGCAGCGTCGACTTGCCCGAGCCAGAGCCGCCGATGATCGCCACCACCTCGCCGTCGCGGGCCGACAGCGACACGCCCTTCAGCACGTGAAGCTGGCCGAACTTCTTGTGCAGGTTTTCGACATGGATGGCTTCGGCGGCGATGCCGTCTGACAGTGCGGGGCGTTCGGCTGCATCGACCGCAGCCATCAGCACTGGCCTCGGCGCGTGAACGTTTTCCTGTCAGCTGGCAATCGGCTGCTCATGGTCGCGTCGCGATGTTCCCCTGGGCGGTGAGGATGGACCTTTCAGCCTTGCGGCGTCAACGGCATCGGTTCCCGCGCTCTTTTGTGAGTCCATTACGGCACTTGCCGCGTTGTTATGCAAGTGTATAAATATCCGCGAAGCCGGTTTCGGCCAATTTTTCCGAACCAAGAGAAGGTGGGCATGGCAGTCGCCGCGCGGAGAAAATTCCGCCGAGAAGGCGAGGAACGCCGGCGTCAGGACCTGATCGAGGCGACGCTGGACTGCGTCGCCGAAAACGGGCTCCAAGGCGCGACCGTCAGGGCCATTGCCCTGCGCGCAGGCGTCACCGCCGGGCTGATAAGGCACTATTTCCCCGGCAAGGAAGAGCTGCTGCAGGCGGCCTACGCAACCATGATGGGGCGGATGACCGAGCTCGCCAAGACCGCGCTGGCGACGGTGGAGCAGGAGCCGAAGCTGCGGCTTGCGGCCTTCGTCGCGGCGAGCCTGGAGGCGCCTGTCGTTGACGCCAGGACTTTTTCGCTCTGGGCGAGCTTCATCGGCCGGGCCGGGTCTGATGCGGGCCTGGGGGCGGCCCACCGCGCCGGTTACCTCGGCTTCCGCGACGAGGTCGAGGCGCTGGTCGCGGCAGCGCTCGATGGTGCCGGCCGGCCGGTCGATGCAGGCGAGCTGCGTCGCCATGCCATCGCCATCAACGCCATCATCGACGGCCTGTGGGTCGAGGGCTGCCTGGCCGGCGACATGTTCGCCCATGGCGAGCTCGCCGAGATCGGCGTCAGCTCGGTCGAGGCGATGCTGGGCTTGGAACTGCGCGAAAGGGAGGCGGCATGACGACGATAGGCGAGGCGCTGATTGGACTGCTCGAGGCGCACGGCGTGGACACGGTGTTCGGCATCCCCGGCGTGCACACGATCGAGCTCTACCGTGGCCTGGCGCGCTCGAAGATCCGCCATGTCACGCCGCGCCACGAGCAGGGCGCCGGCTTCATGGCCGACGGCTATGCCCGCGCCTCTGGGCGGCCGGGCGTTGCCTTCGTCATCACCGGGCCGGGGCTCACCAACACCATCACCGCCATGGCGCAGGCCCGCGCCGATTCGATACCGATGCTGGTCATCTCGGGCGTCAATGCGCAGCCGTCGCTGGGCAAGGGGCTGGGCTTCCTGCATGAGCTGCCCGACCAGCGCGGCATGATGGAAAAGGTGGCGCTGTCGTCACGCCGGATAGAGGCGGCCGAAGAATTGCCCGCGGCAATCGCCGAGGCCTTCGAGATATTCGAGACGATGCGGCCGGGGCCGGTGCATATCGAGATTCCACTCGATGTCATGCCGCTGCCCGCCGATGGCGTCAGGCCGCTGCCCAAGCGCGCCATCGCCCGGGTGCCCGGCGAGGCAGCGATATCAGAAGCGGCGGCGCTGGTCGCAAAGGCGCGCCGGCCGCTGATCCTTGCCGGCGGCGGTGCACGGCGGGCGGAAGCCGAGCTTCTGGCACTGGCCGAGGCGCTCGACGCACCCGTGGTGACCACGGCCAACGGGCGCGGATTGCTCTACAGCCATCCGCTCAATGTGCCGGCGAGCCCGAGCCTCAAGGCCGTCAGGGCGCTGATGCTGGATGCCGATCTCGTCATTGCGGCGGGTACCGAATTCGGGCCCACCGACTATGACATGTATGGCGACGGCGGCCTTGTGGTTCCCTCCAAGCTTGTCCGCCTGGACATCGACGCCGACCAACTGGCAAGGCGGCCGGCGACGGTTGCGATCCACGCCGATGCCGCTGCTGCCCTTGCCATGCTGACGGCGAGGCTTGGCGAGGCACCTCGCCGCGGCGACGGCGCGGCGCGTGCGGCTGCCACGCGCGAGGCGGCGTGGCAGGAAATTGGCGAGGCGATGCGCGGGCAGGTGAGGGCGGTGGAGGTGATCCGCGATGCCCTGCCGGGCGCGATCATCGTCGGCGATTCCACCCAGCCGGTCTATGCTGCCAACCTCTATTACGACCACGACCGGCCGGGCGGCTGGTTCAACGCTGCGACAGGTTTCGGCGCGCTCGGCTTCGGCCCGCCGGCGGCGATAGGCGCCGCACTGGCCGTCCCTGATGTCCCCGTGGTCTGCCTCAGCGGCGACGGTGGGTTCCAGTTCACCATGCCGGAACTGGGAGCGGCACTCGACGCCGCAGCCCCCGTCATCTTCGTCGTCTGGAACAACCGTGGCTATCGCGAGATCGAGACCTCGATGCTGGATGCCGGCGTCGAGCCGGTCGGCGTGTCGCCGGCGCCACCGGACTTTGCCCTCATCGCGCAGGCCTATGGGCTTCAGGCCGAGCGCCTGCAGGATGCCAGCGCCCTGGGCGATGCGTTGCAGAAGGCACGCTCGACGGGAAAATCCTGTCTGATAGAAATTGCCGTAGAGTAGGCCGCGCGTCGCGGCCAAGGCATTTTGCAGCCAGGTGGTTTCGCCTGGCTCGCACAGATGCGGCCATAGCAAAGAAAAGGAGCGGCGGTCCGGCCTCAGCCCGACGTCCGCGCCAGGGAGTTGGACATGACGAATAGCTTCGAAGGCCGGCACGTCGTTGTATCGGGCGCCACCGGTGCGCTGGGCGCTGCTGTTGCCAGGCATCTGCTCAAGGAAGGTGCCATCTGCCACCTGCCGATCAGCCGGCCGAAAGCGCCCGATGGGTTCGAATTTTCAGGCAATGACCGCGTGCATGTCATCACCGGTGTCGACCTGACCGAAGCCAAGGCCGTGGACGCCTTCTACGATGCCATACCGGGCCTCTGGGCTTCCATCCATGCGGCCGGCGGCTTCGATATGGGCGCGATCGAAAATGTCGATCCCGACCAGTTCGACCAGATGATGGACATCAACGCCAAGACCGCCTTCCTGTGCTGCCGGGCGGCGGCCAGGGGCATGGTCGCCGGCAAGTCCGGCGGCCGCATAGTCAATGTCTCGGCGCGTGCCGGTATCGAGCCGCGCAAGGGCGGCGGCACGGCCGCCTACACGGCGAGCAAGGCTGCGGTTGCGGCGCTGACGGTGGTGCTGGCCGAGGAACTGAAGGGTGCCGACATCTTGGTCAACGCCGTGGCGCCGTCGATCCTCGACACCAAAGCGAACCGCGACGGCATGCCCAAGGCCGATTTCGCCAAATGGGTCAGCCTTGAAGCGGCGGCCGCTGCAATCGCGCAGCTTGCCTCGCCGGCCAATCTTGTCACCAGTGGTGTAGTGGCACCGATCTACGGACGAGCTTAAGGGCCTGCGGGACAGTCAGCCCGCCGCGACCGGGATCGCCTTTAGCCGGTCCCGCCGCGCCTACTGTGTCAAAAGCCCGCCATTCGGCACGCCCAGAAGCCTCGCCGGCAGGTAGATGACCAGCGACGCCGCACCTTTGATGACCTGGCCGCCGTCGGCCAGGATCGTCTCCGCAGGTGCGCCTTCGCCCCGGTCAGTGATGTCCTTGGTCAAGCCGCCCTTCGACGTCAGCGCCATCAGTGTCGGCGAACTGGCGAAGACGCCATGGGCGCCGCCGTCGAGATTGGATGTGTCGAGCACGGTGATGTTCTCGGCCTGAAGGGCGGCGACATCGGCACCGCTGCCGACGCGCGGGTGGCCACCGGTCAGCCCGCCCGACAGATTCAGCGCCTTGTCGCGCTTCGACACCAGGATCATGAACGGGTTGGGCAGGTCGTCGATGTCGCGCAGCTGGCTCTGGAACACGTCGAGGTCGATGTCGGGCGCAGCCAGCACGAGACCGTTGATGCGGGCGATGTATTTGTCGCGGCCGCTGAGCGACAGGCTGCGCAGCGCTTCCATCACCACATAGCTGCCCATCGAATGGCCGACCAGCACGATGCGCTTGGCCTTGGTGCGCGCGGCGATCTCGATTGTGTCGGCAAGACCGTCGCGGCTGTAGGCGGCGCTGTCGCGGTCATAGACGTAGAGCGGCAGCGAGCCGGCCGATGGCCAGGCATAGTGCAGCGCCACCGACTTGACCTTGTAGTCATGGACGATCTGGGCGTTGCGGAAGATGCTGTCGGCGAAGTTGTTGTTATAGCCGTGCACGAAGATGAAGATCTCGCGCTCGTCGGGCGGACGGCGCATCAGGTCGGCGTCGAGCGCTGCGACGAACTGCGCCTTGTCGTCATAGGGCAGGAAGGTGCGGGCGACGAAATTGCGCGCCGGATTGGGCGAGCGGCCGGTGCTTTCGACCTCGCCGGCGACATGGGTCTTGGGAATGCCGATTTCGAACTTGGCGAAGTTGAGCTGCTTGGCGCGCTCGGCCGAATAGGGCAGCGACAGGTTGTCCGAGCGGGCCCGCATGGTCGAGACATAGATCGGCACGACGGCGGCCGATTCGCCTTCCTTGCCATCGCCGAGGCCGAGCACGGCACGGCCGCCGCAGCCCGACACGACCAGCAACACCAGAACAAACGTCAGAAAACGCAATTTGGGCATGGTCGGGCTCTGAACGCGGGCAGCAAGTCCGCGATTTAAGAGCAGCAATTGCCCGTTGCGGCAACCGCGCAGGCACCCGCGCGACCGTCGGCCGATGAATTCTGCTTTCGCCCTGAAGCATTCCGGCATCACTCATGGCCTTTCCGGCGTGCCGGGCAGGCCATGAGGCATCGATTCAGCTTGCGGCTACATAGGCATAGCCGGTGCCCTGCTTCTCGGCATAGCCGATGCCGGGATAGGGCCAGTGGAAGCCGAGCATCTTGATCTTGTCGGTGGCGGCACGGTCGAGAAACGTCTTGCGGGTCTGGATCGCCAGGTCGGGAATGGTGTCGAAGCCGAAGCGCCATTCGGGATGCGGAAAGGCGATCGGAACCGCAACGACGGCGTCGCCGACGATGATCAGCGTTTCCTTGCCGGGCACCTCGAACGAGACGTGGCCGGGTGTATGGCCGGGCGTGTCGAGCACCTTGATGCCGGCATGGACCTCGTCGCCGGGCTTGAACATCGTCACCTTGTCCTTCACCGCCGTCAGGTTCTTCTGCGCGCCGGTGACGAAGGGCTGCATGGCCTCGGGCACCTTCTTGATGAGGTCCCTGTCCATCCAGAAATTCCATTCCGCCGCAGCCGTGTAGTAGGCGGCCTTGGGGAAGGTGAGGTTGTCGCCCGCGCCGAGCGTTCCCCAGATGTGGTCAGGGTGCGCGTGGGTGAACACCACCTTGGTGATGCTGTCCGGCTTGATGCCCGCCATATCGAGATTAGCCACCAGTTTTCCAGCCGTGGGCTGGAAGTTCGGACCGGACCCGGTATCGAACAGGATCGTCTCATCGCCCGCCTTGACCAGCGTGACGTTCGTGTCGGGCTTGACCTCCATGCCGGTGACACCGGCGGCTTCCAGAAGCTTCTTGAGTGCGTCGGGCGGTGCGTCGGGCGCGAGGATGCTGGTCGGAAACACCAGGTGGCCGTCACTCACCACAATGATGTCGAGGGTGCCCTGCTTGAAGCTGTACGGCCCGGCGAGTGCGAGCGCCCTGGATGGCAGGGCGCCGACAGCGACAAGAGCTGCTGCGGCCGTGAGAAAACGCCGGCGGTCGAGCGTGACGAAGGCTGGACGCGAAGTGTCAGATCCGTTCATGACGTGGCCCTCCTTTGGAGGCTGACGGCCCGTCCGGCAAAGAATTATAGCGGCTAGAGGAGGCGCCGAGAACCAGTCGGCGACCTCTGGGGCAATTTGTGATCGACCAGGGCTGTGGACCTCATCTTCGCTCCCAAGAAAAAACCCCGCCGGATCGCTCCAGCGGGGTTTTCGATTTTTGCTTGAAGCCTTGGCTTAGTTGCCGCGGTTCTTCAGGGCCGCGCCCAGGATGTCGCCGAGCGAAGCGCCGGAGTCGGTCGAGCCGTACTGAGCGACTGCTTCCTTCTCTTCAGCGATTTCCAGCGCCTTGATCGAGACCTGCAGCTTGCGGGTCTTCTTGTCGAAGGCGATGATGCGGGCGTCAACCTTCTGGCCGACGACGAAGCGCTCGGGGCGCTGCTCGTCACGGTCACGCGACAGGTCCGAACGCTTGATGAAGGTCTCGATGCCGCTCTCGACGAGACGAACGTCGAGGCCACCGTCCTTGATCGCGAGCACTTCGCAGGTGACGACGGCGTTCTTGCGCAGTTCGCCCGAAGTCGCGGCTTCGCCGACCGAATCCTTGCCGAGCTGCTTGATGCCGAGCGAGATGCGCTCCTTGTCGATGTCGACGTCGAGAACCTGAGCCTTGACCATGTCGCCACGGTTGTACTCTTCGATGACCTGCTCGCCCGGACGGTTCCAGTCGAGATCGGACAGGTGCACCATGCCGTCGACGTCGCCGTCGAGGCCGATGAACAGGCCGAATTCGGTCTTGTTCTTGACTTCGCCTTCGACCTGCGAACCAACCGGGTGGTTACGGGCGAAAGCTTCCCACGGATTCTCGAGCGTCTGCTTGAGGCCGAGCGAGATGCGGCGCTTTGCCGGATCCACTTCGAGCACGACCACGTCGACCTGCTGGGTGGTCGACAGGATCTTGCCGGGGTGCACGTTCTTCTTGGTCCACGACATTTCCGAAACGTGGATGAGGCCTTCGATGCCCGGCTCGAGCTCGACGAACGCACCGTAGTCGGTGATGTTCGTGACGGTGCCGGTGATCTTCTTGCCGATCGGGAACTTGGTGCCGATATCCGACCACGGATCCGACTCGAGCTGCTTCATGCCGAGCGAGATACGGTGGGTTTCCTGGTTGATGCGGATGATCTGCACCTTGACCGACTGACCGATGTTGAGGATTTCGGTCGGGTGGTTGACGCGGCGCCAGGCCATGTCGGTGACGTGCAGCAGGCCGTCGATGCCGCCGAGGTCAACGAACGCACCGTAGTCGGTGATGTTCTTGACCACGCCCTCGACAACCTGACCCTCTTCGAGGTTCTGGACGATCTCGGAGCGCTGCTCAGCACGGCTCTCTTCGAGAACGGTGCGGCGCGACACGACGATGTTGCCACGACGGCGATCCATCTTGAGGATCTCGAAGGGCTGCGGGTTGTGCATGAGCGGGGTGACGTCGCGGATCGGACGGATGTCGACCTGCGAACGCGGCAGGAAGGCAACGGCGCCGTCGAGATCGACGGTGAAGCCACCCTTGACCTGGTTGAAGATGACGCCTTCGACGCGCTCACCCTTGTTGAACTTCTCTTCGAGTTTGACCCAGCTCTCTTCGCGGCGAGCCTTGTCGCGCGACAGCATGGCTTCGCCAAGCGCGTTTTCGATGCGCTCGACATAGACCTCGACGGTGTCGCCGACCTTGAGCGAGCCGTCCTTGGCCTTGGCGCCGAATTCCTTCAGCGGCACGCGACCTTCGACCTTCAGGCCGACGTCGATGATGGCCATGTCTTTTTCAATGGCCGTAACGATGCCCTTGACGACCTGGCCTTCGCCCGAGTGACCGTCCGAGAAGGACTCTTCGAGCAGGCTCGCGAAATCGTCGCGGGAGGGATTAGCTTGTGACATTGGATCTCCTGGTGCGTCCCGCCTTGCGGGAGCGGCGCCGTGGGTTAGTGTTGCGTTGGCCTGCCAGCATCCCGGGCCAAAGGCCCTTGGCCGCCCAAAGCGGCAAATCGGCGCAAGAAGAATGCGGACAGGTCGGTTAAGTGGCGAAACCCGGGGGCTTCAGCCTGCTCTCAGCTGCCGAGGACCCGATCTACGATGTCCCTGGCTGCGGAAAACGCGGCTTCTATATCCATTTCTGACGTATCGAGCAAGTGCGCGTCTTCGGCAGGCCGCAAAGGCGAATCGCTGCGGCCGGTGTCGCGCTCGTCGCGGCGTTGGATGTCGGCGAGGATGCCTCCGAAATCGCCCGTGCCGCCATTGGCCTCGATCTCGGCGAGGCGGCGCTGGGCCCGGACCTCGGCGCTGGCGGTGACATAGAGTTTCACGTCGGCATCGGGGCAGACCACCGTGCCGATGTCGCGGCCATCGAGCACGGCGCCCTGCGGCGCCCGGGCGAATTCACGCTGCTTTTCGACCAGGATCTTCCGCACTCCGGGAAACACCGCCACCTTGGAAGCGGCTTCGCCGACGGCATGCGCCGAAAGCACCTTGCGGTCGAGGCTGGTCAGGTCGACCTGGCGTGCCGCCGTTTCGGCCGCCGAGACATTGTCGAGCGGCAGGCCGTGGCTGATGAGCGCATGGGCGACAGCGCGATACGTCAGGCCGGTGTCGAGAAGCGCCAGATGATAATAATCGGCCAGGCGCCGGGCGAGCGTGCCCTTGCCGGCGCCCGCCGGGCCGTCGATGGCGATGGTGATGGACAAAGGCATGGTTGGCGCGGTTCGTTCAGACGCCGCGCATCAGGCCGCCATCGACCTTCAGGCTCTGGCCGGTGATGTAGGCAGCGCCTTCCGAGGCGAGGAAGGCGATGGTCGCGGCGATCTCGGCCGAGGTGCCATAGCGCTGCATCGGCACGCCGTCGCGACGCTCGTCGGTCTGCGGCAGGCTGTCTATCCAGCCCGGCAGCACGTTGTTCATGCGCACATTGTGCTGGGCGTACTGGTCGGCAAACAGCTTGGTGTAGGCGGCGAGGCCGGCTCGGGCCACGGCCGACGTGGGGAACATCGCCGCCGGTTCGCCGACCCATGCGGTCGAGATGTTGACGATGGCGCCGCCCTTCTGGGCAACCATGATGGGAGTAACGAGCCGCGTCGCGCGCACGACATTCATGAAATAGACGTCGATGCCGGTGTGCCATTGCTCGTCGGTGATCTCGAGCAGCGGCGCGCGCGGACCATGGCCGGCGCCGTTGACCAGTGCGTCGATGCGGCCCCACTTTGCCATTGTCAGATCGACGAAGCGCTTGAGGTCGTCGTTCGACTGGTTGGAGCCGGTGAAGCCGAGCCCGCCGAGCTCCTTTGCCAGCGCTTCGCCCTTGCCCGACGAGGACAGGACGGCGACGGAATAGCCGTCCGCTGCCAGCTTGCGCGCCGCCGCAGCCCCCATGCCGCTGCCACCACCGACGATCATCGCTACTTTGTCAGACATGCTGTGCTCCTTTGAGTGGATGCGTCAAACAAAAATACGTCAGACAGCGCCTTGGTCGATATCGGCGCCCAGATCGGCCATGAGGCCCATGAATTCAGGGAAGCTGGTGGCAATCATTGCCTGATCGTCGACGGTGACAGGCCGTTCGGAAGCCAGGCCCATGACAAGGAAGCTCATGGCGATGCGGTGGTCGAGATGGGTCTTGACGGTGCCGCCGCCGAGGCCCTTGCCGCCGGGCACGCCACGGACGGACAGCGTCGCCTCGCCCTCGGTGCAGTCGACGCCATTGGCTTCGAGGCCGCGGGCGACGGCAGCGAGGCGGTCGGATTCCTTGACGCGCAGCTCTTCCAGTCCCTGCATCAGCGTTTCGCCCTCGGCGAAGCAGGCAGCGACCGCAAGCACGGGATATTCGTCGATCATCGACGGGGCGCGTTCGGCAGGCACTTTGACACCATTGAGCTCCGAGCCGCGCACCCTGAGGTCGGCGACGTCTTCGCCGCCGGCGTTGCGGCGGTTGAGGATCTCGATCGAGCCGCCCATCTCGATCAGCGTGGTGATCAGGCCGGTGCGGGTCGGGTTCATCAGCACGTTTTCGATGATGACATCGGAGCCCGGCACGATCAGTGCTGCCACCAGCGGGAAGCCTGCCGAGGACGGATCGCCCGGAACGGCGATGATCTGGCCGGTGAGCTTGCCCTGGCCTTCGATGAAGATGTGGCGCACGCCCTGCTCGTCGGTCTGCACCTCGATATTGGCGCCAAAACCCTTGAGCATCTTTTCGGTGTGGTCACGCGTCATCACCGGCTCGATGACGGTGGTGATACCGGGCGTGTTGAGGCCGGCGAGCAGCACCGCCGACTTCACCTGCGCCGAGGCCATCGGCACACGATAGGTGATGGGAGCTGCCTGGCGCGGACCACGCAGCTTGAGCGGCATGCGGTCGCCGGGGGCGGCGTCTATGACCTGCACGCCCATCTGGCGCAGCGGATCGAGCACGCGGCCCATCGGCCGGCCCGACAGCGAGGCGTCGCCAATGAAGGTGGTTTCCATGTCGTAGGTGCCGACAAGGCCCATCGTCAGGCGCGAACCGGTGCCGGCATTGCCGAAGTCGAGCGGCGCTTCGGCCTGCAAGAGCGCGCCGTTGCCGGTGCCCTTGATGACCCATTCGTCGCCGCGCTTCTCGATATGCGCGCCCATCGCCTTCATCGCGTCGCCGGTGCGCATGACGTCCTCGCCTTCGAGCAGGCCGGTGATGCGGGTCTCGCCGGAGGCCAGGCCGCCAAACATGAACGAGCGGTGCGAGATCGACTTGTCGCCCGGCACGCGGGCGGTTCCGGACAAGGATTGAGACTTCCGGGCGACGGCCGGCTTCGGCTCGACGTTGTGCGACATGATGGTTCCTCGTGCGGAAAGCCCGGCTCGGGGCCTTCCCGATGATTGCGGCGGTGTCGTAGCATCGATTGCCGTAGCGGTCATCCCCCTTGCGCCCCAAGCCTTTGGGCCTCGCGAGGTGATGTGGGATTTGGCTTTGACAGCGCCACGAACTGCGGTTAATGGGACCGAAAAGCGAAGAAAACGAGGCCTGACGTGGCAAAACCCGAACTTGGCACTAAGCGTGTCGACCCGGAAACGGGCCGTAAATTCTACGATCTGAACAAGGACCCGATCGTCTCGCCGTATACCGGCAAGACCTATGCGCGTTCCTATTTCGACGACGGCAAGATTTCGGCCATCCTCGAGGAAGAAGAGGAAGTCGAAGCCAAGGAGCTCGATTCGGAAGACGAAGGCGCCGAGGTCGTGTCCCTGGAGGACGCCGACGAAGAGGCCAAGGGCGGCGACGACCTGCCGGATCTCGACGATGACGACGATGTCGACCTGGGCGACGATGACGACGACACCTTCCTTGCCGACGAGGAAGAGGAAGACGACGACGTCTCCGACATGATCGGCGTCGGCGACGACGAAGACGACATCTGATCGTCACTTGTTCGAAATCGAAAAAAGGTTTCGAACAAGGCTTGCCAAGGGCAGAATGCGGCGCTAGAAGCCGCCCAACAAACACGGCGCGGGCCACCAAATCCGCGCCATCCTCTTCGCCGGAAACGGCGCCGGCTAATGCCGGGTGTGGGGCCATAGCTCAGTTGGGAGAGCGCTTGAATGGCATTCAAGAGGTCGTCGGTTCGATTCCGATTGGCTCCACCAAATTTCCTCTAGTTTTCTAGAACGACCGAAACGAAAGCGGCCCCTGAAGGCCGCTTTGTCGTTTTAGGCTTGGCTTTGCCGTCGAATGATTCGGGCTCCCGTCATAAGGCTGCGCCCGCCAGTGGCGCGTTGCTGTTCCGGCATGCCCGGCGCTGCCATATTGACACAGGCCCGAGACGCGTTAGGCTGAGTGCAGATACCGGCCTTGGAAGCCGGAGGGCAAACGTGCCTCGTGAGCTCCGCCTAACCAGCGGCTGCCGCGGGGCATTTTTTATTTTTGGGGGATGTCTGCTTGAAGCGGCGCGTCGACATCGGCGTTCTGTTCTCTCGATCCGGGAGCTACAGGCTCGTCTCGGAATCGTGCCTGCGCGGCACGATGCGCGCGATATCGGAGATCAATGCCGATTCTTCTTCCCCCATCATGCTCAACGCCATCGAGCGAGACCCGCAGGGCAATGCCGACCGATACGCGCAGCTCTGCGAGGAGGTGCTTGCCACCACTGATGCCCGCCACATCGTCGGCTGTGTCACCTCGTCCAGCCGCAAGGAGACCATCCCCGTTCTGGAGAAGGCGGGCGGCACGCTGTGGTACTCCTGCCCCTATGAGGGTTTCGAGGCCAACGAGCATGTCGTCTACATGCATGCCTGCCCGAACCAGCAACTGGTGCCGCTGCTCGGCCACGTCGTTCCCCGCTTCGGCGGCAACGGTTTCCTGCTCGGCTCCAACTACATCTGGGGCTGGGAAACCAACCGCATCGCGCGCGATCTCATCGCCGATGCCGGCGGCAAGGTGCTGGGCGAGCGTTATCTGCCCATCGGCGAGGCTGACGTCGGGCGCCTGATCGACGAGATTCGTGTAACGCGGCCGAGTTTTGTCCTCAACAACCTGATCGGCACGTCGTCCTACGCTTTCTTCCAGGCCTATGCGGCGCTGGGGCGCGAGGACAGCTACTTCCTGCCGGAACGCTGCCCGCTCCTGTCGTGCAATCTCACCGAATGCGAGCTGCCGGCCATCGGCCTGGCCGGGCGCGGGCATTTGTCGGTCGGTCCGTATTTCGACACCGGCAGCGACGCGGCGCAGTCCTCCTTCGAAGCCTCTGCCTATGCCTCGATCATGATTCTGGGCCGGCTGCTGGCGGAGAAGCCTGATCTGGGTTTCGCCGATCTGCCGCGTGCTTTCGCGGGCGCGCGCTTCGATACGCCGCTGGGCAGGATCGCGATCGACCCCAGCACCCAGCACGCCACCCTGCCGGTCGTCATCGGTCGAATCGCCGGGGAGCGCTTCGACACGGTCGAACGCATCGAGGCTGTCGCGCCCGATCCCTATCTCTCGCGCTACGATCGCGCTGCCGTGTTTGGCCGCCCGGCGCTGAAGGTGGTGTCATGAGCCGCGGGTCGCGAATCCCCAATCTCGGCGGCGCGCAGGCCGCCATCCTCCACCGTCCGCATCCGACTGTTGCGGCCATCGTCCGCCAACTCGCCGCGATCGGGCTCGTCGCCAACGATTATTGGCCGGCCCTGCCGGCGGAAGCGCTTGGCGCTGACTTCGTCTTCTTCGATGTCGATCCGGGCTTCGACCAGCAGTTTCCCTGGAAGCCGGGTGAAGCCCCCATGCCGATCATCGCGCTGATCGGATCCGAGGCGCCTGGTCGCATCGAATGGGCGCTGTCACACAAGGCCGACGCCCAGATGGTCAAGCCGATCGGCAATGCGGGCGTCTATTCTGCATTGCTGATCGCCCGACAGGCTTTTGATGCGCGCCAGGCACAGGCAGCCGAAATCGCCGCACTTCGGGCACGGGCGTCGGAACGCCAGACCGTGGTGCGCGCCGTGTCGCTGCTGGCCGAGCAGGGCATCGACGACGAGCGCGCCTATGGCCAGCTGCGCAAGCTGGCGATGAGCTGGCAGGTGCCGATCGAGCAGGCCGCGCAACGTGTTCTGGCCATGGCAAAACGAGACTTGAGCAATGACCGCACCAGCCGGGCCTGAGACATTGGGCGCCGTCGCGCCGGCTGCCAGCCGACCCCGGTCGGGATGGTGGCGGCTGCTGCTCAGGCGGAAGCTGGCCCTTGCCGGCCTCGCTCTCATCGTTGTGGTGGTGGGCGGCGCGATCTTCGCGCCCTGGCTCGCCGGCTACGATCCGAACGAGCAGATGTTCGACGGACTGACGCTCGAGGGCGCGCCCCTGCCGCCAAGCGCGCAATTCTGGCTGGGAACGGACCTGCTCGGCAGGGATCTGTTTTCGCGCATCCTTTACGGCGCAAGGACCTCGCTCATCATCGGCATCGTCGCCAATGGCGCGGCACTGCTGATCGGAACGCTGGTCGGCATCACCGCCGGCTACTTCAGGGGATGGGTTGGCAACGCGCTGATGCGCTTCACCGATCTGATGATGGCGTTTCCGGCGCTCTTGCTCGCCATCTGCCTGGCCGCGGTGTTCCAGCCGAGCCTGTGGATCGTGGCGCTGGTCATCGCGCTGGTGAATTGGGTGCAGACCGCGCGCATCGTCTTCACCGAAACCAGTTCGCTGGCGGAGCGTGAATTCATCGACGCGGAACGCACCATCGGCGCATCGACTTCGCGCATCCTGTTTCGCCACATCCTGCCGCACCTGATGCCGACGATCATCGTTTGGGGAACGCTCGGCATCTCGACCACGGTGCTGCTCGAGGCGACGCTGTCCTATCTCGGCATCGGCGTGCAGCCGCCGACGGCCTCGTGGGGCAACATCATCTTCGAAAACCAGACTTATTTTCAGGCTGCCCCCTGGCTGGTGTTTTTTCCCGGGGCGGCGATCCTGGCCCTGGCGCTCGCCTTAAATCTTGTCGGCGATGCGCTGCGCGACATCCTCGATCCGACGCAGAGGGGGCGCGCATGATCGCCTACATCGCGCGCCGTCTGGTGCAGGCCTTCTTCCTTCTGATCGGTGTTTCGCTGATCACTTTCATCATCCTCTATCTGCTGCCCGCTGATCCGGTCAGGCAGATCGCCGGACGCAGCGCCACGCCCGCGACCGTCGAAAGCATTCGACAGCAGCTCGGCCTCGACCAGCCATTTGTCGTGCAATACTGGCGCTATCTGACCAATCTGCTGTCGGGAGATCTTGGCCGGTCGTACCTGCAGCGCTCTGAGGTCAGCACGCTGATCGCCTCGCGCCTGCCCGCCAGCCTGCTCTTGATGGTGGGCGCGATCGCTTGCGAGGTGGTGATCGGCTCGATCATGGGCATGGTGGCAGCCGTTCGTCGCGGCAGCGCTACCGACCAGTCGCTGATGGTCGCCTCCTTCATCGGCGTTTCGGCGCCGCAGTTCGTGGTCGGCCTGCTATTGCTCTATGTCTTTGCCGTCAAGCTCAGCTGGTTTCCGATCGGCGGCTACGGCACGTGGCAGCATCTCGTCCTGCCGTCGCTGACGCTCGGTCTTCTTGGCGCCGGCTGGTACTCGCGCATGATGCGCTCGTCGATGATCGACGTGCTGCGCCAGGATTACATCCGAACGGCGAGGGCCAAGGGCCTGAAGGCGCGCGCGGTCGTGTTCGGCCATGCATTGCCCAACGCGGTTCTGCCGATCATTGCCATGATCGGCATCGACATCGGCCTGTTCATGAGCGGCATCGTGGTGGTCGAAAGCGTCTTCGGCTGGCCGGGCATCGGCCAGCTTGCCTGGCAGGCCATCCAGCGCGTCGACATCCCGATCATTATGGGCGTCACCATCGTCTCGGCCTGCGCCATCATCATCGGAAATCTTCTGGCCGACCTGGTCGCGCCATTCATCGATCCCCGCATCAAGCTGCGGTGACATTGCCTATCAAACAACAAAGAAAGGGAACATGGAGATGAAAAGATACCTGGCTTCAACCGTCGCCGCCTCGGCGCTGGCGCTGTTCATGGCGGCGATGCCCGCTTCGGCGCAGGAAAAGCTCGACCCCAACGCCAAGCAGGGTGGCGACATCGTCATCACCTACAAGGATGACGTTGCGACCCTCGACCCGGCCATCGGCTACGACTGGCAGAACTGGTCGATGATCAAGAGCCTGTTCGACGGGCTGATGGACTACGAGCCCGGCACGACCACGCTCCGGCCCGATCTCGCCGAAAGCTATGAGATCTCGCCCGATGGCAAGACCTTTACCTTCAAGCTGCAGAAGGGCGTGAAATTCCACAACGGCCGCGAGATGACGGCCGAGGACGTGAAGTATTCGCTCGACCGCGTCACCAATCCGAAGACGCAGAGCCCGGGCGCAGGCTTCTTCGCCTCGATCAAGGGCTTTGACGATGTCGCCGGCGGCAAGACCGAAAGCCTCGAAGGCGTCACCGTCGTCGACCCCTCGACGGTCAAGATCGAGCTGACGCGCCCGGACGCCACCTTCCTCCACGTGATGGCGATCAACTTCAGCCACGTCGTGCCGAAGGAAGAGGTGGAGAAATACGGCGCCGACTTCGGCAAGAACCCCGTTGGCACCGGCGCCTACAAGATGGCCGAATGGACGCTCGGCCAGCGCCTCGTCTTCGAGCGCAACGCCGACTACTGGCGCAAGGGCCTGCCCTACCTGAACAAGATCACCTTCGAGATCGGCCAGGAGCCGATCGTGGCGCTGCTGCGCCTGCAGAAGGGCGAGATCGACGTGCCGGGCGACGGCATCCCGCCTGCCAAGTTCCAGGAAGTCATGAACGATCCGCAGCAGAAGGAGCGCGTCGTCGTCGGCGGCCAGCTGCACACTGGCTACGTGACCATGAACACGACCATGGCGCCCTTCGACAATGTGAAGGTGCGCCAGGCGATCAACATGGCGATCAACAAGGACCGCGTCGTCCAGCTGATCAACAACCGCGCAGTGCCGGCAACGCAGCCGCTGCCGCCGTCGATGCCGGGCTACGACAAGGACTACAAGGGTTATGCCTACGATCCCGCCAAGGCCAAGGCGCTCCTGGCCGAAGCCGGGCACCCCGAAGGGTTCGAGACCGAATTGTTTGCCATGAACACCGACCCCAACCCGCGCATCGCCCAGGCGATCCAGCAGGATCTGGCGGCCATCGGCGTCAAGGCCAAGATTCAGGCGCTGGCCCAGGCCAACGTCATCGCCGCCGGCGGCGACAAGGCCGGTGCGCCGATGATCTGGTCAGGCGGCATGGCCTGGATCGCCGACTTCCCGGATCCGTCGAATTTCTACGGCCCGATCCTCGGCTGCGGCGGTGCCGTGCCCGGAGGCTGGAACTGGTCCTGGTATTGCAACGAGAGCCTCGATGCCAAGGCGGCCGAAGCCGACTCCATCGTCGACCCGACCAAGGTGGCGGAACGCTACAAGCTGTGGAGCGACATCTACGCCAAGGTGATGGAAGATGCGCCCTGGGCGCCCGTCTTCAACGAGCAGCGTTTCACCATGCGCTCGCCCCGCATGGCCGGCGACGACAAGCTCTATGTCGATCCCGTCCATATCCCGATCAACTACGACTATGTGTATGTGAACGATGTGCAATAACTGCAACTACACCATCCATGGGCGTAGCCATCATTTCGGTTGGGACAACTCGTTTGTTCCGGCCGAGAGGGTGACGCCCGGTTCGACCATCGAGTTCGAATGCCTGGATTCCTCCGGCGGCCAGTTCACGCCCGACAGTACCGTTGCCGACGTCGGCAAGATGGACTTCGCCAAGGTCAATCCGGTCACCGGACCGATCTATGTCGAGGGTGCCGAACCCGGCGACGCGCTCAAGGTGACGATCGAGCAGTTCAAGCCGTCAGGTTTCGGCTGGACGGCCAACATCCCGGGTTTCGGGCTGCTCGCCGACGACTTCAAGGAGCCGGCGCTCAACATCTGGAAGTATGACGCCGCCTCGCTCGAGCCGGCTCTGTTCGGCAAGAACGGGCGTGTGCCGCTGAAGCCCTTCGCTGGGACGATCGGCAACGCGCCGGCCGAAACGGGCCTGCATTCGGTGGTTCCGCCACGGCGCGTCGGCGGCAATCTCGACATTCGCGATCTGGCTGCGGGCACCACGCTCTACCTTCCGGTGGAAGTGGCCGGAGCGCTTTTCTCGGTTGGCGACACCCACGCCGCGCAGGGCGACGGCGAGGTCTGCGGCACCGCCATCGAAAGCCCGATGAACGTCGTTTTGACGCTCGATCTGGTCAAGGACGCCAGGCTGAAGACGCCGCGCTTCACCACGCCCGGTCCGGTAACCCGCCACCTTGACGCCAAGGGCTATGAGGTCACCACCGGCATCGGTCCGGATCTGATGACCGGCGCCAGGGAAGCGGTGGCCCAGATGGTCGACCTTCTTGCCGGTCGCTACAACATGAGCGCCGTCGATGCCTATATGCTGTGCTCCGTCTGCGGCGACCTGAGGATCAGCGAGATCGTCGACATGCCGAACTGGGTGGTGTCGTTCTACTTCCCAAGGTGCGTGTTTGAATGAACGTCGTGACGTTGAGGTCGCCCATGCCCCTGATGGTGCCAGCCACATGAGCGCGCTTGGCGCGGGATCACCAGGAGAGGGCAGGGCTGAAGGCCTGCCCGTTCTCGCGGTCTCCGACCTCACCGTGTCGGTCCGCGGCGAGGATGGCGAACGCGCCATCGTCAGCGACCTGTCGTTTACGCTCCGGCGTGGCGAAACCCTGTGCATCGCCGGCGAATCCGGGTCGGGCAAGTCGATCACGTCGCTGGCGATCATGGGGCTTTTGCCTCAGCCGGCCGCGCGCATCTCGGCGGGCTCGATCCGGCTTGGCGAGACCGAGATTTCGCAGCTGCCGGAATGGCAGCTCAGGGAGATGCGCGGCAACCGCATCGCCATGATCTTCCAGGAGCCGATGACCTCGCTCAATCCGGTGCTGACCATCGGTCGGCAGCTGACCGAAGCGATCCGGACGCATGGCGATGTATCCAAGGCAGAAGCGCGCCGCCGTGCCATAGAGGCGATGCAGGCGGTTCGCATTCCTGATGCCGAGGGCCGCTTCAGGCAATATCCGCACGAGCTTTCCGGCGGCATGCGCCAGCGCGTCATGATCGCCATGGCGTTGGCGCTGAAACCCGACGTACTCATCGCCGACGAGCCGACGACGGCCCTCGACGTCACCGTTCAGGGCGAGGTTCTGGAGCTTTTGCGCGACCTGCAGAAGATGCAGGGAACGAGTGTCATCCTGATTACCCACGACATGGGCGTGGTCGCCGAGATGGCGGATCGCGTCATCGTCATGCGTCACGGCCGCAAGGTCGAGGAGGGCGCGACGCTCGACATCTTCGAGCGCCCACAGGCCGAGTATACCCGCGAACTCTTGGCCGCAGTGCCGAAGATGGGAGCGGGCAGGGCAAGGTCTGTACAGGCAGACGAAGCCGCAGTGCCGGTGACGGTCCCTGTGGCCAGCATCCGCGACCTGCATGTACGCTTCGACCTGCATGGCGGGTTCTTCGGGAGGGTCGACCGGCGCGTGCATGCGGTGGAGGGGATCAATTTCGATATCGCCCCCAACGAGACCGTTTCCCTGGTGGGTGAATCCGGCTGCGGCAAGTCGACCACCGCCAAGGCGATCGCCGGGCTGGTGCCTTTTGCCGGCGACATTGCGATCAACGGCCGGAACCTTGCATCGCTCGACCGCACTGGGCGAATGGCCGTCAAGCGTGACGTGCAGATGATTTTCCAAGACCCTTACGCATCGCTCGATCCGCGCATGCGGGTTGGTGAACTCGTCGCAGAGCCGCTGCTGATCCATGGGCTCGGCTCGGTCCGCGAACGTCGCGACCAGGTGGCCCATCTCTTCGAACGGGTCGGGCTTTCGGCCGACCAGATGGAACGTTATCCGCATGAGTTCTCGGGCGGGCAGCGGCAGCGCATCTGCATTGCCCGGGCGCTGGCGCTGAAGCCGCGCCTGATCATCGCCGACGAAAGCGTTTCGGCGCTGGATGTGTCGGTACAGGCACGGGTGCTTGGGCTGCTGCGGGAACTGCAAGCCGAGTTCGGCCTGTCTTACCTGTTCATTTCCCACGACATGGCGGTGGTCGAAAATATCTCCGACCGGGTCGCGGTCATGTATCTCGGGCAGATCGTCGAGATGGGCACGCGCGAGCAGATTTTCGCGAACCCGCGCCATTCCTACACCAAGCGGCTGCTGTCGGCGGTTCCGCAGCCCGATCCGCGGCAGCGGCGCGGCAGTTTCGAGCGCCTGGACCGGGAAATTCCGAGCCCGGTGCGCAAGGTGGGCGATCCGCCGAAGCGGCTCGCCCTCGCCGATGTCGGCGGCGGCCACCTGGTGGCGCTCGGCTGACCACTAGAGTGTTCCGCTTTGCTCGGATCGCGGAATCCCACTAGCTCCTTGTTTTTGCTGCAGCCGGCCACGGTGCGGGCCGCGTTGCACCAAATCCAACGGCATAAAATCGGCCGGTACAGGGGTGGAGGGGGCCTGGGTCGTGTCCCATGTACCGGCCGCCGCGTGCCTTCTGGCCAAGGCCCGCGGAAAGGAATGTGCTGCACGGACCGATGTCGAAGGCGATGTCGGGCCCGAACGGTCAGGACTGGTGCCGGGCCATGTCATGACACCGTACAGCGCAGGCACCTCAAAGGGCGTTCAAAAGGCCCCTGATGATCTTGAATCTGTCGACGATTCCTTTTGAAAATCGCCCCAGGGCACGTCGGCCCCGGCGCTTGAAACCGGGGCTCGAGTCATCCGGGAATCCGACTTCGGGTCGATGCGCCAAGGCAATTCCGGTAAAGCGGCGTGCGGCTAGCGACAGGGTGCCAGATAGGTCACCGGCCTGCCGTAACGGTCGTGCATCGGCCTGCCGTGGCTGTCGAGACGCTGGAAGCGGCATTCGCCGGGCGCTGTTCCGGCGCCGATCATAGCGCCGGCGACGCCGCCGATGGCCGCGCCTGCCAAGGTTGACCCGGTGTTGCCCCCGATCGCCTGGCCGACCAGCGCACCGCCCGCGGCACCGATGGCGCCGCCGCCGAGCGCGCGTTCCTGCGGCGTGTTGCAGGCCGTCGCAGCAAGTGCGACGAGAGAAAGGACTGCTGCCGTGACCGCCAATCGCGCCATGAAAATCAACTCCTTGAACGTTCGTGCAGGCGGCCGCTGGCATAGTGGCCGCTACCTGCCGGAGACGTAGGAAACTCCGAGCCTGCACGAAGCTGCTTTCCGGCATCATTAGCCGGTCCCACGGGCGAAGTGATTAGCAAGGAATCCCAAAGCTATGCTTTGCGCCCCATTTGCACCTGCGGCTCCGGTCCTGGAGGCCGCATGGCGTGGGGTGTTTTCCATGCGGCGCTTGTCCGACCCGGCATAAGCCTGGTCGATACGGGCGGCCCGTTCGCAGAGCCTCCCCAGCCAGAGCCATTCATTCATTGGCCCAGCGCGAAGTCGGCTTGACTCAATGTGATTTGGAGTTTGATATATCAAACGTCAGATTTCAGATTTTGAGAATACCGGGACCACCTCGCGCATGACCTTGCATCAGAGTTCGCATCATCCTCTCATTGGGCAGTTGGCCGATCCGTCGCTGTTGCGGCAGCAGGCCTATGTCGACGGCCAATGGGTCGATGCCGACGGCAAGGCGAAGATCGCGGTGACCGATCCGGCCACCGATGCCGTCCTCGGCACGATCCCCGACATGGGTGCTGCCGAAACCCGCCGGGCCATCGCGGCGGCAGACCGGGTCCGCAGGGAATGGGCAGCCCTTGCCGCACGCGAGCGGTCCGCAATCCTGCGCCGCTGGTTCGAGCTGATGCTCGACAATGCCGAGGACCTGGCTCGAATCATGACGGCCGAGCAGGGCAAACCGCTCTCCGAAAGCCGTGGCGAGATTCGCTACGCGGCGTCCTTCGTCGAGTGGTATGCCGAAGAAGCCAAGCGCGTCTATGGCGACCTCATCCCAGCACCCAAGGCGCAGTCGCGCATCATGGTGATGAAGCAGCCGGTCGGGGTGGTGGCCGCGGTCACGCCGTGGAATTTCCCCAGCGCGATGATCACCCGCAAATGCGCGCCTGCGCTCGCCGCCGGTTGTACCGTCGTGATCAAGCCCTCCGAGTTCACGCCCTATTCGGCGCTGGCCCTCGCCGAGCTTGCCGCTCGCGCCGGAATTCCGGCCGGCGTGCTCAACATCGTCACCGGCGACGCCCAGGCGATCGGCGGCGAGATGACCGGCAATCCGATCGTGCGCAAGGTGAGCTTCACCGGCTCGACGCGCGTCGGCAAGCTCCTGATGCAGCAGTCGGGCGCCACCGTGAAGAAGGTGTCGATGGAACTCGGCGGCAACGCGCCGGTCATCGTCTTTGCCGACGCCGACCTCGATGTCGCCGTGCACAACGTCATGGCCTCGAAGTTCCGCAACACCGGCCAGACCTGTATCTGTGCCAACCGCATCTATGTCGAGGACGCTATCCATGACGCCTTCATTGCCCGCTTCAAGGCGGCGGTCGAGGCGCTCAAGGTCGGCAATGGTTTCGAAGACGGGGTCGAGCAGGGGCCGCTGATCAATCCGGCGGCGCTGACCAAGGTCGAGAGTCACATCGCCGACGCCGTCGCGAGGGGGGGCAAGGTCGCCACCGGCGGCAAGGCGCACAGGCTCGGCGGCACCTTCTTCGAGCCGACCATCCTGACCGATGTCGACGACACCATGCTGTTCACCAAGGAAGAGACCTTTGGCCCGGTGGCGCCGGTGTTCCGATTCACCGACGAGGACGAGGTGATCGCTGCCGCCAACGCCACCTCGGCGGGGCTGGCCGCCTACATCTTCACCCGCGACCTCGACCGCATGTGGCGCGTCACCGAGGCGCTCGAGACCGGCATGGTCGGCGTCAACGAGGGCCTGATCTCCAACGAAGTGGCGCCGTTCGGCGGCATCAAGGAATCCGGCGTCGGCCGCGAGGGCTCCAAATACGGAATCGAGGAGTTTCTGAACCTCAAATACGTCTGCCTGACGCAGAACCCGCGTCGCGCGGCCTCCTAGGCTTCCGGCGGGTCGAAGGCACGGCCCGCTGCGAAAACCACCATCGCCAAACAACACAAGAGAGGGAATAAAATGACGTTTTCCTGGAGGATTCAGGGCCACGCCCTGGGGTGCCTGACGGCGCTCGCCATGGCCGGTGCGATGCTCGCGCCGGTCGAGGCGCAGGCCGGCAAGGTGCTCGACAATATCAAGCAGAAAGGCAACCTCACCTGCGGCGTCGGCCAGGCCGTTCCGGGCTTCTCGGCGCCTGCCGCCAATGGCGAGCTCGCCGGCATCGACATCGACTACTGCAAGGCGATGGCTGCCGCGATCCTCGGCGACGCCAGCAAGGTCACCTACCGCCAGACCTCGTATTCCGAGCGTTTCGTGCTGCTCGCCTCGGGCGAGATCGACGTGCTGGCCCATGACACGACGACCACGTTGAACCGTGAAGGCGCCCAGAAGGCCCGCTTCACCTTCCCGAATTACTTCGACGGCTACACCTTCATGGTGCCCAAGTCGCTCGGCGTCGAAAGCCCCGACCAGTTGGCCGATGCCACCGTCTGCATCCTGCAGGGCTCGACCTTCGAGGTGAACACCGAGAACTTCTTCAAGTCGCGCGGCCTCAAATACACCCCGCTGGTGCTCGGCACCTGGGAGCAGCTCGACGCGGCCTTCTTTGGCGGTCGTTGCGACGCCTTCGGCGGCAACTACGGCAACCTCGCCGGTTCGCGCGTCGCCCATGGCAATGTCGATGACTATGTCATCTTCCCGAACTTCCTGACCCTCGAGCCCTATGCGCCTTCGGTCTATGGCGACGACGAGGAACTCTTCGTGATCGCCCGCTGGGTGATGGCAGCGCTGATCGAGACCGAACGTCTCGGCGTCACCCAGGCGAATGTCCAGGATATGGTCGCCAAGTCGTCCGATCCGGAGATCCAGCAGCTTCTGGGCGCCAAGCCGGGCAACGGCAAGGATCTCGGCCTGTCGGAAGACTGGGTGGTCAAGATCGTCTCGGCCGTCGGCAACTACGGCGAAAGCTTCGAGCGCAATCTCGGCAAGGGCTCGCCGATGAAGCTCGACCGCGGTCTCAACGATCTGTGGACCAAGGGCGGCCTCATGTTCGCGGCGCCGTTGAGATGATCAGTCGGGAACGTCTCCATGGTGTGACGTTTGTTGTGGCAGCCACCGCCGTCGTGGCGTGGCTGTCATACAACTTCTCTGCCAATCTGGCCGCCAAGGGCATCGTCATCGACTTCGGCTTCCTGCGCGAGGCAACGTCGTTCCCGATCGGCGAGTCGATCATCGCCTACAGCTCCGGCGACACCTATCTCAGGGCGTTGACGGCCGGGCTGCTCAATACCATCAGGCTGGCGCTCGCCAGCATCGTTTTGGCTTCCGTGTTCGGTGTGCTCGTCGGTCTGGCTGCCCGCATCGGCCATCCCCTGCTGACGCGGCTTGCCAAGGCCTATGTCGAATTTACCCGCAATGTGCCGCTGCTGCTGATCCTCGTGGTCTGCGCCACTGCCGTGCGCGCCCTGCCGAACCCGCGCCAGGCCTGGGCGCCGGTGGATGGCGTGATGCTTTCCAGCCGTGGCCTCTACATGCCGTTGCCCGTCTTCGCCGACGGCATGGCCTTGGCCATTGCAGCACTGGCGCTGGTCGTTGCGTCCTGGAGTGTCTGGTATCTGGCGCTGCGCAGCAAGAACGAGACCGGCATCTTCCCTGTTCTCGGCAAGCTTGGCCTTGCCGGCTGCGGCGCGGCGTTCATTGCGCTGTGCTTCTGGGCCGTCGCCATGACGACGCTCGACCGTCCGGCCCTTGTCGGCTTCAATTTCCGCGGCGGCTGGAGCGTGACGCCTGAATATCTGGCGATGCTGTTCGGCCTTGCCTTCTACACCTCCGGCTTCATCGCCGAGATCGTCCGCGGCAGCCTGGCGGCACTTCCCAAGGGCCAGTCCGAGGCGGCGGCCTCGCTGGGGCTGGGGTCTTTCCTGACGCTCTGGCTGGTGTTGGCGCCGCAGGCGCTGCGGCTGATGCTGCCGCCGCTGGCCAACCAGTATCTCAACCTGATCAAGAACACGACGCTTGCCGTGCTGATCGGTTATCCCGACCTGGTCTCCGTCGGCAACACGGCGCTCAACCAGACCGGCCGGGCCATCGAGACCGTGACCATCTATCTCCTGATCTATCTGTCGCTCAGCCTTGTGACCTCTGTCGTCATCCGCAGGCTGGAACGGCGCGCCCAATTGGTGAAGCTATGAGTGATGTCGCCATCGCCACGGTCGCCCGTGATCGCCCGACCTTCAAGGCTCGCCTGAGCCCCTATTTCAAGCCGTGGCCGCATGCCGTCATTACCGTGCTCGGTGTGCTGCTGCTCGGTTACGCGGCCCTGGCGCTGCTCCGCTGGGCGGTGCTGGACGCAACCTTCGGCACAGCGACGCCCGATGAGTGCCGCGCCGCCGGCGGCGCCTGCTGGGCGATGCTGACCGAGCGCTATCACATCATCCTGTTCGGCAGCTATCCGGCCGGCGAGTACTGGCGTCCGGCGCTCGCCGTTGCCCTCGTCCTTTCCGTGCTGATTGCCAGCGGCTTCAGGCAGCTGTGGAAGCCGGCGCTCCTGTTCGCCTGGATCGCGGTGATGGTGGCGAGCCTTGTGCTGATGGCCGGCGGTGTGTTTGGCCTTGCTCCTGTTTCGACCAGCCGCTGGGGTGGCCTGCCGCTGACGGTCGGCCTGTCTGCCTTCGGCATCGTTTTGGCGCTGCCGCTGTCGGTGCTGCTGGCACTCGGCCGCCGCTCGAAAAGCAAGGTGGTAAAGCGCTTCTGCGACGCCTATGTCGAGGTCGTGCGCGGATTGCCGCTGCTGGCTGTCCTGTTCGTTGCCTCGACGATGCTGCCGCTGCTCTTGCCTGGCGGCAGCATGATCGACACGATCCTGCGCGCCCAGATCGCCCTGATCCTGTTCCAGGCGGCCTATCTGGCCGAGGCGATCCGCTCCGGTCTCGAGGCGGTTCCGAGAGGGCAGACGGAAGCTGCCCAGAGCCTCGGCCTGCCGGATGGGCTGGTGTCGCGGCTGGTGGTTTTGCCGCAGGCGTTCCGAATCGCCCTGCCGGCGATCATCAACACCTTCATCGAGTCGATCAAGGACACCACGCTGATCAGCGTCATCGGCCTGATCGACGTGCTGGGTGGCGCACGCGGGGCTATTGCAGATGGCACCTGGATGGGCTTTTACCGTGAAGCATATCTGGCCGTCGGTCTCGCCTTCTTCGTGTTCTGCTATATCCTGTCGCTCCACTCGCGGCGGCTTGAGCAGGAATTTGCCAATGAACGCAGGTAACCGGCTCATGTCTTCAGCAGGAACGCCCAATGCTCGATGAACGCAGGCAGGTCTACAAATCTCTGGTTCAGGACACCCTGAACGAGCAGATCTACAGGCAGATCAAGGAAAAGCTGATCACCGGCGAGTTCCGTCCCGGCGACAGACTGGTGCTGCGCAAGCTGTCGGCGACACTGGGAACCAGCCCGGTACCGGTGCGCGATGCGCTGCAGAAGCTGGAGAGCATCGGCGCGCTGAGGTTGGAGCGGACCTTCTACGTGCCCAATCTGACGCCGGGCGAACTGGCCGAGATCCGCGACATCCGCGTGGCGCTCGAAGGCCTCTCCGCCGAGCGCGCCGCCGAGCACTCGACGCCCGAGACGATGGCGCCGCTGACAAGCCATTTCAACGCCCTGGCCAAGGCGGCGAACAACAACGACGCAAGCCTGTTCCTGCGCGCCAACGCGCGGTTCCATCTCGAGATCGCGCGCATGGCCAACTCGCCGATCCTGTTCGACATGATCGAGCCGCTGTGGCTGCGCATGGGGCCGTCGGTGCGCATGGCCAAGGCGCAGCCCGGTCGCCTCAAGGAGGCCATCCCGCCGCATGAGGAGGCGCTGCACGCCATTGCCGCGCATGATGGCGTAACCGCCAGGGCGGCAGTGCTTCAGGACATAGTCGGATGCTTCGGTATCCTGGCCAACACCGGCGACGACCAGCCATGAGAACGCCGCCCGACTGACCGCCGCGCCTGACCGCCTAGCCGGGCGATCCACAAAAGTTCATCGACCCGACCGCCTTCAGCACAGAGGGCGGCGACCCTGACGTGCGCCCTGCGGCAAGCCGCCAACGGGCCGAAAACAACCGGAGGTAACTTCATGTCCAGACCGAATTCCACCGCCACCCGCGATATCGCCCACCAGCTCCATCCCTACACCAACGCCGTCCGCCATGCCGAGATCGGCCCGATCGTGATCGATCGCGGCGAGGGCATCTATGTCTTCGACGATCAGGGCAATCGCTATATCGAGGGGTTGGCCGGCCTGTGGAGCGTGGCCGTCGGCTTCGGCGAGAAGCGCCTGGTGGCGGCGGCGGCGAAACAACTCGACAAGCTGCCCTACTACCACACCTTCGCCCACAAGTCGCACATGCCCTCGATCGAGCTCGCCGAGAAGCTGGCCGAAATGGCGCCCGAAGGCCTGTCGCACGTCTTCTTCACCAATTCGGGCTCGGAAGCCAACGACACCATCGTCAAGCTGGTCTGGTACTACAACAACGCACTCGGCCGTCCGGCAAAGAAGAAGTTCCTGGCGCGCACCCAAGGTTATCACGGCGTCACCGTTGCCGCCGCCAGCCTGACCGGCCTGCCCAACAACCATCGCGACTTCGACCTGCCGGCGATCCCCGTCCGCCACCTGACCTGCCCGCATTTCTACCGCTTCGGCAAGCCGGGCGAGACTGAAACGCAGTTCGTCGAGCGGCTGGCTGCCGAGCTCGAAGCGGTGATTGCCGAAGAGGGCGCCGACACCATCGCCGCCTTCATCGGCGAGCCGCTGATGTCGGCAGGCGGCGTCATCCCGGCACCTGAAGGCTATTGGCAGAAGGTACAGGACATCTGCCGCCGCAACGACATCCTCGTCGTCGCCGACGAGGTCATCACTGGCTTCGGCCGCCTCGGCACCACCTTCGGCTCCGACTACTACGGCATCAAGCCGGACCTGATGACGCTGTCGAAACAGATCACCTCGTCCTACCAGCCGCTGGCCGCCGTGATGATCTCGGACACCATCTTCAAGGCGGTGGCCGACAACAGCGGCAAGATCGGCACCTTCGGCCACGGCTACACTGCAACCGGCCACCCGGTTGCCACCGCCGTTGCCCTGGAAAATCTGGCGATCATCGAAGAGCGCAAGCTGGTCGAGAACGCCGCCGCCATGGGAGAAATCCTGCAGAAGCGGCTTGGCGCGCTTGCCGCGCACCCGCTGGTGGGCGAGGTGCGTGGCGCCGGCCTGATCGCCGGCGTCGAGCTGGTGGCCGACAAGGCCACCAAGGCGCGCTTCGAGGTGCCGGGCAAGGTCGGCGCCTATGTCTTCGCCAGGGCCCACCACCACGGACTGATCGTCCGCAACATCCTGGACACGCTCGCCTTCTGCCCGCCGCTGATCATCACCGAAGAGCAGATCGAGACGATGGTGCAGGCGTTCGAGCGGACCCTGGACGACACCGCCGAGTGGATCGCCGCCGGCCAGCCGGCCTACTGAGGCGGCATGCCCGCATGACTTCGCCGATGCCGGCACCAAGCCGGCATCGGCCCCGCGCCCGGTACATGAACAGAGTGAGGAGGTTCTGATGGCGGCTGAGAATACGGTGAGGGCCGACGATCTCGAGGTCGATCGCGCCAAGATGCATATCTCGACGACGGATGTCGCCATCGACATCGTCGGCATGCACAAGTGGTATGGCGAGTTCAACGT